>Ga0210059_1002319_pt1 | contig 29696 bp, 18 predicted proteins | sample Ectturendosymbi2_FD_188042 | JGI IMG/M metagenome (GOLD analysis project Ga0210059, IMG submission 188042) | Ecteinascidia turbinata endosymbiont from Florida, USA - Sample 2 (SPAdes) (version 2) | ecosystem: Host-associated > Tunicates > Ascidians > Unclassified | place: Key West, Florida...
CTCCACATCGAAATGAAATAGACTTTTCGGCCCGCGGCAAATTTGTTTTGACAATTTGACCCTTCGAGCTTTCTGAGTTTTGTAGGCCTGGAATAGGATGAAACAGAAAAGATGCTTCGCATTTATGCCTGTAACATAAAATGCTTTAGAATCGAAGTGCAGAGACGAAGATTCGCAAAAAGAAGCAATCTTATCTTTTTTATTTGCAAACTTTTTCTGCGATTGTTTTCCAAAAATGTGTAGTTTTCATGATGCTCGTGCACATTGCGTAACGAGTGGGTTAAGATAGCAATCTTGTTGATACTTTTTACAGATGCTTGTCTACTAAAACTAGTTGAAATTCAAGAGCAAGCAAGTCTACTTCGTTATTTATCTCACTGATGCTTGTTTCCTAAAACTCGTTGGAATTGAAGTGCAAACAAACTCAAGTTACAACACCTACAATGTTTGTGTATTTTGATGCTTATCTTCAATTTTGAATATGTTGCGTCCAAACCTATTTTGCACTGTTTTTTAGGTTTTCGTTGAGGAACCACATTTTGGTTCAATAAAAATTCGTGATAGAAGAATCTTTGTAGGTTGGATGTTTCGCGTAAAAACTGAATTTTTTGTGTATATTTCAAGTTACGTGGGTATAGAGTGGAGGTTTCTTGTGCAGCCGAAAATATCTTCGTAGAAATTTCGTACCTCTGCGTTGTGTAATATGGATATAGTCATGCAGGTTGCAAGTATGGAAAATCTCTAGTTTGCAATCAAATAGAACTGAACCGCGGGGTTGTGATGCTCAACTAATTTTACCGCACTGATGCACTAAAGAGTGGTAGAATAGGAGTGATCTTGCTTATATCAACTCATAATATGCACCTTATTCTGAAGTGGCCCTATAGAAAACATTTGAAGTGAAAAATGCTTATATGACATCATAGGAAGTGTCTAAAAACGACAGTTGCCCTTAATGAAACATCTCTAGTCGAAGGCAACAGCAACTGAACAATTATTACAAGCGCAAATCATAAATATAAAAGAGTTGCTGGCTGCATTGAAATAAATTTCTAATGTACATTGATTATGCAAAATACAGAGATAAAAATGTTGCAAGTTCCATTCAAACCGATCCAAACGCAAGACCATTACTCTTTGTCTAACTGTTGCGGGATTCCTAGGTTGAAAATGGAACGATCTCCTTCGTTCAAACTCATATTTGACGCTTGCCACACAAACACTTTGTTTTTCTGTTTTGGCACACTTACGCAGATTACAAGCATGAACACGGGGGTTGCATTCAAATTGTTTTATAACGCAACACGGTATCGTTCACCTAGTTTTTGCAACACTGATATAAGCCAAAGAATGGTTGTAAATGGAACCTATCTGCTTCTTACTTCAAGTTGAAACTCATATTAGATAGCTTGCTAGTCTGTGAGTAAAATAATTATTTCTTTGCGTGTATTTTCGGCAAGGTCATTTTTTTCAATTTATAGTTTTTCTTGTGGAAGCACTCTGTGAAAATGAAATGCAAACAAACACAAACTGCATAAACCAAAAAGGTTTTCATCATTTTCAAATCAGTGCGATCGCAGTACATTCTTTTGAAAGTTCATCTGGTTTATGCCTATCAGTGGTGCTTGGGTCATATTACATTTGCTTGTGGCGTTTTGAGTTACTGTGTATGAAGAGCAACTGATTTTCAGAAAAGGAAAGTTAATTCTTTTTCAATATTTCCCAAACGTCAAAACGTGTTTAGGTCTGTACCGAACACGTACGGACATATGTTGACCACACACCTAAGCTTTTTAGAAAGAGCCCACAAATCAAATAATAGGGTTCTGAATTAAAAAATTCGAGTCAGGAATTCACGCAGAAGCAATTAGCAAAAGCTCTGATCTCAGCCACGCGGGATAAACTGTAACATATCAAGTTACGCGATTTTTCCTACTGATGCTTGTCTTTTAAAACTTGTTGAAAATGAAGAACAAACAAACAAAAACAAAAAAAATACTTTTGCATTCACACGCATCTTTTCAAATGTTGTATATAGGCTATTTTCCAATAGTTTTTTTTTCCAATAGCCTAAGTATTTCGTGTTTGCATGATTCATGTGAACGAATAGTGCAACCAGCATTTCGCGATTTTTCTTATTGTTACTGCCTAAATTGGCGTTGAAATTCAAGCGCAAAGGCCAAGAAATACAAAAACAAGCTTTTCATCTACACATTTTTCCTTTGTGTCTTTTCTGATTATTTGTACTTCCACGATGCTTGGGCGCAAACAGCAAGCATGTCGATATTCCTTCTTGATGCTTGTCTTCTAAAACCAGTTGGAATTGATGTGCAAACAAGCAACAGTTACAAAAGAAATATGTTTTATATTCACACACATAGCCACAAATCTGGGGGGCTCTTTTCAAATATTTCGACTTTGCATGGTTCATGTGAAAAACAGTGCAGGGTGTAGGCTAGCTAGCCTATAGCAAAGCATACAATGCGATTTTTCTTGCTGATGCTTGTCGGCTAAAGTGCGTTGGACTTCAAGCACAAAGCCAAGAGTCATGAAAACAAGAAACATTTTTCTTATGCAAACTTTTCCTTCGATTGTTTTTCAAATGTTTGCACTTTTCAAGATACTTGTGAAGGGTTCACAAGATGTTGGCGGAAATAACAAGCTTGTCGATATTATTTCATACATTTTGCATCGACTTTTTTGTTACTTTTATTGATCAAATCTAAGTGATACTTTCGGAAAGTTTGTACTGTTCACGCCTGTCAGTTGTGCCTGCGTACGAAAGCTGTTGCGCGAGCGGAATCTGTGTCGACCTTGGTAGCAACGAGGTCGAGCTGTGTTGATCCTATTTAATCTTGATTGCTTCAAAAAAGAATCCGGTACCTGTTAAAAAATGAACTCTGAATCGTTCCATGCCAAAGGTTTCATTCGTGGTTTTGAATATTCAGGAAAACTGAAACTAACTGGAATGGCTAACGTATTTATTTGCACTTCAATTTCACGCAGTGCTTGTACGATAAACGCCATTTAAATCCAAAGAGATCTTGGTAAATTACACACAGAAAAGCAAATGGAAACAAACTGCGTAGTTCATCAAAAAAAGAGTAGATAACATTATTCAGAGCTCACTTTGGTCTTCTCCAATTCGGAAAAACTTCCAGAAATATTGCAGCAAAAACAAAAATGACGTGCAGTGTGTTGGAAGTCTACTAACGGTTTCATGGACATTTTTATTGAGTCATAAGCAAGCTGTCAAACATGAGTTTCAACGTGAAGTAAGCATTGTGTGGCTGCCATTTCAACTATGCTTTGGCTAATTAGTTCTACAAAAACTTAGGTGAACAGTATCGTATCGCGTTCTAATAAAATTTGAATGCATTGTTCATATATGTCCAATCTTCATTAGTATCCCAAAGCAGAGATGCAAAATTCTCCATTGCGTTGCAAGAGCTAATTTGTCAAATACGATTCTCAAACAAGTTAATCGCTATATTTTCAGCCCAGGTATACAGTACCAGGGCAAAAGCTTGCATGTATATTATGATCTTGTGTTCGATATGAATGAAAACCGGGAAATTTCTGTATTTGTGTTCTGCATATTCAATATGCACTACAAATTTGCTTCAGTGCAACCAACAACATTTTTTATTCCGAATCTGCACTTTGCAACCTGCACTTCGATTTCAAAACGTTCGATATGACAGGAATAAACGCAAAGCGTATTCTCTGTTCTAGCCTTGAGAGATGCCACATTGTCTACACATACTGGTAGTTGTTCGGCAATATTGATGATAGATTTCAAACTGTCCCACGCAATTGTGATAATGAAAGCACAACTGACAGGCATGGATGAGACTAACTTTCTAAAAGTATCACTCAGATCAACAAAAATAGTAAATTTTCAATGCCGAAAATGTATGAATGCACTGTGATTGCAATTAATGGTGACAAATAGAGAAACAGGTTTGGCCACAGCACTTTTTGCTGGATTTTCGCTGTGTGTTGTGCTGACGACACTTCATTTGTGCAGTCCCAATTGTTTCTCAGGACGAACAAAGCGTGACATCCTTGCAGCAAAGGTTGACACAGATTTTGCACCAGCGACAGCTTTTGAATCAGTAGGAAAGAGACAAGCATCGTAGCTTGGTCTGTTGCAGTTTGGTGTGGGTGGCTAAAATCATAACTTTTGCTTACTGGTTCTGTGTGGTTTCCGACTCGGATTTTTTTATTCAGAACCCTATTTTTTGATTTGTGGGCTCTTTCTATAAAGCTTAGGTGGGTGGTCAACATAGGTTATGTCAGTATCTGTTCGGTACACACCTAAACACGTTTTGACGTTTCGAAAATATTGAAAAATAATTAACTTTCCTTTTTTGAAAATCAGTTGTTCTCCATATAAAGTAATTCAAAATGCCCCAAGCAAATGTAATATGATCCAAGCACAACTGGCAGGCATAAACCAGATCAACATACAAAAAGAATCACTTAGATTATGTACTGAGATTGTACTGAATGGTGAAGAATAGAGAAATAAGTTGGGTCATAGCAGTTTTTGCTGGATTTCGCTGTGTGTTGTTCTACAGACACTTTATTTACGCAGTACCAATTGTTGCTCAAGATCAACAAAGCATTACATCCTTACGGCAAAGGTCGACAAAGATTTCGCAAGAGCGACAGCTTTTGAACCGGATACTTCGTTTTCTGTACTGGTGCTGTTAGCCATTCCAATTATTTTCAGCAGACACGAATCAGTAAGAAGCATTCTGTCTGCGCCCATACCTTACAAAACATGTGCAAGCATCACTAGGAAATATCCACAAGCTTGTTATTTGCGCCAGCATGTTGTGAACCCTTCACAAGCAACGTGAAAAGTGCAAACATTTGAAAAACAACCGAAGAAAAAGTTTGCGTATAAAAAATGTTTCTCGTTTTCACGACTGTTGGCTTTGTGCTTGAAGTGGTTCGGTTCTTTTGATTGCAAACTTGAGATTTTCCATACTTGCAACCTGCATGACTATATCCATATTACACAACGCAGAGGTACGAAATTTCTACGAAGATATTTTCGGCTGCACAAGAAACCTGCACTCTATACCCACGTAACTTGAAATATATACAAAAAATTCAGTTTTTACGCGAAACATCCAACCTACAAAGATTCTTCTATCACAAATTCTTATTGAACCAAAATGTGGTTCCTCAACGAAAACCTAAAAAACAGTGCAAAATAGGTTTGGACGCAACATATTCAAAGTTGAAGATAAGCATCAAAATACACAAACATTTTTAGGTGTTGTAACTTGAGTTTGTTCGCACTTCAGTTCCAACGAGTTTTAGGAAACAAGCATCAGTGAGATAAATAACGAAGTAGACTTGCTTGCTCTTGAATTTCAACTAGTTTCAGCAGACAAGCATCTGTAAAAAGTATCAACAAGATTGCTATCTTAACCCACTCGTTACGCAATGTGCACGAGCATCATGAAAACTACACACTTTTGGAAAACAATCGCAGAAAAAGTTTGCAAATAAAAAAGATAAGATTGCTTCTTTTTGCGAATCTTCGTCTCTGCACATCGATTCTAAAGCATTTTATGTTACAGACATAAATGCGAAGCATCTTTTCTGTTTCATCCTATTCCAGGCCTACAAAACTCAGAAAGCTCGAAGGGTCAAATTGTCAAAACAAATTTGCCGCGGGCCGAAAAGTCTATTTCATTTCGATGTGGAGGTTTCTTTGTAGTAGGGAAGAAATTCTGAAGCGACAATTACTTATGCGAGGTCGAGAACTTGCAACATTTTCTGCAATTGGGAAAGCTCTGGCGGGCCGCAAGAAAAGCTTTCGCGGGCCGTATGCTGTACTGCAGGTCTGTCCTTTACCTTGAGAAAGGTCGCGGCAAAATCCCACATAGTGAAAATGCTAATGTGAGTTTGAAACAAAGTGATCTCTCCCATTTTATCCCTGGTTTGGCGTATCATTGTGGCAAGAAGTTAGATTCTGCACTTCTGATCCCAGTTTTTGTATTTATGGCCAACAGAAATATTTGGAGCAAAGCTGCTTTACGCAAACGCACGGATTACAAATCGATTGGAAACTGGCCACTGTCTAATATGATTTATGATTCGATCGGAAACTGGCCGCTGTTCTGTGATTGATTAATCGATTGGGACCAACTTCTGCATATATATGATTTGTGAATGGTTTGGAAACTGGCCTCTGTGTATCTACGATTTATGAATCGATTGGACACCGGCTGTAGTTTTTTTTCTTAGATAGCCGTACATTTATATACGAAAAATTTGAAAAGAAAACAGCTGAATATTACTAGGTAGGCTATTTTGCTGGAAGATTGAACAAAAATCAACTCACTGCACCAGTAGAAAAAGGCAGGATGGCCGGCAGGTGCGAAAGTAGGACGGCTTCAAGTACCATGTTTGCATGGAAGTCGCGTTGAGTTAATCCGGGTTTAATGCTGATTGACGTCCCTGTCGGGAGTCACTAGCAAGTACGTCCCTGGACGATTTTTCTCCGAAAAGTAACAACTTTTCATGTCCTTCCCTTATGCACTTCTTTTCCATGTAATTCTGCAATTTTCGAACTCAATACGACATGACTCTAGTACAGTTTGCCAAAAAAGTTTGTTGGCGGAATTTCGTTTTTTTTCGTGTATTTTTAGTGCCATTTCTGTACCTACCCCACGCGTTTCTTCGGCGAGGACCTGTGTTTGTATTTTTATTATTAAACTATTTTCGACATTCAACAAGTTACTTTTTTAAGATCAGATGCGTTTGAGAAGACTTTCTGAATTGTTTTGAAGAAGACTTTCTGAATTGTCCTGTTTTTTTCACATTGCTCAATACTAAATAAAGATTGATAGGGAACATATAATTAAGCAGTTGCCCCGGGCATCACCAGACCTCTGCACGCCACTGCTCATCTTAAAAACATAAACATTCATATATAGTCTTAGCTACGTGGTGTTCAGAATTTTGCTCACGTATCGTACGCAATACACTTTACAATAAACAAAAGGGTGAGATTTTCACGCTTTTGCGAAAACGATGCGAAGATAATTTAATCTTCCACTCTTGGCTAACTCCGTGTACTTTAAACTGCATTTGCTGCTAGACTAATAGTTGTTGCTCTGACGCCTGTTTTGTCACCGACTTCGCTGATTTTTTTGCCTTGGATGTGTATGAGGTAAAACAAATTTCTAAAATAAAGCCAGTATCTAACAGCATCTATCTATCTAAACCAAGAATTAAAGCATGCCAGATCCAGTCAGAGGAAGAAAAACTAAAGTACAGTGTAAACGTGATTTTTTCAGTAGAAGTTTGCCATTTTAATGCAATCCAGTCCTGTAGTTAACGACCTTAGACAAATACTACTGAAATCGGTCAAGTCATACAGACTCACTCCTATTTGCTGTTGCCAGTGATGGAGTCTTGAGGCTCGGTTTCGTTCGCGATACGTGTCTCGAGGCCCATTTTAGTGAGGTGTCTCGGTGTCAAAGGATACCAGTCTCGGTCAACAGGTCTTTGTCTCGAGACCTGGAACGCTCCATAAACACGGTTGAGTAAACTTCAAACAGATGGTTGCTGCATGTGTTGTTGCAACACTAAACATGGAGACGGGTTTCACTCAACAGACAGCAAATTTTCAGGTCTCGAGTCTCGGTGCCTTCTCAGCTTTTTTAAACAAAATCCCGTTGTGTCGTTTGAAGTTAAACGACGTCTCGGAAGTAACGATTTTGACTGCATCGTTGGTTAATGTTCTGGCAATTACTGGGTCAGAGTTTCTTGGTGCAGTGCTGTGTATCAAGGGTTTTGTTCAATTCAGCAAAATGACCAAAGATTTTGCATGTATGATCAAATACATAAAGATATTGTGTGATCAAGAAAAGCTGTGTAATTGCAATACATTATGGAGCAGTTAAACCCCAAGTGCCACACTTTGGTGCGACTAATGCATACTGAAATGAAATTTGTTGCCTATTTTCAAGCGAAAGTGATTAAAATTTTAATCTCAATAACTCCAGTGCCAATGAACTGATCTAAATGCACGAAAATTGCCATTCATCTGAAACCGTGATTTGTCTTTCTCTGTATTTTTTTAAGATCAACACGTAAACTTGACTTTTGGTTTGCAGTAAAGGCGGTTTTTTGGATGCTAAACACGCTGTTTGGATTCATCTAAACAAATATTTCGTCAGAGGAACCAAGTTTTGCGGCGATGATGCGTGAGTTATGTTTTTTACCATGCAGTTTTAATAATAGTCAATGAGGTTAGCATATACTTATGTCGCATAAAATGATTCAGCTGGGCGTTAAATCAATCTTCGACCTTCACAAAAGTGATAATGCACCTTTCTCCAACAAAAGTGAAACAAAGAAAATTTTAGTTTTCAGGAGCAGAATTGTTTTTCTAAGCATTTCATTATAGCCTTCTAAAAGTAAAGGCCTACTTGGGAACATTGAGCGTAATTCAGTACGTTTCCTGCAACTAGCGTGCAGATATGTTGTTACAAACCATCGAAATCTCGTTAGGAACCAAACCAGTTCGTGCGATGGTAGCATCAACTATACTATGGTGATGATATTTCGAATGGTGTGCGAAAGTTATTTGCTACATGCAATTGGTTGCACTCCGGGTATCGGCACATCGCAGTGAAATGTTCGCTGTAAGGACGATCTGTCCAGCTAAAAATGCCTGTTGTGCGGTGATCCCATTGCTAATTGTTACAGGTTTGCCATCGTGTCTTCATGGTAGCGGAGAGAGATTTGTTTTTCATAATGTTTACGCTGCATTTGTGTCGGTTTGTGATTACAGGTCTAAATGCTGCTTGAAAATGGTGAAAGATTTCGTGTCACACCAAAACATGACCTTTGCTACTGTAAGCGATCCGGCTAGTGCTTGGATACAATGTTTCATTGCTTCAACCTTGTCATCTTCACTTGGGCAAGAACAACAACCCTGTCCAAAATTAGTTTGCCTTGAATCTGTACAATTGCCACCATCCGAGAATTATATCATGTGTGAAATACGTTTGAGTAAGTACTTCTGTTTCGTTTCTGTTAAATTAAAAGCCTACTGCATAGAGTACACTGAAAGCCGTTAATCTTTGTAAGCTGCGTTGCACATACCTTGCAAGTGAAAGGAACCTGCGGTGCCATGGTATTCTCTTAAATCAAATGTAAGACGACGAATTTTTCGTAAGCTTGCAATCAAAGCTATGTCTTAGCTACAAAAGTGTGCTGAGCTAACAAAGCTTACACGTTTCTGGTATTATTGGACTATATTCTATAAAACGTCGCATGTTAAGTGAACTGTGGTGATTATGAACTTCCAGTGAAATACCTACATTTTGCAAAACTTTTTCGAAATTCCACACTGTAAAATACTTTCATGATGGGGGAAAACCTTCATCTCGAGGCAGGGCCCCGACATGGGGAAGTGCCGCCCCGGGGCGAGTCAAAAAGTGCCGCCCCCCTCACACTCTAAAAGTGCCGCCCCCGCAAGCCACGGGTTAAAGCAAAGTCAAGCCTTTCAGGATGGAATTATTTCATGACAATGCATCATCAGGCTGGAGTTAATTTTGAAAATTTCACTGAAGTGAAATTCCGGGACATTTTGCTGACCGGGACGGGACACCGGGACAGACGTTTAAACCGGGACACTTCCGACCAAACCGGGGCGTATGGTTGGTCCAACCTTAACCAAAATCTAAAACCTAAACCTAAATCTAACTTCAGGTTCATTCGTAAAAGACCATTTGCTATTCCTTCTTTTCACCAAAAGTGCCGCCCCGGGGCATTGCCCCCCTCCGCCCCTCCGCTTGTCGGGGCCCTGTCTCGTGGAATTCGAGTACTGCACTACACAAATGGCGATTTTCGAAGTTCAGCAACATGTTACACCGACTAGACATGCTTGCGAAGATATTAAGCTTTTTGCATTGATTAAATGACAACCACCTTAAAATTTCTGAGAAATTGTTGCACTGCTGCTTCTAAAAGATATTTTTTGCTAAAAACCCCAGTTGGGTTACTTTTTGCTGCAAACCTGATTTACAACTTTTCGGTTAAAGTACGTAATGACGTGTGGACCAACTTTACAGCTGTAGCTAACCTATGACGAAGATCAGGAAAGTGGTAATGGATAGCCTAATAAAACTGACGATGAAAATGGGATCAAATGCTGCAGACCATAGTGAGTTTATTGTACAACGAAGGCCAATACGCGGTGTACGTGCGCAACAAAGCAGGAACGTAAGAGCAAGGAGCAGAGTAAAAAGTTTGAAATGGAAATTGCGTTGCCAAGACAAACATACCCTTTTAATCTGTCTGAGATCAGTTGCAGTAGACCTGATCGTTACTTGGAATCAAAAGATACTTTTTTTTGCAAACAACCCATAATCAACCTACACGGTTTAGTTTATATCAAACGAATGCCTACACGCTGTTGCAACCTCTCCGGTGGTGTTGCGTTAAATGTGTGATTCACCACGAACGGGATGTGCGTGAAGAACAACACCATACATATGTCTGGCGCGAACAAGCAATAATAGAGTGATCGTGGCATGTGAACCCCATTTTTGCTTGCTGCCACAGTGCGAAGCTTCGCGCACATGCCGCTCGGGATTACCGATTGCAACAACGCTCTTTCATTTCAAGAACACGTGGTGCGTGGTGAGCCACAATAACAGTGCTGGACTACATATATATTTTCCTTACCAGAACTTGGATCAGATAGACCTATGACGAAATACTTGGTTGAGTAATTCCGTGCATCCACAAACATTGCTGGCTAATCCATTCATTTCATTTTACGCTATGTTAGCAAAAATATTGGTTTATTGCAATTAGTCGTAGCCGATGTCAATAAATTGAAAAAAGAAAAACTTGTGAGCCAGCGAATATTTTACAGATTCACGTGCACAGCGATTGTGCAGCAAAACCCAAATTAAAGCTTAGTCTCGCTCCTAGCGAACGTCCTTTTTGGTGATTGCGTATTGCTTCAGGTGCAGAACCATCCCTAAATTTGACGACGTCCTTGAAAGAAATCTTGGGGTTCAAAAGTGCTAAGAGTTTTGAATACAAGGATGCGAAGGATGCAGCGGAAAAAATGAACTTAATAGCAACTGCAGTTCGCAATGCTAATTCTACGGCATCTGTGGAGTTGGAAGTTCTTATCAGCTCCGTTGAAGCGTTACAGGTACAAAGAGTTGGCAAAATTTTCTAATTTCTCTTGTATAACTTGTTACCATGTAGACAATGCCTTTATCTGCTTTGTAGGAAATCGAACCGTATTGCTGATAAATGTGATTCCCGTAGCAGTTTCGACGCTTTACAATTCCTAACATTTTTAGAAAACTATAGTTTATCATGGGACTTATATATGATGATTTCTTCTGTAACAGCCTGTGAACTACACCACATTGAATCCAGAAGAGACTAACAATTTGGTTAACAATTTTGTGACCGTCATGGACAGTTTGATGGACAAGAATAGAGTGGATGATTGGCTGAAACTTATGTTGAAGAATCGTTCAGATAACATAAACGTTGAGGAAAAAAGTAAAAGTTTTTGTTATTGAACATAGAAACTCTAATTTTTTAACAAAATACATTTAAAACATCAGCAATTGAGATATTTTTACTTGTAGTTACATTTATGTTGACATTATGCTTCATTCAATTAACGGATTTATGACATATAAAGCTTGCAAAAAGATAGATAAATCGTTGTTAGATAGATAACCCTGAAGGTAGTTTATAATGGGTCAGGTACTTTTTAGCGCCGCCGTCTTGGCGACAACTATTTGGCGCGACGTGTGCGTAATAGTAATCAAGCAGATAAGTGCTAGCGCCAAAACAGCTCAGTGCCACATCGCCAAACCGTTGTCGCCAAAACGGCGGCGCCAAATAGTCCCATTCCGGTTTATAATAAACCCATGTGTACAAACGAGTGTACATGTTAACTGTCTGCTAGCTTCAGTTTGAAACGGAACCGGGTTGGAGAAAAACATAGGTATTTTGTTGCATTTACCTTTCACGACGCAAAGCATACTTAAAGCAATTTTGCTGTTTCTCTTTTTCGTCGCTTATGACGTAGTGCTCCACAAAATAACTTTTCTGTCTACAAACTGAAACTGCAGTGCAAGTTTTCCGTTCAATAAATTTAACCCATCTTTAAAAATCAATGTGCAGTGCAGCTTTACGTTAACAACAAACTAGAAGCAGTTTCAACGTCTTGCTTTCCCAACTACCTGAAACATTGGGCTACGTATCTGTTCACACCACATGATTTTCTTTGTAACCATTACGTTGTTAAGCAATCGCATCCAAAATCGTATTAAAAGTTGCTTTTTACGAAACACTGTCCATGCGGTGTTGCGTTTGATTGCATCTCTACAGCGTTTCAAACATGAATCTTCAGAGGGCCAAAAACTTTGCAGTTATAAAAAAAAATCAACGTCTTACTCCAAACCACAAAATACAAGATTTAATAACGAACCGCTTCACTTCCTGCATGCGTCATTGGTTAAAAGTATACGTTCCGGGATGTAAGTTAAAAATAAGAAATGCTTATCTTGCATTCACACATCTCGAAAATACTGTTATTCCCGTGAGTTGAAATTAACTAACTGCAAATCGCGTGTAGGGTTCTACAGCACTGCAGACCATTTCTGCTGACGTAAACTAGTTATACCTGAACGAAAATGCGCTGCACGAAAGCAAAATTGTCGACACATGCGTATGCCTGCAACCATTTGCTTGATGGAAGTCCATCCGTATTACGAACAGGGGTGTAGTGGGAACGCGTTCCCACACTTTTTTCATAGTAACCTAGCTTGAAGATGTGTGTTTTTACTCAGATTTCCTGTGTGCAGCTCCAGACGTCGCATAAATGAATAAATGACAAGCTATCTCTTGCGTAGCACCCTAGAGTAATTGTGTAATTACTGAAAATGTCTAGTTTTTCGGCGGTGTTCCCACACTTCTTTTTCCACATTCCCACACTTCTTTCACTTGAAAATGGTTAGTTTTTTGGATGCGTTCCCACACTTCTTTTTTTAGCACTACATCCCTGATTATGAACACTTCTCTACAAATTTGTGCTATTTTCATTCGTCTTCGGTGTTGGACCCTCGCTGTAACAATTACTTCACGGAACGTAAAACGTTATCGAACAAACGGTTGCACGCGGCACAAACCTTTCGTATAGCATCAACAGTTAACTGTTACATTACGTATTCAGCCGAAGACGTCGATGCACTGACTAACGCCAATCCTCATTCTCTTCTGCTTGTAACTGAAAACTTCCTACAAAGAGCAGTTGCTGGAGGAGGTTTGACTGACCAGAATGCGTCCTTTTCAATCGTCTCTCCCAACTTAATCAGCTCAATCGAAACACGATCTCTAAAATCTTTTTCGTCACATTTGAACTATAAAGGTATGACCTGTTATATATGTATGGCCCGCAAAATGTTTACGACACAATCGAACCGGATTGAATTTGACCATCTGAAGGGCACGTCCAGTGCTGATTGGTGTGCGATGTTGCAATTGATGAGCGGCAAAAGGTGTACAGTATTTCAAAGCAGGCCGCGGTGATCGATGCTTACCACCCAGAATCACTCGCACCGCGGATCCAGATATTTTGAAAACTAGAGAAATTTTTTACAAGAGCGCTTGCAGCATAACGCCAGACTATAAAACTTTTGTCGATTTAACTTTAGATGAAGGTACCATTTCAGCATGGCACCTGAACACTTTCTCTACTGGTGCTATGCATATTGATCACATTTATTCAAACCTTTCCCTGCAAAATCAGTTGGTCTTAAAACCATATCTGTAGCCATGATTGCTTGTAGGATTTTTCCAGAAACAAGGGCTAAATCCAGAATTTCATTGTCGTGAGCCAAATGAACGAAGAAAGTGTATGCTGCTGGTATATGTTCTTTCTGATTTGTCACCAGACTTAATAACCTCTTACCTCTCTGCCTGCCCACCACCAAGTGAGAATGCTTGACATGGTCGTGTTTTAAGCATCACTACATTGTGCGTTTTTATAAAATGGAGGTGCTGATAAGAAGACAGCAACCATTTAGAAAAACAAAAAACGCAAACTGCCAAGATTAGTTCTAGCAACACCGCAGTTCTTACGCGCATTGTAGCAAAAAGTGGAATGTGTGCTTTTGCAACAACTGTCCTTCGCGCAAGCGTGTTCGCAAAATTTCTTCCAGGGGTTGGAAAACAAACAAGAATGCTTGGATCATGATTTGGTGAACTAAGGAAAATGCAAGACCACTGGAACATTGAGACTTAAGAATAAATGAATTTTAATCGCTGGTGAACATAAACTTGTGCACTCAGATACGACATGAGCTTGTTTTGTTTATAAAGCAATAGATGTTGTGATCACGTTCTAGTGGCATTACCGTTTAGTAATGGATAGTCAGTCGCTATAGTTGGTCTACTGCAGGAGTCTCAAACACAGGGCTCGCTGGCCACATGCAACCCTCGAGGGTATTTTGTGCGGCCCGGGATGCTTTTTGGGAATTTTCAAATAATTAACATTTAAGTTATTTTGTTTTATTCACCGGTGTTTAAACGTGCTCGGCCAGATAGTGAACAAGTTCCAATTAAAATAACGTAGAGACAGTTAGAAATGACATGCCTGTAACCTTTCGCAGGACAAGGAAAACTGTTTCTAGAAAGGTTCATGTGGCGCCAATGTTGCGACAGCGTCATAATACGGGTCAGGCAGTCACAAAGCGGCCCTCGGGTTACTTCATATGTGTTCATTTGGCCCTCGGATCAATTTGAGTTTGAGACTCCTGGTCTACTGATTACTAGCGGTACGCTAATTATCCTTGGAAATCATGAGCACCGTGAGTAGCAATGTCGTAAATCTGCTACACAATGAATAAAAACACTTCGTATGTTACTTCACACCTGAAGGAGACACCGCTTGATGGTAAACTTCCATATCAAACCTTCCTAAAATTTAACTTAGGAATACAGGCTTATCCAGGAAACTGCAGCTACATGAAAGTCTAAAAGCTGTCATTTTTTCAGAATATGTACGGCAGAGCGGACAAGAACGAGAAATTTTTGACAAAATTGAAGGATTTTAAGTGCGCCTTATGGTCCGAAAAAAAGAATTTATCTTATAAAATTTCATTGTTGGTCAGAGATCTGACCACTCGAGTTGGAATTCAATCTTGCTTTTGTATGACTGAAAATGAGTTGTTTTTTTTGGAAAACTGAAACAATCGACTCGATTTGCTTGTTTCATAAGAACCAAAATTACTAGAACTTCTGCTTCAACGCACTTTCAATATTAGTGTTGCAACATGAGGTAGCGATTCCTGCCGGTTTGACTCTATTCCTCCCAATTAAATACAATCTAAGCCAACGCGCCCCCTACAATTCTGGATTGAGCACTTTCAGCCTAAAAGCTCGCAAGTTAGCCATCATTTTTTCATTTTTGCAGATTCAGATTTGTTATCGCAGTATGAACTCATAGTGAACTCAACGCAAGCTGATTCTGAAGTACCTACAACAATCATAACATCGTCATTTCCTTACTTTACAAAGTTCGTGTCAGAAGTTGAGCAAGGTGACTTTTTTGTGATTCTATTTGAGTTTGCAAGAGGACATAATGCCATAAAAGTCAGCGTTGGGAGTTACTGCCTCAATAATTACCTATGTTTATCAATACATCAGTCAAAGTTTTATTTTGTTCATGCGGGCTTCTGCTCTTGATGGATGAAGATAACTTGTGGTGCATTTTTGTCGTTTACCAAAGTTATTCATTTATTTTTTGCTGAAGTGTGCGAAGGTAAGTTAATGTCTTCGTTGTCATAATTCAATACAAGCCTAATTTAGCATCACAAGTGCAAATTGTCGATTTGTTGTTGAGAAAGAACATGCGCTTGCTGATATCTGCATCGAAATTAAATTTTTATCTCGAAGCGTCAAAATTTTTGATAGCAAAAACGGATTTTCATACTTGCAATATAAGTAGGAAGCTTGCCATAGAACTAAATCTAAGATGTTTGTTTTTTCCCGAACTATCACAAGATTTCTAAAAGTTTAATTCAATATTTGTTGTTTCAGGGTGGGAACAAGTAAGTCACCAGCGATTTGACGAAGAAAATCGGCAGATTAAGGTATTATCTTTAGTTCATGTTTAACGCAACACCTTTGGAAAAATATAGGCAAAGATCGCCGCTTTTCTCCCGAACTTGTGTAATATGAATGACGATCGCTCCAAACAGCAAAAATGTTATAATGAAAAAGCTGTTTATGGCTAGTAAGGAGTGCCGAGCATCTTTTAATCGCACTTTTTGATTGATAGCGCGTTTTTCTTGTCTTGCATGTTGCGGACACTCCATATTTACAAATGTCGTGCTATATGTGAAATACTATGCAGTTTCCTGTACATTGCGCTTCGTTTGCAGCAAATTAAAGTTTGAGAAATGAATCTTCGCTTCTTTTCGTTTTGTAAGTTGTCCAGTGGTTGTCTAATCACTTTTGAACGATTGACATCTCGAACGTTTTAAGTTATCAGATCTGATTTTGGTCTGGTACTACTACTACGAGTTGTGGCAAACTCCGCTGACATCCTTTTCAGATAAGGTTGAAATGCTAAAGCTACAACTCACTTCCAGGTAGAGAGCGAAACAGTGATTCCAACAGCCTACCTCACCGAGTACCGACAAAAGCTAGTAATTCGTTAAAGCTTAAGTAATCCGTTAAAACTCGGTTTAAGCTTTTAAAACAAGATTTGATTCCCAACCATTTAATTCTTTGAGAAGATCCCCTGGTTTGTTGACAATCGGTATAAAAGGTGATAGGTGGTTTTGGATCCCCTCTACATTAGATTCTGTCTTTGGTGTTGCATTATACTTTTTTAAACATTTTTTGTGCCATCATAGGAGTATACGAACCGTGGTTTTATTGTCTTTACAGTGCGTGTTAAACATATGTGTTTTTGCGTCAAAAGAAGATGTTTCAAGACATTTATTTAGTGAAAACTCAACTTTTATCTGATTAGTTTTAAAGTATTTCATAACAGTATCGTAAACAGCCCAAAAATTTTTGGGGCAAAAATTTTTAACTATAGGCGAGCAATAGTATTTTGTTTGGGATACCGCAAAAAGCAAAAAATGACTAGATATGCTAAAAAATTGGGGGGCATGCCCTACTGCCCGGTTTGGCTACTCCTATGTTTCATAATCGAAAAGCCATTGCCTAGACCCTAAACGTTTTCTGACGTGAATTTGTCTTTGCTCTTGAGCGACGGCGGCAAGAATGTCTTTTCGAGGCAGACTTGTTCACGAGACACGTCTACAAAAATGTCACAAGATTGTCTGCGGTTATGAGGAATAAACTGTCTACGGCGGCTAAAGATAAAGTTGCCGCGCTTCACCCACATAGAAAGCCTGCGAAAAGCGCTTCTGCAAAGCAATCATTGCGGCACCGCGTACTTAGTTAAGAATCGGTTGGTTTTGGAGACAGTGAGCAATCTGATTGCTGTTAAATTGCATTTATAAACTAAACCACCATATAGATTGACTCTTGTGTTCCGCACTTCGAATACCATCACACCGCACCATCACAAGACATAAGGGCCTTCTTCCGTGGCTTTGAAATGCCAAAGTAGCCTATTCTGATTTTGTGCGCTTTCAATCTGGCCTGAATATTGTTAATTTTTTGTCTCGTTGTTATCTGGGCAAGTAAACTCGTGACTACCATCTTCCACCGAAATGAAATGGAGGTTCGGTCGAAATATTCCTAAAAAGTTGCAAATCCTTCGTTTCTCTTTCTCTACGCAGTGGTCCATGAATTTTACGGCAGGGGCGTATCCAGCTAGTAACACTAGGGGGTTGGGCGATTTCTGTAAGATTTGATAGTCAAGTCTCATACGACTTCGCTACTGTGAGAGAGATGAAGTATACTTGTGACAAAACGATGGTCGACAGAATGGCCTTATATTGCGAACAATAAGACATCTCGAACATGACGAAAGACTTATTCGGAATTGGTTGTGATATATTGTTTTCCAAATTGTACAAAACCATGATGAATAAAGTTACTTTCTCAGGTCTTAAGGGGGGCGATCACCCCAATCGCCACCCTGGATCCGCCACTGCTTTACGGCATCAAATTCTGCTCCAGTATTAAGTGCCGTGAAAGCTTTGATTCGTAGTTTTTTTAAACCCCATAAAAACATTCAATTGCTCGTATTGCAACAGCATGATTATTTCTGTCAGATTGCCAATTCACCCGTGTTTTCAACTACTGTTATGCAAAACGGAACCAAAGTGCCAGCTGCAGTAGATTTTAAAATCACATACCAAAGAGTGGACATCCCCGATCCACGCATCAGTGGTGAAAAATACCACTTTGTCTGTTCGTTCCTGCAAGATGGCGGTCAATGGAGTACCAGGTAAAAATTCATCAACTTTACCTTTACAACATGGGCTTCGTAACGCACTTTAACTTTAATTTTGCAACAAGTTACACCACGGTCATAGCAGTAAGTAGCAGCAACATAATGCAGACGTTTCGCCAATAAAACTTGGGAAGCATAAGTGAGGAAAAATTTTGTCTTTGTGCGATTTTAAGGCCTTGTATCAATTTCGATTTTGTGTACCAGCGTTTGATGTTCTTCAGAAAAAAATTGTTTTTTTGCCAAATCTATAGCGAATCATCCAAAAACGTGTAAAGTGTGGTTCGCCGCAATAACTAGACAACAGATTCAAAAACAGCCAATTCAAAGTCAAATTCTCTTCAAACAGCATTTTTACTTGCGATTTTGAGAAAATTTGTGTAGCTAATGGCGGTGAGGTCTTGGAACCAAAAGTCTGAGTAAAAATTTTGCATTGTTGAAAGTGACTGAAACATTGATAGACCTATTTGAAATAAACCCATAGAACAATCAGAGACGCAAACGTTTCTAAAGTGTGTGGTTAGTGGTAAAAGAAATAGGCTTAGTGTAATCTGCAATAGTACTTGGGAATCCTGCATATGCTCAGTGTTTTATATGTTCATCTAAATAAACTTCAGTGGATGTACAGTTACGAAAATCGACCTCCGCAGCAATCACGTAAAATGTTCCTGCATTCATACCAGCAATTTCGCCATTCTTTTGCAAGTTGTTCCTCCAAAGGTGAGTACTTCTAGCCGTACAGTACAAGTTCTAAAAGCTAATGCGTTTCACTCACCAAACGATTTCAAACCACTTTTTAGGAAATCCATGTTCACAAGCCAGTTCGTAAGACCAGTGGTGCCACTCCTAGTGTTTTTCCACTAGATCTAGTGTTTTTTCGTGTCATCTAGTGTTCTAGTGTTTTTTTATGGCTATCTAGTGTTTTTTAGGTGTGAGCTGAATGTAATTCATGGCACAATTTTGTGTAATTGTGACTGCAATTGAGACCTTCTATTTTAGTGCAATTGCAATTTGCTAAAAATTCCACCTAATTAAACCTTAAATTACACAAGACAAAAAGCCTATAATGTGTTTTGAGTTAAACAGCTGCAAAGTCACTTGGTAATCTGTTAAAAGTTTCAGTGACCTGTACAAACAAACACAAGCGTTGCTACTATTTCCCGTTTTCTTTGTCTCTGGTTGACAATGAGTTGCACAATGTCTATGGTTTGCATTGCAACACATTTTCTGGGGATTTTCACTGTGCGTAAGTTTGCTTTTAATCTAGTGTTTTTTTGTGAATCTAGTGTTTTTTATCATTAATCTAGTACTTTTCCATAACAATAGAGTGGCAACACTGCGTAAGACTTCTTTCAGTATTCTTTTTTACCCTACTCATGATAATGCTTTGTCCCTTTTTCAGACTAGACTTTTCATGCTAAAGCGGAATGTAGGGGATGGTATTACACCTTGGGAAATAAGCCAAACCGATGTCACTTTGACGAAATGGGGTTGCAGTGAATTTTCGCGAACATAGCTCATTTTCAAATTGGAATTGGCAAACTCAACATTGCTTGTCACCTGGGCATGACTGAAAGGACCAAGCATGTGCTTTAGACAGTTACAGTAGAACTTGTCTAATTTGTCATTGTTTAATTCGTCAATTCGCTTAATTCGTCACTTTTTCGTCGGTCCCGGCAGGATTCCTATCTTTTGTGTACATTTCTGTTCGTCTAATTCGCCATCGTCTAATTCGTCAATTTGCTCAATTCGTCACCTCTTTCTATCCCTTAGAAGCGTTTTGTTCGGCTAATATGTCATTTGCAGTTTCGCTTTTGATGTCTAAGCAGCTAGTACCTGTGGGACTTCAAACAAATTAAGGATATTTATGTGAGAATTGTTGCACCTCGCAATTTGTTTATCGAATTTATACACGAGGTGCGAAGCGCGCCCCGACTCCCCATTGAGAGAACGCGGGTAGTCTTTGAAGTTTTTTAAAGATTTAAAACGTCCTAGATTAATTGGAGGAATCGAGATAGAGTAAAGGAATTAATTGTTGTATTCAGCCATAACGTCATAAACTTGTATTTTACTGCAAATAAGAACACTATATATCCGAGTTACAGCACTATGATGAAGTATATGAGCTTCTATGATAGCGTTTTCACATGTTTGCATAATACGTCACTTCGCCTAAATCAGGGTCTCCAAACTTTTTTGTCCGAGGGCCACATAAGCTTTTACACAATAATCCGAGGGCCGGACATCTTACGTAATGTCTTTGTTTCGTGATATGTTACATATTGCCAAATCAATAAGCTTTTGTAAATTTATTCTTTTTTCATTATTGACAAAATGTCTTCGCGGGCCGGATGAAATGGCTTGGCAGGCCGGATTTGGCCTGCGGGCCGTAGTTTGGAGACCCTGGCCTAAATCATCACTTTTTTCTAATCCCCTTGAGGTGACGAAGGCAAATTCTACTGTACTTAAAAATGGTGTAGCAGGTGTGAAAGAATGATGGTCTCACGCTTTACAAAATAACGTTTACAGAAAACAACATTTATGCGACTTTGAAAATCTGTTGTACGTAGTCAATCAAGCGTGTAAAGAGCTTCGATAAATGCAGGTTGCCAACTTCGCTGTGTTTAGCATTGTTGTTTCAGGGACTCGATCTATTGTTGATTTTACGGCAACATTTCAAGACTTCTGATGTGGAACGAGTTAAAATATCGGTTTTAGTCACCACTTTTTTTAAATATTTTCGTTGACATTCTTTTGATGGCAAGGATTTCCTAGATTCAAATTCATACCATAGTCCGTAGCCTATTTTGATCAAATTCAAGACTGCGTGTAAAATCTTGCAAATAAACTTGATGTTTCTGTTGAGTTATTCAGTTTATCTGTATGTTTCTTCAGATAACTGAGGCTGAAATGTCATCTTTAGCAACGCTCTCACGCATTGGAGAAACCCTGTCAGTAGTTTTTCTTATCGCAGTATTGGTAAGGGATTTATCAGTAATTACTCAAAATTTTGTTTGCAAATTTCTTTCATTATTCTTTGCTGCACATAACTGAAGCGGTGTTTTTCTATAAAGTGTATATGTGAATAAGCAAGTTGGTACTGACTAACACCAGTAACGTTGCACTGAAAACAAGGACTGCTGTTTGATATTTTTGGATATTACAGATCACTTTCTCAGCATTTCGACGCAGGTTGAAATCAGAGCGAATGGTGGCGCACTTCAATCTTGTCATTGCGCTTACAATTTTTCATTGTGTTCAGCTCTTCTCAAAATCAGCCGAAAAAAGCAAGGTTTGTAAAGCAACTATCTGTGTGTTACTGCTAAAAATAATATTTTGGCCCATTTTTGAAAGCTTTGTAATATTTTATAACAAATCATAACAGTTATGTTCCAAATTCCGGCTCCTTTACGTTGTTTTTACAAAACGCATCTGCGTAGATCGTCTATGAAACGTTACCTTTCAGAAACCTGTCTCTATGTTTTAGATATCCACAGTCATCCCATGTGTCTTGATAGCAGCTTTAACACATTTCTCGTTGCTTGCAACTTTCATGTGGATGCTGTGCGAAGGGATCACACTACACTTAAATGTCGTCAACGTGTTTCATCGAACATCTAGATTCAAACCATGGAAATATGTGCTTGGTTGGGGTGAGTAATCGATTTCAAATGGATCTCAGTACCCGGCTTATCTTGCCAGAAACAGTTAAATCTACAGTGACAGGGCCGCAACCAGTTGATATTTTCGGTGGGGGGAGGCAAAATGATTGTAACTTATTGTTGGGCCTAACAACTAAACACGTTTTGGAAAATTTTGAGGGGAGGACAATTGCCCGGTTGCCCACTCCCTGCTTTCTGGCCTGCCTAGGGATCATGCACTAACAGCCAACGTCGGCAAATGTTTTCGGAAAAACTTGTGTCATGATTCGTAATATTTTTTTAGAATTGGGCGCTACGGGTCAGCCTGAAACAGAAGCCTATTTGGTTGTTGAGCTTTGTATGCTGAGAGATACGGTGCATAGGCCACCACCATAAAAGTGAATTCTATATAAAACCGCGATCTTGCTGGTAAGCTGTTAATTAGAACCATGAAAATACAATTATTCTAACTTATGAATTTCTGTTTTTGATAGAATATAGAAACGGTACTTGGATTGGAATTTATCAGCTGATAAATAACTTCAGTTAAGAATGACAATAAAAAACTAAATCGTATTATTGAATTTTATTGTTCTTGAACTATTAGGTGTTCCGTTATTTATTGCTGCTGCAACTGTTGCGTATGGCGTCACTCAGCCACCATTCCCTGTATGCTACGTCGAAGGAGTTGGCGAACATAGTTGTGGAGCTAGTAGGAACCTGAGTTCTGATTCTGAACCGGAAGTGCAATTGATAGAATGGTGCTGGCTGAGCACAGAGAACCATTTGATTTGGGCAATGGTTCTACCAGCAATCATCGTTTTGTCGGTAAGTTGGTTTGCACGAAAGCACAGCTCTGTTCGCAGGGGAAAGTAGTGCAATCGTCCTGCAACACTTAAGGTTGCCCTCTTGATAACGAGAAATTTGCCTATTCTCTGTGCTACTTAGACCCAACTGCCTCGGTTAAGGTAATGTTGTCTGTCCTCATATATCAAAGAAAACACTGAAAAAACTTCGTATAAAATGAAGCAACTGTAACTTGTGCAAAAAATGATTTACGTACCATTTGCTACTGATGTTCTTTGACTTCTGATTGTGGAAATCAATATTAAGAAATAAAACGATTTCCGCTCTGTTTTTCAATTGTTTTTCTTACTACAGCACAACTGTAGACCTTGCTTGGACGGCAGCGGTAGTGGCAATTAAAGCAGTCGTTCCTATTATCTGTACAGAGCACAGGTTGCTAGTACAATAATATACTTACCCTTGTATGTAGAAAAGGTATGTTAACTTTGCCTTCTTTAGGTCAATACTGTAGTCCTCGCGAGAGTTTTAGTGGTGATCCTTCGCAGCACGAGAAAAGCTGATCATCAGTTCGTGCCTGCGTCACAAAGGAAAAACAAGAGCACCAATCACGTCAGGTGAGTAGTCCTGAAACATTTAGCGCTGTAGGTCGATAACAAGGGTGCAATGCTTTATCATGACTGGACCATATAAAAATATGTTTTCCACACAATGTGCAACAACTCGTTTGCCCGTTTGCCCTTCACGGTTTGAAACAAAGTTATATACATGTGTTTTTTATACTAATTTTTGCACAATCTGAGCATGATATAGCATTCCCATTTTTGTTTCGAAAATAGTGGGAATGCATACATCATACACTACTTTAAAATGCAGTGAATTATAACATGTCCAGATCCGTCCCCAGGATTTAGCAGGAGGGGGGGGCAAAAACTAGAAGGAGGAGCCAAAAACCAGAAGGGGGGCCACATTTTTAAAATACAGTGTTGGATGTATGCAGCAACCGGTGGGACAAACGTGAAATGGGGGGCACCGATTTCAAATGGGGGGTCCGGGCACCACTGGCCCCCCGCTGGCGACGGCCCTGAACATGCCCCCATGTCTGGAGGGTTTTACACCCTTCCATCTAAACAATGACAGTTGGCCTCTGGGCTGGAATTACCTACTTGTGGGCTCTAGGTCAAACACATTTGTGGGCCCTCAAATTTATAAAAATCTGCCAAATGCCAAACGGTTATTTCTGGTTCAGACGACGAACAAAAATTCATGTATCTCTGACAATGTTCACGTCAGCACCACATGATTATTATTCGGACCATTACAAACGTCTCATTATTACTACCCTGGTTTTCCTGTTTTCCTACCACTCTTGCTTGACACAGTACTTCCCCATGGGTTTCCAGATATTCGTGTTCTTTGAAGACTTGCCTCATTTTTGCGGTGATTGCTGCATTCAGTTCAACAAATATTTGTGGGTTATTGTGGGACGCATTATTCTTGAGATAATACAGTATTTTGAGGTTTCAGGTCCGGTGAATGCGGTGCCTAATCAACATCACACTTTCCTGCTGATTCACCTTGGTTTTTATCATATTTGTTAATTTCTTAGTGCTTTCAACTATTTCAACCCCGCTTAAACAATTTGGTTTGTCGGTGCATACATTAATGTACTGCTATGTAGTCAAAGCCCAATATAAGTTAGGCTACCCTGGTGGTGGAATCTTTTCCATTAGTATTCAAACAAAGATGGGTACCATTTTTAAATCTGATTTATGGCAAGTTTAGCATGTTCGTTAGTTGTGTGACTAATGCACAAAAATACAATGAAAGCAAGTCTCATTAAAAGAATTGCTGACAATTACGGTATAGTTTGGGCCTCAAAAGCCTAAATTTACGTAGAAAAATATCTCTGCTTTGTTATATATCCAAATTAATTTTTGATATGGTACCCTGCCCCTTTCCTGCCAGTTGTTTCAGATCGTTCAAAGAATTTGTTCCGTATGCTTTACGTCACAATCAAAATGTTCAAATACCACTTTTTAAAAAATCCTTGTCCTATAACTTCTTCCTCCTTAAGGCTTCCAGCTTGTGGAATTCTCTACCACTGGAAATCAAATCTTCAGCCAGCCAGTCCATCTTCATGAATCGCTTAAATTCCCATTATCACATATAAAAAAAAGTACTCATCATTTGTTAGGACTCAATCCCCAGATGACTTCAATTCGCTGTATGCTTCGCTTCGCCCATAGTCCGTTAAATATCACTAAAAACAACTATCGTGTTTGTATATGAGGTGAAATGGAGACCGAATTACACCTATTCTTCCATTGTAACGTTCACTGCGCCGCACGAACAGCTCTTCATAACAAAGTTCATGATATTCTGAACGAAACCGGCTTTGCTGAACGATTTGAACGCTTGGATCATACGGATTTTTTGCGCTTATATCTACACGGTGTGCCTGATGCGCCGATTGCCGTTTCAGTAGCTATTTGCGATGTTGACGAATTTCTTAAATGTTGTGATAGATACCAGTAAGGCAGTGTATTCGTTTTGCGTATTATTTATGTTTTTTTTTTTAATTTACTCGTCCTGTATTTTGAAAGCTCGACGTGACACGACAAAATTGCACAAGTCAGGCTACCGCCTGTAGCAAGATTGTCGTAAAATAAATAAATACATAAATAGTTTGGGCAGGAATTCAGAAAAATCATAATTTTCGGACAATCGCAATTTTGATGATGAATTTACAAACATAGCGAAAATGTTTGAGACAACTGAAAAAAACGAGGAATTTTTTCCCTATGTGTTGACTTATCCTCTCTTGCATTGGTTTCAGGCTTTTTTAGTTGTCACAACACGTCTACATGTTACTTCAGATTTTCGCAGGATGTTGCAAAGACAAAGTATGTAATATTGCGACGCAAAACGTTTAAACAAATATTCCCGAATTTCCGCCTTTTTTCATGGTGTTCACAAAATTCTTTCAACTTTAACTTTCTTATTGCAGATTAAAAAAAATCAATGTTTTTCAAGTGGATGCAGTCAGCTTATCAAACTCATTTAAACAAAATAAATTTTGTTGCTGCCCGTAAAACCTATGCTTACTGTGTATATCCATTTTGCAAAAATACCTCTTCATAGTTTTTTTGCGGTTTATATGTATGTCAATTATGTATTTTTACGATTATTATTTTTCAGTAAAGCAACTAAAGGAGCAATAACTTTGATGCCTATTCTCGGAATTCCGTGGTTGTTTGGTCTTGTACCAACTGCTCTCACAAACGTCTGGTTGCTGTATATTTTTTCAGCACTAAATGCAACTCAGGTAAACCGAAGATCGTGTGTAGGCTACAAACCTAAAGCTGAACCAAAATGAATATAAATTCGTCTGTTTAACTTGCCCAAGAACTTGCTTGGTAATTTCTTTGTTTGCCGAGGAGACCTCTGATTAATTTAACCTGAGTTTGATTTTGTGTTGTGTTTATAGAACAGAAAGGACATTTTGAATAAATGTAAGATTTATTTTATAAAACTTGCTTAGCATACCGAGCACATTTCGCCAATATACGCAAACGTTTCACATAAAACCAAAACTACATTAGCGAAGTAGGCCAGAAACAGATGATAAAAAACGAACCCAATTGACTAATCCTGCATATTTATCAAAACATTTGATTAATCCTGGATAATGTAGTTTTTAATTTGGTAGATTTAAATTTCAAACTAAAGTTGATCTTTCCACAAAAGTTTAGCCATATGACTCAGTTTACACTGAATTTTTAATTTCGTTCAAAAATGTGTTTTTTTGCATATTGTGTACAACATCAGTGCTCTTTTCTGTCGTTACACTCATCCTCCAAACAGAGTAGATGTCCATCAGATCCTTAGAATTAAAATTTTGCGCAATCTCACATTCTCTTGACCACTTGGCTTAAACAGTCAAAATTGAAACTTTTCGTGGAGGCTAACGACGCCAAAATGTCTCCCAAAATTTATTTGCATTGCCTTACACGATTTCTTGGCGAATAGGAAGGCGATGTTTAGCATGCATACCGTGCTGATCAGATTTCGTTCCCAAAAAGTTTCAAACTACACTACCATTTTCGAAACAACATTTTTCTCATAAAATAATTGGAAAAACTGCGATTTCAAAAAAATCTGGGCTTAAAATGGAAAAAAACCTAAAGTGTTTCTTCACTTCGAATAATAAATGTTTTTGTACATATTATCATTTTTTAGCGTAGCAATTTCAACAATATCCATTCATCAAACCTGTTTTAACTTGAAAGAGTTATTGACAGCAGTTTTGCGCTGCAGAGAGTTGTTGTTTGTTCTCAACAAGTTTAGCTTTTTAGTATAATTAGGCCTACTGTTTGTTTAACTTGAAACGCAGTGAATTCAATTCGAAGGTAGGTGCACGAGAATCAAAATCAGAAGTTGGTACTTAATCCATTCCAGGCCGTAGCCTGGGGGGACAGTGTTCCCCAATTTTTGTGGTGACACCCAAAATTATTTTGGACATTTCTAACGACAAATAGGCAACATGAGCTTATTCATTACGTCATACGATTTTATATCCCTCTACTAGTCTCTTTATCTCGTAGCGCAATATTCGCGTTCTCATCGCAGTGCTATTTTGATTATACGAGTATTGTGATTTCAACCGGGGGTTCAGCGTCGCATATTTGTATCCGACTCCGGAGTCGAACTTCAAAATTTTCGACTCCGACTCCATGCGGATAAAAATTTTTGAAATCCGATTCCAGCCCCGGGTAAGTTTTTTTAATTAACTCTCCGTAAAGAAGGTTTTTTTTCAGCAAAGATTGCTGAAATCGATAACATTTTTCCAAACCTAGTAATTGCAAGTCTGCACTTATAAACTGCTGCCAGAAATACGTTGATGAATACTTAAATGTATGCGTGGATTGAAATGTACAATTTCTAATTTTTGTTGACAACGAACACATGAACAGTCTGAATAACGTACACAATACAGCATGGCAATATAGCAGAAATTTTAGTATGTCAACAGTAACACACTGATTGGACACACGTATTTTTGCACTGGAAGTAATTTACCTGTTATTATCAAGCATTGTCGTTTAAATTCTTGGACCAAAGTTTCTTAAAATCGAGTAACGCTTCATGGAGAAATACCTGTAACACATGCAGCACAAGAGAGCAACTTCCACGTATTACTCTATACGTGTTGAACAGCTAGTGGAACCAGCTTGCAAGTCTCACAAGAATTAAAACGTTGCCCTTCTTGCGCTTGGAGATTCAGTAGGTACTCTAACGTTTTAAGGACTGAATCATTTCTAGATAAATAAACACTTGAATGCTACTCACAGGAAACACGAAGAACTGATTTAGCATGCGCAAAAAACGGAACTGAAATTATATGATACATTTGCGATAATATAGATAAAAATATACTAACTTACCGGTTTCGATCCGGTTTGCACTTCCACTCGTGTTAGTGATCCAGTATCACGCTGCAGTTTATCTGTAACCTTGTCATGAACTAGTACCTGCAGATATTTGGTGGTTCAAGCATTGGTGTTTAAAAAAAACTGTTTGCACCAAGTCTTCCTTCATCAACACTTTCAAGTCATATTACTGTGCGGAAAAGGGCCGCTCAGTACTAGAAGTTGCGTTGAGGGGAGAGCAATGAACAATCTCTGCAACCTCTCAAACGATTGGAGTGTAGCGTCGTATTGCCAGCAGCTAGAAAGAGGGTATTCAACCCAACTCAAGTAACTCTTAAAATTTGAGTGTATGGGTAACAACTGCCAAAATGGCAAATAGCGTTTTTGGAGCACAGGCGCATTTGTCAACGACTCAGCAATTAGTTTCAAGCTCAATCGACCCGAAAAAGCAAACTTGTGCTATTTCGAAACATATGCATACGCTTTTTTCAAAACCAAACATATTTTCCTGTCAAAATGGCAAAATTTTTTTTACAGTGCAACCGAGGTTAACTATGAGCCACCCAAGTAGAATCAGCTTGTCTTATCAGCGAATTGCTCATGGGACACAGTCACGAAGCTTGCTCGTCCATCAAAAAATGGCATTAGAGACCAGCTGTTGTACAACAGCACACAGCTTTTGTTACCACACGTTAGGAACCCACTGCCATCTTTGCAGTACCACCCCCCTTAATCAAAAAATACAAAATTTAGGCGTATTGTGATAGGACTGCTCGACAGAACACATTGCAAAAATCAACTACTGAAGGAATCAGGTTAATAAGTGTGTTTTAAGTATTTTTAAAATTTAGTTGAAAACTGACTTAGTCATTTTTGCCAACCGTTAATTCAGCACACAGTTGTTACTTTCAGCTCCATAGATATTTTTCATCCTTTCCGTCACTTGCTGGACTTTGCTGTGGCAGTCACCACAACAAATATTTTAATTCTTTAAAAAAATTCCCGTAGTTAATTCTTCTTCCTGCATCCTTTCAGTTGTTCATCATTACATGTATCCATTTTCACAAACTTTCCAGCAAGTTCCTTTTACAGTGCTGACCTCTGTTTCTTTTATCACCATATTCCTAATATTGTCTTTATCCAAATAAATTGAAAACTTTCGTGTGTAGTCTCGCCGTTCAGACTTTGAAATGTAGGTGTAAATTTTTTCCGATCCTTCAACTTTCTCTTCAGATGTCACTTCACATTACTAGAACTTGACGGTCCATGCTTACTTTGATCTCCAGCTAGAATTGAGACACAAAGCTTTTTCATCGCCTTCACCTAGCGCCGGATTTAGGGGAGAGGCGCGTCCAGCCC
>Ga0210059_1002320_pt1 | contig 29687 bp, 16 predicted proteins | sample Ectturendosymbi2_FD_188042 | JGI IMG/M metagenome (GOLD analysis project Ga0210059, IMG submission 188042) | Ecteinascidia turbinata endosymbiont from Florida, USA - Sample 2 (SPAdes) (version 2) | ecosystem: Host-associated > Tunicates > Ascidians > Unclassified | place: Key West, Florida...
CGTATTCTGTGCACTTCTATTCTGTACACTGTGGGCCAGGGATACTACGCCGTGGCCCATCACTGTATCGTACTCAGGTGCTCATCCAGTCATCAATCCCACATGCCGACTCCTAAGTGCTCATTGCTCACTGACTGACCGCTGGTGCTGACTAACTCTAATCTAAGTGACTAAATTGCACGAATTACAACTATCCATGCCAAACGAAAGAAGTAAACAACGATTCATACTCAAGCAGGCAAATAACGATTAATGCGAGGTAGATCAGAATCAAATGGAACAAATTGGTCTTAAAATACAGTCTATAACCACAGCTTAAAATCCGCCAGCTCTAACTAAAAATCTGCTAGTTTTCAAGCTAGCCGCTAGGCCAATTATTTTCCAGCTAGACAGGATTAAAATCCGCTAAATTGGCAACCTTGACTGCTCGTAGTCGACGAGAAATTAGCGTAGCCCCATTTTGCAGTTGTAAATTCCTCTGACGTGGTCATCAGCGTGTTTTACTCTCCTGTTTTAACGCGTACATGATATTTTTGCAGTTATAAACTGCTGTGTCGTAGCGTCGAGTGTGTTTTCCTCAGATATCCTAACTCGGAGCGCTGATAGTTTATATTCAGTGCAATGACATATAAAATAAGGAGAGTGCGTGCAGAAAAATATGCACATTTTGTCATCAAACTTCGCCAAAATGTTGGTTTGGAAACATGAATAAGACGTCAAATTGTAACATCACAAATAGCGCACCCCAAATACAAATGACCACCATATGCCACTGAATGAGCCGCCCATGAAAATTTTCTGCGTACGCCACTGGTTTTAGGGGAGATTTTCATTAATTACGCAGGAAGTCTTGTCGTAATAAGCAGAATATTCAACGTTTTTCTAAATAAATTTGCGCACTCGCAATGTGCACCAGTTTACAAAAAAATAAAAAACTTTTTTGCTGAAAGCGGCAGGACTGCGGAGCCGCAACCCAGAGCCGGAGCTCAGTTTAAAATCTAGGACCGGAGCTATGGCCATTTGAGCGGCAGCTCCGACTCTGGGTCCCTTCCTGGATACTAACGATTTTACCAAATAGATTTCGTGTGGTCTTTGTAACACACTAAACGCGATTGTTACAAGTTTCGACACCAAACTGCAACAGTGGATTTGCAAGCCTTTGATGTTTCATTGGTATGATAATCGCTTAGGCTGTGACATCGTAGCTCTCAGACGTGGTGTTGCTTGCTGAACAATGATATTCAAACACTGTTCTAAGAGCCGCATGCACCCCAAGCATCCTTTGAGCGGCTTTTAGCAATCCTTCTGCAACAGATTCTGTATTTCAATAAACGCTGATGATGCCTACTTCTTAGGCGAAATATATATTCTGGATGAGCTTAGTGTCTGATTCTTTGCTGGGAAAAAATCACTTTCGATAGATAATGTCTTTCAGTAACACCTCTAATATTTTGTGTAACAGACTTCGTTAGTGCAATAAAACAAAACGTGTCAGATGACCTGTGGTAACATTTGTTCGTGCGGCTCTCTAACAAAATTGTAGGTCTGAATTTAGCTCGCTTCAGCGAAATGGTTGAGAAGCACTGTTGTAGAAGTAAAAAAAACGTTAATTAGCACAACTTCCTACTTTCTTGTCAGAATTATCAAACCGGGTCTGTAGTGTAGCGATCTAAAAAGAACTGAGTTACAATGAGCAGGTATATAATAAAATATCCACAGCTTTTGTAGCTGTGTAATCATGCTATTAGCAGGTAGTATAATTAAGATATGATACCATTGTAGATATGAGCGTGAAATGCACGGCATGCCATGCACGGCACGTCATCATATTTATCAGCCTGCTTACAGTATTTTGCAGACAAAATAACAATTATGCACTAAAGTCAGAAAAATAATGTTTGAAAGTCTAATTTGTAGAAAAAGACATATGCAGAAATCTCCAAACAATTTAATTACCTGCAAGGCAGGACACAGCTGTTAAAAGACCTCCAACAAATCCAACGTAGCTTGCCGGTGCGTCAAAATACCTCATCCAATCACTGTACAGCACTCCTACAGAATATGATGCACCCCATGTGAGCATGTTCACGAAGAAGGCCATTGAAAGTACCACCCATCGGAAACCAGAATATTCCTCTGGCATGTTAAGGGGAGCGACAGTACGAAACCACAGTTCCCGCTGCTATCGCGTCGTTGATCTAGCAGACTAACATATACTTTGTTAACCAGTGCAGATTTGAACATCTGTTAACTGAGGTGGATTTCTGTAACTGAAAAAGACGGTTTGTTATTTCGCGAACCAGCAAACTTCTCTGTATAGTGAAATAATGAGATGTGAAGGAAAAATATCAGGTTCGCATCTTTTCTTTAGAATAAAGCATTTCGTTTGATGGTTCAATTGGTAATTTTGCAATTGCACAGTAGACATCATGAATTTACTATTTATTTTGAAAAGTGCTGTTGGCAAATATTAAAGACATTGTCGTGGTCGTGTTGATTTGCTGAAGCATTAATGCACAGTGCATTGCAAACAATAACTACTGTATAGGTTGGTTACTTTGTGAGGCCATGAAAGAGAGCAGCAGAGGTATTAGGGCGTGATTTCTTTTCTGAAAACTTTGATTTGTTTTGTTTGCTTTTACTATAAAAACAGACTATGCTTATGGTTCTAAGTGTTGAATTTCATATTCTAGCTTAAAATAGTAAACGTTTCTTCGTCGTCTCGTTTTTTTAGTAGACAAACCCTTGTTGAATAGGTTTTGCAATCTCTCAACTTGGAACAATTCAAAACTATTTCATTGCATCATTTGGTAAGATAAAAGCGTTCTACCCTCAAACTAAGCTTCATCTTCAGTGTTATCTTTTTCAGTTGGAAGTGTGCTATGAAGGCCGCAGAATGCGAGAAACGAATTTATTTTAAAATAAAATTTTGGAAGCATAGGTTTCATGACTTTTCTTGGTTTGTTAATGCACTCTTTTTATTTTATCCAACAGTTGTGATTGTGTTTCTTCTAGGCAGATGAATGAAATTAGTTTGCAAAGATCAAAAGATGTGCAAAAGGAATAATTACAGTCGAAACTAATTCTATTTCTTTTATGGGCCCTACTTCGCTTGTCGCTACCACGATATGTTAGCAGTTGTTCGTTTTTTGTTTGTTTTTCTACTAGACCATCATGCTTACTCGCTACGAAAAACATTGCAGCAGACACACTGCAGTTCCAGTTTCCTCTTGCTGATGAAGGCAGAGCTGTGGTTACCGAAACGTCTGCGACATACCTTTGACTGTATTTGCTATGGCCGTAATCTTCATCAATACAGCAGTTCAACACATCTGTTTTTCGTGTACCAAAGTTGATTGGTGGTCATTTTGGAAATGGAATTAAGGTATTGCACAGGAAGGTTGAGTTCACGCAGCGCAACTAATATTGACTTTTCAATGAATCGTGTATACCGTTTCTCCCAGGTTTCTGCAATCAAGTTTTACAGGTCTAACTTGCAGGAAGCTGGCTGCGTGCATTCTTTTCGCAGACTTTTGCTCACCAAGGAACTTAGCAGAACTCGAGAAAGAGCAGCGCTTTGCTCTTCTCAAACAGATTGGCCGACTGGTGACTGGCCCTATAGAAAAGTTGTTTTTTGCGGAAGGAAATCGGGATATACGTGACGCGCACTCATTCACCCGAAGAAGCTGCGAGAATTGGGCTTGTTAGCTAAAGCATGTTCTTTACAGGTTTTGCACAGTTTTTCCAACAGGGTTCTCTCTGCTTCTGAAACAGGTTTGTTCAATAAGGGCTTGGATTACTGATTTTTTTCGACCAAGGTTCACAGCAACGGTGCACAACCTGCGGCCGTATGGCCGCATGCGGCCTTCGATAACAAAATTTGCGGCCGTCCACATGTAATTTGAAATATAAGATTTGGCGGCTGTGCTGGCGTATGTTGAAGCAAAACAAACCCAAGGCAAGAAAATTAGTCGACATGATGAGTAACAATCTGGGTGGTGATGTCACAAAGAGTTCCAGAACGAATATTCAATTTGACATACACCGGATAAAACCTATTCTTTAATTAAACATATCTCATAAATATAACTCGAACTCATTGGTGGCCGTAATTCATATAAATAAAAGTAATGTGGCCGGCAATAACAAAACGTTGTACACTCATGGTTTACAGTAACAATTTCGGAGCTTAATTTGAACACGCTTGCTTTGTACTCAAGGGATTTTCGTCACGCGGGATCGGCTCGTTTAAAAGCAGAAATTTAGGCAACTCTCTATGTAGCCGTTATGTGATTACCCTTTTCACGAACGTAATAGGCGTGCGTGTTCTACTTCGGAAAACAAAAACAAGGCGTTTGTAGCAGCGCGGATGGCTGCTACATGCATCGCGCCGGCAAACAGAGTTTGCACAGAAAAAGAATAATATCCCCAGTGGCACGAAAGTCACAGCAAATTTCCTAAATCCGATTACCGAGGCGCGCGCAAAAATGGTGGACCAGAGATGCAGGGAGTCGCGAATTTGCTCATGGCGGTCTACCCGCGCAGCAATGCTTGCGTTAAGTGGCTCCGGGGAAACGGTCCCACTAGTACATCCGTTAAGCAAATCTATTGTGCAAATTGTGATTAAAGCATGAAATTTTCTACAGTCATTCTATATATCATAAAGTTTAGTTTCAGATGTGGAGCCATCTTGCATTTGACCTGTGATGACCTTGAGAGGTTAGTGACCTTCGACTACGAAAACGAAAACATACCGTTTAGCGCTAATTGTAATAATACCATCTTCAGTAATTAAGCATAAACCATGGCAAACAACATATCAAATGAACGATCTGAATGCATATAGTTCATATAAACAACAAATAACACCCATCTGTGTGATACTAAACTGTTAGTGCAACAAAACGGACACATTTTTTATACGAAAACGACAGTCGCAAAATTTTTACGTTTGGCGTTCATCATAATAAACTACAACAACTTCACCAATGTTATCCAAAAATAAAATAGCAACACGTTTGTAACATGGTTCTAAGCTATTGGTTAACTGAAACAGACAAATGTGTGAAAAGATAGTATCATGATCTTATTGTAAAAAATTGTATCAACTGCATCATGATACTGTACCACTATATAAGCAAAGTCAGTGACTCAGGTCTCAAGAGAGAGTCTAGGAGGCCCATGAGCCTCAAAAGTCGAAATTGAAACGGGCGATTATGGACAAAGTTTTCGTTCTTACAACTTATTTGTACGATCTTGTGCAAATTAATTGACTAAAGTTGTTATATAATATATCGCCATTTCTTCTGGTGTGCATTTGGGAAAATCTCAAGTGCTGCTGTTTCATTGTTAGCCTAATGCACTTAAGCACTGCATGACGTGTCGGAACAGTCGAAAAATATGTTTCATCATGTCACACAGAACTTTAATGAGCTCAATAATGTCATAGAAGGAAGCCAGTTCCTGCCTTTGTGTATATTTAAGAGCAGGGGTAGACATTTTGGGAGTAACGAGGCAGTCGCCACAAGTCCCTCTTTTCCCAAGATGTAATGGGGCCCCTCTTTGAGAGTGTCGCACTTACTGTAGTTTCTGCGTTGTTTTGTAACCTGATGAACCACTCTAGAGCTACATTTAATACGCTCTGAAGCAAGTCATATGCTTTCCAAAATAAAGCAAAAATTATGTTCAAATGTGCTGAAAGGGCCGCCCAAGGAAGTGTAGACAAAGAAAAATTTGAAATAAAATGACTTCAAACAATTTACAAGGTGAAAGTTATTTCCAAGCAGAAACAAATTCCCAGACAAATAAAAAAATCACCTTGATTTCAGCAGTAAATTTTTTGTATAGCATGTGCAAAATATAGGGACCCTTTTTTGAGATAACGAATAGGGGCTAGGGCCTCTTTGACCACAAAGTGTACACATGAAATATCACAAATTGTGCAGTGTTTCGGGCCCACTTTCTGAGATTTTGTCTCGGGTTCCTAAATTCTAATATTCAACCTTGGTTGAGAGTCATGTTGGAATTTCTGTGATTTTTAATGGCAAATATCACACCTAGGAAGCGGAGTCGCATTGATTCGCTTTCGGAACATTGAAACTATGCCCAAACAGCCTTTGCAAATTGCAAAAGGTATGCAAAGATGACGAGGTTTGATTTACAGAAAACTTGACATGCTGGAGTTACAGAAAATTTGACATGCACAAAAATGCTGGAGTTCATGTAAGCTCAAGTATAGTGCGACGCCACCTATTGGAGGATCCCGGAAATACTCAGAAACTGCTTGAAATGAGCTTCTAACTGAAAAAATGAAAGCAAAAAATTAGAATTGACAAAAAGCTTAAATATTGGACTGCAGAATACTGGACGAAAGTGCTGTTTTCAGATGAAAATCATTTTTGTGTAAGGGAAACACAGCAGAATTGTCAAGATCAGGAAGGGTGAGTACTCAGCAGTTACGTTCTGCCTATTCAATGAGGAAACGAAGCACCCGCAAAAAAATATTTTCTGGATAAGTTTTAGCTTTTCTCAAATAGGTTCACTTATGCCAATTGAAGGTATGATGGATTTATACGAATACATTTGTGTAATTGAAAGAAAAGTCATTTCAGATATGTGAAGAACATTTCCTGATGGTGGAGGAAAATTCCAACAGGATTATTAACCGTGTCTTTCATCTAAAAAGTGAAGACGGTTTTCAGGAAACAAAAATTAAATGTGTTAGATTGGCCTGGAAACTCGTCAGATATTAACTCCGTTGAGAATTTGTGATCAGTAACAAAATGTCGATTACAAAAATTGCATTGCACCACCATGACCAAGCTAATAGATGCCACAGATGATTGGATAGTGGTTTTTCACTACCCAACCCTATCTTGTTTTCAAAAAATGACATTCGTATCCGATTCCTGTTGTGGTTCAAATCGTACTGTACGTATCCGAAAACTGTCCAAAAGTGTGTCTTTAATAATGCATAGATAGACTTGGAATGGAACAAAAAAGTGAAAATATGCTTCCGAAGATAAATAAATGATTCAGCAATGTGCAACTTTCTCTAAGAAGGTAAAAGTGACCAAAATGTGCTTCATAGCCTGAATCCTTAAAAAATCGAATAAAGTGTTTCAGATCGCGTATCCTTATCCGCATCCGGTTCCAGATTAAAACCAATTTTCGGACATCCGTATCGGTTAAAAACTTACTGTCCTGCCGGATATCCCACGGCAAACCGGATAGTGATCATCTTTGACAGGAAACATTATTTCAATATGGTATCGCGACAGTTAATAAAAGAATACTGTCAGAAACTGGTAGAATCCATGCCAAAGGGAGTAATTAAATTATTGTCCTTCCATAACTGTATTAGGTTTATAGATTTATCAAATTTGCATTGCTATAGCCTACTAGTAGTGTTAAATTCAACGTATGGTTGTGAAATTTGCAAAGCAAGTGTGTTATGTGGTTTCTTTGAGATCAGCCTGCAACAATTCAAAATTAATTCATAACATGGGTAAAATGGTTTAATGAAAAATTTTAAATAGAGCATATCATTTTCTTATAGCATTAAAAAGCAATAAAGTTATTAATCAGTTATGATCAGAGCAACCAATTGTTTGACCTAAAAACTTAAAATTCTGACTTTATAATTTATATATTTTGACTTTATTTTGAAGTAATAAATTTTGCGATTGCAACTAAAATGCGGAATACAAGAATAGATTTGAAATCAAACCGATAGGTTAAAAATATTCTCTTGCAATGAGACAAAAATGTGTGTGAAAGACCCAGTGAAACTAGAGTTTAACAAACCGACGATGAAAATCAATCCAAAAGCACCAGGGCAATATCCAGTGTCAGTAAATATCCTGAAGTCACCGAGAATGGTTTGCATTGTTATATTTCAATATCAAGTACTACATCACATTAATGCCTCTAAAGTTTGTATATGCATAATCGATTTTGTATTTGCCAAACCAAGTACTGTAGGACTTCGTTGCTTACCTTAGCCTGCCACACCATGGCCTACTTCATATTCGATCGTCGAAGAGTGGCCAAGACAAAGTTATTACGTCACAAGTCGCAAGAAATCCATTAATAAGTCAGAATTGCAATTAAACCTGCAAAAGCATATCCATATCTGTTGTTGTAGCTTTAATAAAATATCGATAAATAGAAAAACTATGCTGCAAGAGAATTTTAACTTGTGATAAATTTTGACTTTTTTTGATCTAATAACTTTTGAGTCGCTCATGCGGTATCAGTGTGAAATTTGGTTCTTGGACGTTTCAAAAACTTTAAAAACGGCAAAAGAATTTTGATTTTATTGAGTTTTCTTTGCCCTAGTTGTGATTTACAAAGGGGGCCAAAAACAAGTCTTGCACCAATATTTTTTTCCTCTCAAGAGCTCTGTAGTGGATAGAATTACTTGACGTCAGTGTTGGTAAAATACATAGGAAGTAAATATCCATTCATTATTACACGAAATCTAAGACTCGGGCTAAGCCCGAAGAGCCCGAGTGACAGATTCGCCACTGATTTAAAGCATGGCACACATGGGCGTCGGAAGGAATGTTTCCAAGGGGAAGGGCACTAGGGGATTTTTCAAAAAATTTATAGGGTGAACCAAGGCCCTTCTGCCTTCCCTTCCGACGCCCATGAAGGCACGTAGAATAACAAATCATTAGAAGCACACTGAAACGCATCAAAACTACATTAAAACAATTTTGGTTCGGCTTATTGGTGATGGTATTACGATATTTAGCGACATTTAGCGCTAAATGGTATGTTTCGGTCGTCCAAGGTCATTGACCTCTCAAGTCGTCACGGGTCAAATCCAAGATGGCTTTGCACAATTCTTCAATTTTACAGAGCTTTAACGGCTGTACTGCACGCTTCGCTTGAAAGGGAAGTGATGTAGCGGCGTGGGTGGCTGCTGCATGCGTCGCCCCAGCAAACAAGAGTTCGAACAGTGAAAGAATAACATCCCCAGTGGCACGAAATCCACTTGAACATTCCTTTGGCCAAGTGGTGACGCGGTGCGTGAAACGCAAAATGTTGCATCTTGCATTATTTGCGCAGTGACGGCAGGATTGTCATAAGTATAAGCATGCCTGACAAGCACAACGGTGAGGTGGTTTCAATTTTAAATCGCGCTGACTACAACGCCAAGATGCAAACTATACTGTGTGAGTAGTCCTACAATGACTGTTACACCGTCGCTAACCACTGGTTTCAGAATTTGCCTGCGGCGCCTTTGAGGGTGAAAAAGCAATTAACAAACAAACGTACGAGAATATTTATCCAACTGCAGCCGGCCACCATTCCAACAAAGTACGGTCTTTTCAAAATACACAAGCCTGTTATACCGCCTAGTTTCTCCTCTACAGGTTAGCTTCAGTTGCGACTGCGCCAGTGACTGTGCGATTCGCTGTTGCAGTTATCACGCCAGTATGAAACCTGTCGCATGACACGTCAGTGTTTCAGTCTTTGTATTGACCAGTCTTTTCACCATCCTACCGGTTGATTTTGCAATCCATCTAATTTTCGACTCTGCATCGAGTTTACACGGCCTAAACTGAAGACGCCTGAAGTAGTTATTGGAATGCATGGGCGTCCGCAGAAATTTTTCCACGGGGGGCAACTTCGACATACTGCCTGTCCTTTTTCAGGTTGCTGACGATGCAGTGCAAATGGACATTCACAAAACGCTTTACCCTTTCTAAATCACAAATATAATGCCGTATGTCACATCAACAGTCACAAAATTTCCCGTTGTTGGCAGTAATGCTTCTTTTTCACTCATGCGTCTTTTCACACTGTATAAACTAGTGGATTGCTGGTAGCTGCAGTCACTGTCTCGCCGCGTTACTTGCCAAGATGTCGTCTGCGTTCAACAACCGTATGCGGCAAAACGCATGCTACAGTAACTTGAACGGCTTGTTGGCATGCTATAGTTACGCAAAAAAGACCAACAGATAGAACAATCCGCTCGCAAGTTTCGCTACCTGTCTCTGCAGGCAAACGAACGGACATGAGTGAACTGCAAACTCATCACTGCATGACACCAGAACAGTGAAACTAGCGCTTGCGCAGTTTGATTGCCATAACGTGAAATAAACGGTCGTCAGGAATTTCATCAATTTATCGGAAGTAAGCTTCTGACTTCAGGTTCTGCAGAAATTTTTTATTTTTAGTCCCAAGTTCCAGGGGGTGAGGGCAAATACCCGTTTTGCCACCACCCCTGCAGACGCCCATGCTGGAATGGTTTGTGAAAACAGCTACTTTTTCTGTTTTAATGGGTGTTTTCATCGACAGGTGGATGGCGCTGCCATTTGTTCACCAATCGCCCCGGTCATGGCAGGCGTATGCACGAAATACGTAACAGATAAGGCCTTGGCAGTCAGAGCCGGATTAGGGGGGGGGGCAACGGGGACAACAGCCCCGGGCCCTCCGCTCCAAGGGGGTCCCCCGTGATGACATTTATTTGTTTTAAATAAAATATTCGCTTGAAAAATCGTCGTAATTCAAAAGAGATACAAGAATATACCGCTATATTTCGATGTTGCGTTGAGTATCATTAATAATTTTCTGCACGTTTGAATTTCTGCCAATTTTAGTAATCACTACTGAATATAAGTATTTTCGGTTTTGTTCAATGCAAATATATTTGGATTTTGCTTGTAACTATTTCTAAAAATCGTTCTTTTGGCATGGGTTTATCTACTCGTGCATCATGCCTACAGCACAAATGTCGTGATAACGCTACTATTTGCGTGCTTAAGCAGCAAAGCTAGTTCTGCTGTGGTTGCTGTTTAGTATCAATGATTCCGTGACTTCTTGTGCCGTCTGTAGGTAGCTGCAACCGAACTACGACCTTTGTTTCGTCATGGGTAACGTATGGTGGAAAGTGAAACCCACTTTTCTTCCGATGGCTTCTATTCTTGCGTTACATCATAAACAAATGAAGCTCGTCAAGCTATTTACACCACTTGTTATTGTTTGTCCCGTCAGAAAAGTTTTTTTGTCGAATGAAAGAACAGAAAGCGAGATTGCAGTGTTTATAAGCTAGCGCGATGCCGAAATCTGAAATGCCATCAATACGGTCATTTAAAGTCATATTTTTTTCTGTGCTTCAGGCAGCTGAAACAAAATTTAAAACAAACATTGCATCGCTACGAAGTCTATAACAAACGTTATAAAGTCATATTTTCCATGTTAGGTCATAGTCATATTTTTTATATTGTCAACCTGATTCAATAAGGAAACCATCAAAGCAATCTCAAAATATCGGGTGAAACTACTTTCTCACTATAGGTCTATGCTGCATCCTGCAAATTGAACCCACTTGGTCACCCTGCGAATGTTGCCAAAGACGTAGGTGAACCAAGGTATTTGGATGAAATGTAACGCATTGCCTAAAAATTCATGGTCTTGCTCCCGCAAAGAAATAAACCAGTGTCCATGCATGCTTTCAGTTTGCTTCAAAGGAAATAATGTATATGCTTTGCTCATCTTTTGAGCCGTTTGTTTTAGATGGCTTCAACAATCCATGGGGCTACCATACCTTATGCCTATTTTCGCTGGTAATGCTTCATTGTACAGTAGTTGTATGCTTTAGCTTAGTCATTTTCGTTTGGTCATACAAAGTCATATTTTCTGAAAAACAAAGTAATTACCAAGTTTTAAGGTTATAAAAACCAGCCCTAGCCACCAGGAGCTAATATTGGCAAAGTTTCTGAGGAGAACAAGCGCAAGAATCTGGCGGTGTTAGCTAAAACGCCATGACGGAAACGTTTTTTTTTTCAGCAAAGGTTTTACGCAGCAACGTTAATAGAGTGGCGTTAACCAGAGCACCTGAAAATGTAGGTGAAAATCACGACATGCGTTTCGAAGCACCTTTCACACTCAGACTCACTTGTGTAGGAGGCGGGGGTGCAGGGGAAGCAAGCGCACCCCCAAAACTTTTGATTTGGTGAAAATCCGGGCAAAATCTGTGGAAATTTTGGCAAAATGCCTGAATACCTTCGCAAAATCGCTGTATATGCTTTGATTTCACAAAAAAAGTGCAGACCTTTTTGTTTATTGGAGGTCATGTTTTTATTTAGTTCTTTCCGGAATAGTTAGGGGAAATTTGAGCAAGTTTGGGGGAAATTTGGGTAAAAATGGTGCTTGAAGGGCTTTGATTTGAAAAAATACGCCGAACATGAAAGGAAATGCAGTCGTTTTTTTTTATTTTAATTTGTTTTTTTGGAGGTCATTTTCTTTGGAGAATTTTTCGGGCAAGTTTGTGGAAATTAGGGCAAAAATTGTTCGCACCCGCAAGAATTTGCCTGCTCCTACACCTATGCTCGGACTGGCTGGCCACATTGACACGTTATTTTTCTGGTGTTTTCGTTTGTAATCTCTGGCTTCTGCTTATTGTTCGGGTGAATGTTGTTTCGTGCCGAGTCACTCTCTAGCCTGTGGAAATATTTTTTCTTAGTGAGATACACTGTAGTGTTCATATCATAAACTCTCTTCTCACAGCTAACTGTATGTGCAGTTGAGCACCATATTTATTCGATTACAAGCCGCGGTTTATAAATTTGTTTTCATCATTTCATGCGGCTTACAATCAAGGACGGCTAACATTTTTTATTCTTTTACTTTATCGTAAGATATGGATGACACTCAGTCTTTCCTTGGCTACGTTTTGTCGACCAAATTATTCTTTCGCATTCGATTTTCTTCAACATCACGTGCACATCCGTCATAGAGGGGATTATGATAAAAAAAGACAGTTGTAGTGATGCAAGCATCAATGATACGGGAAACGCACGAGTACGCGAACGTCGCAAATGCATCTCAGAGGCTTCGGTAACCTATGTTCAAGTACGGTTTACAATCAAGGACAGCTTACATTAATTTTCAACACCATATCGTGCGGTTTACAATCAAAGGCGGCTAACAATCGAGTTAATAAGGCAGGCACACAATCGACTATTGGAAAAAGGAAACGAGAACGTTGCGTATTAGCGAAAACATATATTATACAAACGATGACGTCATGAAATACGTCATAGGGGCCCTCCTGTGAAAATTTCCCTGGACCCCCCTACCCTTTAATCCGGCTCTGTTGGCAGTAACACCACCGCAGTGTCGACCAGAGCTTCTCTGACGCTACGTTGATGATTGGATCTTGCTATTTCCTAACCAAGATTCTCTCGATAGGATTTTATCAACATTTACTCTGCTCAAAGGAATATCGCTGTTACCAATAACACAGCAATCAAAAATTTCTCCGTTTTCTTAATGTCTTAATTGAAAAATCACATAACGGTTTTATTACTTCTACATAAAGGAAATACGCACACAGAAGCCTTTACCCAAAAGGTTAAAGGCTTCTATGTGTTCAAGCTAAAGGCTTCTTCGTTCCGCTCCACAGGAAACAAAATCTTTAAACTCTCTACCCGCCGCGCTTGGTGTATTCGGGGTCCGTATCTAACAAAAGATGGCAAACACCCCGCGGTTCTATAAAGTCAGTGCCGTAGTTAACGTGAAGTGACGTTGTTTGCAAAACACCCAGAAGCTTCAGAGCTGGTTTTCAGTCAAAGAACGGCAAATATTTCCAACGGACTCTCACAATATATTAATAACTCGCTAACCACCACCAAAATACACTAAAACCATGCCTTACGACCATCTCGATATTGTGATAAAATCGTTGCGGTCTCTCAAAATGTTATTGCGACCAGCAAGGACAAACCTTGAAAATCCCTGCTCCTACTGATCATGGTAGCAGTGGTTACCAAACGATCTACGATAACCAACTGTGTTCAATTTCACAGGCAGTTGAAAAACTTATCAGCAGATGTTTGGGAATAAGTAAGAAAATGTAATCAGTTATTCTTAAGCGGTAAAAATTAGGGCATTCGAGAAATTGTTATTAGGTATTTTTTATTGCTTCAGAATGAAAAAAATACTGAACTGGGCTTGCCACACCATCACTTTCCAATACAGTGGCGAGCTTTACAAACAAATTGATAGCGTAATCTATGCGCAAAAGTGATTCCATTTGAGTGTTTCGACCTCTTACTGGACAACTGGACAATATAGGTTTAACAGCCACCTGTTTAGACAGGCGCGTAGCCAGAAATTTTAATATGGGGTGCAAACAACAACCGAAATAACTGATTGCAGTTCTGAGAAAGAAAATTTTTCAGTCAACCTGGAATCCTTGGGCAATGTTTTAGTGGTGTCTTATTTTTAGTCGCAAGTTGGTTAGTTGGGCGAAACAATACACGCAGTGAATTGTTTGGTTAGAATATTAACGTCATGGCGCTCGTTGTGACCTTTACTTCGTTTTGCTTCAAAATGGGTATGCATTGTGATTGATGATTAACAGAGATTCTTCTAATTGTTTTCCATGAAATGGAGAGCTAATTGGAAGATAAATAATTGCAAAAATTCTGCCAAGAAGATTATTTGGCTGCAAGAATGATTCATCCAGCTTTTGCACGAAAGCGTTCAAAAGGATGATGTCAGCCAGTGATTGATCTTGTTCAATTTCATACGACGAAAAGTATAAAAGTAGTTTTTGAGAAACGTCGCGCTTCATTATCCACCCCCGAACAGAGGTTTTTGTCCGTTGCTTTGTTATGTGAATCACTTTAGAAGCATTGTCAAAAATATGTTGGGAATTTCTCCAATCCTCCCAACATCAAGCTCAAGTTCCAATGTTCAACAGACAATCAAGACTGAAGTTCATTCATAAAAGAATGAGAAATTGTTGAGACTTCGACGACAACCAGAACAGTTAAAAGAACTTTCCCATTAAACATTGAAAAGCAATTGTACTCAGAACCATCGTCAGAAAGTCGTCAATAGGGGGGCTATACGTTCGTGCATGCGAGGCTTGACATGAAAATTTGACAAAAATTCCACTAACTCATAGCGTTTCAGATTTGAATTTTGGGGGGGCTAAGCCCACCAAAGCCCCCGTGGCGACGGGGCTGATTGTACTGTGAACAAGCAACCACGTTCGCACTTTAGTGTGTTATACAAACATGTATTGTATGCCTGAACGCTTACGGCGTGAAAAACTTACTAATGTATCATACCATTTCTTATGGATTCGTACGCTCCACAAATGTTTCTCTAATGTAGGCCTATTCATACGCTTTATTAATATTTTACAAAGTTTAATAAGTTCGCTTTCACCGTGAAACTGAGATTACGCCATGCTTCACATATCTGCGAAAATCGTGTATTTGTGTTTATTGCGCATTTATTGCTGACATTCTTTTCACCATGCCTTGTTTCGGCTATACCGCCAACGCATGCACCATCTGAATTGCATAAACACTTTTTCGCACCATATACGTCACTTTCTGCCGATTTCAAAAACTTAACCAAAAATATTTTAGATTCAGGAGTGTACAACAAAGAACAGTCTGGAATGGACCAAATGTGGAGCGCCGAGTCCATCCGTTGTGGCCTTTGAGATCATTTTCTCCAAAATTAAAAATTAGCGTATAACCGTTGAACCAAGTGACATTCACCTAACACAGTGGTTCTCAAACTTTCATCAGCCGTGGCCCCCTTCTGTGTTTAACTGGCGAATACTTAATATAATGTGACACTTGGGTTATGCAATATCACAGCAAAGCTACCTAGTGAAGGCCTCTGCTCGTGCCCCCCAGAGAACCGCTCCGTGGACCACAAGGGGGGTCGAGGGCCCCGTTTGAGAAACCCTGTCCTAACACATGGGTCTCCAAACTTTTTTGTCCGCGGGCCACATGAGGTATTACTCAACAGTCCGAGGGCCGGACATCTTACACAATGTGATTGTTTTGGGAAATATTACATTCCACTAAATACAAATTTTTCTTAATTATAGTGTTTTTTTCAATATTGGCAAGATGTCTTCGCGGGCCGAATTTCACGGTGGGTCGTAGTTTGGAGACCCCTGTCCCAACAGAATGTCTTCAATCACGGTTGAAAGGAATAATCACAAATGTTCTTTGTTACGTCACCAACGTCACAATAAAACACATTAGCCACTGACAGAACAATCCCGGTGTCAGGCGAAATTTCTGACCTGTTATTGTTTCTCAGTTATTTTACTTCTCAGAATAAAGAAATAATGTTTGCCAATTACTTTTTTGATGTGTGTTGTGCAAATAAAAACATTTTGGTTAGATGTCAGGTACCCACAACAAGCTATAGCACGGGAATAACTTTAACCACTGAAAATTTTTGGACTTAGTCTTTTACCTCAATTATTTTTCTTTTTCTCACCCTTACCTAACGCAATTACCTAAACACGAATACCTAAGCCCTAATCATCAGTTTTCTCAGCGTATTTGTTTTGTAGAATATTACTCTGTGCATGCGTACATGGCGTGAAGTCAGAAATTTCGCAAGTCATAAATTTCGCTTGATACCGGCGTTGCGGAAGAATTACTGTAGCTGTTTTTTTACCTTTCGCAAGAATGCTGTGCTACACTCTACACTGTGGCGATTCTAAGCGGGACCTGAGTGGGCCATGGCACCCCAGGTTTTTGGTTGACCCCAGTTGTGTGCTTAATTTCAAATCTGTATAATTTCAAATCTCTAATCTGTATACCTATGTGTCAGTTCGTTGGCAAGTGTATCTCCGATTTTTTCCATTTCGTGTTGTAAGCAGTGAGCATTCCTTATTTATTTATTTGCTTATTTATTTTATTCTAATGTTTCAACCAGACACGAAATCCATACAGCACAAGCACAAACTGTTTCCACAATGCAGATTGATAGCAACAGTCACAGAACGTTTTATAATGGTATTGGGTTTAGGATTCAACACTTCGTACAACACTATATCCAGAAGTAAGATACGAAACTCGCATGGTAAGAATTGAGTCCAATCCTGACCAAGGCCAGAAGTACGAATGCGTTGGGGCCTGTGCACGTCCTCGAACTGACGCTGTAACTTCTGGGCACTCAGTCACAAAGTTAAATGCGGTTGTTACATTCAAAGAATATGGACGAATGTGAACAATCTGACGGCATCAAAACACACAATTATAACAAGTCGGTTCTAAACAATCCTCGTCCATTGGATGGGGTTGACTACATCTGCCAACACCATCAGCATTCGAACTGCTTAATTTTATAGTGAGTAATGAAATAGCTACGGTAAAAATTAAATGAATGTAAACGCTAAACCTTCACAACAGTCACAAACCTGTGGAAAGACTAGTCCGCGAAAGACACTTCCACACACGGTCAACTCTACCACTGCTTTAAATTCCATGGTTGGATTGAATAAAAAGGAGAGACGGCGCTATCCCTTCCAAGGTAGATGCCATTCAAAGCAGCTCTTTGTTATAAGATTTACTGTACTTGTTAATTCTACTGCTGATTTTGGCGCTGTACAGCAGTCAAATTTCATAACACCAGGCCATATGTGGATGAGTAATTGCAAAAACCATAGAAGGCATGGAGAAAAGAGCACAACAATAACAACAGACGTAAGAGGTTCCCACAGCCCTTTGTACACCGTGCGCCAGGCAAAAAGGCTACAGTACCACTTTGCAAGGTCTTGGTATGATCCGGTCCAAGTCGAACTTCATACCTACCAACAACAAAGTGGACGCCCTAAACACCAGTCCAAAGGCAGGTCGTTTGCTGTGTGTCTAAAACAGCTGTGTCCAACCGAAACTGCTTATTGAGCCAAAAATTATGTCACTGTATTAACCTGGGCCGCACATTGAATGACTTCGATCTTAGTAAACGAAATTTAGTTTAAACTAACGTGCTGACAGTATTCGAATCCTAACTGGAATGATAACAACTGTTTAGCACCTTTAACCGCTCCTGAAGTGTGATTTCTCAAGCAAATTTAGTGCCAATGGAACAAAGGTAGAAATCGGAAAACTTTTAAAACTTTTTGCACCAATGTGTAAGGCGACATAGGGAAATCTCCCAGCATGCGGTACAGACGTGATAAAGTAGCACTGCGAACCACCTGGATCACATTAAAGATTATCAAAATAGGGTAGATTGTCAATGTGTAGACTACTTATACAACAGCATTGAGCCTTCAGCTGCGACTGCTACCTGACAGACACATGGTCCGCATGATCATAGAGATGCTTGGCAATCGCAGCTTCACCCTTGCCCAGGCCGGTAACCAGCTTGCGATACCAGGAGGGGCCAAGATTTTTCCGAGAGAAGACCAAAATGTTTTGAACTACGTCCAATATTTTTAAACTATGTCCAACACATTTTCCCAGGGGGGGTGAAATTTTCTAGGGGGGGCGAAGCTCCCTGGTTACCGGCCTGCCCTTGACACCGGCAACGGCAAACGAAGCAGGTTACGACGCCTCAAAAACGGCGTCCCCACAGGGATACGTCATAGCACCCTTCTCTTCAACGTTCACATCTCTGACCTGCTAACCACCGTTTGCAGAAAGTATGCATATGCTGACGAAAGTATGCATATGCTGACAACAACTATGCGTGTTGATGGAGACTGGCAGGCAGTGGAAGGGGTGCTGAGCCAGGACATGGCAATCGTAGATGAATACATGGAGAGTTGGAAACTAAACACAGCACTACAAAAACGGTGTCGGCAGTTTTCCATCTCAACAACAAGGAAGCTAAACGTGAGCTAAAAGTCACCCTCAACAACAAAACCCTACCCTTCTGCTCCGGGCCCAAATATCTCGGAGTAACGTTGCACAGGTCGCTCACGTGTCGCCGACACCGCGAGTCACTTCGCATACAGCTGATATCACGCGTCGCACTCGTGAGGCGGCTTACTGGTTCTGGTAATTGTTGGGTGCGGTTGGAAACCACTGATCTACTAAACGAAGCTCACGTCGAATGTGGACACAAGTTGCAGTTTTACAATTTTCTAACCCGCTGTCCTAAATTCTAGAATCTTCTACATGTACAAATGGTCATGAAACCCAACAAAAATGCTCCTTGGAAACGCCACTAACAAGAAGAAAGCACTTTCCACACAAAAAGTATACGCTAAAACTGGTTGCAAGTTAAGAGTGAAACACCTATAAGAGTTTGGTGAATCAACAAGACTCCAAAGTTTTAAAGAATTGGCATTGTTTTCCTTCTACAATTACTTGGAGACCCATACATTAAAGTTTTGGTACACCTGTATGTTGATGCTTATGGATTTCTTGTGGCTGTAAAGTTGCCGCATGTGTAGGCTACTTGGAACCAGGGCCGGATTAAATGATCGCGAGGCCCTGGGCAAAGTCGTGACTACAAGGCCCACTAAAGATTTAGCGCAACTGTGTAGCCTTCCACATGCTCTCGTTTCAACTTTGCAAAAGCACCGGTCAAAGATGTCAAAACTGATACGATTTGGCATCCTACACTTCAGAAACAACTGGGGGTGACCATGTACGGCGGTTCGTATGTGGTTAATGTGTTGAAACAGAAAGTTGTATCGCCAAAAACAATATTATTGTTACCGTGACGCTACACAACAACCTATTTATGTCATAGACTCTCTAACCATCTTCACTTCACAAATCGTCCATATACATGCGTGTTGAGGAAAAATATGTCTGCACTCTCTCGCAGATCAAAACGCACACCGTTTAGAAAAAATGTTCTCAACGAAATACCAGGCAAAAGCAACTTGAACCACAAAAAAAGTTTTGCGATAGGGGCTTTACAAAAGTTACATCGATTAACTGTTCCGTGATCTAGCGGGCAACAGCGCTTTGCTTGATCTACGACTGATACCCTCACGATCAGGTCAAGCGCTTCGCAAATAATTGTTACGTCAGCTCATTATACCGTACAGTAACCTCCCAGTTGAGTTCGCAACTTGAACCTAAGCAGTATGTGCGAACTTAGCTGGTAGCTGCGCACTTAGCAATTATGCTTTATGCTCTACACAAAAAACGTATTATTACGTAATATAGAAGGCCTGTATATGTATCAGCAAAAATGAAGGCACTGAATTGCTGACCAGGGTTGCCAATTTGGCTTTTTTGAAGCCAGAATTTGAAACACCTTTGGCTTTTTTTGAAAATCAAAAAGCCAGACAAAATTAGGCTTCTTCTGGCTTTTTTCAGTCGAGAAGGCTTAGCTCTGGCAAAACATTGTCTGAGCTGCATATTCCTTACAAATCTCTTCTGACGAGAGTCTATGACCACGCAGGGTACAAAGAATATTGCAAATATTTTACTGTTGCCCTAAAAATCATCGATGTCATTTATAAGAAACAAATGTAAGACAGTGTAATTACTGGGAAAGAAAATGCTTCTAAAGATTGGAATTGTATTATAATTATATTGATGTTCCTGACGAGTTTTGATATATATTTTGTGTTTGATTATACATGTTTTATGTTTGCGAATATGCCTTGAAACTGGTATTTGACTTCTTCTGGCTTTTTTGGGACAAGGTCTGGCTTTTTTGGTGAAAACAGGTTGGCAACCATGTTGCTGATCATTAGGACTGAAGTTTCGAGACTGATTACTGCGTTGACTGAAGCTAACTAACCTTTTCAGCAAGGCACATAGTGTTTACTTATATTGTACTATTCACATATAATGTCAGGTAAAGCCAAGCGTTTGGATGAGTCATAGAGATTGTAAGTAATATCTAACTTGAGCCAGACAAATCCTCCAGACAAACGAAGCATCGCACGGCAGTACAAAGTTAGTGAGGCTACTATTAGAAAAGTCTGGGCGAAGCGAGAAGTTACTCAAAAACGTTCTGATCTGATGTCTAATCTAAAGAGACGAAAAAGAAAAAATTTAGAGCGTCTGTCGGGAGGTTTAAAGAGATGGAAGATAAGTTATACCTTTAAGGCAGGTGATTTTGAAAGCAAAACGCAAAAGAGAATATAACATGCATCAGCTGACCATTCCTGACTTGTTTAAATCGTGAACTTTGGCACCATATTGTTACTTGTTTTACTTTTTTCATGACAAGTTGTGTTACCATGTTTGACTCACTGCAAATACCAACAAATTACTGAAAAAGTTGAATCCAGATTTTTTGAACATTTTTTGCGAGCTTAAACGGGTGCGAACTTAACCGGGAGATTACTGTAATTGCAAAGGCGTAGGATTGCGAAGAATTCTTAGTAGCGAACGTCTGTAGTGGTCATGGTCTCTGTCAATGTGTGCTTTTTGAAAAAAAGCCAGCTACAAAAAGTTTCATGACGCCGCATTTTTTGCACGCGAAATCGTTGATGATTGTCTCCGGGTCAGTACCTCTAAGAATTTCATGTCCATACTCATTAGACACAGCGCGCTTAATATTCTTGCCCAGTTGAACTTTGAAGACAATTCTTTACTCTACGCAACTTAGAAAAAGACCGTTCTCCAGTACATTTGTAACCATGAGGCACAAGTATATGTGAAGGGCAATTTCAACATTTGGAAAAGCAGAGTGCAGCTTGTTTTCCACAATAAACAAATACATCTGCAATAAACAAATACACCCTTTAGACCAGCAATATACCATATACGTCTGCCATAATAATATACCTTATATATCTGCAATAATATACCATATACATCTGCCACAAACAAATACATCTGACACAATAAACAAATACATGAGCATCTGCAAGTCTTGAGCAACAAAAAGGTCGTCCAAATGTTAATGTTTGCCCTGCAAAATGAAATTTCGAAGAGGAACTATAATTAAGTCAGTATTCGATTATTGTTTCTATTCAAATTAACGCATTCATGTTTTTGTTGGTATAATCGTAATGCCAGCTTTCTGGGTTTTTATTGTGGGTACGCGACTTTTCGGTCTGGCCGATTCGGTTTAAGCCGTTTCGGTCTGGGCCGTTTCGGTCTGAGCCGTTTCGGTCTGGCCGATTCGGCCTGGCCGTTTCGGTCACGGGACTTTTCAGTCAGGCTATGAAATCTTGCACAAATCTTACATGTTCACTTTTTAATGCAAACGTACTTAAATCAACGAAACGTTATATTAAAAAAAACACAAACATGATCCAAGATGCAACAGTTAATCAGCGTCAACATATCTTTTTCATTATCATCAGCAAGCAAATTAAATCATTATGGACATTTTGCAATTAAATACAAATACTTCACACTCATAATTACAATTAAGATTTAATCGCAATCATGACTCCTCAAAAGGGAGTTGGCATAACACTAGCTAGCGTGACAATTTGCCTGCCTATACAGTCATTTCAACAAACGAATGTAATCAGTTGTTTATGTACAGAAATGTCGTGACCGAAATGTCCCGTGACCGAAACGGCCAGACCGGAAAGCCCTGTTCCGTTTTATTGTACGCATATGGGTTTTTGTGGTGTGCAATCTGGGCTTATTTGAAATCGCTGAATGTGAGCTTTGCTTGTGACTGTTGCACACAGACATCTTGACAAGCAATGCAGCGAGATGGTCACACTGCTAATAGCGATAAGCCACATAGAGTTTTATAGTCTGTGAAAAGAAGCATGAGTAAATCTGTAGTAGTGCTTCCACAAGTTTGAAAAATCCATTGTTAGTGTGAGACTGTGATCGACGTTCCCGAGTGAATTACTTGATCAAACGACTCTTATGCAGGTTTCTTTTCACACAGTATAAAAATACGTCGCTTATTGGAATACATCTGGGCGTAATTCATCTGCTCAGTTTTTTAAGCCTGCGTGGTATTCTAAGTTTAATAAGTTGTGACAGTCTTGGCAACATATCGCATTGCTTGAAACAGTTTTGTGAGAGTCTAACTTTCTTGTTTTTCACCGCTGATGTTGTTTTGGGCGTTGATTACTCTTAAATTATGAGTCATTTGTAGAAAGGCCTTGAAAAAAACGGATATTAGGGAGTTTATGAAAAGAAAACGCATTTCTGACAGCCGAAGTGTAGAAAACAATTCAGACAAAAGATTGAGAATTGAAATTCAAGCAGCACAGACTATTGTGTTAGAAACCAGAAAGGCTAAAGCGTTTTGTGAACGTACGTTTGCATTGCATCGTCAGCAACCTGAAAAGGATAAACGAAATTTCGATGTTGCCCCCCCCTGGAAAAAGTTCTGCGTGCGCCCATGGGTGCACTGATTTCAACCTAATTCTTGAGTCATAAAGCGTGGTGCTGTTTGGTTAAATTCTAATACGTCACTCAAAAGCGATAAATGCCAAAGTTGTCAGTTTCCTTAACATTTATACTAAACACAGTAATCATAAAGCTCAACAATTCTGACGCGTGGTGAACAGCCTAAAAACATAAAAAACAGTAAAGGAGTGTTTTGATTTTCAAGCGCGATGAGGCCCCCAAAAGCGCGAGGCCCCGGGCATTTGCCGGATCGTCTAATGGTTAATCCGGCCCTGCTCGGAACCCATCAAGATACTTCGAACGGGCCAATCGCCCTGAAATATAGCTGGACATTAAATAAGCCACAATACTTAATAAAAAGTTCAATCTCGTAGTTGTGAATTTTTTGAATGCATAAAAACTTGTCTGCTCGCGAGAGCAAAACAACGCTTGTTGTGTCATCTTAATGCATTGTAAAAAACGCCTTGGCCTGTCAGCGCTAGGGTTGCCAGATGGCCGGCATTCTTCTGTTAATTTAGCAGAGGCCGGTAAGAAGCCGGTATTTTAAAATGAGTGCCTGAAGCCGGTATTTTCAAAATAAATGATTTGCAGTAGCTTAACCGCAAAAAACTAACGCAGAACTTCTCAAAATATGACTCCAGCACCAAATCTTGTCAGGACAGTTCGTTCAGCGAAGTTCATTTAAGCCGGCCAAATGTAAGGGAAAAATATTACTTGTGGCTTAACAATACTCACTGTCTCTCTGTATTCCTGTTCCTTTGTCTGGTCATACTTACCATCCTCCGTCGCTCAAACCGTCATTTGCATCAGCATTTCTTTGGCAATTAACCGTGAAACCGGCGTAGGTGGGGTTATTGTCTAAACCAGCGCTTCTTAACCTTTTTCGGTTTTGTTCACCCCTGCCATCCACTGGTGTAGGAGGCGGAGGTGCAGTGGGTGCGGTTGCACCCCCAAAAGATTTGATTTGGTGAAAATCCGGGGCAAAATCCCATAAAATTCGGGCAAAATCCTCTAAAATCTGGGCAAAATCTTTGAGAACCTTGTAAAACTGCCTGAATATCCGAGTAAAGATGGCGCCCAACATACTTTGATTTGAAAATAATGGCGCCCGAATTGACATGAAGAGCTTTTTGTGGAGGTCAAGCTTTTTTCGGGCAAGTTTGGGAGAATCCGGGCAAAATTCCTTCACACCCCCAAAAACTTCCTCGCTCCTACAGCCATGCTGCCAGTAGGGTTGCCAGATGTGGTTTGTAAAAATACCGGCTTTTTTGTCAGCAGTGACAAAAAATCTCACCATCGAAAAAATAATAGAAATAAGGCGTAGGCCGAGTTGTTGCAGTTACTAGTGAAGATTGCGCATTCAAACACAGGCTATCCATATCTTTGCCATTGGCGATAGTAATAGTGATTGAGGTAAAACTTTATCAGAGAGATAATGAGTGTACATTTAATCACATTCACGATGAAAATCGCTTTGTACGAAAAGAAAATTAAGAAGACACTGAATCAACAAAAAATTGGTAAGACGTATTAAGAATACAATTTCTCAATCTCTGTTTTTTACGCAGTGGAGTATAAGGTTCACCAATCGTTACAATGTCACTCTCTTCCCGTCCATTTCCACGATTTCCCCACATTCTTCTGCAATAGTCTAAATTTTTAGTTTTCCTTTTCCCCCGCAGTAGTTCAGGCAACAACTACACCTTCGCTGGTTTCACGGTTATTGCCAAAAAATGCTCATACAGATCACGTTTAACACGGAGTATGGTAGGTACGACTACCAAAGGAACAGAGAAACAAAGAGGCTATGAGTATTGTTAAAGTTACAAGTAATAATAAGTTGATACATTTTGGACTTAAATGAACTTCGCTGAAGGAACTGTCCTGACAAGTTTTACTACAAGAGTCATTATAATTTGAGAAGTTCCGCGTTAGTTCTTTTTGGAGTTACTCCAATGCATTTATTTTCAAACTACCAGCTTCAGGCATAGATTTTCAAAATACCGGCTTCTTACCGGCCGCTGCTAAATCAGCAGTAAAATACCGGCCAGGCCGGTGAAATACCGGCCATCTGGCAACCCTAGCGGCCAGCGATCGCTGCATCCCCATTCATCTTATTGCAAATGTATGGCCGGTGCGACAATAATCATAGTACATCGAGTGCTCATTGTTAGACCACGGTATTTACTCTACTTTATTCACAGCAGCATGCATTCTGCCATGCAGCAAATTGGCTACGATCATCAAATACGGTTTGATTACAGACTCAGTCAGACACGCAAAATGTTTTTATTGTTTCATCAGCACATGCGCTATTTGAAGAGGGAAAGAGAAGAGTCTTTTTACTAGTAGAGTCATTTGTGACTGATGAATAGAGGGAATTTTACTGTTTGCACAAATATTTGTGTCGTTGCTTGAAAAATTGCGAGGGCTTGTTCTGATAAATGCCATGCTGGTTTTGTAAATGCTTCCGAATGAGCCAAAAACTGGTTGCTATGTTTGAAACAGCAAACATGAATTGAATAGACGGATCATGGCTCGATTCTTTACTGCTCGGTTGAAAAAAGCCATACTTACTGTAATATAATCATCATCCCACTTCCGCCTTTCAATTTTGAAGGGAAATTATTCTTGACTATAACGTCCCTTTTTGAAGTAGGTTACTTTGCTAACGCTTAACATAGGACTATAGACTCTGCTCATAAAGCTGATACACTGTTTGAAAATTTTTCAAACCAAGGATTGTGAGAACTTCATGAAATTGAAAAGCAAATAACACGAAAAATAAATGCATTTTCAAAAAAACGTTCTTCTTACAAAATGCTGTTCGAGAATCCCGTGTCATTTAAAAATGCGCTTACGAATTACGGCATAGCCTACATCTGTCACTGTTGAAAAAATGGCCGGTATTTCTGCAAAACGCATCTGGCAACCCTAGTCAGCACTTCAAGTTCTCTCTGCATGCAAACTGACTTACTGCTCAACAACGCTTTTTTAGGGATGTGTTTAACCACGCAGGAAGCTTAAATGGCTCTTCGTCAATATCTCCTGCAATGCAGAGCAGTTACTGCACTGCAAAACTTTGAGTGCCGCTATCGCATACAACATTCCAATACAAGGAGTAAATACTGAACGCTTCATTTGGGTTTGACTTGGACAAGTACAGCAGCACGCAGACTCACACAGAGCTGTTTCCGCACAATCGACTGCTTTCTTCTTGACTGTCTGAAGCAAGCCACGGTCAAGGTACATCACATGCCGAAACGAAGCGCCAACATCTTTGTACAAAGATTGCTCCATTAATCTTTCTGCAGAGGTAGTCTCTTGAGAGCGTTCCATTAGGGAATATTTTCGACAGGAGTATTTACAACTGCGCTTTTTCAGTCATTCCGAAATCTTGTTGCGCTGTCCAATTCACTGTAATTCTCAACAATTTTCTGATCAGAGACCACCTAAATTTTATTCAAATCTGTGCCGTTCTTAACGCTTCAACACTTCTAATAAAATAAACAAAATCGATGAACTTCATTGAACTGAACAACAATCAAAAGCACGAAGTTTGCTGCGAGCTTTTAAGGAATTAACCGACTGGGCTCCGCTTTCATAACTTGGCGACGATTCGAACTTGCACACATTCATGTAATTAGTCTCCACAAAAGTGACGCAGTGAAATCAATCAGCAGAATTATTTCTAACAGGATATCGATTTCACGTAACTCTACGCATGCTCATTCCTGAAATCTGCAAGCAAAAGCTTACAGGTGAAATGTTGAAGGACAAAGGCATGAGCAGAGAAAGCAAACAAACTATATTCTAAAATGAATGAATCAAAACACAAGCTGCGCCAAGTAATAACTGGAAAATACCCCTTTTTGTAAGTTTAGTTATACTCCAGCTGAAAAACGTCTGAGACAAAACATGGTTCAACGCAACCAGGAACGTAGTGGTGATACGACCACAGTGTGTAGCGGGTGTTACGACTGAATTGCCGGGATGCATCAGCAGGAGGGTGGTCTACTCTAGAGCAGTGTTTTTAAGTTTTTTTCTGAGGGTGTCTTGTTGAAGCGTTAGGGTGTCAATACTATTTGCTGTTCTATGTCTTATATTTTCAACTGGCTTGCACAAGTTTCCATTCAAATATGCTTGATTATTTTCGACGTTCGACGCTCTTTCCTTCCGGCCACACTCGCCTTAAGTTTGGATTTAGTTACGAAATTTCAGAACACAATCATTTTCGGTACTTCCGACACCATTTTGGCTCAACATTTCCTAGGAATCCAACAAAACCAATGTTTCGCTCTTTTCGAACGCCGCCGCCTATGCGATGGCTCAGTGCCACTGAGTGTGACCTACGACCCTAGAACACACTTTCTTAACGCGTTGGTGGATATTTTTGCAGTTTTGAAATGCTCTGTCTCAGCGTTGAATGCCTTGTTTTGCTCCGGTCTCCTAAATGGAGCGTACATAATTTACATTCATTACAGTGACACATTGTACAACAACGAGTAAGGAGAGTGCGTGTCTAAAGGTTCGGATTTAACAGCAGGATCAGTGAGCTTATCCACACACAGATCTACGGAAGATTTCATCTGTGCGAAGCTAAATCATCCCTCTTGAAAAACTTTGCTCTGTTCTGGCAGGTAAGGTAGCAAAAGGACCATGATGGATTTTTTTGTTTTCGCAAGTTGCAGTAAACCACATTGCATTGTTTACATTTTCTGACAGCTGGCTCAGTGCTGCTCAGCGACAATTTCACTCCAAGCAGCTCTCACAGCTGCCTCAAATCGTTTTACGTCAATAGAAAGGAAAACTATATCTTGGCTTACCAAATTTAGATTGTCATTGCAAAAGTTTAGGGTGTAAATTTGACACCAAAAATGGCATAATACACTGGTCTCGACGTTGTAGTGTTGACTAACGTCCTTTAATTGGTAAATGTTGAAAAAGGCGACACAAAACTCGGGAAATAAAAACTAACGGTTTTGATAACGAAGACAACGAATATATGCTGTTCTTTTTGCTACTCATGTTGTTATTTCGTAGCGTTTGCCACCAGGTTTCAAATCAAGCAGATAAATTAGATCTTCTGGCGATTTTTTATTATAAGCCGACGTTTCGCCCACTTGAATAGGTGGACGAAACGTCGGCTAATAATAAAAAATCGCCAGAAGATCTAATTTATCTGCTTGACAACGAATATAGTTGGGCAAAACGGAACGGTCGAAGTATATATACATGAACATCACGAATTGGCAGATAAAGGGGGGCAAGAATTATTTTACACGCGGGAGTATCATGCTGTAATGTTAATTTGTGCTTTTAGTTTGTTAAACTATTTTTCTTTATAGGTATCCATAGAATACGAACTGTTCTTTTAGCATTCAGCCAGCTGTAGCTTTTGCTTTGAGATTTCAGGACTGAGGATGCGTCCAGTTGCGTGAAATCGATTCGTATTAAAAATTTGCTGATTGATTCACCTGCGTCACCTTTGCAGAGACTGATAACTTGATCAATGAATTGAAATCCTACTGCGTTTGTGGAATGTCAAAAGCAGCAGTAAGATATTAATTGAACAAAGGGTTTCACGGACGTCCCAGTCCTAAAAGCCTGGACCACTTGCTTATTAACATCACGGTCAAGGTCATTAGTGACACTGCTGCGGCTGTCAACTACTGTTTTACTAATTCTGCGCTTTTGTACGTTCAGGACACAAGCTCTTCCATCAGATATATTTTAATTGCAACTGAAACGTTGGTCGGAGTTTGCAAAAAGTTGTGTTTCCAACTAGCTTGTAGTAAGTACTTTTCCATTATTATATGGTTTTGCTAGTCATTTAGGAATATGTGGTCTGAATATGAACATGGCATTTCGCGAGAGGGAAAAAATAAGCGTTATTGACGTGAAACTGACTTCACAACAATGAGAGACAGTAGGAGCTTTTAAAACGGCAGAAACTGGCGGCAACCTCTGACGATTGACGAATGCGATCACTTAGCAAATCAGGAAGCAATTGAAAGCACAAAACCGTTGGCAATGTTGTGGCTGATACAGCGTATAGCAGGAGAGACTTGAAGTTGACAGTGCCCATTTACTAGGTAGCATGAAAGTTTCAGCATCCCTAGCGCTTTGCCCATTTTGGCTATTCAAGCCTAACATTTGCGGTCGCCAGCGCAAGAAAGGTGATTTCAAAGCTTTCCTACCAAGCTGATGTCATTCCATTATCTTTCTACCCTTTACATTTATTTTGTCATATCAAAACCAATCAATCTTGCTAATCGTAGTCTTCTAACCAGGCTATCACTCTTTTATAGTTCTGAAGAATTTATCGATTTATCTGTAAATAGTATACACAGCAAAAGTGATGATGATGTGCGGGTTCCATTTTCAATCGTTTGTTGTTTTAGTACAAATGACTGTAATCAGTGTTCCCTCTGAGGTGCGGAATTGCGCAGTGTCACCACTTAATTTGCGCAGTGAAATCTCGATTTCGCGCACTTCCAACAATCCAAATGTAATACTGTACATATACATATATATATATATGTGTGTGTGTGTGTGTGTGTGTGTGTATCGCATAGCCAGTAGCGCAACTAGAGGTTTAAGCCAGGGGGGGCAAACTTTGCTGAAAGTGGGCCCATTGGCCACCGTTTG
>Ga0210059_1002321_pt1 | contig 29685 bp, 22 predicted proteins | sample Ectturendosymbi2_FD_188042 | JGI IMG/M metagenome (GOLD analysis project Ga0210059, IMG submission 188042) | Ecteinascidia turbinata endosymbiont from Florida, USA - Sample 2 (SPAdes) (version 2) | ecosystem: Host-associated > Tunicates > Ascidians > Unclassified | place: Key West, Florida...
TGAAAAAAATGTAAAAAAGAAAAATGTAAGCCGCCCTTGAATGTAAGCCGCCCTTGAATTTAAGCCGCAAACATGATGAAAAAAAAAACTTTATAAGCCGCGGCTTACAATCGAGTAAATACGGTACTTAGTTCTAGAAAGGATAATATTTCATTCACTCAATGTTAATGACTTGTTACTTATAATAATATATCCACCTATCGCACAAATATGATTGGCATCATGTCATTGACACCATAATTCGGCTTTGCAAAATTGTGGTCTGGGAAAACTAAAGTCTGTGTCTGATATCCTGGAGGTGAAAATCTCGGTTTGCCTCGAAAGCCTTGTATTGCAGCAAAGGTGCTCCTCAAAGGGGCGAATTTGAGCTTTGTTCTAATGTATGTCATGACACACGCATGTGGCTGCTTGCATTTATCAGCTATTTTTTCAGCCACTCCTTTGTTGTCTCTGTTGCTTTTTGAAGTGTCATCCTACCACTTGTTGTGAAAACAAGGGGATTGAATGAAGACTTCTCAATGTCAATCACTCTTTGGTTATACTTATCCTTCTCTTTTTCATGTTCGTTGCTGGTAGATCTGTAAAAAGGACTTACTAGAATAAGACTGTGAGGTAGGATGTGTGATCCTTATGTCAAAGAATGTTTTCGCATAGCTATTATGCACTCTTTTCGCAGAAATATCCAACCTTGCGTTGTCAACAGTATTGACGTTTCTTTCAAAATCATTTTTATTGATTGGCAGAGTTGTGAGTTCTATCTAGAAATTAAGATGTTATGGTAGTTTACAACATTTTTTTTACTTCTACAAGTAACACCATGTCTCTCTGGCTACGATGCCACAGCCTAAGCAATGATTAAACCAACTTTACCAAGGAAACATAAAAGACTCATAGATCCATTGTTGCAGTCTGGTGTCATAACACGTAACAAGCGCTTCTAGTTTTGCTAGAAAAAGCACTGTTTTTGGTAAAGTCTCTAGCTTTCTATCAATTTGGCAAAACTATTAATGTGTAGAAAGGGACTGGGAACTGGAGTTACCTCTCAACTAGCATAGTTCCAAATGTACTTGCAGGTCGCATGTGGCTGCCAAAAGTGCCATGTTTGAGACCCTTGCCCTATGTTGTTGTATTTTTTTGTTTGGTTTGCAGCAAAGTGTTTGCAAGGTATTCGATTAATAAGAAATAAAATGTGTGCACCATATAATGATTATAACTCACTGTTCAGAGACCATGGGATGGTTTTCCGTGTTTCTCAGATGATGTCACATTAACAAGGAAAAATTGTTGCAATAAGTAAAAGTTTGTTGCAGTGGTTGTAAACTGCAAAAGTCAATAGCATGAGACATGTCATGCCCTGATGGCACGGAAATGAAAGATGCCTTGTGCATTTGCAGGCAATGTATTAAAGTTCTCACATATCAGGTTGTTTACTCACACAGGTTACTCTCTATTTTTTGAAACGTTTTTTGTTTGGTGTACTAATCAGTAATAGTTGCTTTGGTAGAGTTGTATGTATTGATTAATAGCATAATAAGTGGCCACTTTTTAGAAACTGATTGTTTACAATTCTTGGCTGGTTGTTTTCGCTGACAAGGCACGTTCATGAACAAGGCATCAGAATCATTTTGTGGCATTAAAGCTGTAAATGCCAAGATTAACTTCTATGGTGCTTTTGTACTGCACAGGTTGTAAGTATACATGCAAAAATGGCAAGTGATGTGAAGCGTAGAATAGTCTCTGCATTCAAAATGCATGGTTTTACTCTTCGAAGGTAAGTGTGACAATCATTTTCATTGCGTAACAATGGTGTCCTAAAAGTGTGATCACAAGCATGTAAGCTGTACTTGCTAATATTTTTGTATGCAATGGCTGTGTATTGTGCATCTAAAATTAGAGTTTGTTGGGAGGGCATAGGCCTTTCATTTTGATTGGCCTTTTCTTGTTTTAAGTTTCTAACTGTCAGGCTTAGCTATGTGTTAAGGTTGACTAAAGTGTTAACTACACTTTCACTTTTGTAGAAGCTGTAATAATGCAATTTTGTTTCTAGTTGGACATATAATATTTTCATTACGCTGTGTAGTGTTGTTTGCTGCTAGCATACAAACATTAACATGTTTGCTGCTAGCATACTTGGAAATCGGGCTAAAATCAAGCATATTTCATGTGTCCTAGCAACGGCAGAGTTCCTCAGCTGATTAAGCTAGAGAGCTGTTCAAGCCCTCAAAAGGCTTGGCAAGTTTTTGAGACTACAATGAAAAACAATTTTTGGTTTTGGGTTTTGAGTTTTCTGTGAGTGACGTCATAAGTGAGGTAGGTTTTTGGCCATTTTTGCTCATGTTACCTGGCCTAGGGCCCAACCGCCAGACGGAAGTATTTTGCGCAAGTTTTCATTGAAAACTAGGCTAGAATCCAAGTCTTTTGCATTCTTGATCGACTTTCTAGTGTTTCTGGTTCAAACGTTATGGCCTAAAATAAAGAAAATAATTATATAATTATCTAATTAGTGGATCAATTACTAATTTTGTTGTTTTTAGGTCATAACTTTTGAACCTGAAACCCTAGCAAGTCATCCAAGGTATCAAAAGACTTAGATTTCAGCCTAGTTTCCAATAAAAACTTGAGCAAAATATTATCGTCTAGTGCAGTGTTTTTCAACCTTTTTTGCATCACGTACCGCTTTATGCAATAAAAAAATTTGGGGGAACACCAAACAAAATTTTATAATCACAATTATGTTTAGTTCTGTTTTGGCTCTTTTAATTTATTAAAATTAACAAGAAAGTCCTATTCGTTTGCTCCTAAAACTAATTACTTTCATGAAAGAAAACATATTTATGCTCATTGCGTTAAACTAGTGATTTTCGACCGGTGTTCAATGGAACACTAGTCAAACTTATTAAATTTCCTGCGGAACACCTGACGATCTTTCACGGAACACTAGTTTTCCGCGGAACACCGGTTAAAAATCACTGGTCTAGTGGTTTGGGCCTAGAACCAGATGAAGTGGGCCAAACAGGCCTAAAACTACTCCACTTGTGATGTCACTCACAAAAAACCCAAAATCAAAAAATCTTTTTTTCATTGCAGACTTGAAGACTTGCTGAGTCTTTTGAGGGTTTGAACAGCTCTCTAGTGCTTTTAGCACTGGAGTTATCATCGCATAAAGACACGTCGAAACTGCTGGATTTTAGGCTTAAACCACCTGGCAGCTATGGTGTTAACTAAGTTAGCAAATTAAAGTGTTTAGCAGAGTTCTACTGTGTTTTAAGCAACTGCAACTGGTGGCAATGTTGTGCACAATTTGCTAGAGATACTTGGATATGGTTGCTTGATTCAAAAGCTCTAGAAAAAAGCTTTTTTCATATTATATTATGCCATTGCTAAATTTTAGATATATTTTAGGTGTTCAAAGTTTCACTAAAAGAAATGCAAATTTAGTGAAACTGAGTTACTGCAAGTTCATGTTAAATCACTAAAATTGATCAAGACTGGATAATGATGTAAAGGTTTTGAGTCCCTAGATTAAAAAAATCTTTTTCCATGTTTTGTGAAAGCTTTTAAATTTAATTTCAGTTAATGTAATTCATCAATAAATAGATTGATTGAAATAATTAGACTGTTAAAAGAAATGTTTGTCCTGGATAAAAAAGTAATGTAAAAATCGTAAGCTGTCAAAATTGTCATGATGTCAAAACACATGGAAAGTTTGATCAACACATTTACCAATAAATACATTTTAAAAATATTAGGGATACCAAAAGTGATCAATATATTCAAGCATCAATATAATTGATAAAAACTGGACAATGACGAAAGGGTTTTGTGTCCCTCGATTAAAGGAAGCTGATAGGTTTTTTCCATGCTTTGTGAAAGCTTTCATTTCAGTTCATGTAATTCATCAATAAGTAGATTAATTGAAATAATTAGACAATTAAAAGAAATGTTTGTCGTAGAAAAAAAAGTAATGTAAAAAATCATAATGCTGCATTTTTCGGACCATAAAGCGCACTTTAAATCGTTTAATTTGTACAAAAATTGAAAGTGCGCTTTATAATGCAGTATGCCTAATGTATGAATCTAGTTGTGCTTTCTCATCTAGAACCAATTGTATATGGTAAACAGTGCTGTTTGTTTAATTGCAAGTTATGATATTTTTGTAAACAGACTATCGTGTCAGGTAATAAACCAACAAGTGTAATGAGCAGCATATGTGTTTCCATAAGTAGCTAGCACATAGCACAGATTGTGTTACTCTGTGGGGCTCCTGACTACATTGGTGCACACCGAATCAAACACACACACAACTTTTATTCTATTCGTGTCTAGCGGATTAGGCATGTGTTACAGATTAAATACCCTTGTATGTAATAACAGATTCAACTCCCAGGGTGACTCGGACACTCGGGAGTTTTTGTGAAAGTGTTGAATATAGTTTGACTTATATAAGTTTTGCTTCATTTAATGTGCCTTGTTATCCGGTGCGCCTTGTGTATGAAAAAAGAATAGGTAGCATTCAATCTTTGATACTGCGCCTTATGGTCTGAAAAATACGGTATGTGAAATGCAATGGGTGAAATTGTAAAACTCCAGCTGATATTCAACAAATTGAACACAAGTAAAAACACTTGTAATGATTCAGTCTTGGGCATCTGCTTAGCAGTGGCTTGCAGCACTGAAAAACACTCACAGTAGGATTGTTAACTTACCATGACTACTAATGGTTAAAGCAGGTTTTTTAAAGGAAAATGTTAGGTACCTGGTATGGACCTGTAGGGACCCGATATCTCTGATTCTAGGGACTCAATTTTGTCTGAGTCTAGGGACCCGATGATAATTTTCTCTGATTCTAGTGACCCGATTTTCAATTCTAGTGACCTGAATCGGGTCCCTAAAACACCTTAAAAAAAACTCGTTAAAGCAAAATTGCAACTGGCAAATGTTGTATACACTTTGCAGTGAAGCAAGTGCTTACTTGACTGACATCCTTTATCCTGTGAATGAAGTTGAAAGAGAGGATTGGGTGGACCGAATACTGGAATCACTTCAAAAGCAAAACTGTAAGTGGTTCTGCCAATGTGAAAAACATTTTAATATTTTTGTGCCTGTTAAAACTTGACAACTTTGTTGGTGGTTTTTAAAAGTGACCAAGTTTGTTTTTGAATATAATCCATCTAGTTTAGTGTAGCTTTTTTGTAAAAAGCTGTTGGTGACATTTTTAAGCTTTTTTATTGGACAGTGTGGCATTGACTTGATCTTATGTGATTATATATCCTTGCAGCACTGGCTTGATCCTGCGTCCAACTGGTTATATGAGTAGGTCTTTTAACTTTTAAAATACAGACATGGACTGTTATATTCAACTTCTTTATTGAGGTAATTTGTTTTGTGCAATGCATATAATAATTCTTAGAATGAAGATGTATCATGCACTTCTCAAATGCAAATTTCAAAACAGAATGCAGGTAATTCTCTACCCAACCAGTTAAACATGTGAAGTTAGTATGGCACCTTGGGGTATTCTTTTACATCTTCAAAAAGAAATAAAAATGGCTGAAACACCACTGGTACCAAGACCCCTCTCAATTGCTAGGTGCGAAGGTTAACTTAACCCATAAACTCTGAGTGACCCATAGCAACATTTGTGGGAAGTGATAACTGTGACAACTCCAGAAAGGAGCATGTTCTCGGCTTTAGTTTGCTGCCAATTGCCATCAGCTAAATAATACAAAAAAACATATTGATCCTAGCATCCATTGAGTGCACCCAAGTTGTTGCTGCAGAGGTTTTTGCTTTCTCTCTAGGCTGTAGACCAGTGGTTCTTAACCAGGGGGCGTCAATAAATTTCCAGTGATGCGTGAGCCCTCGCATGCTCTACAGTATGTAAAGTTTGATCAATAAATTTATCAATAAATACATTTTGTTTTTACAACTTGTTTAATGTCAGGGGGAGCTTGAAGCAAAGGACAATTACTTAAAGGAGGCATGGTAGAGAAAAGTTCAGAACCACTGCTGTAGACGTTTTGCTGTAATTTGGATTAAGCCGAATTTGGTCAAATTGTTTTAAGTAAAATTCGTCAGTTTTGAGGGTAGGCAATTGTTATATTTAAAGTGGGTGTAAAAAGTTTCTGACCTCTGTGATTCGAAGTGTCTTGCAAATGTGTTTTCTTAGAATCATGTGACTAAAAAGCTATTCGAGGTACCAGGTTGTGCAGTGATGCAACCCTTCGTTTTAGTGCACAACTAAGGAAATGTGAGAAAGACTTGCTTGTTATGAAGGACATTATAGAAATGTCAGTTTTTGCCTTTAATTTTGGTGTGCTTAACTAACCCTAGTTGGGTTTTTGAAAATGGGTTTTACAAATATCTTTTTCAATTGTTCTAATTTCAAGGGAAGAGATGCACAGATACTATGAATTGATGCAAACCAAGTTCCTTTGTGTTTTGTTTGTTTGAGGAAACCTTGGCATGAATTGGTGCCTGTTTTTTCGCTGAGAGATTTCGGTCATTTTTTTGCTGAGACATCTTGGTCACCGAGACCTTTCGGTCATTTATCTCACAGTTGTATCAAAAACCATAACACTGCTGATTAGCCTACATTTTCAGACATTCAGAACGAAATGACTTAATTGTTTTCGGTCATTGTCAGTCTGTGACTGAAAAAAGGCAGATTGGTGCCTGGCAAAAATAAACTGAAGAACGTTTACAGAGCAGTGATTCCCAAAGTCTCAGCCGGACATCTTACATAACATGATTGTTTCTGGATATGTTGCATTCCAGCAAATCAACAAATTTTTATAAATATATCAATTTTTCATTATTGACAAAAAATGTCTTTGTGGCCGGATGAAATTGGCAGACCCCTGATTTAAATCAAACAACGATCGATCGTTGCTGACGATGAAAACAGTTTCAGAGTGTCAAATATGATTTCCTTTAAATCATTCGTTGTTGGATTATTCTTCGTCCTACAACATACTTCCAATGCATTATATTCCAAAGTGCAGATTTTGATTTTGACAAATTTGCAGTGTTGCCTAAATTAAATAGTATGTACTAATCGTGTGTGTAGCAATGATTTAATTGTTTTTTCAAATAAATTGCGTTTTCAAAATTATATTCTTTGTTTTGCTTATTACACTAATAACTACACTGCAGCTAACTAATAATGAATGGCTTATATGGTTTGTATTTGTTATTTTGATGCAGTGACTAGTAACATCATAGATGCTGATACTGTGGAAGAAGCAATAAAAGAGTGTGATACTGGCGACGACGAGAGGTCAAATTGTTTGTAATTCATGTTTTTTTTTAAAAGCATGTTGAATCCTTCTGGTAATATTATGAAGGTGATTTTTAGCGGTGAAAAAACAGTGCAAAGTTTGTTCACGAAACAAGAATTCCAGGAAATTTCATTAAAACCACGCTTATCATAGTTTTATAAACAAATTTTCGTATTAGGAATCAAGGGAGAAAATTAGCAGCTAACAAAGTTCTGACTTCATGACCTATGAGTCACATGTGGGGCATTCCATTATAATTCAACAAATGAGTGTAACCTATACCATCAGATTTTCATTATTTTCAGATATGTTATTCTCTGCAAAAATCTAAGAAAAAACATTTTTCGAATTTGGCCCACTGGTTTCCAAGATATGAGTGTTTAAATTTTGGTCACAACCAGGTGGCGCAGAGTACTCCCAAAAACAAAATGCTGTTTCTTTTGATCTACTAACGCTAGCGATGTGATCAAAAGGTCAATTCAACTGTTTGAGGACATGCTGATTTCAAATATGTTATTTTTAGTGTAATATTTTCTGCAAAAAAATATAGCCACTTAGAAAACTTGTCCAAAAACCTGTGTCTGGAACAACTTTAAAAAAAAAATTTTTTGTGATGTAGTACGAATTGTCAATTATTCAAATAACTTGAAACCTAAGACAGGTTTTTCAAACGCAGTTTTTTATCTTAGATGGAATAAAACTATGTTTTTTGCTATAGACTATTTCACCCCCACTAATTTGCATTTGTTAGTGGTGATTGATTCTTAATCACAAAGCTTAGTAATGTGATGATAATCTGTATGCATTAGCCAATCTACTAGTTGCAAAGTTTATTTGTATATTTTTATAGGCAAAACATGATCAAACTTATTGTTTTTAAAACACACTGAAAAGGCATAGTTTGGCCATTTAGAAAACAACACCTTGCTTTATTAACAAAGAAAATTCTTAATGCTGGTTGAGCAAGTCACTGGTGCATTTTAAGACAATGGCTTTTGTTTAACACAACAAAAGGTGCTTTGAGCTCATTCTGTTATTCTAAACGGACATTCGTTGCAAGCTTTTGTTCTTATACTGGCAATCCGTCAGTGATATAACTGTTTACGAAGGTTTGCTTTTCTTTGATGAAAATGAAAGTTTTTGAATCAATTCAGAATCAGGCGTTTTGCCGCAAAGCATTTGTTTTATCTCTCTTTTAAAAATACTGCTCACAAAAATTGTCGACAATAAGGAATTTTTGCAAGATGTGGAAGGTTTTGTTAACAATTCATCTCGCTGTGAAAGTGCGAACGTAATTGTTTTGGTGAAAGTGACTGCTTTTTGCCAAGCTGTGAAAATGACTGACATTTTTTTCTCAAGACCGACAAAAAAGTTTCCCCATCATGCGGAAATTTTTTTTAATTCAACCTTGTAGCTCAGATTGGCGACTGCTATTTTAAATCGTACACACAGTTGCCTGCAAGCACTGGTTTTGATGTGTATTGCAGTCCGTTGCAAGCGCCTGTAGCAGCTAGATCCATTCTTGGGAAATTTTATCAGTTTACCGGTGAATGTTGACGGGGTACTTTTATTTATAGCGGGCAGACATTTTCTGTCATTGACGCGTTCGACGTACCGAAGTATGTGTACAGCAATGAAAAGAAGAAGTTTTTAAGGTAAATTTGCGTATCGAAATATGAATTATCAGACGCAAGTCTGTTGGCATAAGCTCTAAAACAGGGTCTCAAACACGCGGCCCACGAGGACATTTTGTGCGGCCCGCCGTGCTTTTTGGGAATTTTCAAAAAAATAAAGTTATTCAGTTTATTCGCCGGTGTTTAAAAGTGCTCGGCCAGCGAGTCAACAAGTGTTTTATAAACGAACGCAGAGCAGGCTAGAGATGATTTGCCTCTAACTCACGATACCTTTCGCAAGAAGTAGGATGCCAAAGTTGTTTCTGTAATAAGGTTCAGGTGCCGCCATCATTGCGTCGGCTTCAAAAGTCGGCACTAGTTACTTTATAAGTCCTCATTTGACCCTCGGAACAACTTGAGTTTGAGACCCCTGTTCTAAAGCCACCTAGATTTCATCATGCAGGGCGAGTGACCTGGACTCATTCCATCCAACTCTTCTTGGCACGGCGAAGGACAAGGCAGATGTGTTTCGCGAACGGTACAAAGTCTTATACCAGAGAACGTCAAGGCACAAACTCTTCACCCCCCCGATACCAGGTTTGTTTGTCGCATACACTATTTTTCAGCTTTTCGTTTTCAGAAGATCTAAAGAGTGCATCCACCAACATTAGTTTGGATCAGAGGTTTCTCAAAAATTATTTCGACCTTTCGTGATCCCAGGCAGTGGTTCTCAACCTTTCATGGTTTGTGGCCCCCTTCCAAAGACTCTCAACACTTGTGGTCCCCTGCTCACCAATAGGATTTTACAATATCACCACAGAGCTATTAAGCAAAGGCCTTTGCTGGTGGTACCCGGAGAACCGCTCCGTGGCCCGCAAGGGGGGCCCGAGGGCCTCGATTGAGAAACTCTGCCCTAAGGTTATGTTATTGCACCCCTTGTTTGGACTTAACGCTTCCTTTCAACTTGGTGTGAAAATGAAGTTTGAAATTTATCCCCTTTTAAATCAGTCATGCAATACTTGGATGTGCGAACAGCCCTCCAGCCGAAATGCACGTTTCCGATGAAGAGAGGTGCGCCTGCTTGCACCATGCTTTTTTACACGTGCTTTGTGTTAAAATGTGTGTATCGAATGGGAACAATCAAAATTTAAAAATGCATCTCTTGAATCATTGTGTGGTTCAGAGATAGTCTTTGTCACAGCCAACGAGTTCGTGTGGAGGAGAGTGCGAATCACGTAAAGCTAAAACAAAGGCTCCCAAGATTCGATGAAATTAACGAGATTTATATGCGCCTCCGCACGATTATCACGCCAAAGCACCAACTTGGTGTGGCGGGGCTAGAAAGTTTGGAGACGTGGTGTAGTCCTGCTGGACGTTGGTCAGCGTGAAAAAGTGCTTGCTTGACACTCGTGCAATGCTGCGTTTATGCTTCAGGTCTGGATGACGTCAACGCGAAAAAGTTCCAATTGAGAAACGTGGAATATCTCCTTGGTTGCACAGCCAAGTTAAAAGAAATCATTGTACTTGGAATGATTGCTCAACTGAAGGAGGTACAGTACTTCAATTTCATTTCTTTTGTACATGTAGTTCGTTATCCACCGCTTCGTGTTATTACGCCTTAGTATTTTTTGACACAAAGTTGATTATATTTTTGTTTTTGCTGGCAGGCCAAATATTACTTGGAAGATCTAACCGGGGCAGTGGAACTTGATTTATCGGAAGCGGTATTCCTTGGTTTAACTATGTTTTCCGCGCTAAGTGCAGACGTAGTTGTTTTTGACATCACCAGTGGTTTCCTTCCTTTTTTGGTGTCAGTTTGGGTGAACTGAACTTCTGCGGCGTCGACGTTTTGTTTAACTCCCGGTGACCTCCGCAAGTCGATTCCGAGTTCCCTTTTCACTGTGCTTTAACGTCAAGACTGTTCAGCGGCGTAGTTTTTGCTAAAGGCTCTATTAGATTGTCAATTCCCCTTTCTTGAGCGAAATGTTACTGAACAGCGAACTGTTTCGCCGTCAGCAGCTCTTCGTCAACAACACCAATGCATCAGGTTATTCCCCTCCTTTCGTCTTGTAAAAGTTATTTTTTAATTTCTTCGTAATGTCTTTAAAGTGCGATTTAATGCGAGCAACTGCGCTTGACTCGCTTGAACCTTACCATAACCACGGCCTTGCCATATATGGCAACTGATGAAAAACATCCTTTTGTTCAGAAATTCCACACGGGCATGTTCACTGAGAACAGCTTCGTGTTGGCCGAAGGTTGGTACGAGGACGGCGTGTTCCACGTCACCGCCTGTGGGTTCCCCCCTCTGGAAGCATCGAAGACCACAAGGTGATTCTTCGGAGCTTTTCCGGTTGGTGTTTGAAAATAAGAATACAGTTTCAACAAAGGTATAATGATCCACAGTGCATTGTAAGCCGTGCTTTTCCACAATCTAGTTGATCACCCCAAAGTGAAGACACTATTTTTCTCTCTGACCGGAATTCCTGTCTGTCGAATTTCGACTTCTGTACTGATCGCTGCTGCTGCCGGTTTCCAACACGACGTTGCGTTTGCAGAGCATATTACGGAAATTGCAATTTCTTCGGCGGCCCGTTGCCGCTTTGCGCCAAGTCTTATCCCAAGCTGTTGCAACTGGAACAGGAAAACGAAGAAGCGATGTTTATATTCGTGTCGGATTTGTGGCTGGACCAGGTCAGTGCAAAGCCAGGTTGCGACCTTGTATCTAACTGTTGTTTAAACGAAACGGGTGGTTTTTTCCACTGTTTGGTGTGGCTCTCCCCGTTTCCATTCGAAGCTTTAGATCCACTTTACGACATGCGGTGGGTTTTACATTATACTTTACACGTGTAGTGGAACTACAACTATGAGAAGTAAAATCCAAGTCTGTACCCGCGTCTGAAACCTCACTCCACGCATTCCAGGCCAGCAACGTATGAACTCCAAGTATTTAAGCCACGCCACGTGGTTACGTTGGAAATAATCGCTCGAACGCCATGGTTAGGTTCACAAGTTGTTGTCCTTCTGTTTTGATGTAGGTCAAATGTACATTAACGCGTCAGGCAGCCTTCATGAGTTTGCATTTTTTCTTTCTAATGGCACAACTTGGTGTGAAACGATCGCCTATGGCAGTAGCGCACCAGCGAGTCAAATTTCATAGCAATCGAATTTCTTGTTTACTCCAACTGCTGTAGGTTCGCACAGGAAAGCTCTGTTGAATCCACCAAACATCTTGTAAAAACTTTTTTAAACGCAGGATGGAAAGGAAACCGCAATTGCATACTGCAGTTCACATGAACAGCAGCTCTTGATTGCATGGATGTATTCTAAGCAAACAAAAACCAATACCCAGCAGCATTGTGAAGCACATCAAAACGCAGGCACCAGCAAGACGACGAATACGTCTTAGATTAGAAAACCCTTCGGATTTCGTGCATGGTCTTGTAACTGTAGCAAAACAGGGTTAAGGATAGAAGTGTATGCAGACGAAATGACTCAGAACGCAGTTTGAGAGCGAGTGCTCAGCAGCGGGCCCTGGCCTTCTGTCGAAGCCATGATCTTCGCTAAGTAATATTTTTGTGTCCAACGCGAGGAGGCAAAATCACAGAACAAGCGAAATATTCTGACGTGAGGTGTTCCACATGTCGTTGCGTCCTGGCTGATAACTTCGCTAAAGCAGGTTGTTCCTCGAGACGCTAAGTTGTGCGACGAACACAATCCAGTTAATTAACGTAGTTTTGATGAGAAGGTCACTCGAATGAACAAAACAGACGAACGCTGGTGACAACGCAAGGCCGGGTCATGCGCGGGCGCTGCCATTGGTTGACGGTGAAAGGCATGACTGCAGAGCACATCCGCCGTCTTATGTCAAGCCGCTGTGACTTCCGACTCCAGCAGTTCGCCAGACTAGTGAGGCCGCATTACGGCTTTTTCCCATTCAACAGGAGAAGGTTCTTAAAAAGCTCGAAACGCTGTTCATCGGTTTCAAAGACAGTCCACCGACGTGCTTTGTGTTCTGCGGGCCGTTCTGCTCAGCGCCGCGTGGTTTGTTGCACCAGAGCCTCATCAAGGACGGGTTGGCGCAGCTCGCGCGGATCATACAACGTTACCCAAGTATTCAACAACAGTAAGTTGTTTGCAGTCCGCCGCGTGTTTATCAATTTCGTGCAGTTCGTGTGCGTTCTGTAAAGAGTGGTGGCAAAGTGCAACGATACGAAACGACAAACTCTCGACACCAATAACTTTTCTTCCTGGGCACACCAACGTCGCAGGTAAAACAAAGGTGAGCCTAACACCTGGTTTCAAAATGGCGCTGTTTTGAACCGCTGCTCGAACATCGGATCTTGAGCAAGAGAGCGTAGGGTTAAATCACACGCGGAGATGATACAGGTCCCCAAAATCCGGACCGCGAGCTTTCCTGGGAATGTTTAGCATTTTAACTATTTCGTGTCACTAAATCAGGGATCAAGTCTGTCAGAAAATTTGGGGGAGCAAACTTTGTGCATATCACACAAATACAATATTATTGTTTGCGTTGGAAATTATATATTTTAGGGACCATGACCCAACTGCCTCCGTGGCCACACCCATGGTGGGGACCATGACCCAACTGCCTCTGCGGCCACGCCCATGGTGTTGTGGCAGTTGCATAGTACTGTGCTAGTACTTGACAATGATTACTAGGTATTTGCTTCTTTACCAAGTACACAAAACTTTCGTATTAGCACTTGAAGAGTTCTTTGTCAAAGTAGATAAAACAAACACTTCAATTATCAAACAATGCACTAAAAGTAGAATTTATAAAAATGTATCTCTGAGATTCGAATAATTGGCTACGAAATATTAGGCGGGGGCAAAAAACATTGTGACCCTTGTCCAAACGTTGGGGGGATATGTCCCTCTAAGACTTGGTTCCTGCACTAAGTTAAGTAAGATGTAGTTTCACAAAAAGCATTTGCTGTAATTGAGAACTTCTTCCCGATAGGCTTTGGAAGAAACCAAGCTTTCCGCTTTGATCAAAAGTTCAACTTCAAAAGTTTTGGAGTTTACTTGCAATGTGTGAAAGAAAAGTGATTTACAGGACCTAAGTCTTTCATTTGTAATGTTATACTTTGCGAAGTTACTGCGCCTGGTCGGGCCCGCGGACGTCGATAAGTTCGCATCCAAAAATTTTTGGGACGCTAATGCAGACTAAATGCAAGTTCTCGTGGCCTTGTTTTCTTTGCCCTTTACATAAAGTTCCAAGAGAGTTAAATCGTCGAGCCGCTGTGTGGTCTGGAAAAACATCTGGGAATCACGTGCGTGCTTTATCCGCGTCTGTATAGGACTGGTTCTTCGTGTTTGGAGTTCTCAAATATCCAGACTCCGCGCTAACCACAGCGGTTGCTACAGCACAACGTTCTGTTCGGCGCCTTTGTAGAAAAGATACTGATCTGAAAGAACTTTCCTTGCAGAAGCAAAATGGTGTTTGTTCCGTCGTCGAGCGATTTGATTTTGGGAAGAATTCTCCCCAGACATTCTCTCCCGGACGCGCTGACCAAGGAGTTCAGGCAGAAAGTTTCCAACGCCATTTTCACTTCGAACCCGTGCAGGTATTTCTTTTCACGTTCTGATCTCAACCGCTGCAAAGCATTTTTTCCTTGATTCTGCTGCGGTGGCTTCAATGCTCGCATCCGGCAGCTATTTTTTGACGAAGCTTATTGTGAAAGCAAGGGCTGTAAAGCCGGATCCCAAAGAATTTTAAATGATCGGGGCCAATAGCTTTTAGGTGGTGGAGCCGTAGCCTGATATTTGGGTTCCGGTTCCACAACCCTGGTGTCTGGGGCAAGCGAGTTTTACTAATAATGCTTTTTCAGTTTTCAATAGACCAAATCCGGAATTGGTTTCAGTTAATTTACCCGAATTTATCGTGGCTGCTGTATCGTTATTGCGTTCTGCTGCCTTGTGTATACGACTTCGAAACATCTTACGTAAGTGGTTCGTGACTACAGTTTTAACTCTACCCACATGTCCTGCAACCTCATAGAATTTCATACGGATTTTCTGTAATGATTCAGAAGCAATTCTTTCGAGTATTTCAGCTCTTTGTCCGGGAGATCAAATATTTCTATCAGAAAAAACACTTGAAAGAATTTGCAAATCATATTCATTTAGCGAAAATGATCTAAAACTTGACATAACTTTGGCAAAGAATTTGCTTCGGATGGAGTCGAAACTGCCTATATCGCTCGAGCAATTTTTTATCATTTATAGCTACTTAAAAAGCTGCATTTGATTGTTGCTGGTAGCTGTAACTCTTCCCGTCACCAGTGCAGGCACGTAGCCAGGGGGGAAATAGGGGCAATTGTCCCCCCAATTCTGAGAGCTGCACCGAAAATTTTCAGGGCAATCAAGCTTTTGATGAGTAAGCCAAAGAAATATTTCAGCGCAAATCACCGAAAATGCTTGCGGAACCTATTGCATAATTTAGTCGAACCTGATCAGAACACTCTGGTTCGCCAATTGTCCATGATTAATCAAACGTTGTGTACACGGGCGTCGGAAAATTTTATCCAGGCGGGAGCAGTAGTAGAATATTCCAGGTGAAGCCAAGGATTTTCGTAGGGTGGGCAAAAATGGTGAAATTTCATTTTTTCTTCTCGAAACTAAGCAAACAACCTTTTTTGCTAAAAATGTAATAGGAAAATGTCAAATTTCAAAATGCAGGGAGGGGCCTAGGCTCCCTTCTACCCCTCCCCTTCCGACGCCCATCGCTGTGTATAGTGTATAGTGTAAATGTTGGAGTATTCATGTCAAGGCTGACATTTTCTTGAGGCATAAGCTCGTATGGAAGTTAGTCATAATGGAATAGATTTTGTATCTAACCGCTTGTCATCATTAACCAAAGTAAAACAAGGAATAACACTTTTCTCAACTGTTTCTGATGCACCAGCTTGCTGAATCTGACCTAATGGTGATGTAAATTTAATTTCGAGCCCATCGCAAAAATTCCTCTTTGATAACTCTGGCGTGCTACAAACGCTGCATTTTACCCTTGTCTGCAGCATCGGCCGTAGCCTTAAATGTAAATCGCGTATTTTTGTTTTTGTACAGTTTTAAAACTAAGTAGCGGTGATGTACGTTTTATATGCCCAGAAGCTCAAACTTCGGTTGAGAAGAAATCCAGTTTCAAAGTCTTTTTATTGCGCAAACAGGCCACAAACCAGGGTCTCAAACTCATTGCTCCGAGGGCGAAACGAGGACTTAAAAAAAACAGGGCCGCATTATGACGCTGACGCAACAAAGGCGGTACCTGAGACCTAGAAACAGCTTTCACGTCTTTTTTTCCGGGGAATGGTATTGTGGCTTATATAGGGATTTTATCTCTAACCCTTTCTACGTTCGTTTTTAATGAACTTGTTGACTCGCGGGCTTAGGACTGTTAAACACCGATGAGTAAACTAAATAACCTCAATGTTAATTATTTCAAAATCCCAAAAAGCATCGTAGGCCGCACAAAATGGGTCTCGAGGGCTGCGTGTTTGAGACTACTGCCATAGACACTGTTTATCAACAACAGCATTCTTTTTAGATATTTAATTGTTACGATTAAAACTGCATTGTAATGTTAATCACAATCATGTTGAGCGTGACCGTTGTCATCAATGATTTCATATTGACTTTCCGACGAGAGAAAAAAAGCATGGGTCAAGCAATCACAATCCAACCTCTGCATAGTCTAAAAGTGTTACAACTTTCATCTAATGTTAATTGCCACCCTATCCTACTGTAATCGTGAAATCATCCCCCTGCAAGGAGTAGACTCAACAGCAAAATATAACTTAATTAGGAAGATGGTTTTCATTTTGGAAGTTTCTGGGGACATTGACACTGCCAATACTTACAGATAGCTTGCAATCCATTTCATCGATAAAGCGCATGTAAGTAGAATATATTGAAAAAAAATGACGTTTTGCCAGTCACTTGGATTTTGTTATTTAAACGCTCATGGATTTAAAAAAAATTCAACCGCTTACGCTAGAATGGCTAAATCAGCAGTTGCCAGACTTGTTTGAGCGCTGTGGTTACACCACAATCACAAAATGTCCATAAGCTACCACAACAATGGGTTTGTCAGTAGTCACCAACCCGTTGGCAGATGGTTTATTTTTATGTGCTTTTTAGTAAGAATATTTTTAATGAAACTAGTTGGCTATCAACAGCCTACTTGTCTCTGTGTCAACTGTCAAGGTGGAATTCGTGGTTGGAAACACTTCGCTTTCATTTGAATTGTATTCACCTTCGTGGAGCTGTTTTCATTCATGTGGGGTAGGCACATTTGTGCACGGAAAATGGTGTTTCGTTTTACATGTGCAGTGCTGTGGAAGTTGCGTGGTTAGCACAGAATATTCGACAAAGCAGTACATGTGTGATTGCATCTACAGTGGCGTTTTGGTGTCTCCGGTGAATAACAACGCTAGTTCATATTTAACAATGTTCACAAGCCTGTGTTGGGTTTGACAGGGTTAATCATAGCAATTTCATCTTCAAAACAACGAAAAATCACCATGCAAGATAGACATTTATGTTGCCCCCCCTGCTTTTTCCTTGGCCCCGCAGTGCCCCCCCACTTTTTAAATTCTGGAATCGCCACTGGCCACGGGGTGGCATTCGATTACAGTGCCACCCCCAATATTTCTTGTTCGCTCCAAATTTTGATGTGCCCAGAAAAATTTATTTTAAACATATAAAATCAAAAAACTTCTCCCCTGAATTTGTACTTTGCTCTCCCAAACCTTAAAACCCGGCTGCTGGCCTGGATGGTGGTCTCATCAGTCGTCTGGTTGATGAACCTTGTCTGAGCACTTCTTGCTCATTGCTGGTGGTTCTTCGGCGCTTTTATTCTTACCCGTCGCTCAGCACCTCCCTGAAAGGGGATTGTTTGCGCTGGGGCGGATGCGCGAGGTTTTGATCGCGTTTTTCGTCGGTGACGGAATCAGGCCTCGCGGTACTGACCGAATGACTCAGTTCGAGCAAGCGGGGCCTTCCGGTCGTAATTGGCACTTCCCATGCTTTTCAGGATTCAGTATTGTTCGCAAGAAATTGTGGTTTTTCGTGAAGACGTTATGAGGAAGATGTTCCGAAATTCAATACGCTGTCCGTCTTCAGATATGCACACTGAGGTAAGTTGCCTCTGCCGCTGCTATCATATCGAGAAATATATCAGTACAGACGATAATGTAGACTTTTGGTTGTCACGCGGTTTTCGTGTATTCGCCGTGTCGTTTTTAAAAATAAACACACGCCGCATTTCTTCGGTTTGCGCCGGCAATAAGTAAGTTCACAGCATCGTTTGCTGATGACTGCGGTTTGAAGCAAATGTTCCGTTGTGACATGTGGCATTCGATCCTAGTGCAGTGATTTTCAACCTGGGGACGCGACCCCAGAGGGTTCCTGAACTATTCTTGGAGGGGTCGCGAGTAGATATTTCATGTACACAGCCGTATTATTACATTTGCTTTATTCAAGTTGTAGATGGGAGTCGTTGGGTCATCGTGGGTTGATGTAACGAGTCCCGGTGCAAAAAAAAGGTTGAGAACCACTGATATAGTGTATTTGCATTGTCTGGTAGCGTGTTGTGATGCGTCAACATCGGGTGGTAATCCAAGGCCTCCTACAAAACACTCTTGTGTTTGTTCCGTCGTCTTTGTTCTGTTCAAAGGGGAAGTTCTGTTCAAAGGGGAAAAAACGAAATAAAAATAAACCAAGCTGATAATTTAGTAGCTGTCCAAATATTTGCTCATATCAATGCAAGTGGATTTTTCTTCTTCGCACAATTAGGTTTTCAGAACAAATACTAAAAAGATTTTGTACTTCACAAAGCTCATCTTGTATAAAGCGTTCATAAAACAGCTATGTAGACAAAAGTCTAAAGATTGGACTTTTGAAATGGATTTTAAAAACCACAGGGTATTTGTACAGGAGGTAGCCTGACAACTATGTTTTATGAACATTGAATCATTCACAGCATCTTCCCGACCAGCCTCTACCGCAAGCTTAACACACGTCTGCAGCCAAAAGTTGAACCCACCATGACCAGGTGTTAGTTTTATCACCTTTCAGTTAGCTACAGATTAACGTCAAGTGGTGCTCTGCCAAAAACGTGCTTGGGTGGCTCCATCATGCACTCCAGCATGAGCTTCATTGTGAACAAGCTGGAACTAGATCGGTACATCGGCATGCCGACCGGTATAACGATGCTGCCGATGTGTCGTGTCGGCAAACTTCCACCGATACGCATCGGCTGTATTTGCTCATGAAAGCCACCACGCTGATTTTTTGTACTGGGTGTTCGGAAACCCAAGTTGTTACACCATCTCTGGTGTATTAACGCTAAGCTTTCTGAACTGCAACTTAAAATTTTTAAATCATTATTCTGCAGAAATGCAAACAATCCCGTGCTTCGTGCTGTCGGTCGAGTTCTAAAACATAGCGTGAGCTTTCTCCTGTAAGTGACTTGTCTGTTAACCTCATACACACGAGCGATGAACCCGTTGTGGACAGGAAGCAGATAACACGGCCCTGTAGGGTGCCAACATTAGCGTATATTTTCGTTTGCAGCAATTTCAGATTTTTTCTAGAAGTTATTTTTTTTTGGTTGCAGACCAAGGTTTTGCTACGATTTTTCGCATGTTTCATAAAAGTTTGACAAGGAAGTTTTTTGTGGTCGTTAGTTCTGAACCGCACTTGCTTTTTGTGCAGTTTGTGAAAAGCATTCTGGCGCAGGGGTGTTTATCGCCCTTGCCGCTAGAAGTCACGCCCATCCACTGGACATATGACCACGCCCTGAGATTGTATCCCCTACCCGATCTTCTTGTCTTCTGCGATTCCTTATCTGAACCGTACGAAGTCACGCAAGTGGACTGTACTTGCATCAATCCGGTAAGTCATAAATGTTGAGTGTGGTGGCGAGGGTTGCATAAGCAAGTCTTTCAGCCTAAAGTTTCTGTGGGATGTTTTCCTGTTGATGTTTGTTTGCTAGACTAGTCTAGCGTGGTGTTCACACTCTTGGCGCGCGAAGCTAGTTTGCCGTTTGTGGTGTTTGTGGCTTGGTCGCCCATGCTCCGGCAGCAAATAAGGTGGCAGAAACGTTGCGACTTCCTGGAGTATTTTCCGTAACGACGTAGATAAATTCAAGAATGTCTATGTTCTGTCATCCGAATGTAATTGATACTATTTGTGAGCATTAACTCTACGCCGAACTTACTGACATTTAGTCTCAGCTCCAAAGGTCGATCAGTTGACATGCCGCGTCGACAAAGCTCCCTTGCACACAGCGCGTGTTGCATGCGGTCTTTCGTTTGCGTGCAGGGTTCCTTCGCAGCGGGAGATTTTAACTTCAAGGTTTACTATCCTTCGAACAAGACCGTCGACGACAGTAAGATCGACTGAATCCGAACCAAGAGCGCTGCGAACCAACTCAAGGAAGCGTACCGCTGGTCGTCGCTGCTTGACTGGAGACGGCAGTTCGGTGCTGGCGAATGCGTGGATTGGCTGGCGATCAACTAACGTTCTTCCAAGAGGTGGACGCGAAAACTCGATTCCGCACAACGCGAATCTTTCAGTTACGCAAGCTTGGCAAACACGATCGTTGGCTTCCGCTCAAATCAAGCTTTTGTTCTGCGTTTGCGAAAGTTTTATTTGCTGTTCTAACGTTTTTTTCTCGCTGGACTTTCAGCGTCACTTCGTAAATTCGGAATTTACATTTATTCAGCATTTACTCCACCTCTCTCCCTATGTGGCATTGTTTTGTTGCTGTACTGATTAGAGTCCTGCGCGGGACGGGTTGCGGGTAGAGTTATGTGTGCGGGGCCGGCGCGGGATAAAAAATTCTTTGTGCGAGTTACTGAATGTTGTCTGAATGCATGTGGAAGTCACATGAGCAAGAAAGAAGAAGATTTCGCTTTCTTACAGTATTTTGTAGATTTTTTAAAGAATTTCGTTGGTATTGAAATGAACCACTGAAGAAATTGCCACTAGCGATGAAACACGTTGCATGAGTATCAGTGGTTTTCCATGACGGGTGCAGATTTGTGACGGAAACAGTGCGGGTTAGAAGTGTGCGTGGCGGGAGCGGACAAAAAGTTTCAACCCGCGCAGGACTCTAATACTTATTTGTACACGTGCCAGTAATGAGAAATACACCGATTGCAACGTCTTGACTCGGCTCTTGGAAAATCAACGTCAATTTCAGGTTTTCTTCTAAGTGCACTTTTTCTCATACGTGAAAATGAAATAGTGAAATCATAACATCAGGTCAAAAATGTTTTCAGACCAATTTTGCTTCATCTTTGATTGAACTCGTAGTGATTTCAGCAGTTAAAATTGTAACAGATAAAAAACTGTATAGTTGGTAAGATAAGTACGCCGTGTTTCTTCTCGTTCAAGTCGCATCCACACCTCGAAACATTTTAAATGAAACAGATTTCTTGTATGAATTTATTGAAAGAAACAAGCAGAAACACCATACTGTAATTCCATTTGTTTGCCTAGTCTAAGACGTTAAGGTTTGAATACAGCGTCACGTGACAATAATTATTTTGACAAGAATGGTTTTCGCAGTGAAATGCACCGAAACAATTCTGCCTGACTGCTGGCAAACCATGCTACGCTCATCTACTCCATTTCTGTACTCTTCGGGAGTGCCGCGAGTGGTCTACAGCGCCCGTTTCCGCTTGCGCCGTAGGTCATGCGGCTGCTTTCGCTGTGCATGCTGCACTGGTGGCGAGTAGATGGCAGCACCGTGCGTGAACTGTTTCTTGCACCCACCCATCAACGTCGTGCAGGAGGCTAGACAGGCCGGAAGTGCCCTTTATCAAGTCTTCCGTTTGACCCGATCGGGAATCGAACCGAACCTACCAGCTTCGGTGGCGCGTGCTCAAAAGAACTGTACTACTTAACCGTTGGTGCTCAAACCTAGTTTTGTCTCATAAATAAATAAATGGCAGTAAGTTTCCTTAAAAAAGATTGAGATCTAGAGAAAATATAGTACATACGGGAACGTTAACACCTGGAATGCGTCAATTGACGCTCTAGTCTAGACCGCTCTGGTGTTACAGCAAACCTACAGTATGTAAATTACGCACTCGTACAAAAGTGCTGGAGGTTGTTGCCACTTTCGCAAAAGTTGCTCTCATTTTTGTTTATACCTACAGCTTAGGAAAAGGAGTAAAGAGAGGTGCATCGTAGTCGGGTCCAGAAGATTAAGTTTTTCTGTAATCAAGCTCAAAATTGCTGGTGTAAGCCAATTGCCAGTATAACAATCTATTTCTAAATCTTAGCATGGTAGTAGCTATTTTATCTATACTGTAAGCACTATATAAACAGGCTATACGACGAGGACACCAGAAGCTAGTGGGGCCGGTATCGATTTTCGTACCCCCTGTTAAATTTTTTCTCAAAGGCCCTGCTTATACCGTTTGCATTTTTTGCAGTGTGAAAACTAGCTCACATGCATACCATTCTCGGTTTCCCGTCAGAACTCTTTGGAATCTTTTCTATAACTTTAAATTTGTTGAAATTACATAGAGCGAAATTTTACATGAAATTACAGAGTCAACAAATTTCGTTGATTGAAGTCCCCCTGCGATGCGAGGGATGTTTTTAGCAGTGTCAGCCACAAAAAGATTGTTATATCCAGGGGTGTAATGGGGTGGGAACGGCTTTCCCACATCTTTTTCATGTTTTGCTTTAAAATGAGTTTGAAGCTGTTTCAAAATGCTTAGTTTTTCGGTGCGTTCCCACACCTTTTTTGTTAGCACTTCATCCTGATTATATCTCCTGTATGCTGCAGCGGATCCAGACAGCGTTATAACACTTACGTGACTATAAGGGTATTCAAACGCTTCAGAGTTCAGTATCTCCATGCGCAACCATTTTGGGCAATTCTCCAGTTGGAAACATTACATCGCAATGAAAAATACGTCACGTTGATTTTCTCTTTCCGCGCGTTATAAACTTAAAAGCCAAGGACGCAAGAATCGTTAAGCGGTTAAGGAGGAAACTGACCCTACCAGGACGTCATTTCGGGTATGCAATCGTGTCCTGATACAATAACTGCAACGTGTTACAGCCGCACAGGGCGATTTAATTACATTTTTCGTATTTTTAGTTCAAATCTTCCACATCGGTCCGAACGACTAAAGAAACCCAAACAAGTCAGTAGGAAACTTTCCTCCTTGTATGGTAAGTTAATTTATCTTTCACAAATCTGCTGCAAAGGGGGAAGAAGCAAATCAATCATAGTGAACACAACTATGACGCAAGGTAAGTATTGCATTACGAAGAACAACTTGCATTTTCCCCCAAGGCAAAACGATAACAAGAAATCCTGACTGTACAACGTGTTGTCTACATACTACATAATGAACATAACAGATCGTTGCAAGGATTTTGGTTTCTTTTCAACTGCATTTGTTGGGACATTGGTGATACCTCTCAGCTATCTAATTTATTCGTGTAGTAGCTTAAGACTTCGAAATTACTGAATATCTCACTTATGAAAGGCGCCACGAAGAAGACATTTTAAGCGCAATTGTGGCATGTACAATAGATTGAAATCTTTCGAAATAGTGTCAGTTACAAGCGACAGGGTACCAGCGATGGCGGTAAAGGTGCAGTTGCACTGCATCAAAAGCATGTAAGACTGTGGACAGGGCCGGATTTAACTGATGCGAGGCCCTAGGCTAATCCACTTGTGAGGCCCCCTCTCCCATTGTTGCGAGAAAAAAATGGAAAGCCTTAAATTTATTTGACAAAATCCGAAAATGACCCTCTGAAAGTACGGTTATGAAAAAAATTCTAAATCATCACTGGAGTGCCCACGATCACTGCGTTTGTTGCTGCCTTCGACGCACATGCGTTCAATTGCACGGATTTGTTGAAATCTTACTTGGCTGGCGGGAACAGAATTATTAACTGCCACAGGCAAACCAACCGAAATCGCCACAATTGAAATATTTAATAAAACACATGGTCTACGTTTTTTCAAGAACCACATCCGTTTTTTCTTACCTGTGTTAAAACAAAAACACACTGCACCTATATGGTATGTGTGGCGGCATAAAGGCGTTAAAACACAGCGTGAGGACCACGTTGCAACTCGCTTACCACGGCTGTAAAATTCTCACACACACGAGCAAAATAGGCCTACGTCACGTTAAACGCACCCAAATGGTTGTAACTGTTAGGTTCACCATTCTGAAAATTTGATAAATTTTTTACTGATTTATAGTGTTTTATATTGAAATTTCGAAGGGCTGAACTCACCAATGCCCGCCGTGGCGACTGGACTAGTTTAAACTTCGCTTATGCTGTCATCATGGGCGTCGGAAGGATTTTTTCCACGGGAGGCCAGTAGGGGAATTTCCCAAAATGTTTTCCGGGGGGGGCCAAAAGTGGTGAAATTTGTTTTTTTTTGCTAATAATTTGAAAATCCAGGGGGCCAAGGTCACCCTGCCCCCCTTCCGACGCCCATGGCTGTCATTGTTAAAATACGTATAAAGAAATAAAAAGCTGCAATCATTGATTCAAGTAAGGCTGAACATAACACAGTAAACAGTCAAACGGTTTTGTACTGGCCTTCATAACAAAATTATCTAAGAAATCATTACAATTTGTTTGCCTAAGTTTGTCACTTCGGACCTCTCCTGGAACATTGTGACTGTTCAATTCATTTTTAATTCTTTTGAATCTTGAAAAGGATCTTTCGCCTGAGCAGTTAGTGGCCATCAAGCTAAGGAATAAAGCTCCACGTGGTTGCATAATCTTAGAATTACTAATCTAAGGCATCAGACCCAAACGCGCTTTTGCTGTTTTCTAGCTGTTTCCCTCTTCTTTGTGTCTTTGGGGAAGAGTTCTGTAGTTGCCAGTTGGCAAAGTGAATTTTGCTTGCTATTCAAGCTCAACAAGATCTTCTCTGATTTGCTTAGCATGGAAGCAGTACAAACTTGAGCAAGTACTCAATAGTGATCTGATTTCTGAATGACTTCACTGAAGAAAATTCAAATGGAAAAAAATCACATTAAAAGTACCAATCGAGCTTTACGCGATACAAACGCTGACAAAACTACTGTATTGCTCAATCACCTAAGAAATAACTATGCTTTTATTGTAGGATACTGCTGCCAGCCCTACCCGTAGCTCCTATCTGCAGTACAACCTTGCAGATGCAGTGACATAACTATAGGTTTGAGCCACGGGGATACTTAGCTGAAGGGAACCCACCGGCTAACACTTAGAAAATAGTTGAGAAACAACAGAAAATCCAGTAATGAACGGCTATACGAAAACCCGAAATCATCGGAAAACACTCCTAAAAAACGCAAAAAATGTACTGAAACTAACAGAATAGTAAATACCGATATACAAGCTAAGTGGGGGCCGGGTTTTTACATTTAGCTTGGCAGGGCAAGGCGGTTCGCATCCCTGCCACCCGTCAGTTATGCCACTGATCAGGTGCATTTCAAACATGAACAGCCACTTCTTTTGATAGAGTCACACGTAACAATCGGTACGATTCAGTAAACGCAGCCAGCGTGCTTTGAGTATATCGACACAATAGTTGGCATGCGGCTTGACCAACCGTCATATTGAGATTCATGGAAACTCGTTCGAAGACTTGGCGTTATCACCACAAAAGATGAATAAAGCTAAAATTCGTGAATAATAATTAAGACAAATTTTTGACGAAGTTTAATCTAAATGATCATATACCGGCCATTGACTCTATGCGTACCACAGTTTTCTGAGGCCCCCTTGGATCTTGAGGCCCTAGGCTTAAGGCTATATAGCCTATAGGTAAATCCGGGACTGACTGGGGATATGGACGAACGATAAAGAAATTGCATTACATGCTTTGCGCGTAGTCTTCTAATTTCAAAAATGTGGACATCGTCAGAAAGCTACTTAATCTTGTCAAGTGGATTGAACTGCGGTCAATTTCAATTTTGTGTTTGAAGCAGAAGCCGATTACATAGGCGTAGCCAGCGGTGTCGAAGGGTGATGAGCCTCCAAATCTAGCACATCTCGTCACTTGAGAGGCGGTGTCTCAGCCCCCCCAAATTGAGCTGGCCGAGTATGGTGACTTGTTCCATTTTCTGTGATGTGGGTTGGCTGCCGTGGCTCTATGCTCAGTCGAGTGTACGCGCTGCGGAGATTCAGACAGCTTCCTTTTCGGAATGCAACTGCGTATGTGCCTGAATTCCGGGATGCAAACTGGCTGAAACGACTGGCGTTTCTAGTGGATTTAACGACCCACTTAAACTTGGAACCATAGTGGGAAAATCAATTAATCCGTATGTTGAACTGCATTTGAAGTGAAAGTAAACTTGTGGGAGTCAGTTTGAAAAAAACGATACATATTTTCTTAATCTGCAAGAGAACAAACAAGATGACCCCAGTGCGGTTGTCAACATTATGAAGATATTAATGAATGAGTTTTTTGTTTGAAAGCCTCGATAAAGTCGCTTGGAGTACTGTGACAAAAACGTAGATATTGTACCAGGTAGTTGCCTGATGGAGCTTCAGAACGATGAAGTATTGAGATCCTGATACAACGCATATGACATGTCATTGCTCGAGTTCTACGGGAAACACCTGGCTGATAATTCAAGAAGCTTCGTAAATCACGCTAAGAAGATGGCATTCATGATTGGAGCACGTTTATGTGCGAGCGACTTTTATCATTGATGAAACACGCGAAAAACTTGGTGTCCATTTAATGACTCTCATTTGAACAATGCATTGCGAGTGGCCACCTCTAGTTTACCGCTTAACATGGAGAGCCTTTCCCGGAACAGACAAAACCACGTGTCACAACTCACAACAAACTTGGCAAACGCCTGTGTATCTGCATGTGTTCGATGTGACTGAAGTCATTTCAGAAAAAGATATTTTAACACGCAATTTGTGTGCCAAACTGACACTCCAAGTAATCTTGAAGAACAGTGTTTTTACCAATGTGTTTTAAATTTCATTAATTGCGTGATTTCGTAACGCTGAATAGTACACGTGCCAAGAAGTTTTATCAACTAAAAGGAACAAACATTAACATGTTCAATTACTTCCATATTACGAAGATACTCCTACAGGTGACTGTAATAGGCAGTTTACACTTTCAGTTTTGTTGTTATTTCTAATTGTGGCAGTTCACCAACAACTCGTTTCTATATGCAAGCAAAAAAGTAACGCAGAAATTCGCGAATAAATGGTTTACTGTATGCAACCCCCCCTGATTTACCGCGACAATGGTGGACAAAAGTACCAAGCGAACCTGTGGGTACGTGCTTTAATTAACCACCGAGATCCGATGCTGGGCTTGGAGTTGTAGACGAAAACAACAAACAAGTGAATGGTGGACACTACTTCAGTTGCAAAACAACGTTGATGTTATGCGTCATATTTTGACCATTTGGCTCAATGAATGATATTGCGCATGCGCAGAGCATCCGGGCCGACGTAATTGCGAAATGAAGGCAACTGGCTCTTTCCAGCGAAAAGTTCGCCGACCCTGCGGCTTGAAGGGTACAAAAGAAGTACCGGGACACTTTTTGACAAATCAAAAAGAAAACGTGACACTGCTGATACCCGCAAAACATTTACTTTTCTCTGTAAGAAGGAAGCGAAATAAAATAACAGAAGAGAAATAGCGCTTTTGACATAAAAAAAACATTAATCTCAACGAAAGAAAAACATTACAACGAGACGTTGTTCCGACATGAAAGCAGTATCTGCAGATCGGGAAAGAGCAGCTTGACGGCCGTGTCGAGCAATTGATACACGAGATGCCGATTGACGATCGGGTCCTGGAAAGACGAGAGCAGATCGGCGACGCCGCGTTCGTACGGCGCTTGGCCGGCGACGAGCCGAAGAGCGTCTGGCAGCGCCGCTTCCAGCGCCTTTTTCGCTTCGTCGAAGTAAGTCTCGGCAGGGTCTTGGCAAACACTGGCCCCGCCCCACTTTCCTCCAGGCCACAGTGAGTTTCGTAGTGTCTGCGGGAATTGACGTCAAAGTTATAATAAAACACTTCGATCAATCAAAACAAGCGTACTGTGTTTCAGCCTTACAGCTGGTACTTTTAATCGACACAATTTGCCACAGTTTAACGTTTTTGCAGATACCAGTTAAACTTGACCGACCCAAACGCTGAATTAAACACACCAGTTTTAATACTCCTCCCCAGCCCCAAAACATAGCGCTGCGAATAAAAGAGAAACAGCGTTTGACTTTTCATACAGGGCCGTCCGTAGAACACTCACCGATAGATATAGCACCCACTTGTCTTTCGTCAGCAGGTCGTTTTGGCGCATTGTGACGTAGTCAGTGACGAAACGGGCAAGAGAAACGAAAGACAGTGTGTTCACGCCCAGACTGAAGCCCCAAACCATGCGAGTGAGACGGAATAACTGACCTAGAAAATCGAAAAACAAAACCTAGCATAACTGGATGGTCCGCCCTCGGATTAGTTTTGAAAATGCCATGAGCAAAAATGTACGAGAGCTTCCGTTGAGAATCAGTTCGCCCGGCAAGGTCAGAAACTGGCCATATATGCACAGTGTTGAATGTATGCCGTGTTTTGTTCAGTATGGCGTTACATAAACAGCTTGACGAGGCTTTTAGCACAGAGTTTCATTCAACACTCGGTTAATAGCGAATTTTTGCAGCATGGGAACAAGCGCGTGTCATCGAAAGTGGTGGGTTGGGTTCGAACCCCTGCCGGGCCATACCGAATACTTGGAAAACGATTAGCCTCGTGCTCGGTGTTAATGGTTAGCTCCGAAGGTTTCGCGCGAGGTGCTGCCATTGACTCGCCACCAGCGCAGCATTCACTACGAAAGTAGCCGCGTGGCCCTCGGCGCAAGCAAGCGTGAGATGGGGGGGTCGGAAGACCACTCGTGACGCTCCCGAAAGCAGTGTACCACAGCGAGTATAGATAAAGCTTTCTTTCAGAGAATACAGTTCGAATAAGTTTACATACAGTAACACGTACAATTCAGGGTCTGCATAAAAGCGGAGAAGCAAAATTTCCAAACAAAAAATCTTTTGACACCACAAGATTTTAACGTTTCGGGTTTTTTTAATATTCGATTGGTTGCAATTTAAAGACAACTTTGCTACAAACTTACCCAGCATTTTTGGCGAGGGTACCAATCTGTGCATCGATCCAAGCTAAGTATAAGTCTTTTCGTATTTCTCAATGCAAATACGCGACTAGATGCAAACAACACACACAACCAAAAAGCTGTTGCATGCCGATCCTTTGACTCGCGAGCTGCATATATTTCTCAAATTTCACAGCCAACGTCGCCGGAAACTGATGTATTGACTGTTCGCACATGCTGATGTGAGAAAAATAAATTGACTTTATAAATCCAACTTGTAGAAGGAGAGAGGTCCAGAAAACGGGCGGCAGTTTGCTAATGCCCGGTCAGCATGACGTTCTTCTAATATAGCTCAATGTAGAATTTGTAATGGTGCACAGAGAGTTCCATAAATCCCGAATAAAAATTCATGAAAATTGTAACCTTTACTGTACTATAAGGTACGTAAAACTGGATTATACTTGGAAGCTCTACTTGTTTCTTGAGCATCAGTATCAACCTGTGTCTTCCTTTCTATTAACTGCGGAGATTCTTGTCTACCCATATCTTCAACTTAAGCACTGTCTGTGCACACTGCACCAGTAACAAAAATCAGCACGCATTGATGTTATTTAATGGAAATCGATTTCGCCATACGGCATCTTCAATCCAAGT
>Ga0210059_1002322_pt1 | contig 29679 bp, 21 predicted proteins | sample Ectturendosymbi2_FD_188042 | JGI IMG/M metagenome (GOLD analysis project Ga0210059, IMG submission 188042) | Ecteinascidia turbinata endosymbiont from Florida, USA - Sample 2 (SPAdes) (version 2) | ecosystem: Host-associated > Tunicates > Ascidians > Unclassified | place: Key West, Florida...
GATTGTAGCCTAGTTTCCAGTAAAAACTTCAGCGAAATACTACCACCTAACGGTTGGCGCCCAGGGCCAGGCAAAGTGGGCCAAGGTGGCCTAAAAGTCCTTCACTTATGACGTCACTCACAAAAAAACCGCATCCCCCAAAGCAAAAAATTTTTTTCGAGTGCAGACTAGAAGACTTGCCGCGTCTTTTGAGACTTTTACCGGGTCTGTAGAGCATACCGGACCGGAGAAATTCCCGCGCAAAGCCACGTGCGTTTAGCCGTTTTTTCCGTAAATCCCCGAATCCTAGCGGACGCCAAAGTGTTAAACATCTCTCCACCACTTTTGACGCCAGAGTTACACTCGCGCAAAAACACGTGTGATCTGTTTTTTTGGTGGAAAATCCTCAACTTACTGGACGTGAAAGAGTCGAAAGCAAGTAAAGACGTACTTGGCGACAAAACACAAAAAATTGGGGCCTCGTCAGTTTTGCAGCACTTGTACTGGTTGGACAACAGTTTTATAGGCTCTTCCTCAACCCAATGGTGAATTAAACACTATAGTACTATGAATGCGAACTAGTCTATATTGTACTCTCAGTGATTCAGTTAAGAGAACTTAGCTTCCTAAAAACGTATGACCTGTCATTCACACACTACAAGCAAACACTACCACACTGCACCACCACACATTGTTCAGTCCATAGCACAACCGCCACACAGCACACAAACAGCATACAATATGCATTGCTCGCTCACAGAGCTCCAAAAAACTTCTAAGGCCTGACACAAATTCCACCAGAGGGGAATGCTAAGGACAACTAACGTCACAGAAAAAACTTTTTTCAACATCCACATGAATGCTTCAAAAAATTAGCAGACTGTATCGGTACCCATGAAAAAGCAAACGTGCTGGGGCGGTTAACTGGCCCATGAAAACCTACCGTTAACAGCCATTATAGTGGCCCATACCATTTCGAAAGCACAGGTCAACTCTGAAAACAACTGAGCATGTTGTAAGACACACGATCTCAAATAGATCCATGCATTGATAAACTTTCAAATGATGAACAAACTCAAGGATCCCATTAAAACTGAAAATGTCCATTATCCAGTCTCATTTGAAACATTTTGTTTGTAGTTGATATTTCATACAACTGCAATAAATCAACTTTGAGAGATAAAATTGGGGTCTATCTTTATAGTTCTAAAAATGTAAATGTTCTAATTAAAAATTCAGTAGTTTTTGTTAATTTACTCAGCCTTTCTGTCATAAGAAATTTTAGGGGTACATGCTTATCTGTCGAAATACCAAAGGGGTACATGCTCAGAGAAAGGTTGGGAACTCCTGCTCTATAAAATGCAAAGTTCCACAGTGAATATGCTCATGGTAAAACAGTGTTTTTTATACATGTTGCTAGTGTGGTCAAACCAGCATCACAAGGGTATGTAGTTGGAAAAAGCAAAAGAGCTTTCATTGCCTGTCAACACAGATTAGAGTTTTGGTTCCACAATTGAGTTTTTTGCATGAACTTTATCTAAAGACTCAGTTACAAGTAATTTGTGTTTGATATCTGCAATCAACACGTTTGCTTGTTTTATGCTGTGTATGCAATGGTTTTGTTGTTATGAGATAGATTGGACTTTGTGCTTGTTGATTATTCCTTGGCAAGTACAAAAAAATGTAGGTGCTGTTAGAAAAGGCGGGTCACATAAGGTTTGGTATAGCCTAAAATAGAAAGAAGTTTTTAATCTGTGTTAGTCGTGGTGCCTCTTGTGAAAAGACATCCTAGTCCTGCAAATCCTTTCATCACAAAGTTGGAAACAGGCTGTTCATGAGTAGAATAAGTCATTGATTTATTAGGCATTGGTGATTTCAAAATATTATGTACTATGAAATGTCTGATTATTTGAAATAATTTTTGAATCGACTTTTACAAGTTGTTTGGACCATTTGTAATCAGCAGAGTAGACACTAGAACATGAACAATATTATAATTATATGTAGAGTACGACTGATATATTGGCCGATATTTGGGTTTTACCAATATATCGGTATGAAGCAAGTCACGGCAATTATCTTACAGCAACGCTAGCAGGTGCGGTTTCATAAACAAGCAGACATGTTAGACCATGGAGCATGCGTTGGCCGTCATCATCGGGAAGTTTTGCAATGCTTGAAGCTACCGCATGCGTGTGTTGTGTACAAATAAACTCCCGTTGTACTTCCAGAAGTTTTTGCAGCACAAAACGTTTGACTGTAACTTAAAGGTGCAGAAGTCCAATCGATGCCTAGTTTAGCAAAATTTGTTTTTTTAAAAGTTTGCATGAAAAATTAGTTGCATTATATTAAGCAACATTTATGGCAGTATGAATATGATTACAAATGCAATCGCTACTCACTAGTGATGACAGCAGTTGCTGTGAAGCAGTTGCACGTAACATCTTAACACTTTGAGAGCCGGCGTACGATATATTTGTACTTCGATTTCGGCCAAAAAAACAGCAGTTTTCGGTTGCCTTACCAACGCCCTAGCTCCTCCGCCGATTGCGCTAGAGAGCTGTTGAATGGCTCAAAAGAATTGGCCAGTCTAGTAGATTACACTCGAAAAAAAATTTTTTAGTTGGGTGGTGCGGATTTTTTGTGACTGACGTCATAAGTGAAGCAGTTTTTGGGTCATTTTGGCACATGTTGCCCGGCCTGGGGCCCAACCGCTAGGCCAAAGTGTTTCGCTGAAGTTTTCACTGAAATCTAGACTCGAGTCCGAGTCTTTTGAGCCTTTGATCAACTTTCTAGCGTTTCTGGTTCAAAACTTATGATTTAAAATAAACAAATTAATTAATTATCTAATAGCAAATTAGTCAAATATTTTTACTAACTTACATCATAACTTTTGAACCCGAAACCCCAACAGGTCATCCAAAGTATCAAAAGACTCAAGTTGTAGCCTAGTTTCCAGTAAAAACTTCAGCAAAATACTACCACCTAACGGTTGGCGTCCAGGGCCAGGCAAAGTGGGCCAAGGTGGCCAAAAAGTCCTCCACTTATGACGTCACTCACAAAAAAACCGCATCCCCCAAGCAAAAAATTTTTTTTCGAGTGCAATCTGCTAGACTGGCCGATCCGTTTGAGCCGCTGAACAGCTCTCTAGCGCAATGGGCAGAGGAGCTAGGGCGTTGGTAAGGCAACCGAAAACTGCTGTTTTTTTTTGCGAAAATTGCCGAAACCAGGCGGCTCTAAAAGTGTTAAGAATTCCTAAATAGGTTTTCCAAATATGCTGTACAGGGTATATATATATATATGATACCTTGAAGAATGCTTTAATTTAATATAACTTGTTTCTGGGTTTATTTTTTCACTCATAGACTGAATTTTTTTAATAACTGAAAAAAATTGAGACAATTTAGTCATAATGTTTTAAAAGGTAGGCTAGTGAATGCTGTTACGGCGAGTTTTAATGCTATTATAGGACAAATGGCTGAAATGTCTCAGCGAAAAAAAGCCCAGACTTGTTTTACCCTATAGGAAACTTGTGTATTTAATGCATTCATAGTGATGTTGGTGATTGGTTTACAGTGAAATCAGCCTGTTTTTTTTCAGCCTAGTTTTAGTTGGTGTCTTGAATAGTCTTATTTGAGACTTACGCTGAATTGATACTTGAGTGAGGTCATGCTTTATAAGCTGCCATTTTTGTAGCAATAATAAATTTATCATGAACAATTTCAATGGAAAGTCTGTGGCTTTTTCAACCAACAACAAGTTGGCAGTATGTTCATCAGATGGTGTCCTTCACATTTGGGATGTTCTTTCAAACTCTGAAATACATCAGTTCACTCCAACCAGCCATCTTTCTGCAACATTTACATGTTTATCATGGAAAATAAGACAGCATAGACAGCAGGTTTGTGTTGAAGGAGAAATTTAGTATCGATTTCTTGTGCATGATCACAATATACAGTGTTCCTATGAAGTATGGAAAAAATTGTGGTCATTTTCCAGCCTGGAGAAGTCTGGAAAAAAATTTTTTGGGCCATTACAAAGGAAAAAGCAAATAATTTTCCAGACTTGTATTTTATTTGGATATTTTTGATAAGATTGATCATATTATTTTCATCATTTTAAGTACAGTAGTAATGCCTGTATTGAACTGGGAATGCCATTCGAAAAATTAAAGTCTAGAAAGATTTAGAAATTTATTCAAAATTGCATGGGAACCCTGAATATATGTGCAATTGCTAATCACTCTTCTAACTGATTGTCTAATGCAGTAGCAGATAAACGTGATTAAAGGTAAAAAATGCCGAACCAATCATATGTTTTGGACAGAAATCTTCTTAGTTCTCTAATAAGTGTGCTTTAAAAACCCTCATTTTGACTTCACCCTAGTCCAGGTTTTTTTTTGGAAAATGTTAGATACCCAGTATGGACTTGTAGGGACCCGATGACAATTTTCGCTGATTCTAAATGCCTTACGCCTGAAAAAAAACCTGCCCAAGTGATTTTAATTGTATGAAGGCCAAATTTTGTTTTTTTGTGTGACAAATCATTAAACAATATAAAACAAATTTGATAATTATTGCCAGTGTCTAAACTGTGGAGATAGTAATTCTGCAATTTGCCTAATATGTTGGTTTGGTGTGGCACTTGAAATTAGATATGCAGTAAATTGTGTTACTCCCATGAATGTAGTCACCAAAGCTTTTCTACACTTCTCTGTTATGATTGATGTTTGCCATTCAATGAATTTGCTGACAGTGAAGTTCAGCGTCATGTTGTTGACTGTGGTATATCTGACATTCAGTTTTTGAAAATTTTGTTTTTGCAGAGTGAAGATAATCGAAAACGCAAAAGAGCTAGGTTCAGTGATTTGGAAGTAGTCACATTTGAGTACATTGCACTTGGAACAGCTGTGGGAAGTGTAATAGTTTATGATAGTATATCTGGTGAAGTTATTTCGAATTTGGTAAGTATATATGTGTTTTATATAATTGCTGAACATTCTAATGATGAATTTTTCAAGACCCGCACCCATAGTGCAGAGTCTTTAACATAGTTTTGATCATGTTTTGTGCATTCTGCATGGAATGCATTGATATGATCAGGTTGAACTTTTATTTGTTCTTATGTTTGCATTGTAAACTTTTTTCTTCTCAAATATTAAGATTGAATATCTCAAAGTCTCACGCAATGCTTGTGTTTTGCAGGCTGGTGGTCACAGTAAATGTGTAAATGACATTTGCTGGAATGATGAGTATACCTTCTACAGTTGCTCTAGTGATCAGCACATCATCGAGTGGGATGTGTCATCAAAAGCCCACAAGTGGTGGGTAACTGCATAGATTTTTTGTTAAATTTTTTTTAGTCTATAGTTATTTACTGTCACTGCCAAGCTGAGAGCAGCTCATAAATTTATATTGTGGGCAATATTTTTAGAGCTCTACCCTTAGTTATCACATCTTTAAAAAAATCCTGAAGTTGCAAATAAAGTTTGTCTAGCCATAATATTTAAAGTTTGTGAGAAGTTTTTTGGTAAATCAAAATAGTAAGCTGAAAACTCTCCATGTTCTTGAGGTTTATGGTTTATACATGACGCAGCTTGTTTTATTGGATTTGTACGTTTAAGTGTGCTACCCCTGAAGGTCGTGTTCTTTCACAATGGTGTGTGTACTCTGTACCTGCTAACCTTCCAAATTGGCTTAGTTACTGATCATATTGTTGATATTTTGTTTTCACCTGCTCAGATCACTAGACCAGCAAAGTTGCTTAAAATGATTTGCAGTGTGCTTGTTTTTAGGAAATTGCTACTGAATCAAATGCTTTATGCTTTCAATCATACGATATTAAAAAGTTGTACAATTTGTTTATGTACTAAGAGTTTGAGTTCTCCACCTCCATATGGCTTCTTGACCCATTTCTGCAATTTCATGGTGCATCGTTGTGCGATACCAAATCTTTCTTCATGTTACTTTATTTCTTCTATGGTTTATTATTGTGCATGTCTGGATACAGGTTCTCTACTTGTTTTCTATTTTAACTGATCGGCAAACGACCTGAAGTTCTTTTTGTTTTTTTGCCGACTATACTTTTATCTGTGTAGTAAGTGGAAAGCTGACAAGCGTGAAGTTTACAGCATCGCCATAGACCCTTGCTCCAGAACGTTGTTGTCAGCCGGACGCCTCATTAAATTGTGGGACTTGAAGACGAAGCAGTTGCTTAAGGTTGGTTAGAAGTTAGTGGAATGTTTGCATCTGGTGTTATAAATGGGTATAACTCTTAATTTGGCAAAAGATAAAGATATAGTACAATGCCCGGTGCACTGATGTTTTGTTTTTGACATCCGAAAGTCTTGAAGTTCCCCATTTGCCACACGGTGCTCTTTGCAGTTTGAACGGCAAGTGACAGAAGCACAAATTCTACATTCTCAGGTTTGGCGTGTTAGACTTGATTTGAGAAACAGACTGCAGCACTGGTTTTTTTTCGGCACCAACTTGGACTGGTGTATGTTAACCCTGTGCTGACAGAATCAACAGGTTTTTGGCTTTTTTTGCATGACGCTTTATGTAAGCTTATTAACTCACTTTCCAGGCCGCTTAACTGAATCACGAAACGCTTGAGTGGTCGCGTTAGCTTTCGGGAAAGTGAGCACAACACGCTCGTAGTTGCTTGGTTCGTAAGTGAGCTCGCTGGAGAAAGCGTGTTTGTGAAGCAGGTGCCTTAGCCTTGACAGTGGCATGAAGACCTGCTTTTGGTTGGATGATGCAAGGGTGAATTTAAATCACGTGTGTCGTCGTGAAATCGTACAACGTGTTTGTCTTAGTTCTGCGATACATATTGCAGTAATAATGACATTGAATTGCTTTGTGAAGTGCAATGAAATACTGTAAGCTGCATAACAAAGGCTGGTTGTAGTGTAGCACACTAGACTACTGCTTCACTGCAGTGCATTATTTAGTTTTTAATAATATCATAAAGGTGAGTTACAGGTCGAAGAAGTAATGAAGTTGAAGCACGCATAATTTGGATGTCAATATTGTTGTCCATTAAAAATGCTGTTGCAATCAACATACAAAATTAACGGCCTGGCCTACAATTTAAGTGCTGGTGTTGATATGCCTCAAAAAAGCACGCTAGGCCACCGTGTTTCCCATTGCAATTCACCTTGTAAACATCAACGGCCGTCCCATGTTGAATCTTCTGCTTTGCATTACAACTTCATGTGCATAAAGTTGTAACAAAAAGCTCACTTTCCAGGTGACTTAACTGAGATACTTGCAAGTATCCTGCTCTGTTTTGCATAGACCGGCTAGGCATATTTCGCAGCAGCATGAATGCTGTCACTGGAAAACTTACAACTCTACAACAACCAAAAGATCATGAAGCTTATGCCACTAGCCTAAAACAGACAGCAGCGCAGAACGCACAATTATGTCGTTCTAAAGCTCCTTCATCCTTGTAAACATGCAGCTCCAACGTGCGCGTTCTTGTTCAACTACTGCACTGAGCTCTATTGACGTCATAGTAGCTTAATTCGAGCGGATCGGTAGCACGAAGCGCGACCATGTAAATAGGCATAACGTTGACTGAAGAGCATCGTTCATCGCATAGGTTTCATCACATTACCACAGAAACTGCCAAGCAATCGCATGTGTCGCACCTGAGATGCGATTCCCACAAAATCTGGAATCTGAACCAATCAACGCCTTAATTTCGCGTTCCATAATTGTCTGCATCTCAGTTTTACTTGGCTAACTCCTCTGTTTGTCTGTTTCATGTTCATGTGTCATCTGTAGTTGTGTTTGCCTCGGCTCTCGTGTTGTGCTTCTCGATAAGTTTTCTTTGCCGTTGTTATCTCAGAAATTCTCTGGCCACACGAGCCCCGTCATATCCCTCACGTTTGTCAATCCACCAAATAAGACAGTAGATGATGCGCCGCTCCTGGAAAGCCTGGATGGCACATATTTTATTTCTGCGTGCTTGGATGACCGACTGCTTAGCGCCTGGTGAGTCAACCGAAAGCTTAGCACGAGTGGCTGAGCATGGCGTTTTAAATAGAATGTTCAGAAGAACGCTGGACAACCCTCGCAGTAATACGTTTGTTTGTACGGTTATTTGCACATTACCCACCACCAGTTTCCCAACAGCCGCGGGCGAATTTCGTAAAGTGTCCCAAGTTTGCTGTGAGGAGCTTAGTTCCAGCAAACTTTTATTTTCTGAGCCGTCAAAATCGTTCATCTGCAGTGTGGTTACTATGAAAAATATTATGCAATCTGATGCACTCTTCACACTTCGGAAGTTTTGAAATGGAATGACATCTTAAATTTTGGCGCAAAGTAAGGATGTCTGTGAACAATTAAATTAATACCTTACCTCCGTTATTACCAAAATTCAACTTTACGTTTATGTTATTTCACACCATACGAGTCAATTGCGTCTTTATAAGAAAAATAGTGTTTAATTTTTGCAGATCCGTAGCGGCGTGGCATGAACCTAATTTTCGCCTCTTGAACTCAGTCCACTTAAACGCGTTGTATGCAAGCCTTCGAAATAGGCAACTTGTCTTAAGCTGTAATGTAAACAGCATTGCAGTGCTGCTCTCAGAGTTATGTAAACAGCTGGAGGATGGTGGTCAGTGGCATTCAAGAACGCTCCAAGATAATTTTTCCTTTGCCTATATTTTTTTGCTAAAAATTGTGTTGGGCGATGTGAAACCAGATGGAAACTAAAAGTTGAGAAACATGAAGTCCCTAGTGCAGTTTGAATAAACTGGTATAGACTTTATTTCTAAGCTATGATCCCAATGGAGAGATGAAGCAGGTAGTCGAGAATTGTGTTGAAATTCATTGTAAAATTATCTTTAAAACTTCTCAGCGATAACTGCATTAACGCTGCGATTTCTATCATAGGCAAATCAGAAGCACCAAGCACAAGAAGACGTCTTTGTGCTCTTTTTCGTTGCCATGTGAACCGCGACAGGTTCGAATTGCTTCTCCAGCAACAAGCGACGAACCAGTTCACATTTTGGCAGTGACCGATGACGGAGAAATCGTGTTGTTTTCTCATAAACTCAACGGGTATGTTGGGGGAAGGGATGTCATGTGAAGCTGGATTTGTGGCAGCAACGCCCGGCATTAAGATTTAAGTCGAGAGTGAACTGTTCGTTGCAGTGTCGTGCACATGAGCTGTGACTTTTGTCGCCACCAGTGTTCCCTCTAAGTTGCGCAACTGCGCAGTACCATCAGACCACTTGCGCAGTGAAATCTCGTTTCGCGCACTTGCAGCATTCCAAATTTAATATCGTACATGTATCGCATGCCGTGTTTATTCGATTGTAAGCCGCACGTAAGGGTGCAAGAAAATTAATGTAAGCCGTCCTTGATTATAAGGCGCATAGCTTACCTAAGCCTCTGAGATACATTCGGGCAGGGTTGCCAGATATATTTTTTCAAAAAAGTCCAAAAACGGCCAACAAATTGCTGAAGCCAAACCCTTCGGTTGACAAAGCCAAATTTATTAAACAATTTGCCTCCTCACAACTCAAATTAACATAAAAACACATCTTGTGTGCTTACAACGCCTCCACAAAAAGCAATTAATTAAAAACTATTTTTAGAGCTTGTCACTTATGACAGAAAAATGCCAAAGTTTTTTTCTTTTTCAAAAACACCTCAATAAAAGTACCTGAAAAATCAACAGTTACTATAGAATCATCACTCAAATTTTGAACAATTCAAAAGCAGAGCTTGCAGTTTACTGCAACAAGTCAAAATGCATTCAAATACAAGTTCATTTTCATTTTGTACTGAATACAATAGCATTCAGGTGGCCATCGTGCGGGTCGCGAGCCACATGCGGCTCTTTGCCCAGTTTCATGCAGCTCTTACGTAATTATATACCAGACGTCCCGCCAAATCACATGCATAACAATAAATGCCTTGTTAAGCTTTTTTGTCATTGTCTTGGTGGTGGTGTGTGAAATCTAGCTAACTAAAAGTCTGTGTTTGAGTGAGGAAAAGATGGCCAGGGTTATGTTCATGTGTGCCAATGTGTATGGTGTGGCTCTTTGCTGTAACACAGTAGTGCTATAAGAAATGTGACTCTTGCTTTGTCTCTGACTGGTTGGCCACCCCGGCAATAACGAGACACATACTTCCAAATCAGCTATGTCCAACCGCGTCCCGAGGGCAGTATGTTTTGTGCGGTTCAGGTTTTGGCTCTAGTAAAACTATCCTACAAATGACAACTTATCCTTGTTTTGATAATCTTGAATTTGTCATTTTTGATGCAGGTGGTCCTCAGTGCCACTTTATCACGTCTGTTTGAGTGTTACCATTGCAGTTAAGATTCGAACACTATCAGTACATCAGCTTAAGCTAAATTTAATTGGCTTAGACCAAAGTAAGCCATGCAATGTGCATCCCTCAATAATATGTCATTCAATGTGCGGCCCTGATCAAGATAGTGACATAATTTTTGGCTCAGTAAGCCATTTGGGTCGGACATCGCTGTTCTAAACGAATGGCAACTTCATAAAAAACATCGGGATTGTAGACATAAGATAAAATGCTAAATAGGCTAAAACTTGAATGCATAGGCAGCAAGAAAAGATTCACGGCTAAGTCGAAACCAGTTGTGTCGCTACCAAATCTCACAGTTAAAAACTATAGGCATGGGATGTTTAAGATGGTTCGGAAATGCAGAAACACTTAATTTCCAAAGGTTAACTTAATTTGCCTACGTGTAAGCACCACTTGGAACTTAGCACAGAGTTTGTTGAAAACAGTGGCAACATAAAAAGAACTGTTAACACTGATTAGTTAGTAACACAGGCAGTTAGCAATATTAGGATAACAATATGAAGAGTATGCTTGGTTACACGCGACATCAACCGTATGGATTGTCACAAGCCATACCAACCCCACACTTTGGTCTGTTACAAGCCATGATACAGAACCCATATACAGGTCTACGGCTACGCACAATGGCTTGGCCTGCAAGGTCTGCACAAGGCGGCAAGCACAAACCGCACCCTCACACTGCCTTGCTTGCACTTATAAATAATTCACTACACAAGGTGAAACGCACACACAGGGGACGAGACTTCAAAAAAAGGTGTTGGCGTTGATAGTTTAACCTTATAATATAGACATATTTTCAAAAACGGCCTACAGAAAACGTTTTCGGCCAAACGACCTTTAAAAAACGGCCAAAAAAAGCCAAACGGCCAACCCAAAAATCGTATGGCCAAATTTCTGAAATTTGGCCGCAAAGCGGCCAATCTGGAACCCTGCATGCGGGTGCTAGCACGTTTCGCGTTTAGTTGGCAACCCCGATAATGATATTTCACCACTTCAACTGCCCTCTGTTCATCATAACCCTCCTGTGACGAGAGTGCGCGAAGAAAAAAATGCGAAAAGAGAGTATGGTCGACAAAACATAGCCAAGGAAAGACTGAGCGTTTACTAGACCTTTCGATAAGGTAAAGCAAAAAAAATATACAAGCGCGCGCCCTTGATCGTTAGCGGCACGAAATATTAAAAAAAACTTTACAAGCCGCGGCTTACAATCGAATAAATACGGCAACCCTTGCAGCGCTTTAAACGTTTTACTGGTTATATTTCTACATGGTTGCGCAATCGCATGCTCACTAAAACAAACATTTGCTCAGTATTTTTTCTAACATTCCTGCAGTAAGCGTGCGCCTGGTGACGTTGATGATTTAGCGGGGTTCGCGCGTTTAGCCTTAGTGAGTGGTTTGTTGGGTGCGACTCGTTTCTTATTTTTCTGTCTGTGCTCTAGAAGATTGAGTTTTCGTAAAAACCAAAACTGTACGTTTTTACTGAAACAAAAACGATTCCCGAAAATCCTTTTCTGTGGACCGGTGAAAAGTGCCTCAAACCAAGTGAACTCGGCAACGGTTCTGCCTTCGAATGATCAAAAACAGTAATTGCCAGTCTGTGAAGTTGATACTACGTCATATTCCGTTACGACATATATCAATTACGTCATATTTTGTTGCAGGCCAGTTCATAAGCCGCTCGAATCCTCTCGCACCATTAAACTGTGCACGGAAGACGCCGAGCCTCTCAAGGTTGTGGCCGCCGCGTTTGAAGCCGCTTCGACGTGCGACGATGTTGTCGTTTCATTCGCGTATGGATCGTCGTTAAATTTAACATTTGAAAAACTCGTAAGTATCTAGATTATATGCGTTGTCGGCGTATGGGCTTTCAGATAACTCATTCCGTTTTGCCTTAACGCGTTCAGTTATTTGAATTCAGATATTTTTACGTTGAGTAGAATAAAATTGACATCAACGAAGTCGGCCTAAAGTTTCTTAGTCTTTGGGCACCCGCCGGATGTTTTTTAGGAAAAAGGAGTGATTATTAGGGCAACCAAAAGTCAAAATTTTTTGCCTTTTTTAAAGCTTATGAAACGCCCACAAACCAAATTTCACGTTGATACCATGAGCGACTCCAAAGTTATTGGGTCAAAATTTATCGTTCGGTCAAAATTTCACGCAGCACAGATTTTATTCTCTTTATCGATGTTTTATTAAAGCTAAAACAACAGATATTGATATGCTTTTGTAAGTTTGGTTGAGACTTTGACATAATACTGGATTTTTGCGATTTCTGGCGTACTAATGTTGTTTTGTCCACAACTGGAACAATTAATGTTCGCTAGGCGTGATACCACTTGATGTTTAAGTTATAACAATACAAAACCTTCTCAGTGACTTCAGGAGATTTATTGACACTGGATATGTGCGTTTGGATTGATTTTAGTCTATGGTTTGTTACTTCTAGTTTCGTTGGGTCTTTAACACTTTTGATATTTGTTTCATTTCAACAGAAAAAAGATATTTAACCTGTTGCTTTGATGCTTTGTATTCTGCGTTTCAATTTCAAACGCAGGAAATTGGTAGGTCAAAATAAAGATAAGAATTTGTCAATTATCATGTCAAAATGAGTTTTTAGGTCAAAAAATTGGTTACCTTGGTGATTATTAACAAAATACTCATTTTTTTATCGTGCGACGCTTTGCCGTGCGAAAACAGCTACCCGCGTAAATGATCTGTAAAAATTTCCACATATTTTGCAGAAACTCACAGACCAAAAGGCAAAGGATGTTGTCTTGATACGAAAAGACCCCTCAAAGATATCGGTCGTACTTGAGGAAGATAAACTCAAGGTTTGTACTAGTGCGCGATTATGTTGCCTCTCGGATCATCTGGAAAGATCGGAGTTGTAATGGGTTGGAGGTTTGATTCCATAACGGCTTGATTTAGTAATCAATTAGAGTGCAACTCAGCAAGCAGGGCCCCCAACCGCTCACTCATGTCAAAGGTGCTGATCTGCCAGACGTTTGCGAATTATTACATTTTGTGATTCATCCAAAGTTTGCGATTCGCTCTGATCTAAGGAACTGCTTCAGATTATATAGTACAGTTCAATAGCGAGTCGACTTCCTGCACGCAACTTCTTCTTGTACCGCATCGTAGATTAAAACACCCATTCAGAAAAGAAACGAAATTTCGACGCTGATGCCCGGAGTCCCGAATCACTCGGGTGCCCACGACAAAGCACGGGCTGAGAAGAGGAAGCGACAGAATTCGATCGGGGAGTCCCAGGTGAGTTGTTACTATCTGTTTTTTTTTTTGCACCAATCGATGCAACCGTTCCTGATTGGTTGATTTCATCGAAAACTTGCTCAGATGTGACACACACCCAACCTTGGTGCGGTATAATTTATCGAACAAACAGACGCGTGTGTTGAACAGATGACCATGGAGGAGAGATTAAACGCGCTGAGTGTTGCCAAGAAAACGGACGAAGACGTCGCCACGGCTCCACCCCCTCGCGCCGACTCGTACGCTATTCTGCTCTCGCAAGGCCTGCAAAGCAACGATCGGGACGTTTTGAATGTGAGCCTTTTGCTTTTTGTGCGCCTGAGGTCATGTACTGTTTTTGAGAATGTCTGAGCCTGGGACGTGCCAGAGACGCATCGCTTATTCGTGACGCAACCTGCTGCGGTCGCGTGTGCGTAACGTCTTTTATTCAAAGGCGTTACGCTTGATTGATCAGCTTAGTCGGCTTGCGTTTTCGCTGATCTCTTTTCTACCTGGTCAAGAATCGCAATGGGTTGCGTTTGCCAGCTTGCTTCAAGTAGAAGATGATATTTAGAGAGAGTATGCAGACATTAGTGTTATGTTGTGTATCATGCGCTTACGGCACTTCTATAGGAAAAACAGAACCTTCCTTTTTCGAGCCATAGTTCTTGCCTGTGGCTATTTGCTTAAACCAGGGGGGAACCTGCAGCCCGCGTGGTTGTTTAATATGGCCCGCATCAGAATTTTCGTTACCCAAGTTAGAACACAACATCGCCTCGAAACGAAACTCCACGACAAGCGGACAAGTAGACAGTAGTTTTCTCTCTTTATTTTCCTTTGCAAGATAAGGGTGTAATTTTGAGATGAAATCAATTGATTTTTGCGGCCCGCCAGCGATATTCCACAATTGATGCGGCCCCTGATAACAAATAGGTTCCCCATACCTGGTTTAAACATTGCGGTGAAGCGCTCGTCTAATTACGGGAACGTTTCTTGTTGCAGCAAGTTTTGCAGCATGCCAACGACACTTTGATCGCCAACACTGTTCGTGGATTGCCACAATCCTACAGCGTTCTTCTCGTCAGAGAAATAATGAGCAGATTACAGGGAAGTCCCCAAAAGTGAGTTGCGTTCGTGACTGCCTAAAACTTGCAAGGATACCAGATCCAGACAAAGAAGTAGCCAACGGAGTTTTCGGAAGCGTCTGACTTCTAAAATTTACGTTGGTTGCTTTTTCGTGTAAGTGTGATGTTATTACTAACTTTCTTGAGGCAAAAGAAAGTTTTCAAGCACTCAGAACGAAGTATCTCGTCATCCGGGTGGTTTTCTCTGTTAGGGTTTCTGTGGGCGATGGCCCGGGAATTTGATTTGGAGGTCAGTAGCATTTGTGTTGTGTTAATCCGTCTGCTTTTCTTAGCAATAAATCGCCAAAGGTGAAACGATGGTTATTGAGGATGCAAGCGAGAGTGGTTTTCACCCGTTTTTCAAACGTGAAAATATTAAGCTTTCGTGTGGTCTGTAAAAGAGTCCTTGAAATCCGGCAAAACTGGTTAATTGCAATCTCACCACTGATGCTTTTCAATATGAAAGCCTACCTTGCATCTGAAGATTTTATTTTCTGTCTTCAGTCTATCGTTGGCCAAACTACGTCCCGCGGGCCACATCCGGCCCGCCGACCAGTTTAATCCGGCCCGCCAAATACCTTGCACATTTTTTTTCAAGCACTACGTTCCCGACTGGACAGCAGTGCAACAGCATTGGCTGCTGCCTGTCACATAAATCGCAGTGTATCCGGCCCTACAGTGGCCAGCCAATCGCGAATTCGGCCCTCGGGTCAAAACGTTTGGCCACCCTGGTCTATCTGAACCACCAGTTGGCGGTAAACAGCTTGTCCCATAATTTAAAAGGTGCCTTGCTTATGGGATGGTAAAAAATGGCAAACGGACCAAGTAACGGTTCAGTCAAATGTCAAAATCTTGTTTGGCCGTCTTCGTGGCATAAAAAACTACAGCGCGAAAACCACAGATTAAGAGAAAATGACGATATTCGTTTTCAAAACAGCTCTTTTCGTGATCGGAAAAGGCCTAATCGTCGTTTTGAGAAAAATAAGATTCAAATTTCGTCCCTCAGAGCGTTTCCAAGTGCAAAGCTGCTTAAAATTCTGCTGAAAGAGGTGGCGAACTGTGCGTGTGCTTAGAGAGTGTTGTGATCATCAAATCTGGTGTTACTCAGAAAGATCACACATAACGTGCTGCCTAATGATATTGTTTTAATAACCTATAAGATATTCTTTATCTGACTTGAACCTCCCGAATTAGGTAAGGGACAATATTATTTCTTTCTTTTTATCAAGTTAAGATTTTTCTGTACTATCTAAATTAAAAGTTAGCCCACTTATCAGACCCTTTGTCGGAGTTGATGTGACGGGCTTCGCGTATTTTGCACCCTTCTAATCACTCGTGCCTGAATTGCCCCCTACCTCTCGTTCAAAACGAACTTTTTAATCGTGTAACACTAGGGCTGGGTTCAAAAAAGTAATGACTTATTTAAAACCTTCACTTATTACTTTAGTAATTTTTCCATTACTTGACATGTGAAGTAATTTGCTTTTAGAAAAGTTAAGATTTTAGAAGCACGTCTATTGCTGTAAACGCAATATTATACATGACATGCATCATCACAGATAGGATGAAACATTGAGGTGATCAGATTTCTTGCTTGTGCAGAGCGCTCTGTGGTTCGCACGTGTTGATTGTCATCGTGATTACGATTTGGAGCTTGAAGCTCATTGCATTAAATTGAATAGCGGCCAACAGGTGCGAATTTTGTCTGAACCGCCTATTATGGGGTTTTAAAATGGCAGTGACTTTATTGTGGTTTAATCTTTTCAAGTCCCAATGCTAATTTTCCTAATTTGCTTGAATTAAGTAATCCATTACAAATTACTTATTACTTTAACAAAAAATTTTTGTTACTTGAACCCAGCCCTATGTAACACTTGTTAATAACGGACGATCGTCGTCACTTGATATCTTATAATCTGTTAACCTGTCATTTTCTGAAACTAGCACATCTGTGATATTTGCACATTTGATTGTCAGCATTTTTCAAACTTGCATACTGCCATCGACCCCTGTGAAATACAAAAAAAAATTCAACTGCAACTCTGTCTCTTCGTGTGAACTACGCAATGTTGCATAGCGTAAGATAATTTGGATTTAATAAACTGCGCCTGTTAACCAGGCCTTTGCTACAAGAACTTGTTCTATTCATACCTGGACGGCTTCTTTGAAAGTTTAATATTGAGTATTCAGATGTACATGGTCCTTTCAATGATACATAACTTCGACTATTTGTACTTGGGCCCATCTAATCAGGCAATTGTATTTTTCAGTACTGGTAAAAAATAGACCATGCAAACCAGGTCCGTCGCCAGGATTTAGCAGCAGGGGGGGGGCCAAAAACCAGAAGGGGGGCCACATTTTTAAAATACAGCATTGGATGCATGCAGCAACCGTGGGGTCAAACGTGAAATGGGGGGCGGGCACCACTGCCCCACACCCCGCTGGCGACGGCCCTGATGCAAACATGAACCGAGAAGTTTCTTTATCGCAGAGCTTTAGCAGTTGGAAAGAAAAACAATCTAATGTTCTTGGTTGCTTTAATACGCGTATCATTTTTTGTCCCAATTGACTGGGTCCACTCCACGGTTAGGCGTCTCGGTCCAACTCTTCGTGATGAACTTTGATCTACAACATTTATTCAGGTTCTCTTTAAGAGCCGATCATGCTCACGTAGTAGGCGAAATAATGCTCTGATAAGATCGTAATGTCTGATTCTTGGCTGTGAAAGGATCCTTTTCGATGGTCAGTTGCACCCCTGTATCTTTTTGTTCTTTTGCCAGTGACTGCGTTGGAAAGCTTCGTTGTCTGTTACCGTTTGTTTGATTGCTTTCATTTGCTTTCCAGGGCCTTGATATTAGTCAAGTGGATGTTTGCTGCTATGGAATACCATGGATCATATTTTGTGAGTGTACATTATGAGCGACGGACCCTGCTTTGCGTTGAAAATGCATTCGCGTAAACATAGCCTCAAATCAGCCCACCTTCTCACAGAGCTTTTGGGAGTTGTGAAATTTCTTTTAATAAATGATATGAATTGCAAAATTCCGCCTTATGAGAAACGTTACCAAGTTGACAGAATAAAAATCCCAGGTGCGATTATCGCGCAGTGAATTACCCGCTGGCTCACAAGTACGTTCACGCGCAATTCGAGCACTTGCAGCTAGAAAGTAAGCGCCGTGTGCTTTAAAGCAGTGTTTCTCAACGTAGTCCACCTGGAATTTCCAGTGGTCCACAGAGAGTAACATAAATCCTTGATAAAACGTTCCTGAAACGTGTAACCGTTGCTGTACAATTAATTATGTAAGACCACCTCTGTGCAATGCAGTTTCGACCAGTTGTTCATGAGGTGTCAGCATATCAAAGTGGTCCATCGGATACTTTTTTTAAAATACCGTATTTAGTCGATTGTAAGCCGCACGAGATCGTGTTGAAAAATCAATGTAAGCCGCCCTTGAACATGGGTTACTTAAACCTCTAAGATACTTACGCGCCCTAGAACGATTCGCGTTTAATTGGCAACCCTGGTAATGATGCCCGCACCACTACAACTGCTTTCTGTTCATCATAATCCTTCCTGTGACGGAGCATGCACGTGATGGTGAAGTGAAGAAAGAGAATGCGAAAAGAGAATTTGTTCGACAAAACGCAGCCAAGGAAAGACTGAGCGTCATCTCGACCTTTCGATAAGCTAGAGAAAAAAATGTAAGGCACACAAAATGTAAGGGTGCGACTTACAATCGAGTAAATACGGCATGTTCCATGGGCCATAAAGGATGAGAACCACTGTTTGAAAGGTTTGTTCAGCGCCAACAACATCATCTTGTAAAAATTTCGCCAACAGCAATCCAGCGCAAAAGCGCTTATCGTCGAGCTCATCCAACTCTGTTCCGCCGGGAGAGTGTACGACCGTCGTCACTTGCAGATGGGGGGAAAGGTCCACCACATTCTTATGCAAGTTCAGGCGCGCGAAGAACAGAGCGCTGACGACGCGATCCAACAGTCGAAGCCACTGTACGAGTTTCAAGAGGGTGAGTGTGTGTTTTATTTTTTTCCACATGAGCAAGCTTGCGTCGTGAAACAACAAATAAATTGCCTCCTCAATGTGACGCATGTTTAATGTCGTTGACACAGATTCGTCTGACGAGCAAGACGACGTTATGGACGGGATGATGGTCGACGACCTTGATGTGAGTGCCTGAATTGTATAGATGAGAACAATGGTGGATGGACCTTTACGATTCTTTCCAGATCTTGAATCGGCCTCATGATAGCAATTTCAAACCCATCTGCGCGGATTTCCGAAACAAAAAATCTTTGAACTGAGGCTCCACGTGGTTTGCCAGTATTTCCTGAACCGATATCCCCGGAACAACTTTAAGATTATGGCGAACCATAGAAGTTGGTTATTTTCTGGTAAATTTATGTCGCATGCCAGTGCTAAACGAGCTGTTTTTCACTTATAATGTGCTTGAGTCCCCAACTGAGCCTAAAGCGGTGGCTGCAAGTGCTACGTTTCTTTAGAACTAAGCAATTAAAGCAGTGGTATTTGCGGAACTAAGTAGTTCATGAATGCGTACTTACGGCTGTAGTACTGTAGCATGAGTGAGAGACAGCTTTAAATTTTGAGTTGTTTTGTGAGTTCAACGTTTGGTACAGAGGTTATTATAGTGCGAATGGTGTGTCGTTTCGTGACGCATCTTGTCTGTTGCGCAGGAATGGGACAAGTTCAGCGACGACGAAAAGCGAGAAAGCGAACGACCGGACGACGCCGATGACTTTGAGGTTTTAACCAACGAAGACGGCTGACGCCCGGTGCAACGACAGCATGCGGACTGTATCTTCACGCTCATGGCGCCGTGAGTGGGCGTGCGCGATCGGACAGTGTGCCAACCGGTCCAGGATGCAAATTTTTTATGCTATTATTTGTCGCTGCCGCAGCGAACTGCCGCTTCGAAAGTCGAGCGCGCGAACAGCTTCGGTCGGTGCTAAAATAAGCGCGCGTCAATAAAGGAGTAACTCCGCGCGGTGCGGGGCTGGTCACGTGTAGTAGTCGAATTCCTCTTTCTCGCGCTGCGCGATCGCGAAGAGCGCGTGCCCGACCGACTCCTTGACGGTGATCGCGGACGTGATTTCGATCGCGACGTCGGGCAGGCCGTGCGCGGCGCAGAAGTCGGCGATGTCGGACCAGTCGTTCGCTGCGTCGGGCGTCACTTCGTTGTACACTGTGCGGTGCAGCGACAGGTCCGTGTGGAGTCGCTTTTCAGTCTCCTCTTCGTCGAAGAACAGACTCCCGGTGTAGAAATGATCGAGAAACTCGACGGCGGCTTCTGTTCCGTTCTTGCCGCTGATGAGCGATTTTATGGCTTCGTCAAAACTGCGGAAAGAAGGGCTGAATGACAGGAACACTTATTATAAGAGGCGATAATGCTTTCAGACCTGATAGCGTCAAACTTAACCAAGCTCACAATTCACCCCCACATCGTTGACGGTCGTTTCTCCAGATACGTTGGCCACGACTTTGCAGTCAGATCTTTCGTGAGTTATACCAGCACACGTTGCATGAAAATGTAAAAGAATATTTGCCATACTTCTAAAAACACGAATTTAGTTGCGCTTTTCGAAATACTCGTCCAAGGTCGTCCGAATAAACACTGCTATGATCGCGAAGTCTAGAAGCGGGGCGTTACTTTGTGTGTGCCGTGCGTGCGCAAGCGCGGCCTCGTACAATGCGAATCTTTGCTTATCTGGGGCAGCGATAGTCCGGTGGTAGAGTATCCGCTCTCGATTGGGCGGTTGGGTGTTCGAGCCGCGGCCACCGAGTGAATCGCCGTAGCGCTCCTTGGACCCGACAAGAAGCAATTTCCCAGGCTTCGGCCTGACGACAATTGCTGTAACCAAAATCAAATTTTTGAAAAAGATTTGTGGCTTAAGCGCATTCAGGCCAGTCCGATCTTAAAATTGGTTTTGGTTGAGTTCGCGCAGTGGTATTTATCAGGTGTGTACAGCTGCTAGTAGGTTTGGTGGTGCTTGTAACCCAATATGCATCATTTTCATTCATTAAGCGCTAATACGGTATCAACAAGCTCTGATTGGTCCCGCAACGTCGCAGAGTTGCTGGTGCAAGAAGTAGTTTCGACAAAAGTCGAAAAATGAGTCTCGTCTCGAACAAAATCTGTAAAACCACTTGGTCTGGTAAAATGCACGGAAGGCAAGGATTCTGTGCGACGAAACCTCATTTTGACTGGTAACTCATTCACCAACATTTTGCAGCGACCGTATGGTTCAAAAGCCGTGAAAGTGCAAATCGAAGCAATGCACAAATTTGCTAAAGGCCGCGAAATACCTGAACATCATAAATTTTGTGCCTAGTTTAATACAAACTGCAACCAAACAGTCGCTGACATTGAATTTCATGCTAACCTTTAGCAGCTGATAAAATCTATGTTTTGCTGGCAGCCATGGTAGAGTTCTAACCTGTATCTGTACCTCAAGACTAAGTTGCGAAAAGGGAATCATCGGAAGAAATATCTTCTTGAAGTACAGGGCAAAATATGGGTAAAGCAACTTGGTTGCGAAGATATTTGTCCAAATTTACGATTACATTTTGTTTCCAAAGAACAAACAAGAGTTCGAAAAAATGCATAAACAAAGCCGGAATTGCACTTCTCCAAGGTCACTGCTCGGCACCAGGTTTAAAGGGGACCGTTCGAAAAGTTTGCGGCAGTCTCACCCACCGGCCATCCATAAGTGGAGGTCACGCTTTGCTCCCGCTGTGCATCTCGTGAGGCGAATAGGGACAGCGAAGATTAGATTTGACAGTAGGGTTGCCAGATGCGTTTTGTAAAAATACCGACCATTTTGAGATGTCAACAGTGCCATATCTAAGCTGCGTCGTATTTCGCGAGCGGCACAGGGAAAACAGACAAAGCCACAATTGATAACACTGGCCAACACAATTCTTGGTGCTCAAGGTTTTAGAGCTGATTAAGACTAATTTTGGGTCGCTGATTTAAAAAATGCAGTCCGTTATTTTCTATCAGGTCAACTTTTTAAGTTGTTTAAGAATTTCGATTTTTGTAAAAGCCTTGGTGAATGGTTTAGCTCTACTCTTAGACTTCCCTGTGACATCACAAATTTCAATTCATGTGCTATCTGTGGCATGTCTTAATTATCCATTGTTTGTTTGTGACATCATAAATGTTGAAGTAGGCTACTGTACATTATGTTTAATTGCTTGCACGACTGCAGGTCCTCTCTTTTATTCTAGTTCGTGTCTTTTATTCTAGTTCGTGACTTACAACTCATTAATATTACAGGTTGCTTAAGTTTATAATAATCTTGATTACATCTACATGGCTACATCATCAAGAAGACGCTGTTTAAATGAACCAAATGTTTTCTGCTATATCTGTGGCGAATACACTTTACAGCATAACAGGAAAACAATCAGTGATTTTTTAAAGCGTGCTTATCTCGCCTACTTCAAAGTGATGCTGGTTGATCAAGAAAAGCCTTGGGCACCCACATTGTGCACAAATTTAGTAGCTATTAATTTTACTGGTGATAAGGGCTTTCAAATTCTGCTTCTATTATCAGATCACATGTTATTCAAGATAGAACTAAGTCTCTCAGTGGGAGTTGGTGTACAAAGAGTAGGACCAGTGGTGTAGCAAGGGAGGGGCCCTGAAGTCTCCGGGCCCAGGGCGGAACCTTCTGGGGGCCGGAAGTTTGTTGATTGAAAATTAATTTTTGAAAGTAGTTTGGTAATTCCAACTCTTCTCTATTATTTATATAGGAAATAAATTTTTGAAAGTCTTCAGTTTTTGTTTTCAAAAGCCCTAGACTGGTAGGCTAGCCTTAATAAATAGGAAATGCGGCTGTGGAGTAAGCAAATTGATTGAATGTTTACTCAAAATTATCGGTCAAATCCAGTTTGTTAAAGTGCCCCAATGTTTCTTTTGAAATCAGAGCTTTTTCAACATACTTGGGGGCAAATTTTCTCCAATCCCTCCACCTTCCTCTCTAGCCACTTCCCTCACCCAAGTCAAAAATCATTTGAACAAAGCAAAGAGATGACATTCCACCGCAGACTAGCAAATGTCACTGATCCGGCTGTTCGAGGTTTTATTGCCCCTCCACTCAAAATCTAATGTCAATTCGTACTATTTTTGGAGCAAAACAGAAAGTTGTACTCTTTCTACGATTTCATAGGGCTAGGCGAACCATGCTTATCAATGCGGTTGTATTGTGAAAGCGATGTGAAGATTTTTCTCAGTATCTTCCGTCTCCCTAAGAAAGGTTTCTCGCTATTTCTTAGTTAAAACAGCAACATTTTTAGGTGACTGTTGAGAACAATATGTCTGTCCTGATGCCTGCGAAAGCTCGCTCACCGCAGGGGTAATATTCGTCTTGGCGTGAATTCGTAACTTCTTAGGTCGATCAGTTCGTCCGCTGGCCGACATAAATGCCACACCAATGTCGCATCGCTGCATTCCTTCAACAATGTCAGATAGTCTTCTGCAAAAAATTTGTACGATTTGCTGACGGACCGTTGGCAAGCCTCACGCAATACTTCAATATATTTTAAACCGTTCGAAAAGATATATCGGCGTCGTTGCTTTCAACATACATACACTGATCGCATTTCGACCTCAGACGTAACGGGTCCGCAAAGATGCAGTTTGCAAAATTCGAAAGAAAACTTCATAAAAATACAGATTACGTTTCGTAAACTTGGCAATGTTTTTGGCGTAGTCCAGCAGAAGGCCGTAGTGGGACAACTCGTAGAACGTTGTGCACACCAGCATGTGCTCTTCGATGTCGCTGAAGACGCGCTCCGCAATGGTGAGGCAAAGCGCCTTGTGCTGCGGAGTTCGGCGGCTGGAAAAAAAGCGCAAACAGTGCTTGAAGCGGATCCAGCTCCGGCGCAAACAGCGAGACGTTGCTTTAAAAATAGAAAGCCTGTCACTCCACAGCGAAGAACGGTTGGAAAGAGACTCGGTCGTTCATATTTTAAACGTCGTCGAGGAAAAAGCATACACAGGTTTTCTTTGCACGGTAGTGCCAGGGACTCTGAGAGAAATTTTACCTGGGGGTACGAACTACGAAGACCAATACCTGATCCCCTAGCTTCTGGGGCTCTTGCAATCGAAACATGGGTTAAACAGCTACCAAGCTAAGATTTACAAATATAGCTACCAGCGATGCAGTAGGAGAAAACGACCATGAATTCTGTGCTTGAATACAGAAAAACTTAGGTTCATCTTACCGGTCCCGGGTACGATGTACCTCTTGTAACTCCTCTCGTAGGCCGTGGTATAACCGTCGCCAGAAAGTCGTCAATAGGGGGACTTTACGTTCGTGCAGGGGGGTTAGACATTCAAATTTGACAAAATTTGCACTAACTTATAGTGTTTCGTATTTCAATTTGGGGGGGCTAAGGCCATCAAATCCCCCAGTGGCGACGAGACTGGGTCCTGGTTAGTGCTATGCGCCAGACAAATCTTGATTGCAATAGACGTTCTTCGATTCCAGCGGCAGCATAAAATTCACACGTGGGGATGAAATATACTTGTTACCATTTTTCGAATTCGAAGCAAAACGTAACAACAGATGACTGAAATCTATCACTCACGCGTAGATGACCAGCAAGCGACCAGTTTCTTCAGTGGAGGGTACGCAGCCTTCCGAAATCCAGTGCTCCACTAAATCGGGACGGTTCTCCATCAGCGCTGCCCTGACGCGTTCAAACGGTTGTATGAAAGAAACCAAGACGTAGCTCGCAAAAGCGCAGGGCACATGAAATCATATTATTCAGCACACATTTTTTGTTCATGTGCAAGAGAAGCTTCACATGTTGTGAACATCACGGAGAATCTCTGAGGAGTTGCCAAATCAAAAAACTCCCGAGCATTTTGCTCAGATATTGATCAAACGATTGTTTTTCTTTTGAAAATTTTTCTATTAGCAAATAACGGATGTTAGAAAAACAAAAAAATCACATTTGAATAGTGTGTCATTGTTGAAAAATACATTTTCTTTCATGCTGGGACATGGGCGTCGGAAGGATTTTTTCCAGTGGTGGCCAGTAGTGGATTTTTTTAGGGGGGACAAAAAGTGGCGAAATTTGATTTTACCCATTCGAAACTAAGAGAACAACCTTTTTTCCTAAAAATTTATTAGGAAAATGTCACGATTTCAACATCCAAGGGGACCAAGCATCCTCTCTTTCCGACGCCCATGTGTAGGGATAGTACTGAAATTTCACAAGCACAACAACGCTGGAGCACAAACAAATTTGCACTGAGCCACGATACCTGACGCAAGTGATCGCAGTCTCCTTGTCAGGCAAGCTGCCCTGTGCCATAGAAGAATGCATCAGCGCTTCAGCGAACAGCAACAGAGGGCTTGGCGTTCCGGGAAATTTCAACGTAGCAGCTTCAAATCTGCAATTGGTTTCTCTTTAGCCGGACACGCAAAGCTTTGTGTAAAATAGGCAGACTGCGAAAAGCTGGAAGGCTTTCACGCGGAACCGTTTCTATGAGTCTGTTAGTTTAAAAACTCATATGGGGTATTTTGGCTTGTACCTGGAAAGGGGGACAAAAGCTTGGGATTCGGTTTTAATTGTCGACCCACCCAAGCTTTTCGTGACAACAGCGTCTTCACGCGAAATAATGCAGCTGCTGTTGCCGCACACGACGCATCAAGATATTCGCAGCACTAGCATCAACAAAAAGATTCTTTCTCATCGTGCTATCTGAATACGATCTAGAATATGTGTTGACAACTGCACCGCAAAACGCTTAATTCCCTCACTGAGATTCCTGCGCTTGCAAAAAGCTGGAAAGTGAAGTGGTTTCGGATAAAGCCAAAAAAACTAAATTAAAAAAAATCAAAACAAAACACGGGGAAAGGCAGCCACAAAGAATCGGTTTATCCTTCATCAACAATCCCCGACACACCACATGCTGCGAAAATGTGTTGATCATCGAGCATATTTTCGATTCCCATTTAAATTAGTCCGCATCTGATTCCAAATCGGATATCATCGTAGACCGGATTGTAACCCTCGGAGGGACAACATCTTGAACAGTTTTTTGCGTATCCTGGCGTTTTTAACTTTGCTTGGATGAAATAATTTAGTGTTTGCGCCGAAACAACTTATAACTCAAATTATTTTCCCTATTACAGAAGGTGCCTTAACACCAGTTTGTTCCGGTTTATGAAAAATGACAGAGCAAACCATCTTCATATCCCTGAAAAGGATTTTTCGTTGCAGGAACGACTTAGCATGAGATCGCAGTCACACATTTTGATTCCTATAACTTATTTACAATAACACACACTTGCGCAGAGTTTCCAAAGTGCGCAAAACGCCTCGAGGACTGTTGGCAGCGTGGATGGCTGCAGTCGCGAAGTCTCCATCTTCAAAAAGCTCGTTGAACTTGTCAATATATTCAAGCACCATTTCTTCTTCTCGTTCCTTGGTCGGGTCGTCCTCGTCTTGCCAGGACTGCAAAATGAAATGCACCGAGCATGTATGCTTTGACTTAAGGAGCGAGGATAGACCGAGTCTGCGAGATTTTCCAAAGCTCAAATCTTCGTAAAGAAATTTTATTTATGTCACGGATAGTTAAACGAATTCAAGTACAACGGGCTGTAAGTGAGTGCAAACAAAGAAATTTTATTTCTTTTGGCTTTCGACTTTGTATGTAAATTTAGTAAAATGCTAAATGCAGCGTCATTGCGAACAACGTTCTCAGACAAAAACAGTTCTATTAGTTTCGTTGTGGAACTGATGTGGCGAGCTTCTTTGTAACATTTTTATAATTTTTACGTTATAAGCAACTTGGCCATACGTAGAAAAGCCGATCGAAAAAAATAGAAATGACAAGAGGCTTTAAATTAAAAGGATCGAAGTTTGAACGACTGGAAAAAGAAGTTCAAAAACAGTCAAAACGTGTACACTTCCTCCCACCTGGTCGAAATCCTGGTTCAACGAAGGGTGGGCTTGCAAAGCGCCTTCTTTTGCTAATACTTTCATAAGATAGTTCCCCACCTCTGAAAAACAACAAATTGAAATGTGAAACTCCTAAAATAACCTGTTGTTTGAGACACGCCAATTTCATTTGAGTATCGCCAAGTCAAGATTATTTGCCGATACACGTCGGATACACATGACCGCTTGCATCGGAAACGCGTAGACGGTTGTCTTGGCTTTTCAGAGGCGAAACTGGGAAGTACAGACGAGGCAGACGCAGTCCCGTCGCCATGGATGATCTTTTGGGGACTTAGGCTCCCAAGAAAAGCTCCAAGCACCTCCAAATTGAATTATGAAGCGCTATAAATCGGGAGGGTTTTTATCAAATTACAGAATGTCAAGCCGCCCCTGAACAAACGTAGAGCACCCCTAATGAAAACTTTCTGGCGACGGTTCCGCACAGACGTATTGTACGAACTTCATTTTTAGGAGTTTTATCTGCTCGATTCGATCAGCTCGTTCGCTTATGAGTAGCAGTTGTGTCGTCCAGCAAGTTGATCTTATGTTCTAGCAAATTTGAGCGAAGTGATTGTGCAATGGTGTATGACGTAACACGAACAGACTCGAGGTAACAATCTTCAATTAGGCTCAAACAACTCATAGCTCAAATAGTGGTTAAGTGGCTATGAACCTCTCACGCCTTTTCATTGTTCAATAAACACAAGAAATTCTGTACGGTGAGAGGGATCTGTCATGCTGGAGACTCTGAATACAAGTCAGTGAGGCCAATGATATTTGGTCAAACAGGACAAAAAATCAGTGTCCGAATTTTAGGCTACGTAACGTAACAACCTTGATGTTTGTGCCAATGTCGTCAACATACACAAAAAAGTAATGGGTCAAGCACGGAACCTTCACCCACGCCACAATTCTTTTAGACGGGAACAAGAGCCTCCCAAACGGACAAACTGCAATCTGTCTGTTAAATATGAATGCATGAGATTGAAACGAGAACCACACAACGGCACTAATTAAAAAGAAGAGCGAAGTGAACAACTTTGTCAAAAGCCTTTGAAATATTCTAAAACACAACCCGTGATAAACAGCCAGTGTCTTTAATTACAATGAGTTTGAGAGGAACTTCTAGTAGCTTGGAAGTTGTGGAATAATGTTAGAAATTCTGAATATCGATCAAAAAGCAGGTTGTTTCATTCAAGTTACGTATAAAAGTTATGGGCCAACTTGTCAAGGATTTTTGACACAGAAAAAAGGATAGAAATAGGTCTGTAATTTTTCATATTGTGTAGAGATCCTGCAGAAGAATCACTGAAGCAGTTTCCAAAGTTTTGGGAAAGTTAGACATTGCTCAGATAAAGTTGAAAAGAAGGCTAAAAAGCTAAAGAATGCGCGTCTGCAGATGGCGTGCTTGCTGAATCAATTACTTTGAATGGAAGACAACGACGAGCACTTTAACTGACAATATCAGTGGTCTCAACCAAAGTGATTTCTACTGTTGGAAACACGGCTATGAAAAAATATACGGACAGTGGGTATAAACAGGGCATCATATAACTACCCACTCTAAATAAATAAATATGGATGACCGTATATAACGATAAAGAACTTGAAAAAACATGAGCTAAACTTTTTTGAATCTTGAAACGGACATGGGTTCGAAAAATGGCAAGGGTTGTGTGCAAACCTTTAGTCCAGTGGTTCTCAAAGTGAGCGGAATCGCCCCCTTGGGGGTCGAACAAAACAGAGGGGCGATATGGGACAAAACAACACAACGAAGGCGAGAACGCTCAGCCACTCGCACTAATCGATCATTGCGTTAACCTCGGTAGCCTACTACTATGACTTATTACTTTCTTGAAAATTTTAATTTACTGTGATGATCGTTGAAGGCTGTTGCTCAAGCATTTTATCCGTGAAATTTTTACTCTGGATGGTCTATGTGCCCGGCTACAGTGTGGATTATTTTCACAAGAACTCTGAATGTATTATTAGTCGTTATTCAATTGCTTGGTTCAGCTATTATAACGTCACAGATTGGATTGTTGTGCTATAATGGTACCGCTTCCTTCCAAAAATACTACTTGTGTTTGCTTTATCAGGCTTGGGGGGCGAAAACAATGTGTCGAGAGTGAAAAGGCGGCGACGGAACAAAACAAAACCGTTTGAGAAACACTGCTTTCGTCCATTATAATCCAATAGCGTAAATTTTATGTCCCTCGAAGTTTCTGAGTACTTTTTCAACGAAACGAAGTTCCTACCTCGTTGGTCCGTGCCACTTGCTCTGGTGGTTCTTCCTGTGCGCTTCTTGTATTCTTTCATGGCGTCAATCACCAGTTTCAAACGCGCATTTTCTCTTTTCATGTTCTCCCCATGTTGAGCGGATTCGTCTCTCTCTTTTATGCGATCATTGAGCATTTGCTGCACCTGCAAACCGTTACATCAAGACAGTCAGACGTTTGTCAAACGTACACTTATTACGCAAAACCTTTCAAGTATGTCGCAGCTGTAAACAAAACGACAAGCACTGCAAACCTGCCCCAAAGTCTACTGAGGGTAAAGCAAACGTGCTTCGGCGGGGTTTCTCAAATGATAATCAAAACTTAACGAATAAACTGTTCGTACAACCGTTTGTTGAAATTTGCTGATAGAAGGAATTGCTGGCAACTAAAGTATCAACAGCTGCTAAAACCACAGATACAAGGTGACACAAAAAAACGGTCATCACCAAAAATCGAATAACTTCCAAAATTTTATTTAGATTGACGTAAAACTTCAGCTACATTAGGTCAAGCCTGTGTAGCAGACATCTCCAAACTTTCAAGTCTGTACTACAAAAACTCTTTGTTTCACTGGCGCTCAAAAAATGTGCTCCAAATGAGCTCCCCGGCGCTGCAGGCACATTTGGACCCGGCGGGCAAAGTTCTCGATGACCCTCCCGCATTCCTCCCTTGGGATCGCTCTTATTGCTGCCT
>Ga0210059_1002323_pt1 | contig 29678 bp, 20 predicted proteins | sample Ectturendosymbi2_FD_188042 | JGI IMG/M metagenome (GOLD analysis project Ga0210059, IMG submission 188042) | Ecteinascidia turbinata endosymbiont from Florida, USA - Sample 2 (SPAdes) (version 2) | ecosystem: Host-associated > Tunicates > Ascidians > Unclassified | place: Key West, Florida...
CGGGCGCCCCTCGACAGTTTCATAAATTCTTATCGTGGTTTAAAGTTGATGGCCGAATTATTGCGAATTTAATAAGGTTATTGTTTTGAAGAGGTTGCAGTCTGCTGGATGATCAACACAGTTGCGCAGGAGTACTGGGTCGCAACCGGTATCTATCGTGGTTTGCTCAGTTCCGCAAGGAGCTGGTGAAATAAGTGAAGAATTCAAAACGTGTGTTGTTGGTGGTTATGGCAGAGCATCAGAATATGTTGTCCAGCACAAGAACAAGTCTACAGAAAAGCAACCAGATGATTCTTCTTAGCGTTTGGTACTCAGCGAGGTTTTCAGCAACCTCAGACAGTTTTGCTGGCTCCATACGAAAACGGCACCATGCAAGGTCGGAGTTTCACGCCACCTGTTCCTGGCTTGGTCGACATCTGGGCCGCTTTTCCGTGAATGCAGCCAGCAGGACTTGCCTCGCCAAGTTTCCTGGGGCATTCTGGTCACAAGAACAAACCATCGTAGCTGAGATATTTCTATTCTGATAAGTGGCTTAACATTCTTTACGAATTTCGCAGCTGCGCCTTTTGTCGCAAACCGTCACGCCATGAACGTTTCGCAAGAATCCCGTCTCTGCCGCTTGTACTTGAGATTGTATTGTTTCATTCATCACCCAAGATTCATTACCACCGGTGAGGATCGGAACAAAGACCGGTTTAAAATTGACATCTTTGCGGTTTTTGAAAGCTCCGTATTGTGAACACAGAGCGACAAGGCACACGCAGAACTGCGTTTGTTTTTCCAATGTTCTGCCTTCAGTAACTCGTGAATACAATCCCAAGGTACTTGAAGTTCCCCACCCGCTGCAGAGTATTGCCGCTTATCAAGTGGGAATGAAAATAAGCACTAAAAAAGTCAAAAGTCTAAAAAGACTTATTTAGTGCTTCTGTTCATTCCCACTTGATCGCACGCAGTTATAAACCGATCAAGTGCATGTTGAAGACCTGTTGAGAGGATGCAGGCAACACCACATCGTCCGCACAAAGCAAGCGGTTGATTCTCCAGCTTCTAACATGACACCCTCGTCGACTATAGACTGTGACTGTCTATTCTATGCAATTCATATAAACTATGAAGTGTAGCGGCGACAGCTCACACCCTTGTCAGATTCCAATATTCACGGTGAACGGTTGATTTTTAACTCCGCCGAAACGAACACAAACTTCTGAACAAGAATACAATAGTTTGACAAAAAAATACCGTGTAGATTAAATTAACAACTTGCTTAAATCAACCGGGAGCATTAAACTCTTAAAAGGTTTTTTTAAACTGCTTCTCTCAAGGCAAAAGGCAAGTGTGTTACATGAAGAGTGTCGGATACCCGTGTAAGTTTTGAACATACATGTTGTGCAAAACATTTCGATGCTGCTCTTGACGGTAATCAAGCAGAATGTTGACTTTAACAGTGCTTCCAACCATTTTGCATGTCACATTGGGAAACCTTGAAAAGCCTATGAAATTCTTGATATGTTTATTTTTGTCAATGCTAAAGCACTTTCGTGAAGAAGTGACTGCTTGTGCGATTTGATCGTTTTAGTCTTGACAAACAAACTGCACATTCACCAAACGTAATGAGGTCAAACTTAGGAGTATGTGATTACTTTGCGGCAATATGGAGTTACAAAACGAGTTACGCATTGATTCACTTGTAATCAGGGCCCTTGAGAAGAATAAAATGTGCTGGTGCGAGAGCTGTTTTGGGCCCCCTTATAATTTATATCTGATTAAGAGCTTCACTAGCTCTTCAATACTATGACTAGACAATGATGTGCTTTATTTGGCATTTTACATCATAAATATTTACCAATGTTATTACTAAATTTCAAAAGGTCTCAGGCTGATCTCAAATAATGCACATAATACACAGTTGCTTTGCAAATTTCACAATCATACATCAAACTTAACATCAACAGTAGGCTGTAGTAATTCTCACTAGCAAAGCAAATTTGATACTTCTTTAAACCAAGTACAGTAATAAAAGGACACGAAGAATTTTGGTACTCGCGTTGTCATGACTTCTGACAGTTTTTGAAAATTTTACTTGATTTGCTGTCGCGATGCGAATTCAGGGTTGCCGGTTGGCAAGGGATCGGAGGCTGTTCGGTGGAGTGGATCCCTAACGACACTAGGGGTCGGATATTTTGTCTGCCTCCGACTCCGGAAGTCCAATTGGATCACTTTTACATCACACCCCTGAGCTGGGAATTCCTGTTGCATCGGTACAATTTCTTATGAAACTTTTGTTGAAACAGAGAATTCTTGCTGTGTAACACGATTTCCATTGAGTGTTAGTTGCTACAAAATTCTTGGCCACCAAACTTCATTCACTTTATGTTAAGGAGTCGGAGTCGGAAATTTGGGAAAGGTCGGAGTTGGAGTCGGACATTTTACCTCCGACTCCGCAACCCTGGATGCCATACTTGAATGATGGCCTCTATTAGCTTGGTCATTTTGGTGCAATAGAATTTTTCTAACCGGGATTTTCTTACTGATCACATATTCTCAATAGGGTTAAGATCTGACAAGTTTCCAGTCCATTCTATCACCTTTAATTTGGCTTCTTGAAAATCGTCTTTACTTTTTCAGATGAAAGATACGGGACAATATCCTGGAATTTCCCTCCGCCATCTGGAAATGCCTTTCTCATATCTGGAATGGCTTTTCTCTCAATTACATCACTGTATTTGTATAAATTCATCATACCCTCAATTGGCATAAGTGAAGCTACTACTGAAAAACTGAAACTGCCCAAGAACATCGTTTTGGGTTCCTTTACTAGCTCACTGCAATTGACAGGACTTTTAATTGCTCGCGATTCCTGATCCTATAAAATCTGCTGTGTTTCCCTGGAACAAAAATGACTTTCATCTGAAAACAGCACTCTTTCCGGTTTTCTACAGTCCAATATTTAGGCTATTTTTTGCACATTCTTAGCTTTTCTACCAGCCTGCGGTGGGCGCCATCACACTGTACTTGAACTTCTGAAAACTCAGCATGCACTAAATCCTTCTGTAAATCAAAACTAGTCTTCTTAGCAAACCTTTTGCAATGGCTGTTTGGGTATAATTTCAGTGCGTAACAATGCAACTCTACTTCCTAGGTGTGACATCTGCTATTAAAAATCACAGAAATTCCAACATGTACAACTCTAAACCAGGGGTGGGTATTAGACTTCAGGGCCAGAGTAAAAATCGCAGAAAGCTGCCCCAAAACGTTGTACAACTTATGATATGTCATTTGAACAATATATGGTCTTAAAAAAGGGCCCATTGCCCCTATATTTGTTCACGTTGCATCAAACAACGGCCCCTATATTTACCACATGCTACATAAAAATTTTACTGGCTGAAAGCAATTTTAATTTTTCATTTTGTCTGGAAATGTGCTTCTGCGTGAGAGTCCATTTCACATGGTAAATTGTTTGAAGTTATTTAATTTTGCAGTGTTCTCTGTCTACACATTAAAGTTGTTAAAGGGCCCCTTTTTATCACATATCTTTGCTTTATTTTGAAAAACATATGACTTTCTCCAGAGCTTGCGGCTCCAGAGTGGTTCATCAACTTTTAAACAAAACAATGCAAAAACTAAGTGCGAAAGTCTCAAAGAGGGGCCCCGCGTCATCTCTGAAAAAAGGGGGTCCCGAGACGACAGCCTTGTTCGCCATCTCTAATATCCACCCCTGCTCTCAACTACATACAAAAGAAAGGATTGGCTTCATTCTATAACACTGTTGAGCTGACTAAAGTCCTATGTAACGTCATAAAAATATTTTTCGATCATTCCGTCATGTTACGCATTACATAGTGCGTTGTGCTAACAATGAAACAGCAGCAATTGAGATAATCCCAACCACACATCAAAAGAAATGGCGATACATTGTATATCGACTAAAACCACAACTTTCGCCAATTAATTCGCACAAGATTGTATGAATAAAATTATAACAATAAAAACTTTGTCCACAATTGCCCTTTTCCACTTTGAACATTGAGGTTCATGGGTCCCCTAGACTCTTGTGGGCCCCAGAGCGGCGCATCGGCTGCACGCCCTCTCGCGGGGCCTGCTTGTAATCCACGCCGTCAGTTTAGTGCGCAATTTTCCTGGTACCGCTTTATTTTACAGTTTCGGCTGTCTTCGCCGTAGGCATTGCTTGATCCTATCTTACCTTTCGTAGGTAAAAAGTTTAGTCACGATGTTGTCCCAAATCAACACACATGAAAAAATGCCTTAAACGATTGATGAGCCTGGAGTTTCGGATGTTTTTAGCGCATGAGATACAAGCGACCCTTTGAAAAAAGTTGACTAGCTTTGATAATTTTACACATTTTTTTCATTTATAACGTTAGTTGTAGTCATGAAACTCATTGCAGCCAACCTACTTGTGAACCACAGGTTTTCCATCACGATCGGCTTAGTTGCTTGCATATATTACTATCTTCCTCGTCCAACAAAACCCTTGAGCAAAATGCAAGTTCAAAGATCAAGAATAAAGCGCCCACATCATTTGAAACGCTGCAAGGATTTCATAGCTGTTTACGTTTAAATGAATGGTGCTTTTGAAGTAACCCCGGATGAACTCAGGTTTATGTGATAGCAGTTCCATAGCAATTTCAGGTCATTCGACCTCAACAATTGACGTGCTGCTGTGATTGTACGATCGTTTAGGTATTTTTAAATCCTTTAACTGTCTCATATTTATCTGTTTCCTGACAATTACTATCTTCGCGAAAGCCTGCTTTGGTTTTCTGTTACCAAAATTGTCGTCGGAGTGAGCCTTGCTTTTTAGCCAGGCTATTTTTGTTTGTTTGACCCAAAGCAATTTTTACCTTCAATTACGACCAATCGCTTTTGCGTCGTACTGTGAACCTTGTAGTTTAAATCACGTCTGGTTCTATGAGTGAAACAAGCAAGGAATCTATCGTGGAGCATTGCAATTGATTCCTTGTTTGTTTCACCTGTGGAATGAAGTTACTTGAATACAGATATGTGCAACTTTGAATCATCGCAAAAACATGAAAGCCGAGCCCAGTCGGCTGATTCCTCAAAAGCCTACAGAAAACCTAGAGCTTTCAATTGTTTCTATGTCTTATTAATTTGAGTTGACTGAAAAAGGCAAAGTTGGTGAGACAACTGCGAGACAATCTTATCGTTTGAGTTCTTGCTGTTAGAATCCAGTTTTGTCCAATGTGCTTTTGTGTGTAGCCAGAAGCAAAATCGTGGTCTTGCACATTGCTATTCCTGGCAGCAGTTGTCAAAGAAATGCCTCGTGATGCACTTTTGAGGTGTGGCTACGTTCTCACACCAAACTTTCTGTCAATATTTCATAAGGACGGTGATTCGTGTGGTTTCACGTTTTCTCAGGTGCGAGAAAGGTCTTCCTGCGTATTTGCTCTCATGGTGTCATTCAGCGAATTGCGCTTGCAGAGCAAGAACAAACGCAGCCAACCGGAAACATTAGCCTGCTCTTGCGATTGCTCAACAAACACGCACGGTTTGCTACCATTACTGGTATAACGGTATAACGTACTGTCGAAAAGTTCGACACAACGTTTGCGTAGTGAACAACAACAACACATTTGTGGAGATGCAAACGTAGGCCAGCTGCTCACAGCTTACATTTTTACATCCCTTGCGGTAGAATGAAATGAAGGATGTCAATAAAATTTAAAAATGAAGAAATTCTGAAATACTTTTGCCCCAATCTGCAAAATTTTATCACGCGCTGTATCTTCGATCGCTTTCTTGCGGTTTTGATTTTGTTTCAAATCGCTAGTTCCACGGAAATTCGTTGGGCCACAACGTGCAAGAGATAAAAGTAAAGTTTGCTGATAAACTTTTGTTCTCCATTCCGTCACTTTGATGCGTCATAATTTCTTCATTTTAAACACGGTTTTGTAAGTTGAACAGTATAAGAATATTGAACATGGTAGATTTAATTTTTTCCAACTCAAAGCTGAAGAAAATAACTCCATTGTTGCGTGTCGAGGACAAAAGTTCCAAAACAACGTCGAAAGAAAATAAGGAGCTTTAGACATTTATACCACTTTTTCTGGTTCTTACTGATTTCAGTTTATCCTCAGGTGAAATGTATCCCGAAGAGTGAGTCAATACTAAATACCTGCAAAGGGTATCTAAAGTGAAACAAGATTTCCATGAAATAACATTTTACGACCTCAACGAAACCGAAAAGAAATGTTGACAGCAAACCGATTTCACCATAAAGCGCAGATAAATGTAATCAACTGTTATTTGCAATAAAAGGTTTCTAGTATACAGGCGAGTTTTGCAACCAGCGTAGTGGACCTCCAGGGAAAACTCAACTTTTGGATTTTTGGTTCAGTGACGTTGCGCTTGCGTGTTCCTGCTGAAGGTTAAAGTCTTGGCACGAAACACAAAATGTTGTTAAAATAAGATGTATAAAATTCCATCCTCTCGTTTAAGTTAAACAAAGCATGCGCATAACGAGGTCATTATGTTTGGCAAAGCAAAGACAACCAGATGAAACCAAAACTTCATCAGATTCATTCTAAGCAACATATCTATGCACTGTCTATCGAACAGAATCTATTTCGCATCCAAGAAAAAGACACTACAATCTTATCAGAGTATATCTTTCGCCTACTAGGTAAGCATTATCAGCTCTTATTCAAATAGATTTTTTTAAATAACATTAATTCAATAAACGTCTATGCATTTTGATCATTGGATCATCCAAGTTTCTCAAAGAAAACTAAATTTGTTTCTGTAAAAAATGTTACTTAGCGCAAAAGAGAACTAAAACAATATATTTCAAACAGAAATAAAATATTCAAAGACTTAATCGAAAATGCAACATAACGTGCTCTAGGTGAAACGCTGAGAGATCAAGTCACTAATTTATGCACAACCAAAATGTAATGGCTATTTAAACAGTATACTCATTTATTTATGCTTATGAAACATGACCTTTGAATTTAAGCCAGCTCCAGTTTATGTTATGAGAACTTTCACAAAAAGATGAATGTTCTTCATGTGATTATTCTTAGTCGGACTTTTTTGTTGTTGTCAAAACATATTGGTGTGATTATTTTGTTGCTCTGTCATAAACTGGAACGTCCCGCAGACGACCTGAAAAACAATGGTAATTTCAGCGTTAAAAGTTCAGGAAAGCTGCCGGCGTGTAACAACATGTGACTCTGTTTTGTTTCCTCAAAACTCCATAAACTGCTGATGCACATCATTATCCGATTGTACTGTACAAACTATCTTATGTTGCTGACCTGTACTGGAGAACAATTTCCAAGAACGTAAAAACGTTCAAAGCTCGCATTCCGCTGACTTTGCTCACGCTTCTGACGCTTGTGATAAATTTGCCAACGCCTGGAATATTTGTTTTCATGGACGGATCCACAGGCATTCGTGTTGGACAAGTGCTTGAGGTCTTATCTATTACTTTATTAGGACAGAGTGAGAATGAAAAAGTTGCTTGTTTGCTCAAAAACGTACTTTCCCGAACTTTAACTCCGGAAGTCGTTCCATTGTTTGTGCAAAACGTGGTAGTGTTGTGGGTGATTAATTCAAAAGAAAAAAACTGAATCACATAAAAATGATCATTACCCGGTAAAGTGAAATTCAGAAATCACTACTTTAAAGGTTTTCATCAAGCCATGACATGAAGTTTACCAAAATATAAAATTTGAAATATGACACAAGGGCCCAACTTCATAGTTTTCAAGAAAATCATCTGCACTATTTGGCGTCATGGATTGCACTTTTATGCTTCAGTGGAGCTACACGTAATCACATTTGCTTTGAAACTTACCCAATTCGCTAATTTCTGTAAACGTTTGTAAAGACGAACGCCTTGGCTTGCTGCCATGACGCTACCCTGCTGTGCCCCGTCCGCGTTTTGTGCCACAGCCTTCCGTCACGTGTACATTTCACACTTCATTGTTCCCTTCACGCCTTTCCTCAGGAAGCTACGTGAATAGACCGGTGACGTGTTGAGCAAGTCCATTGCTAGATTAGCACATTTGGAGCTGCGGCTTCTCAGTCGTCATCTGCGGTTGTAGACCACCCTTACGAGACGGAAACTTGAAGCTCATTCCGTGGCTTGTTACAATTCACTGTCAGTGTAGCTTTTCTGTTGCGCAATCAACCAGTTTGGCCTCTGCATGTTTTTACCTTCTGAGTTCATTGCACAAGATTGTATTGACTACTAAAGCATTATTCTCGTCCAAGTTTTTGGTTAAAATCCGTTGCGCGACTGTGTGTGTCAGAACGGTTTGTCCAAAGCGGAACTTGTTCACCTTCCCTCTCTTTTACGCGCATCTGTTCATACCAGACCCGAAACGAGGCCTTTACATATAAAGCAGGTGTTGAAAGCTTGGCAGGTGGCCTGCTTCATTTGCAGCATTGCGCAACGTTGTACAAGAGCATTGGAGTTGCATCTACGCAGCATTGGTCACCCAAATCGTTTCATGGTTTGGTCGCTCTGAAGCAATTCTTCAGGGAAATACTAAGATGTTGCCTTCCCTTAAATTGAGACACACGTGGTGCCACGTGTGCAAACTGCATCCTTGGATTGGACAGTTTGACGCTTTTTTTAATTTTTGGTCGCGATGACACTTCGCGCATACTGTCACAAAAAGAATAGTTGAAATTAAAGTGACAGCTCGCTTTCAGCTAAGCAAGCGAGTCTTTTATTTTGTTGGAGGCATGGCAGTTGGGCCGTTCATCGCCCCGTTGCTACATTCGCCTGATGTTAGCATCTACGTCCTACGACAGTTGATTTTTATAAATACAACGAAAATAACAATACCTTCTTTAGTACTTTAACAGAGTTTGCACAATGACGCGTATGCTGTGAATAAAAAAGAACCAATTTGCAAGCAGAAAGAAAACACACAAAGAGAATGTAGACCAGCTAAGTCCAACCGAAATGCCTTACTAAGCCAAAAATTATGTTATATCTTCGTGAGGGCAACGCATTGAATGACTTAGTTTCATTTTAGAAAACCAAAGTTTAGTTTAAAGCTACTGGGAGCATTTGGATGCTAACGGCAATGATAACGACTGTATGGTAATTTTAATCATTCCCAAACTGCGATGCCACGAGTTTACTGGTAACGGAAAAAGGGTATAATTAAAAATCAAAATAAGTTTAGTGCAGAGGAACACATGAGTAGAAACCAGAAAACTACCGTAGAAATCAGTTTTGCTCCGAGGTGGCAATAGACACGTGAAAATCTACCAATGCACACAGGCCCGTAACCAGCTTGAGACACCAGGAGGGGCGAAGAGTTTTCTGAGAGGGACCCAAATTTTTTGAACTATGTCCAATATTTTCAAACTATATCCAACACATTTTCCAGGGGGAGAAACAATTTCCTAAGGGGACTTCGCCTCCCCTGCGCCCCCCTGGTTACGGGCCTGAATGCACAGTACATGGTAAACACGCACTAAAGACCATTGCATCGAAAATGTCAAATTTAAGATCAATCAAAATAAAGACAGGCTGCCACTGTATTGCACATACCCAATAATAAAAAGGTTATTTGGACACACAAACCTTCGACCGGGCTGCATGACGCCCGCGGATTGGACATAGCTGATTTAGACCTACTTGAGGTGACTTTTACATGAGTGATAAAGATTCTGGATCAAGCCAGCTAGGAAGATAAAACCCATTAACGAGGTGACGTCACATTCATCAATTTGACTGCTTGCTTCCGTTTGCGTGCTGCTCCAGACTGTTTCCATCAAATTCGGTGCTCTGCCGGGCTGTCTCTGTGCGAGAGCACTGCAATGTTTTGTTCAGGGCCTTGCATGTGGAAGTCTTGTTTAACAATCGCGCGTGTCTCTGTGCAAGCTAGCAGGCATATGTTTACCACTTTACCTTTTCTACGTGTGGAAACCTACAAACATCAGCAGGTCCCTTTCCAAGCGGGTACATGTTTTCCTAGTCATCCCTGCCTGCAAAGTTTTTTTGACAAATCCGTTTTAATAACTGCTCACCATTCAGTGGTGCAATGACCTGAAGAAAGAGAAACCATAATGACGTTCACTTCCATTCCGATACTATGGCGATGTTAGTAAATGCAATCCATGGGTTATCTAAAAATGAGGCAGTGCGTACACTTTCGGCGAAACGAATTTTCTAAAAATGAGGAAGTGTGTCTTCTCTTAACGTACCATCTACGTACCTGCTTATCATGGAACTTCGTTTTGACGCGATGTTGTACTCCAACGGGGCAACTAAAATTCTGATGCCGGCCATATCAAATGTTTACGGGGTCCGCAGGATCCACAACCCTGTTTTAAGGGCTACTGGCGGAACTTTCGCGTTTTGTTGTCTATCTTTGCTGACTAATTTCCAGAAGCTCTCTGCAGTCTCTAACACTGATAATATTGTACATTTTTATTAAAAGATGTTATGCTTGTTCTAATTAAATTGCCTATTGCAGGGATGGACAATTCATTTGGCTCGAGGGACACTTTGAGAAGGCTGCGTTTTGTGGATAGATCGACAAATTTGTGATGTACTCTTCACGACAACGAACGCCGGGGCACTGAAAAAAACATAGAGGTTATCCATACAGTATTCTTAGTGGAGGTTTAGCGGCGCGCCGTACCTTCTAATTTGATCGTAAAATAAATAAATAAAACAAAATGGTACGCAAAAAAGGTATTATTCATTGTTCTTGTGCAAAGGCATTTTATCCAGCGCAAGCAATTCAGTGGGACAAATGTAACCTCACACGCTTTTCAACAAATTTCAGATTTGAAGCTTTTTCCTGAATGTTTCCGCGGGCCCCTGAAAACGTTGTGGCGGACCACATGCGGCCAGCGGGCCTGTAGTTGGACCACACTGCCTTAGTTAAATGAACTGCCTTACCATATTTGTTATGCTATAGCGTTTCGAATGGGTTCGCAACTTAAAATTGGATTTTGTTTTCATCAGCACCGCGCGTCGGCCGGTCATCTTCCACTCCCACACGCAATACATTGCGTCATCCATGCCTTAAGGACAATCTACACTGAGGAGTTGCCAGGAGTAGCTGCGCACGATTTTGTTTGTTTTGTTGCGTCGGGTAATTCTGCGCTCGTGCACGCTTCGGCACGGCAACTCATGGGCGCAATAAAACAAACAAGCAAGCGTGCGGGGCTACTCCTGGCAACTCCTCAGTGTAGATTGGCCTTACTGCGCAAAAAAAATCCACCAACCACGCCGACATTGCAGTGTGTTTAGAAATCCACCAAACCACCGTGGAAAAAAACACGCTTTTCATTTACAATGTTGTACCCAACAACTAAGCATGTTTTTGAAAATTTCGGGGTGGACAACTGCCCGGCATGGTCGTCGGAAGGACTTTTTCCAGAAGGGGGCCACTAGGGGATTTATCCAAAAATTTTCTAGGGGGTCAAAAAGTGGCGAAATTTGTTTTTTCCCACTCGAAACTAAGAATAGAACCTTTTTTTGCTGAAATTTTCAAAATCCAAGCCTCCCTGGCCCCCATTCCGACGCCCATGTTGCCCGGTTGTCCCCATCCCCGTGGTTGTGGACCTGACCATTCTTTTAATAGAAAATTGCTTTTTTGCCTCTAAAATTTTCTTGTTCCATCCGACCAGTTTTGCATCCAGCATTACTTTTTCTTGTTTGGTCTCATTGGCACCCGTCAGACGTTCACCAAGACTAAGCAGGAAGATGTGAAAGGTTTGACCCTACTTGCTTGCGTTGTAGTAAAGTTATCGACGTTTTTTAACAGAGTGGCATACCGTAATTAAAAACGTTCCGGACTTGCACGTGTGCCTGCAAAGCCCATCTGCGGTTGGCGCATTCCTAGCGGTACAAGTGTTGCTTTTCAATATTTCTATTATATGCCTGTGCACGTTTTGATATAACAGCAAATGTTAAGAGGCATACCGCTTTTCATGGTTGGTCGTTCGTTTTCGCTTCAGCTCCGTAAGCGTTGGTGGCAGTTATCGTAGTTTCCGCGTTGCTAATTCATTCTACTCTACTGCGATTGCCACTCTGACTGTACGTTTTCACAACTTGTGATCTCATTGTACTATAACTGTACGTCAAAATGTAATGAAAAAAAGCAACCCAAACCAGGATGCCCTTGAGATGTTGTTAACAGTTTGCAAACCGTGAAGACGAGCAGATCTGCAGACTTTTTTCGGTTGGGTAAATGCAAGGCCTTACTTCACTTTGTTGAGAAAACAAAGCCAATGGTCCCTGAACGATTAGGCTCACAACTCATTTGGTAGAGTGTCGGGTGCCCGTTGACGTGGTGTTTTCATCCACGCCATGTTGGTTTCTCTTCCGCTGTGGCACACAATGATATCGCTGTATGTTGGCAGTTGCTGAATTTCAGCCGTCTTTATCACGGGCAAAACGTTTCTGTTCGATTTTGTTCTGCTTTGTTTGACTCAAAATTTTTAATGGAAAAGTGAATTAGGGCAACAGGTTTTGGCACTTACCTGTTTTAAAAGGTTTTGAGCAATTGTAAATAATTATGTGCTTTCTTCCGTTTTGACGATCAGGAATCACGAGGGTCATTAGCTGGACCAATACAATGAAGCTTATTTTTTTAAACAGATATTTGTTGACCAGACCCGTTTGTATATGCAACAGAATCATATTTCCAATGCCAATATACCTACTGCAAATCCTCGACCGCAGGATGCGAGTATTTGTTTTGTTTAATAATGTGCGTCCAGCGCACTTGTTAGCGGAAAAGATATTTTATACCCACTGTCCGCAATGACACCCATTATCCAGCAACAGGCTGGCAACAAAATAACCCTGCGTAAATATGGAGATAAACATGAAGTTGTCCAGACCTTTCTGAAGTGCTGCTGTTGTTCATAATGGATAGACGCATCTGATGTTCTTGTTTTTCGACTTTGCCTTGCGTCTTAATTATTTTCCAACACCAGTTTTCTCGTGAGTGCGGATGGTGTGCCGACAATAAAGTTTCTTGCTTGCAGCGAAGTAATTGCAAATGTGCGTAGATATTTTTTAAATTTGATTTTTTAATGTATCATAGTAGGCCTGTATATTTCATAAATTTGCGGTTTTGTGATTCTATATATTCACGACTTATTATTGTTATCAGTAGTCTGTATCAGAATTTCAGAATCATGGAAGAGATCAATTGAAACGTTAGAGAAAAATAATATTTATGAGGGCAGTTTAAATTGCCAGTATAATCCATACTCTTGTATTCCTCTTGTCGCTCAGTGTCAAAAACGTGGTAAGAGATGGTGCTTCTTCAATAAAGTCAGTTTCGGTCTGAAGTCGATCCTACAAGAGTGCTGTTACCAAACCACATTTTTGCGGTTCACGCTAAATCCACTGACTTTTGTCACACTTACGGTCTGCGGTCTCCTTATTTTGCATGTAAATTTTAAATCTATATTTCGGTTTCAAGCGGAGCCATATGTGATAACCGTTGTCAGACTTTGCACATGAAAATTTTCAGTTCTGTTGAATGAGTTTGTTACAGTAAATGGCTTCAAATGCGAAGTTCCGAGCGTTTTGATAATTTCTTGCGTTGCCAAGTTTTTAAAAAATTGAATTGGAGTTTTTGGAGTTATTATCTTTATCATGGTTCTGTAAACCTGAAATGACTTCTCTTTAAAGTGCACACTGGGCTGAATAACAGATAAATTCGTTCGTTCCTTTGTGTTTGCTATACCGAAAGATGGAAAACTCAAGTGTAATGCAAACATGTTTTATGGTACTCTTGTTCAATTGTGTCTTGCGGGCTGACGTTTTACAAAAGCGACTCGCAGTGTTGGTTAGCCTCAGTCAGTCCGTTGTCTAACGGTCTTTGTTGATTGTACAATCGAACTGCTCAGTTCAGTCCAGTTGATTTAGCATCCCGAACACAGAATATGCGATCAGGATGCAAAGGCAGGAAGCGACGGCCTCAGCTGTCAGTGGGTTACTGCCCCTACAATGGACTGCATCAGTCAGTTATTCAAGCTGCTCATGTAAACGCTTAGCTTAGGACATAATTGCCTGGAGTTTAAAAGGACTCTTAATTTTTTTGCAAATGTTGCTTTTGGTAAAATATATTAGCTGGAGCCAAGACCCAATAACCAAAAAGGAAGAATTGCCATCAGCAACGTCAGTGTGGGCTGCTTTAGCTGAGTGAGACTGAGTAGGCTACTATAGACAAAAAGCTAGGTGTAATAGGTCATTCAAGGAATTACACATTTTATGATCTACTTTCGTGACCAAGATGCGTTGTTTTAAATGAAGCCTTGTCTCAAATTAGCCGTTTCAGTGTAAGTGTTTGTGTTCCACCCCTCCTTGCTCAATGCTCACCATTACAAGTAAAAGAAGTGCACGATCTGTAAACCAGCATGAGAGTAGAGCAAATTTAATTTCCTCAACAATTTCAAACATTTTGTGATGGTGAGACTTCTCATAGGATTTGCAGTGTAGTGCGGTTCATTCAGATAGTTACGAGTTGTTGTAAAAGCTTTCACTGGGCCTAATCTTGGCGTAGACCAGGGGCGTACCGAGGTTAGATGACGCCCGGGGAAAGAAGCAAGTTTGGTGCCCCCATGTTCGAACCAAAGATCTTTCGGAAGCAAATGTACTGTAATGAAGAAAGTACTTGTGACATTCATGGGACTTTTCAGCGCCCCCCGCAGTGATTCGGCGCCCCTGTAGTGATTCGGCGCCTGGGGAATCGTGCCCTCTTGACCCCGTCGTTACGTCCATGCGTATGACCAAAGAGTAAGCAAACATCTGTAAAGATTACTAAAACCCCAATATAACTTATGAAAGATATTCTGAAGTATTGTGTTTGATCGTCAAAAGAAAACGACGAAGAGCTGTTACAACTTCAAAGTAAGATCTATATTCTTTCCCTGCCATTCGCAATTTCCTTTCCATGCACAGTATGATTCGTTTTGCAAGCATTGTTGAATTTGTTGGCAGGTGTGGTTCCTAGTGGAGACTTAAAGTCGGCTGGAGTGCCACGCGTTTTTGAATGAGTTTTACCGCTACTCGTGGAAGAACTCAACCTGAGAGTGTTTTTAAGGGAAAGCCAAACACAAGGCCAGCCTTGTTTGTCTATTAAAGTTATTAAATTTTTTCACACTTTTTTTGAAAAAACAATTGTTTTTCAAGTTTTCCCTAGCTGCGGCTGCATGTGAAAGCTCCAAGAATATTCGTGGCATTGCACAAACCCCCTGTAATATCAAGACAAATGCAAATTTTTCTCTCTCCGACGGCAAAATCCAACATTCCACATGTGCGGTAAACGCATCCCGTAAATTAACAATGGATTATTGGTTCACTGGCTGATCAAGCGGTGATCAACAAGTCCAGTTCATGACGTTAACTAAAAACGTAAGAGGCCGCATCCGGTAGCTGCTTTTGATAGTACTGGTTTGCCTGTCCTCGTTATACCCGCTCGGAAACAAAGCAGGAGGTACGTGGGCTGCTGTTTCCGCTAAAAGAAGTTATTTTCGAACCTTTGTTTCAAACTTTTTCAAATGCAGTCTCTCCACATCCGCTCAAACGACTGTATAGCTCTGTCAATCTAACAAAACATTATTTTCATAGTGGCAAATTCAGCCTCCGTTGTTATCGCCTTTAGTCCAATATCTATGCAGCAGCGAGTCTTTGGAGAAGAGGTAGGAAATCCTTCAAAGGCATTCATATCCGCACTATAGAGTTAGTATCGACAAACATTGTGCGAAAGAAGCAGTCAGTCACATCGACCAGCTGTTTGCGAATGCCAAACGACTTTGTGGTGAACCTCTGCTCTGCTGAGGGAGTATGCATTCGATATAACTGTAGTTTAGGCGATTGTACAAAAAAACTGTCGTTTGCAAGCCGACAACAAAACAAAAGCTATTATTGTTTTTGTTTGAACTTGCAAGGGCAAGGTAGGCGAGATCAAGGATAGAAACGGCAGTGGTCTTTTGAGATCACTGTTCCAATTAAAAGTTAAATATGGTTTTCACCGGAAGATCGCATCAGTTTGAAAATTTGAGTTTTGAAAAATCTTTGCCGTCGCAAAATTTTAAATGCTTTAATGAAACTGTTTATATCAGCTCCGCTCCACTGCAATGACGTACCCAGTTGGCGTCAATTTTGGGCAGTTGCCCGAAATGATCAAAGTACCTCTTGAAAAGATGTCCCTTTCCTTGGATGCTCATTCTTTGGCACTAAACTTACTCCAAGCCTTATAACCTATTTGGCAGTCTTTCCCAAACACTTCCTTCCCGAACTCAAGTGCAGCTTTGGCGCATCACTGCTCTTTCATAAAAATCGTTGACGGATTGTACACTAACAACCTGTTCTAAGTTGGGATCAAACCATTCAGACATAAAAGCAAAAGCGTGTGTGTTTATGATAACGCCTGCGAGTACAAACAATTAGTGCGTATAAACTCATAACGGTGATTTAAAAAAAACTGATACTGATTGTAGTGGCATGATAAAAATGATAAAAAAATGATAAGTAGTCAAGAAACAATTTGAAAACAAATCTGTTTTTCCATTTTGACATTTAATTTCAATTTTTTTAGCATTTGGCATTGAATTTTTTAAATGATATCTGCTAATTTCGAAACTAATTGAGTTTTGATTAATGGTTTTATGTGATGTTTATGCTGCCCAAGGTACTCATCTTCGTACTGATTGTTAACTTTATTAACTGAATAGAGTGACAAGCATGAACTTGTTACCAAGTTGATCAGCATCATGTGGTCAGACTTAAAAAATTGTTGAGTCTAAAAAAGCTTTTCGACTTGGCGTACAAAGCAATGAAGTGTTAAATGAGACCGCATCGTAGAAGTGAAACTGACAAGACTGTACTGAAGCATTGTGGCAGTATTGTGCAGTGACAGGTCAGCGCAGTATGCCTAATTTTAGAAATTTCATAATTGCTGTAATTTTTAGGAACTAGCAAATACGTTTTTCATTCACAGACTCAGAAATTCAATATTTGCACAAATTTTGTATGCGCAGTAAACTGTGTAAGCTACGTCTGCCCTTATTATTTTTATTTACGCACGATCGCTATGCTTTCATCCACACTGACAATACTCTTCAAGTGAAACTACTTTGCCGGATTTTATATTATAATCTTATTTTAGGCAGATTCCGACGAATACCGTTTTAAAACTGTATATCAATAAAGGGGTATAGTTGAGCGGCGTCGAGCAGCCTGATTCAGTATTATTGCATAACTTGATTACTCTTAATAAGCGATTTTTTGTCGTATTCATTGATGCTATGTTGTGTATTGTAAAATATGCAGAATCGTTGCTTTTGTGAAAAGGCTTTACTTTAAATGCATACTTCAATGAAGTTAAGACAAACAACTGAATCTTGCAGTTTTGTTACAATCGTAAGACTTGTGCGAAAGCCATTAAATTTCGAAGTGGAGGAGGGACATAGTCTTTCTAATTTGGTTTCGTCGTGGCTAAGAGAGCAAAAAACTTTAAATTGATTAATGGGAAACGAAAAATAAGAAAGAATTAATATTTTCGGAAATACTCATCTTTCGCGCCTTTTATTTTGAAACAGGATCCTCAGTTGGATCAAACGGCACTTTCCTTATTTTACTTAACTGAGATTGGTGAGAATTTTGCATCGCTAGATTTTATAGTGAAAACATTGAAGTTACAATCGTGGATTTCAACGCGCCAAGTTCTCCGCTGCACAACTTTACTTGGTGGGTGTAAATTTATTTGGTGCGAGAGTTGAATTTGTGTAAACAGACTCTAGAAATATTGCGTTGCGTTATGGTTACAGAGCAATGGATCCTTCATTTTTGCTAAGTGTAAGAGTTATCCTCATGAGAAACCTTCCAGGTTTTTCATGGGGCTTTATCCAATCATTTTCACTTCAATACCAATCATGTTCGCGTGATTTGGATGGCGACTGTTTATTGACAGCTTGCAAAGAAATATAAAATGTATGCTGAATCATACTGCAAAGAAATGCAAATCATTTTCTGCAAGGCATTCAGCGACATATAAAAGAATATGCACAAGCCAGGGCAGTTGCACAAATGGTAAAGCACCTTCGGAGTAACTGGATAATTTTTGCAAAATTAGGCATGTTGGAGAAATCACTCTCTTGCCTGAGTAGCTCTGACATAACAATTTTGGCCATATCTTGAATCCTATCCTATTCATAGATTCACTGTGACAATGTCCCTCTGAAAAATACCGCCTTTGGAAAAATATGAACAGTTGGTTGAAACGTCTTGTTACAGTAAAGCATAATTTTGATCAAATAATTATCGTTAGTTTCTCGCGATTTACGTATAAGATGGTGCCTTCTTGGTTGTGAAGGCCAAACTTTTCTTATTAGAACGACAAATACCCTTGCTTCCACAAATTAGCCCTGGCAAGACGAATTGTGGCCTGCAAGGAAGAGTGGCACGCACGGTTATACAAAAGGATCTTAACATGAAAATTAAGTTTTAGCTACTGTCGAAAACACCGTCTTGCAATTATTTCACCTTAAGCGTAGAAATGAAGCAATCCTCAAAAGCTCTCAATCACTACGGCAAGTTTCGAAAGATATGTGCTTGTTTGTTTGATACATGTATTTGTGTTAATATCATACTCGATTGGAGCAGAATAAATGTTTTATTTACGCAATTCACAACATCTGCCAACAAAAGCAGTAGCAGATGCATATAATGTTTACGAAATTCTTTGCGTAATGTATTTTTGCCAATTTTATACACGCTCCTGCCCGACTTATATGATAACGCTGACCAGCAATAATTTCGTATTGTGCAAACAGAGTTGGGAAACCTGCTGTACGTGGGTCAGTTGGGCCTGGGTGAGCGTTTGATATGGCCACAATTAGATTTTTCGTTACATACGTAAGAAACAACATCGCGTCAAAACGAAACTCCATGATAAGCAATTCTTTAGACATAAAGTTAAGAGAAGTTTCTCTCGTTCCTTCTCTTAGATTTTTCTCTTTATTTTTCTTAGGAATATAATGTAAAATTTTAAAATAAAATTAATTATTTTTTCTGGCCCGCCAGCGATATCCCACAATTCATGCAGTAAGTGATAGCAAACAGTCCCCATTCCTTATGGTAGGCAGGAATTGTTCTACTTGGATGATACTGTTCGCTGATTTCGAATCGGAAATCAAAATGTTTCTATCACGAAAGGTTTTCAAATATACTGCATTTTCTTTTAACTAAACAAGGAGGCTGCGGGTGCACACGAAAAAAATATACTCAGGAAAAAGCAAGTACAAAAGATTGGACACCACTGCTGCAGACCTTATTGGCTCGAAGAAGCGGTATATAGCAAAAGACTTGGCAAGTAGTTGCGTCGAAACTTTTTTGCCAAAAAGGTGCAAGTTCCTTATCCTTGGAGCGCCGCTACCGACGGCTGCAACAACGCCTTCTCTCGTAACCCGAAGTACACTGTTCTTGAAGTTGCAGAAAATATGTTTACGCTCTTTTTCTGCATTCTCTCCTTCTGACTTCACGCGATATGAGCCAGCGGCATTTCGCTGGCGAGACGCTCGTTGTGCGTGTGGGAGAAGCTTGCACTGTAGTTGTCAGCCAGCAGTGCACGCGTTTGCGACGAATCCAACCAACTTTTAGTTAGGCAAAGGTAGCGGTCTATTCCAGCGTGATGTCAACAGCGTGTTTTATCTTTCGCGCCGCAGGGACCCATCCGAGATTAAAGCAGAAAAACGCATAGCGGGGAAGACCAGCCTTATATTAAGCGAGTCGTCGTCTAGCAGAATTTCAGTTTCAGATGACGAGTTCAGGTGTAGGTTTTCAGTCTTGATGTAATAAGTCACTGTGGACTGCGACAAAATATACTTGCGATATTACTTCAAGGTTTTCAGCGTTAAATTTTCATTTGCAGGTTAGAACTAAGTCTAAATACTTCTGTCTGGATTTTGATTTCTGTAGTACCAGCGTTTGGCAACAATTGGATCAAACAGTGCAAGTTGCAACAATGACAAAGTACGTATGATAAGCTTGTATTGATTGTTTGGTGCGCTCAGTATCAACCGAACTCCCTGCGGGCTTACAGGTCGCACGACGCCGTGAAAACATGGCTGTGCGTCAGCCTCTGCCGCATTCCCGTCTGTATCGATTTAACGGTTCGCAATCATTTGATTGATCTTGCGTAAAGTTCATGATCCAGGGTATCTCACAGGTTTTGCGACATGCTCTTCTGCCACTATTCAGCAGATCTTCCCCTAATACGGCATGGCACTCGGTTGTACAAACGAGCTAAGTTGATTGCTTCAACAGCATTAGTTGCGGTTAACATTTCTGATCTTTTTTTGCTTCCAACCAGTTGTGAAACCGTTTTCAATTTTTTCTTGACTTTCTTCCGTGTCGATATCATTCTACTAGGCTGGGTAAAACGTTAGCAACGCCCTTTTAAGAAAATTGTTCACTGAAGTAATGCTTCTCACCAGTCGCTGTGTTTTGTACACATTAGTGCCAATCTCTAATAGGCAGCGGAGCACAAACCCACAAGACGACAACTTGCGCTATGCGTGAATATATTTTAAACTGGAAAAAGTTTTTTTGTCTGCTCAGAGCATACCTTGTTGGCTTTGGTCTGTTTGAAGTGTGGACACCCCGACAATAATAAACTTGTAGAAATGCATCTGTATTCCTTGAGAATCTCTTCCAAAAAATGTTGCCTTACTACCTTATTTTGCTTTCTCAGAAGAAACGCTGAGATCGGTTTGTCAATTTCATTAAAACAAATATCTGATAAACGATTGTTATTGGCAACACTGGCAATATACCGTGTTTGGTCACCAGGTAAAAGATTTTGTTAGACTCTCCATATTTCAGGGGTAGGGAACCTATTTACTATCACGGACCGCATAAACTGGGTTATTGCTGGCGGGCCGCATATAACAACTGATTGTATCCTAAAATTCTACCTTTATCTTACTATGGATGAAGGCTTCTTACTACATCCTACCTTATGTACATGGTTATCATGGAGCTTCCTTTTGACGTGATATTTTACTCTAAATTGTGTAACGAAAATTCTGATGCGGGCCGTGTCAAATATTCACGCGGGCCGAAGGTTCCCCACTCCTGCCTTCGAATCGATTTAGTTAGCGCCGCCTCTGCACATGTGTTGTTTCATATCTATGCGTGCGTTCCTTGTGAGCGCCGCGTGTACGTGGGTGGTATGAGCGCGTGAGTTCGTTTTATGTGAACTGTGAAGACTGTAAACATTTGTAACAGTCTTTTTCAAAAAAATCGGCATCAACCTTACGCTGCCAAGTCTGACAAAACAGTCACAAATTTGGTTTGAGGTTGATGACAGTGCCTCTGCTAAAATGTATTACACTGCCAGTATGGCTAAAACACTGAGCCGCCCAAAACACTGTCGATATTAAGATGGATTGTATCGCATGCAATGCGCTCGGTTCCTCGTCTGGGGACAGTTTAATCGATATGAAAATGGATTGCATCGCATGCAATGCGGTCTGTTCCTTTATCTGGAGCTGTTCAAAGATAAAACCGATGAAAATTTACAAGTTCTACTGGTGTTTCAAAAAGTCAGGTTACTCTTACCTAAGAAGGAAAATGCAGTCGTCATAACTACACGTCGTGCTAGAAAATTTAGTCGACTGCCACGGTATATACTTCGCGATGTGACGAGTGAAAAAGCGCACATGCCCGCAGTCTGATCCGCCCGTCAACGGGCGCATCGGAAGACAACGTGAAAAAATTTAATATTGAAAAATATTTGGGCGAGGGCTTTCATATTCACAACTCCACTAAAAAACTTTTTATCAGACATTTACCTGTTAAAGGATGCTCGTCTATACCTGTGCGAACTGAACAGGTTGTAACAAATTTTTCCGGCATCCTTGCACCCAGGTATTTGAACACTTTTTCGACAATTCTCGATACGTCACTCGCATCAGTGGCGCCAGAAACTTTTTTTGAGCAATTCATGTTAACACCTGCTGTAACTTATATTCGCAGAATAACATTCATACATTTCAATGTTTTATGGAAGCTCTCGTCTAGTTTTGAGAAAACGTCGCGCCACATAGTTGCAGAAAGATACTTGGCAATGTTTTTGCGCCGCTGTTTCCGACATAATGATACCGGTACGCTCTGACACTACGTACAAACATTTAACAACTATTTAAATTCAGTGTTATCTCGTGCCCTGCGACTGGTCCCATTATTCAAGGTACTCACAGAAGTGCTGATGACTTGGTACAGACTCTAAATTCCAAGCAGTCATGCAGATTGCGTGTAAGCTGCACGCAGATGGTTGTCGACAAAAACTATGACCTTTACTTAATCATTCCCAATAGGCTAGAGTGAAACCAGCCTTCACAGCAACTTCGACATTGTTTAGGCTTATCGCAAAATGCCACAACCTACTCAGAAATGATGAAAAATGATGGCGTAGGAGTCGTTAAAACCAGCATTCTGTTGCAGCTCAGAAATTTGACAGACTTCGATAAATATCCCACTCTGTCAATTTCCCACAAAAGCGAAGATTTTGCAGTTGTAATGAAAACATGATCGACAATGGACCTTTGCTCACGGTTGCGGACCTGAGCTGCTCGAACCGTAGACGAAACATTTCGCAGCAAACAGAAAGAAAAACGCTGCTGTGTCTGAAGATTAATCGGAGGAAGCAACACTATTTTATCTGCTAAGTTGGAGTACCTGTTTGCGTTCGTATGAGTTGAGCCACATCGTAAGAGGCATTTTTGCGGTGGACTTCCTCGGTATGCTCAAAGTTCTGTCGCACAAGCATCTCCACATGTAACGAGAAACCGAACTATTCTTTCAACACGTTTCCTTCAATTTGAGCAGTGTACTTAAAAAATTGAAAAAATACGCCATTTTGTCAACACTCCAAACATTAGGAAAAATGCGAACAACTGTAGGCTGCCCGTTTTGTGGCAGTTGAGATTGTGTTGCGCAGTGAAGGAAGTTTGACATTTCTCGTGTAATATATTATCACAGCAGAGGAAAATTATTCCCTTTTTCACATTTGAAATAAGCAGGCTATTTGTGTTTAAACACCGTGCAACTTAAAGCAGGGGTGTAGTGGGGCGGGAACGGCGTTCCCACGCCTCTTTCATATTTTCCCACCTCTTTTGTTAGCACTACATCCCTGACTTAAGTGCGTTTCAAAAAAATTAAACACAGAAATGGTGTGTGAAACACTTACACAGGTTAACCTCCACAGCATGCTCAAAATATGGCATACTTGCTGCTCTATCACCCCTTCCTCAAACGCATGCTGGGATGCAATAGAGAAAAACCGGTCCGTCGTGGAAACCTATGCCTGCTCTTTCCTGATTGGGCACCGCTTTCGTTCTCAGGGTGGTGTGCACATGAAGCTGCTCTGAAGTATCTTGGCTGAAAGCAAGAAAACTTTCCACGAAACTATAGAACAGCATCAGTAGCCGTGCTGGCGGTTGCTGCTCGAAATTGGCAATCAATTTGAGAGTAGTTGATCCTGTTTTATTGATTCAAACAAACTTCCCATATTTCTTAGTTTTGCTTAAAGCTGTTTAAGGTTCTTCATTACTGGTTCTCTCTAAATAAGCAGATGTTCTTTTCTGATATTTGAAAAATCGAACTTTTCCAAAAAAATGTCAAGCAAGCTGTTAAACAAAATTCAAGCGCCTGTTTAACATTTTAATGCATGCAGCCAAGCCGATACAAATTTACGAGAAAACAGATTTCAATCTGAATTTTATTCGGATCACAGCGAAGGCACAAGCACTTGCAATTTCTTCACAAGATGCTTTAGGTTGTTAATAATCAGCGCAAAGATATGGAAGTAATCTCGTTTGTGTTAAGACGTCTCACATGACGCCAAGAAAGCTTAATGCGTTTACGATCGTGATATCAGTGCTGGCTCACTTGCTCAATAAGCAATATGCTTTTGTGCCTGCTGGTTTTCCTTGTAACTACAACCACACTCAGCTTTGTCAAAAAGTCACGTCACGCATCCACTGATGCAGTGCAGAAACAGAAGTGGGAGAAGTCTCATCATAAAAAGCATGCCATGCTAGTCAAGATATCTGACAAATTTTTCAATCAAATAATTTTACACTAAAGGCCCCGTAATTCTGGAACCAAAATAGAATAGTAAGGTCGTTCCACTTTTGAGCAAGGTGGGGGCGACGTTCTTCAAAGGACCATCTAGCTACACTTCTCACTGCGTGTTTCCATTTTATTGACCGTATTCATCCCAGCTTAAAAATACGCTAATTTTAAGAGATGGATAGAAATACTGTAAAACCGTTGGTGTGTAGAGCTGCAAAATCGTAATGGGAAGGTGCTATATCTGCAGCAAGTGACCATGAGGTTCTTGAAATACGAAAAATTTCTTGTAGAGTAAAAACTGCTGATAATAACCATGCGTAAGTCAAGGTCTAACAACGGATTTGAACATGACAAAATAATTTTGCTCAGACTTCAGCACTGCTTTTAGCAGCCGCGAGATACGATCGTAGGAATATATTGCATGTGGCTCTTGAAATGGATAAAATAAAGAAAATATTGTTTAGGTTTGACCGAGCTTTTTTTAATCTCATGGCTACGTTTCGAAATTCTTCCCATTTGCAACTCCCTATCCGAAAAACCTTTGAAAAAAACCTTTGGACTGGGTTTAAAGTTACAAGCAGTGACCAGAGTGCAAAACTTTAGCTAGACACACAATAGAAAGACAAATGTTGTAAGCCTTCCGCCTACCGTCGCACTGCGCTTTCTGGTTCGACGCTTCAGTATGAGCATCAAGATGACCATAACAGGAAATCAACTGCAGCGCGTAATATGATGGGCCGGCAGAGTCTGTGCTTTACCTCTGCGGTTTACCGGCAGCAAGTACAGTTTTACCTCAACATGACAGCGTTAGACTGAATTTACTGCGTTGGCTTACCAGCAATCTACAGTATATGTTTTGCATGCAAGGTTATGGAACACGATTGGGTTTTATTTGCCGAAACCATAAACAAACTCATGGAGGCTCACAGCGATGGAAATGGGGCAAACTAGGCCCACCCATTTTTCTATCTGCCACAAGATCCTTGAAGCTTGAGAAAGTTTTTTTCAAATTGAAACGATTTAGTGATGAAAAATATCAAACCTATCACTTTCACTTGGATCAAAAAATGTTTATTTTTTTGTTTTTGTCAAATTTGGTGTTGCCTGTTGGCTCAAATGGTTGCGCCTTGGCCTTCATAGGCGCTAGTTGTGTTTTGGTGAAATGTTGTTTATTGAAAAATATGTAGAAACACAGAAACCAGTTTTCTATACTTCTGAAAGCTTTCAAACGTTGGCCAGCTTAATTTGCCTAAATTTTGTACGAAGTTAAAAATCTTGTAAATTAATTTCAAGGGTTTGTATTTCAAACGCAAAACACCAACCATCTCCTTAATTTTACTTAAGTGTGTTGCGTACACTTAAAGCAAGAATGCGTTCTGGCGTACCTATGCTGCCTAAAAGTTCGCAAACTACGCGAAAAGGTTAATTGGAGTTTAACTTGAAATCAAGTTTGTTATTTTCAGAAATCCAGTCGAAAGCAACAATTGTGTTCACCAGTTGGCCAATTACTGCAATAGAGCGTCGTCCAAATTGGCCCGAAACCCAAAGCTTGATTGTCCTTCAGCAATCAAACACACACTGGGACGTAAACTCTCCTTTCCCCCATGCTGCCACGATAATCAGCACGATCTCGATAGCTGCGAGTCTTCGACTGTAACAGAAGAGATGAGGTATGCTGTTGTCGATTTCTGTTCTTAGCATGATCTATACCACAGAATCGAAACGGAAATCAATAGAGGCGGTAACGTGATTACGATATGAGATAACTGAATTTTATATTTAACCAAAATTGAAAGTGAAAGACCCATTTTCTGCAATTATGAAACGTAACGTGCACCAAATCACAGTTGAAAGTGTACCTCCAATTTTTTACCTACTGTGATACAATACAATTGTACGGATTAGATGTCCTGATTAGAGCGAGCGACCTCTAATGTATGCATTAATTGATCTTAACTCACAGCAGTGCTGCAAGTGTGGCCGTGTTGCATCGATCTTGTTGACGTATTGGTGTTCTGGGGAAACGTGCCTCAACCAGTGTTCCCTTCACGGTGCGCAAATGCGCAGCGCCACCGGGCCATTTGCGCAGTGAAATCTCATTCTCGCGCACAATAGCAACATTCCAAATTTTGTATCGTATTTATATTGCATAGCCCCTGTAACACTTGCAACGCTTTACTGTTTGTGTCTAAATGGTTGTGCAATTACATGTGCACTAAAACAAACATCTGCTCAAGTGTGAAACTTTCTTAGAGAGAACACTGGTTTCGGCATTCAATTCACCACCTCTTTCCGAAATGCTATTATTTCGTTCATGATATTTCGTTCAATTCGTGCATAATTTTTTGAAAGTGAAGAGAGACGCTTGGCCTTGAAAGACAATTGCAAAACGTTTTTTCCAGAAAACATTTTATCCATTTATAAATTGGAATTTGGTGTTTTAAGGCCATTGAATTGACACTTTTGCCGATATCAAAGGTGAAAATGCAGCCTGCGGTGAATTTCCTGTTCACGTAAATTCATTGTTTGTCTATCGCACTGTTTTTCGATGTTAACAGTGAGATGTGTTTTCAGGACTGCGGACTCGTTGCTTTTCGACTGGGCAGAAGGAAGTCCGTTGAGAAGGGGGACGTGCGGTCCCCTTTCATGGGCTGTTTTTCCGGTTGTAATCAGTATCACGGCATCAGTGGGGTTTATTGCAACGTAAGGCCATTTTCTTCTATTTATGTGAGAATTTTTTCAGGGTAAATTAGCAGTGTTTGAGTCCTCGCGATACTTTTTTGTGATGTCCAGATACGTAGTTCTGTACAATTCCTGGATATGAAACTAACATTAGAGTATGCTTGCTATGTGTAACATAGGAGTTTGTATAAGAAATCATTTCAAAGTTTTGATGCTTTCTTCGTTTATTTTCATTGTTTCATCATTTTTGGGCAATTTTTTTTGTGTAACAAACCACAATTAATTTTCTGGTGCTATTGTGCTGTCATGCCATTCTTTTGTTACAATAATAATCCTGAATCTCTCCGTAAGAACCTATTCAATACTATTATTACCACTGTTCTCTCACGTAGGGTTCATTTCTTTGCTATGACAGAGCGGTCATTTTCATGTTTCAGGTATTTCTTTGCGAAGTCAAACTGTCACATTGAAAAATGGATCTTTCCTTACTTGAGGTAAATTTAACCGTTCGTTGACGGTTGACGCTACAGTCTATTTATCAATAAAGCTTGTTACAATTTTCTACTCCGCGCGATTAGTTGTAGCAACGAATGCATGAATAAGTTCAACGCTAGCGTGTTTCAAGTGCTAGAGTGGTCACACCTAATGCAGCAGATGTTCAATGTGACCGAAACATGCCATTTCTTTCACAGTTACACGGGTACTGAAAACCCGGAGTCAATGGTATTTGGAATGATTTTGAACACCGAAGGTTTCTTAGGTAAGCGACATTTACGATTGCTTGTTAATAATCACTGAAGTGCATTGCCGGTTTTAACCAAATCTTGCAGATTAGGAAGACACACATGCTAAAGCAAGCCTTCGCATGTAGCTATTAGCCCAAGGGTCGGCAAACATTCGCCCGTGGCCCGGTGCCGGTCCGTGCAGAAATTATTACCGGACCGTGCGGAACCAAGACCAATTTGGTCCAAAGTGACCGGAACGACTGACATAGGGACACACAGCGGGTGCCATTAACTACCACAATCCCCACAGGTCGGAGCATTTTTTGCGGTAAAACAAGCCCAGATCTCTCACTGAATCAGTGCCATGATGACTTACGAATTGTAATAAATTTGCATGTGCCAAACATTTATTGTTTTGTGAAGGGTCTGTCCGCAAAATAATGCCAAGCTGAAACCAGTCCGCAGTGCGAAAAAGGTTGCCGACCCTGTATTAGCCGATACTATAAAAAGATGAAAATAGCCCTTTTGATGCAATTAACAAGTATCTCTAGTTTTAGATCGGGTATTTTGCAAGTGAAAGCCTTCAAACACACTCACATGCAAAAACAATGGTTTCAGATAAGAGAAAAGAGCTCTTAGTAATGGTTTACCTTCGAGCAGGCATGTTACAAAATGCAATGTTCTGATACTATTTCATTGTTGCTCCTTCACAGGTAATCATTCGAACACTTTGTCGCCCGGTTTATGCTCGAAAACTCAAAACGTTCGCGTCTAGTGTTTTGCTTACTTTTCCTCGAGTTTTCAAGAAAGTTGGAAAAGATAACATTTGCAATGAAACTAGCGATTTGAACATAAACCTTTTGGTTTCTTTTTGAATGCCTATGGACGATAAGGACGTCTTCTTTTCAGGATTAACTGTCGTCTTTCTGGCGTGGAGGTTCTACAGACACATGGGTCAGCAAGGTTACTTAAACGCTGTGGGTCTAGTTTTGGGTTCGATTACTTGTTTTGGCGTCATCATGGTTGGTAACTTTCAGGTAAGTTTTTTTTACGAGAAGGAGCGCACGGTGATAGCTTCAAAAATGTTTAAGAAAGACATTTATAGCAAATCAACAAGAAATTGTTTTCCGTACATTTAGAGACTAAACTGATTGTGCGGTAGAAAGAAAGTAGCATACTTGTTTAAACGAGGGATCAAAATTAGAATGTGATAAAAGCAACCCTCAACCACAAAAATCAACTTTTTCTTGTTCTGTTGTCATAAACTACAGCTACGTTTAGCCCTGCAAAGGACATACCTCATAGACTCTCTTCAAGGACCTACACCCTGGGTTCCTTTTTCACTGAAACATTTCGGTCATTTCTGCTGAGACATTTTCGTCACTGAAACATTTCGGTCATTTTTCTCACAGTTGTATTAAAACTCGCGATAACAGTGTCTTTTAGCCTGTATTTTCAAACATCCTGACCGAAATGACTTTTTTTTCGGTCATTTCAAAAACATTTCGGTCTATGACTGAAAAATGACCGAAAACTGCTTCCACCTATACAAGATAATTAGTTGGTATAGCACTAATGGAATTGTCAAAGCAAACAAAAAACTGCAATAGAGGAAGAACTGTTAACTAAATTTCGTTTGTCTTGCAGGTGACAAAGGCAAAAATACCTCATTACATTGGAGCTACTTTAGCTTTTGTGGTCGGAACAGTTTACGGGATTGTGGGAAGCATACTGAGTAAAAGGTCATTTCGACTTGCTCATCCTCCAATGAAAGGATCTTCTTGCATTTCTGCTTTAAGAATCACTATAGCCGCAACAATGTCTATCTCACTTGTATCAGGTAAAACTTAATTGTATTTGATCTATCCGAAATTTTTGCAGTATTTCTCCAATGTTTATGAGCAGTGGTGGGTTTAAGGTTGGGGGAGCCCGAGGCAAGACTAAAAAGGGGGCTCTTCTGATGACGTCATCATACTCAGCCAACCGTGATAAGCACTTTGATCAAGCCTAAGATACGACCACAGAAGGATACGCTCCTGAGACAATGGCATGACTGACACAGCAGAAGGAGGAAATGCAAAAGGGTGTTCATGATACACAACTTTGAAAACACTGAAAGTTGGGAAGACAAGGCTGGCAACACATAAAAG
>Ga0210059_1002324_pt1 | contig 29677 bp, 18 predicted proteins | sample Ectturendosymbi2_FD_188042 | JGI IMG/M metagenome (GOLD analysis project Ga0210059, IMG submission 188042) | Ecteinascidia turbinata endosymbiont from Florida, USA - Sample 2 (SPAdes) (version 2) | ecosystem: Host-associated > Tunicates > Ascidians > Unclassified | place: Key West, Florida...
TAAGGAAACTAGTTTCGTGTGTTACACATCTTCAGTCCTGCGCAAAAGTCGACATATGAAACAAAAAGAAAAAATTACGCACTGTTGCTAAGATCAAAACTCAAGATTACAAAAATTGAAGATTACAGAATTTGAGCACGAATGCAACTCCTCCACTAAACACAGCTACAACACTATTCAACGAACACAGATCGCAACGGCCATTCGGCACTTCTGACTGACAAAACATACTCTCCGCGTTTAGCGTGGTTTCTGTCTCAGACGATCACATGGTTTGCAACAGACTGTAACGTGCAGCGGAAAAAGTCAAGCATGCCAACTCTAGTTAGTTCGGGCGGTACCGCGAAAAAGTTTGCACCACAGTTGCGGTACAATAAACCATTTAGTTTTTCCATGCTAAGAATTTCAAGCAACAATTCGTAAGTCATTCTTTTGTGTCACCATTAGAGTCATCCGATGAATGGTGACACTTTGTGTCATCCAATCCTTAGAGTCATCCGATGAATCGTGTCATTCGATGACACGATCGTGTCATCCGATCCTTAGAGTCATCCTATCCTTAGAGTCATCCATCCTTAGAGTCATCCAATGAATGGTGACACTTTGTGTCATCCGATGAATGGTGACACAGTCATCCGATGAATGGTGACAAGAATGGTGACACTTTGTCTGCTGTGATGTCATCCGATGTTGTCATCCTTAGAGAACACAAACTCGCCACAACAGAAAAATAATTCAAACCCTTCCAACAAATGGGTCGTTAATCTATCTCAAAAAACCTCAACTGAAGACCAAGTTTAAGTATTAAGTCTCGGTTTGAACTTTGCCATTGCCCCTAAAGAAGTTCCAATAAAAGACATCCTAGCCTCAGTTGAAGACGGACTGCGGGGCATTCCTCCCAGCGAGGCCGACTTAATTCGTGGAAAAGTGGTTTCTACGATACAAAACAAAAAACGAAGTAGATCAGCCTTGACGAAAAAAGAACACCTAGCTTTGAAACAGTGAAAGAAAGATCCAAGTATAATCATCACCAAGGCTGACAAAGGAAACATCACCACAGTCTTAGATAAAGAATGGTACGACAACAAGATTAACCAAATGTTGGACAATGAAGAAACCTACAAACGACTCAAAACCAGCCCAACCGCATCTACAACTAAAGAAGTCAGTAAATTCATAAATAACTTACTCGAATCCAATAAGATCACAAAAGAATCAAGCTTTAGACTGAAAATCACAGATGCCACAACACCCCGACTGTACGGACTACCAAAATTACACAAAGAAAACATCCCTCTACGGCCCATAGTATCCTTCACAGACTCACCTACCTGCGGCCTAGCTAAGGAATTATCCTTTCTACTGAAACTTCTTATCGGCAAATCAAAATATCACGTAAGAAGCTCTTCAGACTTCGCATCTTCAATTACTCATGAAATACTCCAAACTGATGAAATAATGGTCTCATTTGATGTGGTATCCTTATTTACAGAAGTCCCAATTCAATTGGCATTAAACATAGCTAAACAACGTCTTCAATCCGATCCTGACCTGAGTCAACGCGCAGGTTTGTCAACCAGTGACCTTATCAAGGGACTTGAAATTTGCTTAAATTCAACTAATTTTACGTTTCGTGGGAAACATTACAAACAAGTTTTTGGAACAGCAATGGGCTCCCCCGTCTCATCAGCAGTGGCAAACTTAGTCATGGAAGACATTGAAACACGGGCTCTAGAAACCTTTACAGACCCTCCACGTTTGTGGAAAAGATATGTGGATGATACTTTTGTGATCATGAAGAAATCAAAGTTGTCCGAATTCTTGACACATCTGAACAAAATAGTAAACTCCATCCAATTCACAATGGAAAAAGAAAAAGAAGGATGCCTTCCGTTTTTGGGCCTCCTGGTTAAGCGCTCGCCAAGTGGCCACTTACTCTCAGCAGTATATCGTAAGCCAACCCATTCAGAAAGATACCTCAACTTTAGATCAGAACACCCTATACAGCATAAACAGTCAGTCGTTAACACTCTTTTCCAACGAGCCAAAAAAAATTCCTCCACAGTCCAAGACCTGAACAGCGAACTGAAATACGTGAAACGAACTCTTTTGTTGAATGGTTATCCGAAATGGATAATTAAAAATAGAAAGAAGAAGCAACACAGCAGATCGCCTGAGTTTAGATCTAAAATCGTTTTGCCCTACTCAGCAGACTTGGGAGAGACTTTGAAACGGATTCTGGGGAGACATCGTATGCAAACCTTTTTCAAGCGTATAATTGAACTAAGAACAATTTTAGCTTCAGGAAAAGATGCAGTTCCTGCTAGCAAACGTCGAGGCGTCGTTTATGAAATTCCTTGTGGGAGCTGTGAACACAGATACATTGGGGAAACAAAACGAAGCCTGAGTACTAGACTGAAAGAGCACCACAGGGACGCTTTACCAAGAAATATTCTCAAAAACCCAGAAAAAATAGCTCTTACAAAACATGCAGCCCAAAGTGGCCATGCTTTCAATTGGGATTACGCTCATGTTCTACACCGTGTAAATAATTACCATAAAAGCATCTTTTTAGAATCTTTATATATTAATTTAAAAACGAACACAGTGAATAATAAAAGTGCAAATTTCCCGGCTGCTTATTACAGCGTTCTAAAACATGAGTGAAGCTTATCCGTTATATACCTGACTTTGAGTTTGTCTTCCTATTGACCGCCTTTGTGCCTGTTGATTCACCAACTCTCACAACACAGTTTTACAGATTTGTTCGCTATTTTTCACACATTTTGTTCTCTATTTTACCCCATAGCCTGCGATATTTAACCAGTTTTTTTTCACTTCCCTATTGACCTGTTAGGTATTGACCTGTTTTGTTTGTTATACTTCATCATCTCTCAACATATTTTTTAACACCGTAAAAAAAAAATTTCCCTGAGTGAAGCTTATCTGTTACCGGACTATGAGTTTGTCTTCTTATTGACCGCCTTTGTGCCTATAGATTTGCCAACTCTCACCACACAGTTTTACACATTATTGGTTCGCTATTTTCCACTTGTTCTTTATTTTACCATATACCTTTACGCTATTTAACCGGTTTCTTATACATTCCAATATAGGCTTTGCCCTGTTTTGTTGTGTTATTGCGCTTCTTCATTTTCCAACGTTTTTTCATTTTACACTTCCACGTATTTTCTGTGACACGCTGTCACCATTCTTATAACGAGTTGGCCAGCTTTGCGTTTTTTTGTCTTTGTACCTCATACTACTCATTGTTTCTTGTAATTGGTATGCTACATGTTTTGTGGTTGAAAACAGTGCCCTGAAGAAGCCCACTTGAATAGGTGGGCGAAACGTTGGCTGATAATAAAATATAATCACCAGAAGAGCTTATTCATCTGTTTGTTTGAATTATCTTCTTTGCTGGAACATTTCTGTATCCAAAATATGATCTAAAGTCTTTCTGAACTATTGAGAATGACCCGTATTTAAAATATTTTTCAACTGCATACGTCTTCTCAATTGACCAGACCAAGTCAGTATGATTCTACGGCTTTCTAAATCACCCGTGTTTCGGCTATAATTCCTGCAAAAATATACAAAATTAGACCGGTATTAAAAATCATAGCAGTTTGCTTGGGTGCAGCATTTCCAAACACCCTATGTTTCGTAATTACTTTATGTATATTGGAGAGGTTTGGGAGGGGGTTTTCTTTAAGAAAATTGAGAAGAAAAGCTGCAAAGCTCAGAAAAGATTAGGGTGATAGTGATCGTTATCCCAAACCCACTTCTCACGTTTTATCAAAAGAACAAGACAAATTACGTTCCGAACTTAAATGTCATTCGTAATCGTTTTCTTTGCACTCAAAAGTAACGATTTTTATATTTAAGTGTTCACCTGAGTCTTTGCATCCACGCACGCACTGGCTTGTATGCATGTGTTTGCGAAGAAGTCATTCTTTTCCGCTACTGTCAGTATGTTTAGGTCATGTGTGAATTTTCTCAATGCCTTCCGATTAATACAAGTTGCAAAAAAATGCACACAACAGCTCCGCGTGTTCTGCACATTAAGTTGCGTATGTTGTCAAACGCAACACGATCGTATGCTTGGAATCGCCAATAAGCACGTCGCATATCTGATAGTACGAGTCGAACAAGCAGACTTGGCGCTTCACGTAATTTTCGTTACACTTCTAATGGAACCTGCCACCGAATTGACGTTTTTTCAACGTCTGTTTGTAATCTACAAACATGTTCATGAATGTGTTGCATCTTGCTTTTGGAGGTCACTTTACTTACAAACCAAAACTTGTCATTCCAATACTGTCCCAAGCAAAATCATGTTAAAGACAAAAATGCGCACCAAGTAACGGAATGTTTTGCGGAACCAAGTTGTCTGTGTCCTGCACTATCAGATATTTTGTGTCTCTGCAATGTCAGCGTGAATGCAGTAGAGCCCACGAACCGCACTAGCTGAGTGACTTAAGCGATGTAAACATATTTTACAGGAGGTTTCGATTTTGTTCTCACTTCTCGTTTGTTTACGAAGAAGAAAGAAAAAGAAAATAAATTTGTTTTGTCACACGGAATCTGCTGGTTTTAAAGCAGCAACTCATGTCTCTCTATGGCCGTTATATTTCTACATTTTTTCACGAGCGTAAGACGAATACGTGTGCTTTGTCGGAAAACGAAAGTAAGACGTTGCAAGTATTGTGCACTGACGCTAACATCGTCATAATGAATAAGCCTGGCAAGAGCAACGGCGTGGACGTTTTAAACCACGCAGAGTACATCGCCAATATGTACACTGCAGTGTGTGACACTAGTGAAATCTAGCTCTGCAGTGCTGATAATGTCGCTGACCATATCAAATTTCAGAATTGCCTGGAGCACCTCAAGAGCGTAAAAGCAGTTGATAAAGACACGTACTGGCAGATTCATTTAACTGCTGCCTGCACGCTAGCACCGTACGGTCTTTCCAAATACACTAGGATTAGCCCGATATTCCGCCACGACTGATTTTGCCATCTGTAGGTAGTTTCAGCCATGAATGTGCCAACTCGCTGTCGCAGTTACGCCAACCTGATGCCTGCGCGCGGGCGTCGGCATAAATTTTTTCGGGGAGTTGGCAGCGTTGAGATTTTGCTTATCCTTTTCAGGTTGCTGATGATGTAATGCAAATGGACGTTCACAAAACGCTTTACCCTTTCTACGCCACAAAGAAAATGCCTAGTGTTACGGCAATAGTCACAAATGCGCTTCGTTAGCAACAATAGCCAGGTATATTACGATAATTTACACAATAGGCCATTGGTCTAGGAGCTGCCAAATTTTTGGGGGTGCGAAGGATTTTTGACCAAATTTTCCCAAACTTACCCGAAAAGTTTTTGTACAACTTTGCCCACAAATTTTCTCCCATGAAGATCATGAAGACCTTTTTGTCATGACCTCCAAAAAAAGGTCTTCGTGTGTTTTTCTGCAAACGTTAGGCGCCATTTTTTGAAATTAAACAACGTTGTGCGCCATTTTGCCAAGATTTTCAGGGATTTTGCCCGGATTTTCAGGGATTTTGTCCAAATTTTCGACAAACAAAAGCTTTTGGGATTGCGTTTGTAACCTCGCCTCCTACACCACTGCAATAGGCACACTAGTTTGCCCCAAATACGGTTCATTACATCGAGCTTACAGTATGTAGGGTCCATGCCTAACGACATACGTGAAAAAACCAGCAGTTTTATAAAACGCAGCGCTATGCACACGCGACGCTTTGTTGTTTTCAAAAAAAAAAACAGAAGCTGATTTTCGGTCAAAGACCGGCCAGCTTTACTCGACCGTTACAACATTTACAGGGTTGCATGCAGGGCCAGCCTTAACTCAACCGTTACAACGTTTACAGGGTTGCATGCAAGGCCAGACCGAGACAGTTCTACGCCCTAGGCAAGCTTCAGTGTTTACAAAATAATGTAAGACTTTCAAAGATTCGTCACATAGAAACCAAGAAAAAAGCGGATTCTGCGCCCCCTGAAGGCTGCGCTCCATGCGGCTGCCTTGTTGGTTTAGTGGAAGGGACGGCCCTGACTGCATGGTCTTGCGGTCCCTCTGACATCAAGCACAGTAAAATTTCAGAAATCTTATAAGAGAGCATGGAACCTCACAAATTCCGTCAGTCTGCAAGCATTTGCAAACTAACCCGGGTCATCGGGTCGGTGTTCACAACCCCAAGATCATTGGTAGTGGCAACAATTGGCGGAAGCTGCAGATTCTTTCAATCTCTTGATTCAAGAACACAAGCCAGAGATCACCGCAAACTTGCTTTCGATGCCTCTATGTATTTTTAACATGTATTTCAGCTTGGTGCATCTGCCGTGACATCTCACGCCGTTGCCACCGGCACGTATCCCGCTGAGTCACGTGACTACTAATTCTTTGCGTCACTGCTGTCACTGTTTTCTCGCACTTCGTTTTTCTTTGTTCGCATTTTTATTGCGATATTCTTCCCACTGCGCACAAAAGCTTGCAAAAATTGATGCCGCTGATTTCTCATAATGATGTTGGTAATAGCAGCAGTTTTTTCCGGAATGTCTCGGTTAGGGCCTTTCATTTGATTTGCTTTGCTTTGACCATTATCTTTATTATTAGACTTCCCATGACTTCAGTTTTTCCTATACCAAAATTCCATTTTGTTAAATTTGTCAGAATTGACACTTCAGATTACATCACCATGGAAACGTACAAACCAGATATTTTACCTGAAACGTATTTTCCATCGATCTAGACCTGCATGCTTAAACTTATCCAATTTAAAAACAGAAAATAAAACACAAAAAATTCAGAAACATTTCATTGCCAAACGATTGTACGTTTTTGGCTGAAAAAATAGCGGAGTGAAAGTGTGTCTGAGGTGGAGTTGGCGTAACGATCACTTCAGCAACTTTGTAGTTTTCCTCGCAAAAACGACATCCTAAAGTTCACCTATTAATAGTTCTGCGTTTAAGTGTCATTATCTATTGGCTGCGCTATGTCTTCTAATTCATGCAATTTTTTCAGGTTATTACTGTTGCTATGACAGTAATAACTTAATATAGTTACTGTCGTAAATGTCATGTACCCTTGGTGTAGCCCAATTAATACCCAACTACTCGTATTATATAAGTTCCCACTTAAACCAAGCTTACAGTTTTTGTGTTCATCTTGGCAGAGCCTTGACTTGGGTGGATGCAATTCGTTGTTCATGTCTGGTTCCCATTTTCTGCAAAACTTAGCTGAAGATTCTCAACCTAGAAATGTTTTCAAAAATATTACTGCTCTCGAGCTGTCATCTTCCCGCTACATGAATGATGCGATTGTGTGTCGTTTCTTTGAACTATGTCCGTCTATTAATTCGTTGTCTTTAGCATCTGGAAATTTGTTGTGCAGGTAAGATGATCTTTGCAAGATTAACCATGTTTGTCAGAAGTTCAAAATAATATTTTCATTACGAGTTCTTTATTTGCATTTTTTGTTGTAGTTCTTTGGGAATATCCAAGTCAAACTCGTTGACTTTCTTGGTTGTTCAGCAAATGATTCAAATGCACTCAGCCACTATCACTCACATTGATTTAAGCAGAACATCAATAATGTCTGATGCATTGACAATGCTAGCTTCCACAAAAGGGCTACGTCTAAAGTCAGTCGTATTGCAAAACTGCAGGTAAGCAATCTACAGCAGTGTTCCTGTTTTTGATTCCCGTAGGATTGTGCTGCTTGAACACATTTGCGTTTTCTCCGTTTTGTTTCATTTTTACGAAGCCCTTGTTGTATAATGTATACAATGCCGTTTTCGAAGATGGCTTTTTTTCGAAAGTAGTTGGTGGTTATGAATGATTAAAACCATCCAATACCAACGCAGTTTCTGTATGATATCGATTAGTAATTAGTCTCCACTAAGGTGACGCAGTCGAATGTATTAGCAATTTTTTTTAATAGGAAAGCGATTTCGCGTCATTATACGCATCCACAGTTCTGAAATCTGCGAGCAGCGTTTACATATGAAATGCTGAAGACTAAAGCAAGTAAGAGAGCAAACTCAACACCAAAATGAATATATAAATCAAAACACAAGCTGCGTCAAGTAAAAAGTGGAAAATGCGCCGTTCTCAAATTATTGTTTTCACTAAAACTGATAAACTTCTCTGTCTTCAATTACAGAACAACAAAATCATAGCTAAGAGCAACATTGCGGTGACAACACAAAGTTGCAGTGGAATGACGTCCTCCAGGGATGGCCTTTAAATACCAAACGCTGGGATGGGAGGCATAAATTCGGTTAAATAAAAAACGCACAAGCGTGATAAGAAAGGTAATCAAACAAATGGGAAAATATATCAGTGAACATCGCAAGTTGACAAAATGAAGGGAGGCAAGAATTATTTCACACAAGGGAGGATCGTGCTTTGAATATTACTTTGTGCGTTTAGTTTGATAGTCCATTTATCTTTACAGGTAACCAGAGAATCAAAACTTGGTTGTTCTACAAAACCAACAGGGTAAAAGTCATAAATAAGTGGTTTATTTAGGATGTCATGAAACACTGTACAATACCGCGATATAAGGCCATTTGGTTGGTCACCCCAATTATCTGTTTTTTTCCAAGATCCTCGATGCGCTGAGCATCTCGTGCAAAATTTGTTTACTGTTTGCTCAATACATACCTTTGATGGCTTATCATACAAGTCTCCACGTAAATACCATACAGCAATTTGTACATGTCAGGTTTTGATTTAGCGGGGAAGTTTTATTTTTTCCCCAGATATGTGAAACAGTTGGCATCATGAATTTGTGTTTTCTGTGGCAACCATAAAAATGTCGGTTAGCTTTTTTTTCATTGTGAGGGTTTATTGACGAAACAAGTTTTCTCGGTGTGGTTATTCTAAGCAATTTTCAGGGAACTGTCCAATGATGGTGTGATAAACCTCATCAAAAAACAGAATGGATTAACCAAACTTGACGTATCAGGAAGTGCTGAGTTGGGTGACGCCACTGTGCGTGCTGCATGTGCTAATCTTTCTGACCTGCAAATTCTGAGGATCAGAAAATGTCAAAAGGTTCGTATTGGTATGCGTTTTAATTCCAATATTGTGTTGTATAGACAACGGCTCAGTTTCGGTATTCCAGTTCAGCGAATACGGGTTTCAAATTTCTTGCACAAGCAGAATTGTCCTCAATTTTTTACTGATTCATGCCAACAATAAGGCTGGCTGAGTAGTTCACTAATAAGAACTTTTGCCAATCCTTTTTGTACCAATTTGCAGAATTCCCAAATCCTTCGCGTTTGATTTTCTCATTTTATTTTTTATTGACATGCAATTAATGTTTCTGTTCTATGGAGTTTGTTCTTTTACTGCATTTCCGTTATTTCGTAGTTTGAAACGCTCTAGGTTTTCTGGAAACTTTCGAGGAATCAGCCGACTGGGCTCTGCTTTCATCTTTTTGCGTTGATTACAACTTTCACAATATATTACTCTCCACATGGGGGGTAAGCAAGGAATCGATCGGCAAATTGATTTAAGAAAACGATTTCACGTAATACTACGAATCCTCAGACCTATAAGCTGCAAGCAACGCTTACGGGTGAAAATTTGAAAGGCTGAAGTAAGAGCAGAGAAAGCAAACAAACTCAAGACGAAAATGAATAAATCAGAACACAGCTGCGACCATTAAAAACTTGTCTTTCCCAAATAATTGATTTCACTGGAACATCGAAAATAACTGACTCCAATTATCGAGCAACTCAAATTACTCAATAAAGCCATTAATGCCTGAAACAACACGCCGTTATAACTAGGAATGTTGGTAGAATGCGTGAGTTTGCATTCGTAACGATGGCAACCAGTCTCCAAGAGTGCGGCTTTAAACGCTATGACGGGAGTAAACAGCAACGCTAGCGCACTGAGGTTTGAGAAAGGTCAAACCACGTCAAAGAACAACGCAAATAGCAGCAAGAATTGTTTTACATTGCGTAGGATCATGTTCTGAATATAAATTTATGCATCAAGTTGGTGATGCCATTTATCTTCACAGATATTCAGAGAATGAAAACTTGAGTTGTTCGACAAAAGTAGCAGTGTATGCGTCATGTAAAGGTGGCTTATTTATAATGTCATGTCTCTTTAGATAGTTCCGCGACAAAGCCATTTGGTCATTACCATCTTTGCAATCCGGTTTGTTCCAGTTACGCACGGTGCGATGACCATCTCGCGGAAACTTTATTGCTAGTTTAGCCAACGTACTATCCGTGACATATCGCACAAGTCGCTTCTTAAATACCGTAGTTTGTGCATGTCAAGTTTTGGTACAATGGTGATGTTTTATTTTTTGTCATTGTATGTGAAACATGATACTATGGATTTGTTGTGTTTTTCATGGCAATCACAAAGTCCACAATGCTTGCAAGGCCTTGACACGCCTTTAATTCGCTTTTGAGTCTTGCTCAAAGCAAGGTGCTTGTAGTTCGATATTTTTGCCCAATTGTAGCTCAGGTCTTTTGTAGGTAATGATTGCCGTCGTATCTTAGCTTTTTTTTGTCTGTTAGAGTAAGCAGGTGGGGCAGAGATAAAGCCCAAACCTGTGGGTCATCATCTTTCTTGTCGCATATTGCGGGTGTAGTCTTTCTTCCCAATTTGATGCGATTGCTATCATGTCATTTGTCATGTCCAAAGGGAAGTTCGAGCGGATCGCTTCTTCGTTGAGTCGGTTTGAGCTGCTGAGGTAATCTTCTTCCCGTCGGTTGAGACGCCTTGATCTTATTGCTTTTCCAAATGAGATGGACTTGAATGTCGTCTTTGGGTGTTTGGATTTCCCGTTATTGTTTGAATCACAAAAATGCATGAATAAAGACCTGTTACCTAATTTTTGTGGATGTCAATATTATCAGTTACGAACATAGTGAATTTTTCAAAACACTGTCAGTGTTTTGCTTTGAAAAAAAATTTTTTTTGAAAAGGTATTGGAACTTTGTCTTGCACACTTCTTCATACTTAGCCAACCAGCACAGGATGAAAGCGCCCTTCCCCAAAAGACATGGGCTGGCGACGGGCCTAGTTAAAGCCCAACGTTGGCAAGTATTCCACGCATATTTGCATATAATTTTGAAAACAACGCTCTATTAACCCCTGTGCTACTTGTAGATATATCATTAGCACTGACAGTGTTTTGAAAATTTCATTCTGTTCGTATTTCGTACCTTTAAATTGCAAAAATGGCATGAAATCCACCGTTCTCTCTTTGCGGACTGGTTGTTATCTTACATACAGTGACATTTGGCGGCGTTGATACCTGTTGATCAAGCAATTATAAATGTTTATTTGCAAAATAAATCGAATTTTTTTGCAGATTCCTAGTCATTTTTAATTGTTTCGAAGGGGAACGGCCAGAAACGCCGCAGAAGGGGGAATGACAGGGTCTTTGCCTTCCCTGACCTTCGGAAAGGGGGATAATGGGGGCGGAGATGCCTTTTTCGTGAACAGTATCATATCCTGGGTCCTCAATACACTTGTTACCGGTCTGCACAGAAAGAATGAATTATTGTCCAAAACAACAAAAATAATGCCCTTGTGAAGCGGGATTTTCTGTAGTAACAGCAACCAAAAGCAGAGTGGACTTGAGAAATACACTGCTGGTGTCATTGTCTGCTATAAAGTTAAATGGGTTATCTTGTTGCAGAGAAACAAGCTCGAGGCTACCATTGATTCAGCGTCATGCAGAGTTGCATTTAATTTACATGCAATGAAAATTCGTAATTTCATTTTTGATGTGTTTAGTTCTCACATTTTGAAGGCCGGTCCGAGGAAATAATGCCTACCTTAAACCGATCCGTATGGCAAAGCAGATTGCCGACCACCATGTAGGTAATTTCATGTTCTACGAAGCTCGACTTGAAACAAATTTATTACAGCTTTACGCGCATCTAGAAATTTCAGAATGGTTTTCTGTAGCGTCTAATTTAATTATTATTTTGAGGTCAAAATTGTTACGGGACATGTAAATGCGACAATCAACCGCACTGTGTGTGCCGTTTCGCATTGAACTCAAGTAAGCAGTTTTGCCCTCGCGGTACATAAAACGTAATACTGCGCATTATAACTGCAACAAATGAGCCATCTAATGTGGGAAGTTTCGTAGTGCTTAATTTCAGAGACTGTTTATTGCTCCAGTAAACATTACATGCCATGTCTATTTGTATCAGTTTGTTTTGTTTGTTCTTTCAAGAACAAACCTGATCGCGTTGTTTGCTGTCTTAATTTTCATAAATAGTGTAAAAATCTCAAGTTTTGTCAAATGCTATTTTGGAAAGATACAAGGCAAGCATTTGGTATCAACTTTATTGCTTTTCTATGTTCCCATTGCCCCAATCTTTTTACTGCCCTACCGCTGCTCCGGCGTCCCTGGACGCAGCGATTAATTAAATCGGACTCCTAAATGCGTTAAACTCCGCTACGACTTCCTTCGGTTGGCAGAAAATCGCTTGCCTGAAACAACTTGGCTGACAACCTCCTGTTTACGTTTTTGTAGAATTGTGAACTTCTACGATTTTTTGATTGGAAAGCCTCAGGGTTAAGCGGTAACTGACGAACTATCAGATTTTCACCCAAAGAGAACTTAGCCTATGGCCAATTTTTAGATTTAGGTTTGTTGAGCTCCCTCCAAATATTGCCTTCTTCGCCAGCAAAAGTTGGTATAGAGTAGCTAGCGGACCATAAATTATTTTTAGTTAAGTTATGCTCGCATTCTGTACTTCCGGGAGTGTCACGAGTGGTCTACGGCGCCCATCTTCGCTACTTTCGTAGTAAATGCCGAATTGATGGGGAGTCAGTGGCAGTCTTACACGTGAACCATTTCCTTATACCTACCAGTTAACACGAGCACGAGGCTGGACTGGCCGCAAGTACCGCTTTTCAAGTCTTCGATGTGACCCGCCCGGGAATCGAACCCTATCTACCAAGTTGGTGGCGCGTGCTCAACCAACTGCAGTACCATTAAGCCGGTCAACAATTATGTAATTATGATGGCCGCACATTGAGTAATTTGCTCTTTTCTCAGGAAATTTCTCATCACTTCCTAAGTGTGATGTCATAGGCAATTTGGTGCGAGTAGAACATAGGCAGAAATCAGTTTAGTGCCAATAGAGTAACAGGGGTAGAAATCAGAAAGCTGGAAATCAGTTTTGCACCAAGATGTCAGTGGAATACGGAAATTTGCCTGCACACACAGTGCAGACTTGATAGTTGCATAAAGGACTATTCAAAAATGTCAAATTTAGGATTATCTAAATGAGAACAGGTTGTCATTATATTGCACATACATACCATTAGAAGCCTAACTGGTCCGCAGAAAACCTTCTACTCGGCCACCCGCGAGACGCAGTTAGTTGGACATGAGCTTCATTAGAGAAAACTCTAATACTGCACGGTATTTCTGAAAGACCTTTGATTAAAACAATTTAATTTTACAACGCTGTGTGTGCGTTCAACCTTTGCTTCTTATTTTTCTTTAGGTCACGGATGCATCTATCCGCGAATTGTATCGTCTGGAAAATTTACGCGAGTTGGATCTTTCGGAATGTTTCCACGTTGGCATGGTCGCGCTCAGACACGGAATAGGCGGCTTGCTGCATTTGCGAGTACTGGAAATGAAGTGAGTTGCTCAAGACATCAGAAAAGTACAAGTAGCCATCATGTAATTAAGTTGCTTAAAAGGACATTCTAAAATTTGTTGAACACGCGTTTGTGTGTTGGTATTTTACCAGAAGCTTTAACATCCGTGACATGCTTGGCCATTAGGGTTCCTGGTTTGACAAACTTGCTAGCAAGTCATGATTCACGGTAGGGGTTTTCAAGCATGTGGCCCACTTAATAAACAAACAGACGGTGTGCGCCTCGCACCTAATCAAACTGATAGTGGCGTGACTTTTTCCAGATCGTGCGATTAGTGGAGAATCACAAAAAAGGCCGGGAAGACAATTATGGACGTCCGATTGATTTTTTGAGCCAAATTTCAAAACTGTCCCATTTCAACTTGCTTGATTTAGCTGACTTTTATTGCATCACTAGTTTGCCGTTTGATGTGGCAATCCTGGGTGTGCATCAATGCAGCTGCGTACCTGGGCTTGCGTTTGCAATATGAGCATCATTCGAGCTTCGTCATTAATTGGTGGTTCAGGCGGATTCACAATGGACAAACAGGCCCGATCACAACGGACAAACAGGCCCGTTGTTCCTGCTATTTCTGCAGTTGCGCACTGCTTTGTCGTAGCGTTGTGTGCTGTGTTTGGCTCTGGTCTCCTAACTTGGAGTGCTGATAGTTTACATTCAATGCAGTGAAACATTGTACAACGAGTAAGGATAGTGCGTGTCGAATGATATTACGCATATTTTGTCAACAACATGCGCCAAAACGTTTCTTTGGAAACTTCAATATGACGTCATATTGTGACATTACAAACTGCGCACATCTAGTAATAATGAGCACCATGCGCCACTGCTCAATACTAGATTTTGGTAAGGGGGAATACGATCAAGGAGTTGCCCCGGGCATCACCAGACCTCTGCGCGCCCTGAATTCACCCCAAGCTGTCCCCCCACATTTTACAAGAAAATTGCCCCCATGAATGTGACTGTATTTTTCAGAAAATATGACTTTAAATGACGAAACAAAAATGACTGAGCTAGAACGTACAACTACTGTGCAAAAAAGCACTACAACCGAAAATAGGCATAAGAGATGGTGGCCCCATGGTTTGTTGAAGCCTCACTAAAATAAACAGCTCAAAACATGAACAAAACATATAGTTTGATTTGAAACAGATTGAAAAAATGCATGTACATTGTTTTTTTTCTTTGGGGCGGAAAGAACATGCATTCATTCAAATAACTTATTTCACCTACGTATTTGCCAATATTTACAGGGTGCTCAAGTGGGTTTAGTTTGCAGGATGCAGCTTAGACCTAGCGATATAGTAGTTTCACCTGATATTTTGAGATTTTTTTAACCCTTTGGCTTCAAGTTGAAAATATGGAAAATATGGCTTTATGACTTAACATGGAAAATATGACTTTATAACTTTTGTTATAGACTTCGTAGGCGTGTGATTTTTTGTTTTAAATTTCGTTTTGTAGTTTCCTGAAGCACAGAAAAAATATGGCTTTTATGAATTTAAATGGCCCTTCTAATAACACAACTTGCGCTACAATTAATGCGAAGGCTGAGCCTGTTTTAGATATTCGAGGGCTAATTTATGATAATGCGCAGATGAAGTCATCTTCCACATTAAGCCTGTATATAGATTTCGTTTTCATGGTAATAAAAGCAGCCTTTCTGCTTAAAATGCTTTCAGTAACTGCATATAGTGCACAACAATGATGCCAGGTTATTTTGCAAAAACAAGCTCAAAATAGGCAATTTAACCAAAAAACAAGTCCAAAATGCATTTGGCAGGAGAACTGAACAAAACAAAAAGCCAGCAGAAAATTAAAAACAAAAGCAGGGGGCAAATCCGAAAAACAAGCCCAAAATGAGCAAATTTATGCAAGACACGCCCAAATTGCATTTTGCAGTAAATTAAAACAGCAAAAGCACCATAAAATTCGAAATGCAGCAATATACAGAACAACATCTGCCAAAAACAAGCAACTTTCAGCAAAACCAAGCAACCCGCAAGTCTTCAAAAGAACTCGCAAGTCCGCAAAAAAACAAGCCCAGACCAACTTCGTGAGAATACTACAAGTTTGGCAACACTGGTGCACAACGTGGTAGGCTAAGTGGAAATTTCCATGTTGCAATAATTTCTCACACATAATGACGTTTGTAGCTCAGGAGCTACCTATGTTTTCAATTAAAATGTTCTTCTTGCAAAATTTACTCAATTCCATTAACACCAGGCCGTGGCCCGTATGAAATTCTTCCGTGGCCCACAGGTGGAGAAACCCTGATTTACGGAAAGATCGAATGTCATAATAACAACAATTGAAGAAATCAGTGGAACTAGATAACCCTTGGTGGAATAGATTACTTGTCTTTCGAATGCAGTGACGTTGCTTTTGCAAGGAATAATTTATTTCTGGGGCAAAGTCTATAAAACCACGGTAATTTGAGTATATCAGTGACTTTTAATTGTACAAATGTTTTGCATTGTCAACCCCACGCCATTGCCTGAGTACCTGCCTGAGTCTGAGCTATTTCTGAGTATCTGAATTGTGCGGTTGGCTGTAGTGTAAAGTTGCCAGCTTTACTCGAAAGCATTGTTTACTTTGCTTTGTTGCATGTACTGATCTTATAGCGTACAAAGTTTGACAGTAGTGTCAATTCTGCAAAACTGTGTGCGGAAAATTTTTCATGGACGGTCAATAACTCCCGCGATGACGCAGAAAAACTTATAACGTGGAAAGTGGAAGTCTCATCGACTTAACGCGTTGCCGTTAAGTAGTCTTTGCTGCAATTTTATTTTTCTTGAAAAGCTACTCATTCAACTGCTTAAATCTGACACCGATTGCCAGTTATGCCAGACACTCATTTCTTTTATCTTCAAAACAGTCATTTTTTCTTGGCTCAGAAAGTGACTAACTTTGCTTTTGCTTGCGTGGCGCTGATGTACAAGATGTGCATAGGCGGGGCTGCGATGAAATTGCAAAATGTGAGACGTGCATGTTGAAATACACGGTGTTGAAAGGCTGAAAGCTCAGAAATTATTATTTCGCTGGCGGGGTTGATAAACTAAAACCCACTGACGTAGGAATTAGTAAATTGAGTTTCAAGCAGAAATTCAACTATTGATAAACCCAAGTAGTTGATGAATGAAATCTGAATGCAACAGCAATTAAGTTATCTTCATGTAAACTGTGTAACCGAAAGTTAGTGCAGTATGACTTTTTTCAGTTTCCCTGATAAACTACGCGGAAATGAATCTTAGTTTTTGTGAAATTCGCTCTGAGAAAAAAGATTGCAACTCGTTGGTAAAGCATCTTGTTATTGGTGAAGACAAATTGAAAGAAGGTTGTTCATCCTTTTGTAAAAGTATTTAAGTTTGCAATTACGTCTACATGAGTTTTGGGGATTTCAATTACAAATAAAGTCAAATTGTTTTAGCAAATGGTATTGTTCTCCATCTACAGTAATGTAAATTTCCGTTCGATATTCTTAGTACTACTACTTTTGATTGGCGTTTTCAAAAGAATCAAGGACACAAGGCCCAGTGTTTCGGTTGCGTGCATTGTGCATCGTTTAAGCCAGGTATACCGTCGGCATCGGCTTTCAGCGTATGTTAGGGAACTCCTTAGCCACAATTGTGATCAGCTGTTGTACTGGATAATAAAAATCGCACATCAGGCTTCCTGACGCAAGCTGAAGGCCATAACAAGCGCTGTCCAACTACGCTACTTTCATGTCAAGCAGTTTAGTGTGAAGCAAGCTGTTGGAGATTTTGTCATAAGCATTTCGGTCGCGCCTTGCGGCTCAGAGGGTTGTTTCGAGTTCAGGGATTTTATGCGCGTAATAAAACGTGGAGCAAAAAAGAAAGCTTGTAGGTTTTGAAAGCGCGTTATTTCCCAGAAAACATCAGCAAACTGAAAATAAGTTTAAAGTTATCCATTTACATGCACACTTGTTCAAATGTTGGTCAAGTGCTGATTGTGAATCAAACAAGTTCCTGGAAAACTGTCCGAAAATAACCAGTGCAAATGTCTTTGAAGTTTTTTGATACCTTCATGGTGACTAGCAAACAACGCTTGCCCTTGTAGAATGATACTATAGATCAGTGGTTCTTAACCTTTCTGTACCACGCTTCCCTTAAGTACTTGTCCTTTGTTTCGATCCCCTGGCTATAAATAAGTTGTAAAAGCAAATGTATTTATTGATCAAACTTTCAATGTTGCACAGCGCTTAAGGGCTCGCGTCCCCCTGAAAATTTATTGACGCCCCCCTGAGGGGGGCGCGCCCCGCCGGTTAAGAACCACGGCTATAGATTATATTTAGAGAACAAAGTTACGAAAAATATCCTTGGCTCCTTTTCTTCGAATGTCATTGAATTTCGTAGTTTTATTGATGAAATTAGGCATAACTTACTATAATGTGTATGGTTCCTGTTGCAAGTGATGGCATGGTGTGAAGTTATGAGAAGCAATCTTTGGTACTATGGAATCTGAATTTGCTCACTGCGGTTTTGCCTTTCGGGAATTCTTCGTCATGTTGATTTTCGTTTTCTTTAATGTGAGTTGGAATAATGCATATCGACTTGGAAATTTTAAAACACAGCTTCATTAAGTTGCTATCTATCTTTTTATAAAAATATTTTTACAGATGCTGCAACTTGACCAAATTCAGCCAGGCATTTCTTTCACAGAAAATGGACGGAGCAGTAAGGTAAGAGATGGTTTCGTAAATATTTTGAGTGTGGTTAACGAGTGTGGCAAACATGGATATTTGTTTGTAGAAATCAAACCCTTCCTTTCTCTGAGATGAATGAATTAACAATGTCGTCCTTTCTCCCCTCTTCTCTGTCTCACCTAGAAATAAGCTCGTCACAATACGTGGATGACACAACTCTCCAGGTTGGTCAATTTTATCACAATTTATTTGCAGCTATCCTGCTTTTCAACAATATTTGCTGTCGTACTCGCGACCCCCTTGCAAAATGTTCTCGCCCCCAGTTTATGAAGCCAGGTTCTAGATCAGTGGTGGTGGGCAAACTGGCTCGCGAACCGCATGCGGCTCGCCGACATATTTTGTGGGGCTCTTCTAGTTGCATAGCAATATCTAAAATTGATAGCGAGTTTTCGCCTAATGTTTAATGTTTGTTACATTTATGTGTTTACACGAGTTCGTAGGGTTAGCTACCAGGGAGTCTACGCGATTTGATAACAAAAACAGTGAACCGGAAGCGTAAGTTAAGCTACTGAAGTTTCCAGAACAAAATAAAAATTTTTGAAAGAAACATATTGTCCAAAATATTATGTCACTTTCCCAATGTCAGAATAAAAACGAATGCTTTTCGCGAGGAAGCAGTTGCAGACCACTAAGTGGAAGAATACAAAAACGCGTAGCAAGACTACGGAGTTCCAAGCCATGTAGATTTTAACATTTGCATGAATAAAAACCATGCTTTGCATTTCTTGTAAATCCATCCAACGCTAACGTGGTCGGTGATGGCTGTCCAGTTCGCCAACCGTTTGTCACAAGCTTGTCTGCTGTAGAAATGAAACTGACCGTTGCTAGAAGGTCTGGCTCTAAAAATTTTTAGACATTGTCACTATACAGTTGAGTTCTGGCGACAGGTTACAGAAAGTAACTAACCAGAACTTAGAAGACCAGTGTACGACTCATTTCTGTATTTAGCATGACATACTGCTGTAAATGTTTGTTCTCTGTAATTACGTTCGTAAAATCAAAACACCATACCACCTAACAAATGAACACTTCGAAAAATTAATTCGCACAATAACATATCGTTCCTATTTTCGGAGACTAGCAAATCAAATAAAACCTAGTATTGATAAATAATGCGTTTATTGTGTTTCAATTACAATATGTCATTTTATGTAAATCTCGCGTTCTTCACCATATTTATATTGACACCACAAACTAATGTTGCGGCTCGCTGGCGTTTTTGTTGTTCTGCCAATGACTCTTCTAGCGCACAAGTTTGCCCACCCGTTTCAGGTAGATAATCATAAAATCAGCAGTAACAGCTGGTTGAACGATCGACTTCTTAAGCATTTTAATATTTTGATCAAGTAGTAATTGCCATCGATTACACACTTCATGCATTTTAGCAAAGGCAATGCCCACACAAAATGAGAAACACTCATTTTAACTCTTCATGAAGATTTTAATTCCACTTGCGTTCACGATTGTCAAATGCCGCCTCTGTAATAATCAAGTCAACCTTGTGAAGGAATATAGCTTAAATGAGAATGTTTCTTCTCTCTTTTAAACCCCATCGAAGTTGTAAACTTCTTTCAAAAAAGGATCGTGTTTATTATTTCAGTGCTCTGTGAAATATCCATTCCGCTGTAAGCGAGCGTCAAAGTTACCAAAAATAACGCAACAACAGTGGGCATACCAATGAGTGTGTATATGTATGTCAACTAGGATCAAGGCACTTATGGTGCCCTCCAAATGATGTGCCCGGGACCCGTAGCTTCATCTGCACCGCCCTGTCAGAGGTGTTGCGAAAAAAACAAAAAAATGGATGAGATTTCAATCACAAAAGTGTGAATGGGATTTCCTTGCAGCTTTGCGAACTGCTGCAAAAATGCTCAAATTGCGCAAATTTTTCAAAAACGGGACAGAATTAGGTTGATGACCTTTTTCAGTCGTTCAAACAGTTTTTCTCTGGTGCTATGAGCGTCCGCCAAGCTCGCAGTAAATGATACTTTTTCTTTTACTGTACTTTTACATTTGGCATATGTAGGTAGAAAGGTCCGGTACACATTTCCTTCCCTCTCCCGATGCCACTGTTCGTCTCGAGCAATTGTCATCCAATTCTCACATGGTGCAATTTTTGAGAAAGAGCATAAAACACTGGTTTTTGTCCAAGAACTTCAGCGATTTCACCAACACATTTTTATACAAATGTGTTAATGCATCGTGCTCCTATAAAGCTTAATCACTTCTGGCCTGAACTGTTGATCTACTCAAGCGTGCATCATGAATTTCTTTTTCTGTAAATGATAGGTCAAGAGATGACAGGATTTAAACTTTCTACGTTTTTTGCAGCCAGAGTCCTGGCATTATTTTTAAAGATACGCTTTAAAGTTTGAAATAGCGATAACTTGTCTCAGAACCTGTTGCCTACGCTGCGTTCTTCTCATGTTTAGTCTTGTTTCCGAACGAATTTGAAAGTTAGGCTAATCATGGATTCCAGCAATATCTGTCCGTCTGCAACAGGTCCTTCATTCCATACTCTTCTTTGAACGAAAACCTGATTTTTTAACTGTTTACAGCTTTTGTTTTGATTGAGCTTGCTGCCAAGAAACCAAAACGTACAGTTAGTTTTTCAAGTGAGATGGGAATGTATCTTAGACTGAACTAACCTACGCGTGGTTTAACAGCTTTCACAAATGAGAGTTAACCATCTAAGACAAGTGGTACAGTTGGCTGAGCACGCGCCACCAAAGCTGGCCGTTTGGGCTCGATTTCCGGCCGGGCCATACCGAAGACTTCCCTGTCCAACCTCGTGCTCGGCGTTAACTGGTGTGTGCAAAGAAACGGTTCACGTGCGGTGCTGCCATTGACTCCCCATCAGTTCAGCATTTAATGTACTACGAAAGCAGACGTGTGGTCCCCTGCGCAACCGGACGGTGGGCGCCCGCAGACCGTTAGTGACACTTCGGGAAGAAGTACAAAAAGCGAGTATAACGAAACTCAACTGATTAATTAATAGTTGGTTGCAAAATGAAAAAGTACCAAAATGCCGAAAATATTGTAATAAGATGTTTCAGCCTTGGAGATTACCGGTATAAGCTAAAGCAAAGATTAACCTGTCAATTTTCGCAATGTCGAATTGATCTTTCCGAAAACAAAAAGTTTTTGTTTTGAAAATTTCAAGCTGCATCTACTGTTTTTCAATGGCTACAAAATAAACAGTTTGTTTGTAGATCTGAACTAAATGTTTATCACGACAATCTGCATTTGTGAATGTAATAAAAGTAATGCACGTCACTGCCATCTGAAATATGGGACAGAGTTTTTGCTGAGCTTCATACTCTGTGTCCTGCCGAAAAGACCCCAAAGGTCGGCACGGTGCCGTCTGGAGGCCGATCAATTTTTCTTTATTATGCAGCATTGAAAGAGAAGCAAGGCTGAGCTACATTTGTAAGTCGACTGTGTGCGTTACGATTCATTCCAAATCCTTGTTCACCAACTTTGTCCAGGCTTTGAGCATTCACCTGACCAACTTGGAAGTTCTTCGTCTTTCCTGGTGCTCCTGCATCACCGATGGTGGATTGTTGGGCATGGAGCCCGACAGCAGCGTAACGAATGCGGAATCAGACGAGGCGGGTTTGCTCCAACAACTGAAACTAAGTACGCGATTATGAGATAAACCTGAGCTTCCGTGATATTTTAATATTATGCAAGCCGCTATTGTGTGCATCAAAATCAGCGTTGAACTGGTTTCGATACGCCGCCATCAACGCCCAGCAAGGATTCAACGCGATTGTGTTTGTCTGTTACAGAAGCATTCCTTTCTTCGGGAAAGTATAGCACTAATCACGGATACTCGGGCTTAATACAAAGGCCGGGAAACGACCTGGCACCAGGTGGATGCCTGGGTGTTATGCGATGCCACTGCAATCAATTTGTTAATTTGGCCGAAGATGACTATGCATGCAACTTTTGCGTTCGGCCTTGCATGGCTATTCTTTAATTCGCTTTAATAGTGTCAGGAAGCGACTGAATAGATGCAAAAAATCCTCATACCCTCAGAAGTTAGCAATGCAATATCCTGCACTTTTGTAGACACCAGGTACATTAATATCACTTTCCTTGTGCGCTACTGGTGCTATAAAACGATAAAATTGTCGAAACCACTCCACGTTTCGATGACTTGCAACCTTACATAATCCTGTTCATCAGCACTCGCCATTCTAAAACCTTATCCTAGATGAAGATATTTGTTAATGCTATCGAAAGTGTGGTTCATTGTTAGTGCCAGATAAGCATATACAATAGTATTTGACAAACGAATGCGATCGGTTGGTCTGTTCTTATTGACATTAATATTGATAGTGAAAACTGCCGATATCGTCAGACATACACCACGTACTCTTTCCTCCAATCCGCTTTTTTGCAGTTACAACTAAGCTGCAATAGTATTAGCTTTTATTAGAACCTCAGAAGTGGCTTATGTTTTCCCACCAGGTTGTAAGTTCCGTGTATTAATGTCGCAAGACAAACGCCTGTTTTTTAACATTCGTTTTAACCCTGCTCAGGAATCCATAAAATGCTATACGAGTGGGGAAATCATGGGTATGATGCCATCCATAATTTTATTACGTCTTCCTGGGACATGTGACATCCGTTATTTCCGGACCAAACTATTTTTGACTTCCCGACATCCATTTTTAATCACTTTCACAACAAAATCGTATCTGCGCAGCGAAACATACATTGCATGCAAATTTTATACACTGTACCCCCAAATAGATTTTTAGAGGGGAATTTTTGTTTGTGTGTAGAAAACGTCACGCGCGTTTCATATCAAGTCCTGGTGTAGGAAGACTCCACATATAAGGTTTCGGTGGTCATATTTGGCCAAACACGTTTTGCACTTAAAATCAAATTGAAATGTTAAGGTGCACAAAATTTGTTACACATCAGGTAACCATGGGTGTTATAGTACCCATATTTTCTATATATAGGTTTTCAGGAACATATTTGTAAAATAACTCTGGCACCATTCCAGTAGTCTCTGAAAATCAGGAAAAATCATGAAAGCACAGTTTTCTAAATTTTTGTACGTATGTAAAATCAACAAAAAAGAAACCCCTGGGGGGTGGAACACCTCGGATTCCTGAGCAAGGTACATTTTTGCAGTAGTTATCCTTTGTCTTAACTCGGGCTGTTACTGAACTTTCGAACTGTTGTTGAACTTTGCGTTACTGAAATACAGAAGCAGTTAACCTTGTTCTCATTGATCAACGCCAGCTTGTATGTGCTTATAACTAACCTTTGTGAACAAGGCTGCATGCAGTTGATAGATGGTATTATTTATAGCGAAAGTTGCATGATTAGTTTTTGCATGCTCAGTTCGTATAAAGCGATAACAATACTGCAGTTGTCCATATCAAAGTAACTTTGATGTATAGATATTGACTTTGGAATCTAACATTGTTGCAAGTTCTATGTGAATGCCGAATTGTTTTTAGACACTAATTTTACCAAATTTCTTAAAGCTTTTGTTTAACTAATGTGGACATTCCCTGCCATGATTTCTCACTGATGTTAGATTACGGAAATGATTATCTTCATGTCAGCCCTTTCGGGTAGCAACAACCGTTGTTTGTTTGTCCATTTTGCGATTTTATACCAAGCTGTGCAACAAGATATTGTCCAGAGATTTTGAGCTGTAGTTTAATCTTGTTTCCAAAAATCTGTAACCTGCAGTTCTCTGTTCCAGCTGAAATCACTGCTTGCTACGAAGAAATACAGGCGTGCCTTAAAGACAGAGGAATCGTCAGACTCCACCGCCTGCGAGAGCTGAATTTGGAAAATTGCCGAAAACTTACATCAAACAGTTTGTTACATATTTTCAGGTAAATTGAGAAAATTTGAAGGAGTTGGAAAAACGGATGACTCCACCTGGGTGTCGCAAAGGAAGCAGTAATTCTTCGTTTGTGGCATTATCAAAATATTGATAGCTTGACCTTGATGATTGTTCAGCGTTTTCCAAGGACAGTTCATCTTGACAAATTACAAAAGATTTGTCTATATTCACGTGCTAAAGAAATGCTGATAAAGTTTTTTCGTTATAGTTTTCAGACAACATTTATTAGGTGCTCCTTTGTGGTGTAGCAAGTATCATGCTGTTTTTAAAATTTTTATTAGGTTTGCAAATGGACCCTTCAAGCATTTGGAAAAACTTAATGTGGGAATGCTATATCAGGCAGTAAACGACGACGTGGTGGATGCGATCTCTGCCGGCGCGCGGCGTCTCTGCCGTTTATCTCTTGCGTCATCATCGGTACGTACCTGCTGTTAAGCGTCCAGCGATCTTAATCGCGGGAAATTAAATGAACTTACCGAAATCTGAAAAAAAAAACGCTTGGATTACTCTGTGTGCCGGGTGCAGAGGTGGGGACCCTGAGGCCTGCGTGACCATTTAATGCGGCCCACGTCAAAATTTTCTTTACCCTATTTTATTAGATTTTCGTTTTGAAGCAATAAGCATCGGTTGAATGCGGAAAGCTTGATTGCTATGACGTTAAAAGAATAAATCACCGGTACTTCAAAATATCCTGCTCTGCAGAGTGTAAGATATTGGTTTTATTTTTCGACGCGCAGTGTTGTCAGTGAATTATTGCTTTGCTCAGGTGACCGATGCCGGACTATTGCAAGTAAGCCGCAACCTGCGAGGCCTCGATGTTCTCAATCTGTCGAACTGCGACGCGATCAGCGACAGGTGATGAACATCTTCCAGCGCGAGTTGCGTCAAATACGTCTTTTTCACAGGGCTTCGCTGTTGGCGCTGAGCGACTTCCTACAGCGTTGTTTTTAGATTGCACCTGGCGGATGTGTGAAAGTTGTTGTGTTAGGGAGGCCTATGACGTTTTGTAGCAACAACCAGTTGACGCGAACGTTTCAGGGCAAGTTGTTCTGCGACGACTGATTACAGTCAAGGGACGTGGGGTGGCTTGCGCAGCAGTATCTTGTTATACCTTAAATTTTCCCCGTCAGGAGGAGTTTGCTGTATATACGCTCCAAACAAAATATGCTCCAAACCCCCCAAATTGAAATATGAAAGTTTTGCCGGTTTTTAGAACGTCAGGCCCCCTGCACAAACGTAAAGTCCTATTGATGGCTTCTGGCGACGGTGTTTCAGTATATGAATGGTCAAGACAACGACTACGTTAATGTCGCGTTTGACTCAAGCGGTGCATTCCTGGTGATAGAGCCTGCAAGCGCCTCCCTGATTCGCCTGATTTTGAGCTGAGCAGCCTGTCACCTCGTCGTACTTTCGTAGGTTGTTGGCTCTGGCTACTCACGTTGCAGTAGGAAGCCTACCTGCGGTTGCTGCTCGCAACGCGTCAGCATTTCTGAATTTCACTGATAAAACTTCTATTCATCTGCTTTAGGTCGCTGGATTACTTGGCGTCGAACTGCAAGTGGTTGAAGGAGCTCGATGTTTCCATGTGTCGTGGCATCAGGGCACCGGCCGTGAATAAGCTGCGTGATGCGATGCCAACTTTATCTCGGCTCCATTCACGTTATGCTGGGGGTTCAAGTCTGATTTGTAGCAGCAGCAACGCCAACAGCTCGATGAACGAAGTCTGTTTAGCAAAGCTTTTGCCCCGGTGATTGTTTGGGAATGTTTTTGGAAAATTTGTAAAACACAATGATTTGTCAATGGAATTGTGGGATGTCGTTTTTTATGCAATTAAACTTTGGCGTGATTCCATGGGCGTCGGAGGATTTTTTCCAGGAGGGGGCCATTAGCGGATTTTTCCAGAGGTAGCCATAAAGATTTTTCCGGGGGGGGGCAAAAGTGGTAAAATATAATTTTTCCTTTTCGAAATTAAGAAAACGACCTTGTTTGCTAAAAATGTAAAAGAAAAATGTCGAATTTCCAAATCCAGGGGTCCCTTCCGACGCGCATGCGTGCTTCTGTGGGTTGCGGTTATGTTGAATGTTGCAGGGTTGTGATGGCCACAAGCGTACGGAAAGGTTTTTCCAGGTGGTAAACGTTTTTCTTTGAAAGTTTCGGAACTGCCCAAATTTGCCCAAGATTTTTCGTGCGAACCACGACCGCATTGTGCAGTTTGTTTCATAACCCTCGGGCTTTTCCGTAGTTTTTTCAACGAGCGGGAAAAAATGCCGCCCACTTTTGTGGAACTACAACTTCACTCAAAACCGGATTTCCAACGCTTTTGATCTTTAAATGCCTCAACTCTCATTGCCCTGCCTGCGCGGATTCTACATACTTGGCCCTAAAAATTGTTTCTTCGCCCAGAAAATACACAAACGCTGCCTAGATTCATCTGGTTTCGACAAGTTTTACTGACCTTGGGAAAGCTGCCACCTCCCCAGACCCCATCTTGTACGCCTGTGATGATGACGCAATCGACTCGTCCAGCTCGCACCTGTTTACCTCTCTACAAAAATGTGAGCGCGTTTCTCCTTGACGCGAATACACCTGCCAGAGCATAAGGCGAGCTTAGCTAGAATTTCGGCGCCATCTTTCGTAAAAGTAATTTTACACCCAAAGGTGCAACAACATTTGTCGCAAGCTATTTTTTTCATCAGGCGTAGCGGGAGGGACCAATTTTCCGTCGGTTTCCTATTTTTTCTATGCATGCAAATGGCACTTGTGTGATTTGGCTCGTGCACTTGTTGTTGGCAAGATAGCTTACTGGCAAGTCCAAGTGTGGCGAAAGGGAATCCGTTGGCTTGGTGGAAAGCCGTTGTCACTGTGCTTGAAACTATTAGGTGCCATCTGGTTGTGCAATATCCTTGCAGCGTTTCGATTGTTGACATACATGTTTTTAGATGTAGTTTAAACGTCGTACGACCATTGTATGTGAAGTTGCGTGCACCATTCGCACCGGTGACATTTTGCCTGAAGACTTCATCTTCTACAAACCCTGCCCTGCCATTGCGTTAGAGCTTCTAACAGTTTGTAGCTTTGGCATAATCTCTAAGGCCCGCAGATTTTTGCGCAAGCGGTAATTCACGCGGTACATTGTACATTTTCTGGAGTTAAACTGTTATTTATCGCGATTCGCAAGAGTACTTTTCACTTAATCTTTGTCATGTGACAAGCAGTCGGTACCTTCCTTCGTATGAATTTTTTACATGGTGTCTTGTATTTATTGCAAGTTTTTCAGAACAGTTGATAAACTGTGCTAAAAGACTTTTTGTTGTGATAAAGTTTGACATAGACGAAGCTTTTAGAAGAATTAATGTTGTCATGAAGCCTTTTAATGTGAGCTCACTATGCGCATTCCTATTGTTTATGTTGCGAGTTAAGCCGTTAGTGACGTGAAATTGTCACAGAAGAGAGTCCAAAGATAACTTCAACAATTCTGGGCTCTGCAGTGCAATACGACAAACCGTAACCGAATCGAGTGTAATAAAAGTCGCTTTATTTCGTTCCAAACTTTAAAATGAGTGGAAAGCGCTCATCTGAATGCTACAAACATTCGCCAGCAAATCGTCGAGTGTAATGTGCTTTTAGTTGAATACGGTTTAGAAAAGGTGTCGCAAAAGCCACGAAGTGTAAGCAGAGCAAATGCCATGGTTACAATGTTTCAATCTCATTGCATAAGAATGAATGACACTTACTCTTGAGTTGATTAGAACGAGTCAGCTGCACAAAATGATATGTTCCTCTCATATGAAAGAAAGCTGATTTTGCGGGCTCTCTGTGATGTTCGTATTCATGTCCTGTCAAAATATTTTTTCCCGTAGAATCGGATTAGGAGTCTTGGTTATGGTTATGATTTAGAAAAATTCAACACTGTGCTATCTTTGACAACAAACAAACTTTAGCCTTGCGGCAAGCTTCTGAGGAATCTGCCTGCTTTCTGCTTTCATTCTTCTGCGACGATTAAAACTTGCAAGCGTATCTATTTATCATAGTTAAAGGCCACAAAGATGGCGGCAAGTAAATCAGTCACAATTTATTGACGGGGAAACTAGTTTCGCGTTTTGCAACGCATCATCAGTCCTGTAAATGTTAGACAAATCTAACAGGCTAGGGTTGCCATACGTCAGGTTTTTCCCGGACATGTCCGGGATTTTAGTGGCCACTTATGCGTCAGGGAGAAATGTTAAAAAGTGCTTCAATGTCCGGGATTTTGGAATAATGCATTTTATGAAACCTGACCGCAATGTTTTCACAGTAAAAATTATTTGGTGCTAAAGATTAAACTTTAAAATTTTTTACTGTTAAAAATGGCTAAGCGAAAATGTAAATTTACTGACGAGATGACGGCAATACATTCATGTTTCCGGAAAGGTAGAAATGAATGGGAAGCAGAATGCTTAGTTTGTAAACCAGGAACATACATCTCGGTTTCATACAAGGTATCGCGGATTTAAAATCACATCTCAGTTCTGATAAACATTGCAAAGCAGTAAGTGGAGCTTCCTGATCAAGTATAGTAACAAATTATTTTGTCACAACGGGATGTAAAATAGATGAAGTCAATTTTTGCTGTTTTCGTTTTGTACTGTATTTGTCCTATTCTCACGGGAAAGCGACGGTGGCAATGTGCTTTGGATGCATCCGGAATTTGTACCAAAATAAAAGTGTTTTCGTCGCAAAAATTGGTTACAGTGACTAACATAAATATGTCAGGAATTGCGCCTCATCAGATATGGTAACCCTACTCAAAACAAACTTGAAAAACTGGTCAATTCAATGAAGATTGACTTCTATTTGCCGGCTTATATCTGGACATAATTATTCAGAATAAAAGCACCAGGAAAATGCAACTTTTGTGGAAGATGCTTTAAAAACAAGGGGCATTATATATTTAAATGTTGGGACTTCGTTGTTGTTTGCCCCCCCCACTATCTAAATTTATGGCTACGTGCCTGGTCCCGTTTGAATTTTTTTTGTACTGCTGGTTAATTATCTCCTTACAACATTTATCTTGAGACAGGCCATATGATTGAAAATTTCGTAAATGATTGATATTTTCACCAAAAATATGCTGGAATTGTAAAAATGTTGGAGATAAGGATGGTATTTCTAAGATATTTTTTATCCTTTTGTTGGTGTACAGCTTCTTTCTGAGACAGGCCTCAGTTTGGCCTCATGAAACTTTATAACATTAGGGCACTGTTGAACCGTGCAAACTGCTGAAACTTTCAAAGTGATAAGAGAAATCTTGACGTGTTGGTTGTTGTTAAAAGAGTTTGTGGCCACGTCAAACCGCTTGTTCTTCTACAACCTTTTGATTATTTTTTAAGGCCAAAACGCATCACC
>Ga0210059_1002325_pt1 | contig 29668 bp, 17 predicted proteins | sample Ectturendosymbi2_FD_188042 | JGI IMG/M metagenome (GOLD analysis project Ga0210059, IMG submission 188042) | Ecteinascidia turbinata endosymbiont from Florida, USA - Sample 2 (SPAdes) (version 2) | ecosystem: Host-associated > Tunicates > Ascidians > Unclassified | place: Key West, Florida...
ATAAGCAGTTGACGATGCTGTTTGCTGCGCACGAAGTCCTATATTGATTTCGAGTAATTCACTTTTACATTACGATACAAAGTAATCAGAGCAATTGCAATTCAATCAAACGCAGTTGTGCAGCTGGTTGTCAGCATCGATTTTATAAGTGTATGTACGTTTGAATAAACAGCTCTCATTGCTGTACGATTGGCACAAGTGCTAGACCGAATCTTGCGCCTACACGCTTCACAACGGTAGTGCGAACTTTTGCACTTTGGTGACATTCCAAAGGAAAATACATTTCACATTTCATCGCCGAAACGGCGGCGCGGAACTGTCCCATTCCGTTGCCTGCGTCTTCCGTTCGCTGAATCGTACCGATTATTACGTGTGAATCAAGCAAAAAATCTTGTCGTTGATCATGTTTCATATGCACCTCATCAAAGCTTAAGTTTATACTGCAGATAAGAGATATGTGTATGGCTAGCATTATCCTGCTATAAAAACATGATTGCTTCTTCTGAGCTTGTGCAATACAGTAGCTGTGCAGCGCTCGTGTCTTCGCCGTTCAGATCGTCACAAAACGCGATGGCATGGGCCATACATGTTTGAGCTCGGATTGTCGGTTTGAACTGCAAGTAGAGTGAATCAGAGACTGATTGTAGGGACCTGACTAATTCCAGGAACTCGTATTTTCAAGTAGAGTGGATCAGAGACAGCCGATAGGCAGTGTGAGTTTCGTAAAAGTCTACTTTATTCAACGGTATACTTAACTAGGTTTTTTAAAGGTGTATTAAGGACCCGATCCGGGTCTCTAGAATTGAAAATACGGGTCCCTAGAATCAGAGAGAATCGGGTCCCTAGAATCAGAGAAGTCGGGTCCCTACAGGTCCATACCGGGTACCTAGTATTTTCCTTAAAAACAAACCTGTACTCAACATTTGCCGTCATAGAAAAATTAATTTCAACAAGAAAAGCCTAGAGATGGCGTTGCTCTCAGTTTGATTAGGCAATATCCTCAGCCTGAAAACCTAACGCAAGGGTAAACGATATGTTTAGATATGATCGTGGTGAAGGCTTTTATTAAAACGTGGCGTTAATCAAAACAGTTGATAATGGCTGTAATGAATAAAGTTGTTCAACGCAGTTACTGTCGAGCGTAAGACGTTGTAATCACTGCATAAACTTTGGGTTTTTCAATGTCCCTGCCCCGCGTTTATTTTTTTGTTGATGTACCTGTGTATATATACTATTTTATACTGGCGGCTATAGCTGAATACAATACAATCCTGCAGAGCACAAAAAAGGACTTGGTCCCACCTTCGAAATAGACATCTGTTCGTAACCAGTCCCGTCACCACGGGGGCTTAGTCCCCCAAACAAAACTCCAATTTTCCCGAAATTGAAATATGAAACAATTTTTTGGCAAATTTTAGAATGTCAATCCCCCCCTGCACAAACGTAAAGCCTAGACCTTCTGGCAATGGTTCTGTTGGTAACGAACAAAGGCAAGGAATAACATTATGCACGTGTAATGGGAAGAGGTCCAACACAACAGCTAGACCAAGTTTGCAGGTCACTATGAAGACTGCAAGCTAGCGCTTCTCAACCATAGCCGGTTTTAAACCTGTTTAAAATATTTTTTCAAAATGGGTCTTCGCACCTATAGAGGCCTCCGTGCAAGTGCCAACAGAGTTAACGTTTGAAGCCTTTTATACATTCTAAGGGGATTAAACCACTACTGAAACGTGAAGTGAACAATGAAACGTTCTTTACATCACTGAGATCATATTATTAGATTAATTACTGTATTATCGCCTGCTATATGCAGCATATATAATATTTATACTTAAAGGTGGGGATACTACACGAAATTTTAACATACATAAATGTTTACATTTGTAAAGCATTTATGCCGCCATCACATCCCTTAATTTTTTCGTTTGATCCCCTGGGCCTGGAATGTGTAAACTATTAAAACGTCATGCGGTGAGCTTACCGGAGACTAAAAACCAGCAGGGAAGAAAATTTGACTAAGTATGTCGGGTTCATATATGCCTATGTAAAGAAAGCACAAAATAGAAAAATTAATGATAAGAACGGTGGCGACAAGCAGAAAACACAAGACGCATAATCGACAATGAAAAACAAGACACATTTCAGTTGGTGATGTTTGATTGTGGTTTTCAAGATGCTTTATTCAGAGTTTTTTTAAAAAATATTAGGTACCCGGTATGCACCTTTAAGGTTCCGATTTCTCTGATTCTAGGGACCCGATTTTCAATTCTAAAGACCTGAATCGGGTACTTATCTTGAAATAAGCACGAAACATGATCTTCTTTCATTTTAAATTTTTGTAAGCTAATTTGAGGGGTGGAAAGGGCGGCACTTTCATGGTCGGCCCTGGGCAGCACTTAGTTTCGCTACACCACCGCGTGTCATTGAACACTTTTGCCTCAAAAGTAGCAACAAGCGCGGTGTTCTTGGGGCACTGTAGTAAGGATTTGCGAATTATTTATTAACCGTACTTTTAGAGCGTCAAATCGTCATGTTCCGCTTAGCGTTTCTCCATTTTTGCCTCGTAACAGTGGGAGAAGGGGCATCACAAGTGGACTAGCCTTGGGGCTTCGTATCAGCTAAATCCGGCCCTGAGGCCATGTCTTTTACAATATTGTAATGTCATGGATTACTGTGGTGCTCTATTTTTTATAGCTTTTTATTGTCCTTTTCCACTGATGCAACCTTGTATCCATGTTGGCGCTTTAGTAAATTTTTACATTTTTGCTTATTTGGGGTTATATTTACCCGCAGTACACCTAGATCGGACACAGCACCCCCACTAGAAAATTCGTTCCTCTGCACCTATGTTTGGTTCCCTTCCTCTTCATATTTTCTTCTATATCCAACAAGCTTACCACCTAAGAGGGTGTTTACATACAAGTTTGAGTTTGATCTAAAAGCAAAACAGTTTTTTAACAAAGCTTCAACCTTTCTGTGTAGAAAAAAGAACAAGAAAAGTAGATCGTGAAAACAGTTCCAAGCACAGTCATTTCGCAACACCTCGCGTTCATATAAGTGACAGCAATGTTGAAGAGGCGGATGAAGGGCGGCGGCCGTCGAATCAAAGGGAGATCTCTAACCGGCCTGATCATCCCATCAACAATAAAAATGTTGGATGCTATGGGTGAAAACAATTCCTGACTATTTGTAGATATGATATTATTTGTTATCATTAAAAATCAAATTCTGAAATACATTGGTCAAAGTTTCTGAAATTTGCATTTGAAAAGCTAACAAATGTGTAATTTACCGCGTGCCGGTATTTTCTTTTACAACCTTGCACCTACAAAAACCGAGTTGTGCTGAAGAACAAGCAATTAATTGCTACACCCGCCTTCGAGTTGTACGGAAGTAAAAGCAATGACTTGCTACAAACGTTCGTAGTGTGGACATATATTTATAACAGAAATTTGCTTCACTTATGATTCAGCGCCATTCCCTGAAAGCTTGTGTTTTTCGCATACGAAAATAACCTATTGATGTTACTGCAAACAAAGTTTTTTGTTTTGAGGCAAAACATCCTCGCTGCACGCGCATACGTGATCGGAGTAGTAGTTTCCAACTTCACAACACTGCCAAACAAGATACCATCCACTTATCACAATTGAACTACAGTACAGACTATAGAGGTCTAGTAGCTTGTCTTTTTAAATATAAGATTGCAGATAATATCCGCATTGTCCAACAAGGTTTGTAAATCCTACGTTTTCAGCAACACTGAGCGTTCTCGGGTTCCACTTCGGTCCTGTTTCAAAAAATTCAGGTCAATTCTAAGATATGATTCAATTTTTTCATTGGTGGTAAAGTATAGCTTGGCTTGCCGTAAAGTTAAGTTGAATTATTGTATTTATTGTAGGGTATAGGCCATGCTTGCATCTTACTGTATGTGCATAGCACTATATATGCATTATACTATATATTTGTAGGAAGAAGCATAGCTTGCAAAGTAACTTCATGCAACGCCAGAAAACGCAGTTTCTTCCACGGTAAAAAAAGCTTTTTACAGCTGTCTTATTCTTAGATAGTTGTGAAAACGTTACATAGTTTTACAGTATTTTACTAGGCATCGATTGAGTTTTTCATTATACTGTAAAACACATCACTATAACTCTACAACTCAAAAGTTTAGTTGTACATTTTTTCATTTTTGGGGATAACAATCAAACAATACTTGTTATTATGCGTAATACTGAAATGGAATTACATTATGCCACTACCAGGAATGACTGAATGATTCTGGTGACTTATGCTATTTCTGTGAGTCATTTCTTTTCTGTAACGCAACTGAGCACTCATTTTTACAGCAAGAAGAACCTAATTCGTACGAGATTTGACACCACTTCAGCACTGTCGGTAATCACAGGTAAGATATCCGTGTTGAAGGTGGTACTCAACTCCACTTTGTTGTAAATTTCTTTATGCTTGGTGGTCCGACGGCATATCAATTACGGGATGGAAACAGCACAATAGTTAATTTTTTTCAGAACAAAACTAAAACAGCGATGATAAACGGCATCTCGGACTGTGCTTGCGCTCGAATGACAACTATTAAGACCAATTACCAAGCGATTTGACCTACCTCCAGATAACAAAAATATTAAAAGGATCTTAACTCTAAACCATATTAATATTTTTACAATGTGCAAGGGCTTACCCGCAGGAAACAACGAAAGACAAGTGTTTGTCAGGTTACCTTGGAAAACTATTTCCTTTGTTCTGATGTGCCATAAATTTATATAAAGAGGATTCGGGTAAAATCTCAAAGAAATACCGAGAAACAGTTTGTCTTTAACTGTGCGATACCGAACGTTTGCATGATGTGGAAACAAAACCCATAAAAGGACACGTAACTAAAACAAGCATTTCAGTACAGCACGATAAATCAAGTAAGACGATTAACATTACGAAAAAAAGACATGGAAATGCAGCTCATTTCTATTAAATGTTCAGTTCAAGACTTGATGAATTACTTTTAATTCCCGGTTTGGGAACCAATGTAGTCTAGATTTCCTGACCTTGTGCGAACTAAGTTTTACATCACAATTCTTGCCAGGGACCGAGTTTTCTAGAAAACTTTAGGGGGACAAACTTCGTGTGATATGCATGTATGCATGTTGCTGTACAATCACACAAATATGATATTATGGCTTGCGTTGCACTCAACCGTAGTACGACCTTTTTGCAAAATTGGCAAAATGGGAGATAAATTATGGAAATGATATACTTTGGGGGGACCATGGTCCAAGTGCCCCTCTCCTCTGACTACGCTCATGCTGTTATGGCAGTTGCTGCATAGTACTGTGATAGTACTTGACATGACTGAGCGACGTGTATGTAGACACGGATTCGGTTAATTAACCAACGCAGTTATCAACAACCATGATAATTCAGTTTACATAGGAAATCTGTACACTGTGTCTATAGGTAAACCAATGATAATGTCCATTTTTCTTAACTATTCCCGGTCTTTATGCTGGGGGTTTTCAACAGTAATGTAACCACGAAATTTGTACAACTACATTGTTTTTTATCACAAAATAATAGGGGGGACTTAATATATTGTGTCCCCCCTTGTCCAAAAGTTGGATGGAAATGCTCCCGTGAAACTCGATCCTTCATACTTACATTACGACGTTTCTTTATTTTTGCTGAGTTCTTTTTGCGTCTCTCAAAGAAAGCTCGAAAACATCTCACAAAGAAAATTTGAAACATCTCAATACCGCACGTGTCGAGCCTCACGGTTTCTTAAGTCATCTCTCGCGAGTGCCCCCACCTCGCTACCACGCACGAGGTTCGTTCGATCAAAAATGAATTACGCTGCATTCGTGCGTATGACTTTGCGGGAACAAGCAAGAAACCTGCATCCGCTACAGATTCGAAAACAGGAAGTCTGTGGTCATTTCGTTCTTTTTAATTTAGCACACGCCTTGTACTTCAATACTTTAACCCAAATTGTCACATGCATCTGAAATCGGAAATTCAGGTTCCCGGCTTACTTTCGGAAGACGCTTTTACACGAAATTTGAGACTTATCCTTCCAATTTCTTTTAAGCGAAATTGATCATTTTGAAGAAATTAAGCCATGCGTGGTACATATTTAGTAGTAACGAGGGTGTGACATCGGATTCTCGTGACATGTTCGTGCTGTAAAAAATTATATTATGGTGTATGGCGATTTCAGTTTCATCCGTTTCGTCCTCATCGTCACTTCCAAGTGCAGTTATTTTGCTCAGTCTTGAAATACAATGCACGCTTATCTTAGCTTAATTACAGTGCAACAAAAAATGACACTGGCACATCACGAGTGTTGCTTGATGTAAACTTGAGAGCTCGTAAGAAAGATGCTTATATTTGACCGAGTTTTAAATGTAGTTTCAATTTGCTATGATTTTACGTTCTATTAAATTCAATGCAAACAAGGCACCCTTGAATGCGAGGCGTTTTTACCTTCTTCATGTGCACTTTTATTTCATGATCACAAACGTGAAAAAATGCTTCACAAGTTCTACTTTTTCAGTATCAACCGTTTGATTTTGTATGCAGAAGAAAGCGGTTCAGCCCGGAAAAGTAGTAACACTACTGACTTGCGAAGCTCAGATAAACGAACCGGTAAGGTCGTCACACTGTTTCAGTTGGAACTAGTCTGAAACGTAATCGGAACGTCATCGCTTTTGCACTTATTCTGCGAGGTTTATATGCCACGATTGCCCGATCCACGATGACTGCTGCATGAACTCAAATACTCGCAGACCCAAATTGCAGCCCGATTTCTACAAGTCATCACTTGCCTTACTTTTCCTTGAATTAAGATTGCTTGCATTGTGCAATCGTTCGCCCGCTGATTTATTGAATGCATAGGTATAGGAACAGGCAAATTTTTGGCCCAAATTTCCCTAAACTTGCCAACTTGCCCAAAAAAACACCAAAGGAAATTACCTCAAAAAAACGACTGCATTTCTTTTTATGTTGGGCGCATTTTTTTGCCCAAATTTCCCCTAACTGGCCCGAAACGAACTAAATAAAAACATGACCTCCAAAAAAATGTCTTGCACTTTGATTTTGGGTGCCATTTCTGTAAAATCAAAGCACATACAGCGATTTTGCGAACGTTTTCACAAATTTTGCCCAAATTTCCACAGATTTTGCCCGGATTTTCACCAAATCAAACGTTTTGGGGGTGCGGTTGCAGCCCCTGCACTCCCGCCTCCTACACCAGTGATTGAATGAAAAGTTACTTTTGAATGAAAATGTATGCAGTGTATAGAGCAAGCTCCAACCTGTGATAGCTGAGGTACTCTAAGGATAAGCTGAGCCAATTGGCATGTTGCCATGGGCGCAAGTAGTTCTGTCAACATTTAAAAGTATCAAACGTCCAACGTTGTTTTTTGTCTTGACCCTTTAACGCCCGCAGAAGCCACGATTGCGGCTTTTGAAGTCATGATCCGGCCATAACTCGCGAACGGATTGCGCAAGAGCAGGGGTTCCCAACCTGGGGTACATGCACCCCTGGGGGTACATTTGCCTATATCAAGGGGTACATATATCGTACAGCCGCAACAATTGACTTTAAGACATACAATGTAGTCCACGTTTATAGTTTTAAAAATCTAAAGATTCCGTTAAAAATTCAGTAGATTTTTGTTAATTTACTCAGCCTTTCTTTCATAAAAAACTGTAGGGGTACATGCTCATCTATCGAAATGCTGAAGGGGTACATGCTAAGAGAAAGGGTGGGAACCCCTGCGCTAGAAAGTCAGTGAAGATTTCCTCGGATTCGGAAGACAGCAAACGATCCGATGGGTTACGGAAAAGGTACCTTTACATTTGAAATTTTTGAGAAAAATGCGAAGTTCTGATTTTACGGAAGTGTTTTTTTGACAATTTTCCAAAAAATTGAAAATATTCTTTTCACGCTTCCCTGTGAGCTTTTTTGAAACGGTTTTTCGCTTAGACTACGTCTGAAGACCCCAGCTAACAAAAAATTCTAACCAAAGTGAGTCATCACTGTTTTTGGGGGAATTTTGGGTGAAAAAAATGGGCGAGGTCGCGTGATTTTTGGAATGACGTCACCGGGGCTTGAAAAAAACTACAAGGGGTAGATCGTTTTCATTTGTTATAAATGAAACTAGGCGAAAATCTGAATCTTTAGAGCTCTTGACTGACGTTCTAGAGTTTGTGGCTCGAAAGTTATGGCCTAAAAACCACAAACTAATTAGCTAATCCCATCGAGAATTAGCTAATTTGCACATTTACAAAATCTTCCATACATTTTTTCTCTCTCAAAACTTTTACTTCAAATTTGGTAGGATGTTGTAAGACACCAAGTGAAACCTGTTCTGCAAGTTTCAGATGTTTCGTTGGCCAACTGAAGGGTAAATTTACCCTTCATTCGTTCATGAGCGGACAATTCCGAAGATGCCCCCACCAAAAAGTTCATTTTTTTCAATTACTTTCGCAGAGTGACGGTCATAACCGACATGTTTTATGTAGAAACTTTTTTCCAAAGTGTTTGGTTTTCCCTCCACGACTTTTCGAATAGAAGCGGCTAATCTTTTTGGTAACGTGAAAACCGGTTTTCCCCAAAGCTTCAGACATGTTTGGTGCAATCACCAAACACCTAACTGAAGTAAGCAATGAACCGTCTCATAAATGTCACAAACAAATGATTTGTTATTGCACCCCAAACAGAAAGGCCACCAGCGCATTCATATCACAGTGCAATAAAGTGTACAAACTCATGGAGAAATGGCCAAAAGTTATTCGCCATTGCTCAAAGTTATTTTTTCGAATTTTCCGCATTTTTATTAAAAAATATGTTTTCTCGCGTGTACTCGTTGATATACGAGCAAACCTGTCTTTAGGGGTTCTAGGAGGATAGTTTCGCAACAACAGAATTTCTAATTGCAAAATTAGCCAACAGGGAAGACTCGCATATAAAACAAAGCTTTTGCTCAAGTGTGGTAATTAACAACGACGCAAACAACTGGTACCAAAGAAAAATGGGATTTAATATGGCCGCAACACAACTGATAACTCATAAACTGGTGTCAGCTGAACTTACCTCGAAAAACCGCAGAAACATCTATGCGATTTTGAAATAAGTAAATCCTCAAAAAAGTGTTTTCCAATAACAGGGACAGTGGTCGGTTGCAATAGGTAATGCAAGCTGAATAATACAGTAAAAAACTTATGGTTTGCAAATAGTGTTACAACTAATCTAAATAAAAATGTCTTTCCTCTTTAAACGGGATAAATAGTCCAGCTAGAAACGTCAATAGTTTTGAGTAAGCGAATAATTTTGTGCGTACTTTCCCTTAATTCGCTAATCAGGGTATCGGCCCCAAATGTTGAAAAGTGAAAACCCCTGTTTTCCTAAAAAACTGCCGAAAATGCGTACAAGAACCGCATCGCATCTTTCAGCTCTACAAACATCAGTGGCTCATGTTTCATTTGTGCTTTTGTAGGAAGGAGAGTCCTTCAACAAATGAAGCGACACCCACCGGAAGGAGATGTTTGTCCGGCATCTAACGAGAAAAGTGATTGCAAACAAATCAGATCATTAGAAAGCCACGTGAAGAAAAACGATCTTGACGAACGCCGCGTTAGTAACCGCGGATCAACATCTCTAACTTTGTTCAAACTCATAAAAAACAGAAAACAGCTCGGTATCAACAAAGGAAGAGGGTTTACGCGTGAAAATGCGTTTGTTCAGTAATTGCTTGAGAATCGAAAACCATGATACTCAGCGGAAAATGTGGATACTATTTACATTTATGCGTGAAATGCCCGCGTCTAACTGATGTTTTCACAGCTTGTCGAGCTAAATGTGTTTAGGAAGACACTTGCTGTAAGCAATGTGCCAAGGTGACTGCCCTATGCTGGCGCAAGGTCTTTCAAAACCAAGCAAACCCTTTGAAGAGGGTGCGGCCTGCCTCGGGCGAACTTTTCCAGGGAGAGATATTTGAGTTTTTTTTGAAAAATTCTATAAACTTTCTACACGCATTGCAATATTTGCAGTTCCAAATTCATTCAGTTCATTTTCTATGTAGCGCTAGCAATTCAGATTCTAACACAGTTTTTTGCCCAAATGAAACAGAACTCGACCTAATACAGTAAACATACTTGTATGGGATGAAAAATTCTGTACGATTGTTTGCACGACTTGGATTGTATTAAAAAGTTGCAACAAAAAGCATGTTCTATTTGCTTTCCTTTATAACACTGTAAATGCTCTTGTAAAATAAGATTCATCTTTGCAATTGACGTTATCAGCGTGTGAAAATGACGAATGGTTGCTTTTAAAGTTTTCAAAGGAGTAGAAAGTCAAGGAAGACGAGGGGCTGAAGCGGCACAGAGAATACAATCAGAACCTGGCACATAACAAGGAAAAGGTCAAAGATTTTCTTTCCTTGTAGGCTACTCTACAGGGTGATCCAAAAAGGTGTTTCTATTTTTGATAAAATAGCATTTTGCATTGAAAGGAAAGCTTTCCTATATTTTTTATAGGCCTGCCTTACAGGCGTGTAAGTTTTTTCCTCGTTCACCACCAGTTTATCAAGGCTCAATAGTTTATAATGTGCTCTATCCAAGCTGCTTGGCTGAAGTACTGACATGGCTACTCGCACATTGAAGTTTGTAATTACTCTGTTCAACACCTCATGGTGAATTCTCCTCATCTCCGCTCGAATGCTGTTTTGAGCTAAGGTTACCAGACGTCCTTAAGCGCCAAGGACTTTCCTTGAATTTTCCTTCAAAACTGGTTTTGTCCATAATCCTTGTAAAACAGTTTGTTGTCCTTGAGTATTTTAAGGCGTCCTTGAAAGTTCTTGAACACTTGTAAAATTGTTCATTATTGATCTAAGGATTACACTGAACATGCAAGAACCAAGATTAAACAAAGTAATTGAACAGAATATTGTGTAGATTTGTTCCATCTTAAACAGTTTTGTAGTAAAAAGTACCGCGTAGAAAAAAGTACTCATAGTTATTCAGCAATGTGTGTTTAAAAATGTGTTACACCACTACAACTAAAATATATTCAAAGTGGGCATGAAGTAAAATTTCAATAATCACAAAACTAGAAAATGCCCTTGAAAAAATTTGAAGTGGTCTGGCGACCCTCTTTTGAGCGCAACACATCAATAGGGGATTGTTAGCATAGACCCTGTCTTTTAGGCATCCCAACAGAAACTAATCCGAAGAGAATAGATCTGGAGAATGTGCAGGCCAAGGATGGTCCGTAAGACAGGAGATGAGCCTGTCTCCATGGAAGTAACGTTGGAGGTATTTGAGTGAAGCCTTGGAGCAATGCGGTGGTGCTCCATCATGCTGCTATATCACAGTATCCCTGACCACTTCTCCCTTCCGGCTCAGCAGGGTCGGAGGCAGAAGTGAGAGGAGGGCGATTGGCCCCCTTAAACCTACGAAAGTAACTACGTTCACCATGATTTTTACAATTCGGAAAGCAGCATTCGCGATATAAGCACGTTTTGTCGTCCATAGTTTTGTAACAGCAATGTTGTAAAGGATACTTCACCCCTCTTACAGTAGGCTAAGTAGCGAAGCCGTTATGAGATTTGACCACCAAATATTACTGAAATCGCCCCCCTGAGCTTACCGGCTGGATCCGCCCCTGCGCCTCAGTGCCGGGATTAAATTGTCTTCTCATTAGTTCAATGTATCGATCTGTTCACAGTTGCCGAAAGTCCAACAACAACCTCGAACCAGTATAGCCCGATAATGCCATGAGGACACAACGCGCACAAAGCAGTCACTTTATCCACACTTTACGAGCGATACTGATGTTCATGAAGCTGAGTCTGAGCCAAAAAGCGCATATTCTGTTTGTGAACGTGATTGCTAAGGCGAAATTTGCCTAGTTACTGAAAAAAATTAAGTCCAAGAAATCAGGATGGTTTTCAATTCGCTTACTGATGGTTTGCCCAAAGGCACGTCTCTCAACTTTATTTGCATCGGTCTGAAGTTGTAAAATCTGTATCTTATACGCAGTGGCGTAACTAGAGGTTTGAGCCAGGGGGACAAACTTTGCTGATGGGGGACCATTGGACACCGTTTGGGAATGCAATAATTCGTTCCCAAAAATTCACATAGCCTACATTTCATATATATGGGCATTAGTCTTCGCATGTTTGCGACACTGATATGTGGGTGTAAGTCTTCATGCACACCTGGTTCATGGTGATTGGCACATTAAACGACATGCTAACCGAGAGGTTGCAACAAACGATACTCGAATAACACAAAAATGGTTATTTATAGCACAGTACAGAGCAGATGTTACATTCTAAACAACACAGGCATAGGCCTTCACAGAAATTTTTCCACTGATCGGCAAAGTCGACATTTTACTTGCCCATTTCAGGCTGCTGACGATACAATGCAAATGGGCGTTCACATAACGCTTTACCCTTTCTACACCACAAAGAAATTGTCACGGCAGCAGTGCCAAAAATACACTTCGTTGGCAGCAAGGTTTCTTTTCACATTGTATAAAAGTACGTGACTTACTGCTATCAGCAGTCATTGTCTCGCTGCATTACTTGCCACAGATGCCTTCAACAGTCACATGCGGCTAAACGCCTACTACCGCCACTTGAAGCGAACCTTTGTTGCTATGTTGCTGTTATGCAATGAAGGCCATTTTAGAACTATCCGCACCCAAGTTTCGCAACCTGCCTCTGGAGGCAATGTAGCGGACACGAGTGAACTGCAAGCTCAAAATTAAATGACACCACAACAGTGAACCCGGCTCTTGTGCAGCGTGAGTGTCATATCGGAAAATAAAACTGTCATTGCAAGAATATGTCAATTAAGCTGCTGACTCCAGGTTTTCTAGAAACTTTTGGTTCTTAGTCCCAATTTCCAGGTGGTGGCAAATTCCCATTTTGTCTCCCCTACGAACACCCATGAACACAGGGAAATGCCAAACACTGAAACAGCGCACTAGCTATACCTACTTTCACTTATCATGAAATAGTAATCCGTCAGTGGGAAGAAATGAAGACATTTTAACATCAGGTTCTGAAATAAATGGCTAAAAATGTCGGATGGGGATGCTGAGTGGTGCACAAAAGCATGTAAATTGTTTTGATCAAGGCATCAAATGTTTTTGCGAGATATTTTTAGCATGAGTTGGACAATCGCTTGTATTCATTTAATTTAAAGCACGATTTGACGGTTGGCATCAGTTATGACATTACGTATTTTGCTCGCGCATATCCTCAACATGGCAGGGGTGAAGGAGTAGGGCAACTAAATACTGACTACTTTTTCAAGATATTAATTGGAACTGTGCAACTGCGTTGAGCACACTAGTCATAAATGTGAAATTTTCAGTTATTGCTACATGTGTTTTTATTTGAATTAACCCATAAACTGAAGATCTCCGTGGACATTTAATTGTCGAAATTCAGATCACAAAATTGCTGACCTAGAACATCTCCGCAGCGTTTATGCCGTTAGATATTTCCTAGGTTAATGCATGTGGCCTTTCAAATTAAATCATTTTTTGACGAAATATACAATAAATTTGCAGCAGCAAAGGCAAGAAAACTTTGTCTTTCAACTTGGATAATTACTAGTAAAGCATTACTTTTTACAATAAAGCATTCTTTAAGAAGATAAAGGTAGAATTTTAAGATAAAATTAATTAGTTTTTGCAGCCGGCGGACGATATTCCACAGTCTGTGCGGCCCAATTCACCGTACTTATTCGACTGTTAGCCGTCCTTGATTGTAAGCTGCCCTTCATTGTAAGCCGCACGAAATGGTTACAAAACGTTATAAGCCGAGGCTTACAATGGAATAAATACGGTAAATAGATTCCCCACCCCTGGTCCAATGCATGCATGCACACCACATGGTTGCATCTACTAACAACGCGGTCTTATGACAAGATAATGCCAAGCCCAATCAGTCATTGGTAAAATTAAGGGTCTCAAGCTCAAATTGCTTTGAGGGCCAAATGAGGATTATCAAAGTAACCGAGAGCCGCATTATGACTACCCCAGGGCAGCAATGTGACGTTGAAGCAACAATGGTGGTACCTGAACCCTACTAGAAACAGCTTTTACATCACAAGTCCTGCGAAAGGCAGCAATGTGATGTTGAAGCAACAGTGGTGGTACCTGAACCCTACTAGAAACAGCTTTTACATCTCATGTCCTGCGAAAGGTAGTGTTGCAGTTGACTGCATCGCCTTGAACTACTGAGGCAAGCACAAGAGAAAGATGGCAATTTGGGGCATTAACTAACAGGAAAGCAACCAGCCGCAATAGAGCTCCCTCACTGAGTTCAGTATTCTACTACTAGGTTGCACTATCATTATATAGGGATAAGAGAATTACGATAATTCGGTTGTGGTGACTATCACAGTGACTTGTTACTCATGGGCACCATCTAGCGGTGGCCATTATTTACATGTAGCGCCATCTTCTGGCCGCCAAAGTAGGTCTATCGCAAATTATTTATAGCAGTCTCTACGTTCGTTTAAAATAAACTTGTTCACTCGCTAGCCGGTAACTTTTAAACACCTGTTAATAAACTAAATAACTTATAATATCTTAATTATTTAAAAATTTTTACATTATATCCAACAGTTTTAAACTATGTCCAACACATTTCTTCGGGGGGGAGAAAATTTTTCTAAGGGGTCTTCGCCCCTCTGGTTACGGGCCTGATCACGGGCCACGTGTTTGAAACCCCTGGGTAAAATGTTGCTGCTGTGTGAAGTTTCTGCCATGTTTTCTACTACAAAACGTTTGTTGGAGTATAATTTTTCTTCTATGCATCAGATGGTCTTACTCAAACAGTGGACTATAACGAAGTTGACTTAAAATTTTTACTGATGACCACTAATGATTTTGCTGTTCGAAACTAATAAATTGCTGATAAACCTGAATCCAGAATTTGTGGAGGTTTAAAAGGTAAGGTCTTCCATCCGCTTTCTTTATTTTGGTTTCGGATGCGCATGCGGCATACACGTCATATGAACATCGGCCATGCAGACAGCACCGTAGGAAGTTGTGAACTTGTTAAGTGGTGTCAGGTCTCTCAACAATGGTGAAAGCAAGTCAATTTTTGCTTAGGGGGAAATCATGGCGTTATAAGGTAGGACTACCAGAGTTTTTAATGAACAGCGCCGTAAAATCCAATGAATCAAAGAATTACAATCCTCATTAATATCTCCTCTCTGGCCATGTACCTCCCTGACCAGAAGGGAGGTACGAGTGTAGTACCTGCAGAAAGGAGAGGTATTGAGTGCTGTCCTAGTGCATATCCAGAGCTTAAAAGTTTGCACTTGTAGCAAAAGATCCCACGTTTATAGGGCAGGATTATTAGCCATAGATGACCTACCCCTTCACCGTTTGGTAGTGTTCTTTTGCAGTGAAACTTAAAATAATGTGTCCCATCACTCTCGTTTCTAGGGAAAACTTCTATTATAGTTGTAGGCGGTTCTATTTGGGTTAAATAGTCCAGGTTAGTCTCTAACATTCCGACTCATGACACCTGGCTAAGCAGCAGGTCACTTGTTCATCCAAATTTTGGATTGCTTGCTCGCATGCCTCATCGGATGCACCATATCAACACTTTCGGAACGACTGATATCACTTCCCGTACATAAACTTCCACTTTGATTTTCTGGCGTAACGTGACCAGGCTGGCTGCCTACGTTGTTGTCATCTTCAGTGTGGCGTGGCATTTAGGGTATCCACTCAGTGGTTGAAATACCTGTCCAAAGCGCGTTTCTTGTTTTTGCTTCTGTCTGTTTTGCCTTAGCTTTAGGCCTCTTCTGGCTGCCACTTAATATTTTCGGCCTGTGTCTCTTGGTCTTTGACTCGTAATATTTAGCTTAGTTACAGATAAAACGTGTTCTTAAATAAATAGCCGAAATCCGATGGTTAAATCCATAAACAAAACACCTGCCTTCACTATATACTTTACACGTGGAAAATAGTAACAGTGAAAACTACTAGAGCACCGATTCAAGTAGTACAAACATTATCAGAGCAGCTTTTGAATACCCCGGAGAAGGTTAAAATTTGTTTTCTCCATTGACACTAAAGAATGGTATGATGTGATTATGGATCTCCCAATAACTTTACACCAAATTTTTCAAAACAGGCAAGTGCTGTAGTAGCCTCAAACTTCCACGAAGTTACCTTTTCAGACTTTTTGCAACTTTCGATTTGTTAGGCTATGTCTCAGAAATTACGAGGCCAATCTGTGAGAGTGATGCCACAAAAACATCATATTTTCACCACAAGAACATCATGAGGCTTACTTCACTTGAACCGAATTGTCACTTTTGTTACTTTGCAAATGGCTTAACTGTAGTAGTTTTCTGTTACTTTTTAAGGAACCGCTATTTTTTGCACACCTGAAACAGTCATTCATAATTAAAACCAGGTTTATTTCAAACGTTTTCGCCAATCACAGGTTATCTCATCAGATCTCTACGAGAGGAAAATGAACAACACTATTAAAAAGACGAAGCAGCACACATTTGCAATTAAGAACTAAACGTTACCTTGAGAAGACAAGTAGTTAGTAACTATTGAAATATCAACAACCATCGAACCGTATTTTGCAGCAACTATTGAAACATGACCTGCCAAATACGAAACGCTTTTATAAATGAAACAGGAAACAGCTTCAAAACTTAAGCCCTCTCTGCCTCAACGAGGTGTTGGTGAAAAAACTTGGCTTCACATTGCTGAAGGCAATGACCATTCTTACTATAAAATTTGATAAGGACGAAATCGGTCAAATCGGCTTAAAACCGGCCCTGATCGAATGGTACCCACTGACCACAATGCCAACCGTGCTGTGGGAAACATTTGTGTTGTTGCATATCACTCCGTTTGGTGGTGTGCTTGGGGTTGATCATGTCTTGACCAAGTAGGTTTCTATTTGGTTCGGCAATACTTTATGCAAGTAATTCTCTCAAAAATGTCTCATCAGAAGTCAAACAATTTGCAAGAAAGCTGAGCCCTTGCATTTCATTCAGGCTGCACCTCGGGTCTTGGTGTCCACAGTATATGGCAACTTTGCTAATAAAGTTGCATGCTTTAGTCGCATATTTTCGCATCTAATCGCACAAGGTCACGTTAAATGGTGTTTAATAAGAGAACACGACAGATTTACTAGTCGCTACTTGAGTTCGACTGTTCCTTCCGTTAATTTTCAAACTGATGAAACTGATATAAAGCACCAGCGAAAAATCTTAGCTAATTTGTTTCCTTTACACTATAAATAGCTTTGGGAGGTCTGCAGCCTACAGTAAATGAACCCTGGTTCTTTACAGCTTTCCACTCCCCCATGCATTTTATAAACCAGTCTTGGAAATCATCGCAGCACTACACCATAATAATCGTGATGGCGTAATTCATACGTATGCCCTAAATGCTTGTGTTTCATTAATGTAAATGTGTTATCACCATCAATCCTACACTTTTCTATTACTGCCAAGTATATATCCCCGTGTTCTTTCATGTACTTGTATGTTTCATGCTACTACGATGCATGCTTAAGTCTAGCGTGTTGTGTGTGGGAGTGAAGACGTTAAACAATACAATTATGGGGGGGATGGCCTCTTCGGTCTCATTCTGGTTGCGCTACTGCTCTCCGCCAATCTGATTATTGTCACACCAATCATACGGGTTTGTTTATAGAGCTAAAAATTTTTGTGCCTGACAGGCTCTGTCAGATGGTCACCCAAGTACGAGATTCGAAAGCACGCAGTATTTTTATGAAAACTTCATGATAATGGTTTCCAACTGAAAAGGTAGATTTTTGTATCCACACAGGTTCATCCAAAACAATCTCGCGAAACGTTCATATTTTCTAGGTTTCATATATTTTGAGCCACACTGTCTTTTGCTTATGCTGCGAATGTTTCAACTTCTGTTTGTGTGAAATGCTTTGCGTTTTGTGTATTTTTGTTTAGTTTGAATGGATGGGTCTCTGTTTTATGCCGAGACTGTTGAGGATAACAACCAATAAAGCGTTGCGACCAGCGTGCTGCCCAACACCACTGCTTCATAGAGAGGAGCAGTGGTGTTAGAGGTGGGGGTTCAAGTGCAACCCCAAAAGTTTTGATTTGTGGAAAGTCCTGGCAAAATCTCTGAAAATGTGAGCAAAATACCTGAAAATTCAGAAAAATCGCGCCCAACGTTTGCAGAAAAACACAAAAACACATGAAGACTTTTTTTTGCAGGTCATGGCCTAAAAGGTCTTCATGATTTTTGTGGGTGAAAATTTGTAGGCAAAAGTCGCACAAAAACCTTCGGTCAAGTTTGGTGAAATTCGGGCAAAAATCTTTCGTATCCCAAAAATTTGCCTGCTCCTACCTCAGTTTTTTTTACGGCGTTGTATGAGTCCCATAAATTTCCTGTGCGGACCGATAAAAATGGAACTTTCACATTAAATCTGGACAACCACGAAAAATTTTAGCTGAATTGAATTGGTGCTCCAATTAACGTCCAAAACCGCTTCGCCGTGCAATACAGACAAACAGTAGCCTCGCCTATTCATCATAATCATCTCTGAAGTCCCATACAACGAAACAACTAGCAATTTGCCAGCATTTATGAAATAAACAATTATGTCACCTGGTAATTAACGCTTTGACTATCACCGAGTCTGGCGTTTTTAGCATGCCAAGCCTTTTCCATATTTTATACATTTACTTTCTTGTGTGGTTATTTTCAGAAGATAATGTCACAACAAAAACATAAAGCTTGCCATCCAAGCATAAAGCAGTATTTTTGTAGTAAGCCTAAACAAAAATTTATTGCTGTTAGTCAGCCAGAAAGCGCAAACGCCAGCAGCAGTGACTGCAAACGTTCTTTCGATTCTGTTGTGTAGGAAGAACAGCATTCAACTGTCAAAAGCATCGTCAGCTTCAGCTGACAGTCAGCCGGTAGCATCTAACAACAAGACTTTTCAATCATGGATTAAGTTGAGAGGTTTTGATGAATCCCTACAAATGAATATGTTCACTCTGCATGCTGACGGAGGCATAATATGTTTGCTATGCTCTAAGCACCCAGTAGTTACCACCGGCCGAGGAAAGAATGGTAGTATTTACACTACCAGGCCTTCACGCCCAAGCTGCCTGGATCATCTCAGCTCTGATCAACACCAAAATGCCAACAACCTGAAAATAACTCAATGCATTTCACTATTTCATGCTATTCATCAGGATCGCATTTCAGATAAAGCTAACACGGTAGCTGAGCGCGTACATCTGATTTACTGGGTTTCGAAAGAAGAGATAGAGAATCGAAAAATAGCTTTCTCGCCAACCGTTGTGGACTGCATTGGCCATAATGATCGGCTTCACGACCTCCGCCACACCATTTCTGTGGTAGTAACTAAGTTTATTTTGCTCATCTCGAAACATTAGAGCACGGTCCTGGAACCCATGGCACGCGAAACAGATGTGGTTCTTTTGATGACAGCATCTGGCTCGCTTGATATTTTCTTAATACGATTACTAGAATTGAACTTTTTCTATAATTTTCCATCTACCAGACAACAAAGCCATCAGCAACACCATGCAGCACCAGAAGTCTCATTAACAGCAAGAAGCATGTTATTAAAGAGAAAGTTCAGACATTTACCATTGTTTAAAATTGTTGATTTTGCTTAAATATGCACGTGTGATTTAGTAAGTTAGTTGCATTAAGTGTTGAAAAATATTGTATGGCTCTCACGGAAATACAATTAAAAATATGTAGGCTTTATGGCTCCCTTAGCCAAAAAGGTTTTCGACCTTTCATCAGAGTAATCGCATTGTTTCTGATGTCAAGCAGAGCCCGTGCTGGGGCAGTATGGTCGACGAGACAACAATATTGCTGCGTTGCGCTGTCCATTCCACTTGCCACAGCCTGGCCAAAGTGAGGATTTACAATTCTGTGCTGTGTTAAAACCAAGCAACCAAACCGAGTGCTTGATGTAGGCTAACTCTGAATGCTCTGACAAATGTTTCAATGAACAGACCAGACTGAACCGTCGCTAAAAAGTCCAGTAGAGAAGCTTCACGTTTGTGCAAGGGGCTTGGCATTCCAAAGATTGACAAAACTCCACTGATTTATAGTGTTTCCTATTTCAATTTGGGGGGCTTAGAGTTTTGTTTGTGGGGGTAGGCTCGCCCAGTGGCGTAGCGAGGCTAAGTGCCGCCCGGGGCCGACCATAAAAGTGCCGCCCTTTCCACCCCTCAAATTTGCTTACAAAAATTTAAAATGAAAGAAGATCATGTTTCGTGCTTATTTAAAGATATAAGGATCAGTATAGCGCCTCCAAAATCGCAATCGAACTCTAACAAACTGAAATGTGTCTTGTTTTTCGTTGTCGATTATGAGTCTTGCTTTTTCTGCTTGTCGCCACCTTTTTCATCATTAATTTTTCTATTTTTTGATTTTTTCACATAGACGTATACGAACCCGACATGCTTCGTCAAATTTTCTTCCCTGTTGGTTTCTAACTTCCGCTAAGCTCACCTCATGACATTTTAGTTTACTCATTCCCGGGGATAAAACGAAAAAATGAAGGGATGTGATGGCGGCATACCTACTTTACAGATGTAAACATTTATGTGTGTTAAAATTTCGTGTAGTATCCCCGTCTGAAAATATTAGGCTATATAATCAATCTGATAATATGATCTCAGTGATGTAAAGAACGTTTCATTGTTCACTTCACGCTTCATTACTGGTTTAATCCTCTCAGTATGAATGAATAAAAGACTTCAAACGTTCACTCTGTCGGAACTTGCGCCGAGCCCTCTGTAGATGCGGGACCCATTTCGAAAAAAATATTTTAAATAGTTTAAAACCGGCTATGGTTGAGAAGCGCTAGCTTGCAGTCTTCATCGTGACCTGCGCACTTGGTCTAGCTGTTGTGTTGGGCTTCTTCCAATTACACGTGCATTCCTTGCCTTTGTTCGTTACCAACAGAACCATTGCCAGAAGGTCTTCAATTGGGAGACTACGTTTGTGCAGGATGGGATTGACATTCTAAAATTTGCCAAAAAATCCACTGATTTATAGTGTTTCATAGTGCAATTTTTGGGGACTTGGAACTTTTTTGGGGGGCTAAGCCCACCAAAGCCCCCTGTGGCGACGGGACTGGTTAACAACAGACCTCTATTTCGAAAACACTATTACCCAACCATGCTCAGCAGTGATTACAACGTCTAACGTCCTACAGTTATTACGATGAGCAACTTTATTCAGTGCAGCCAGCCAGCCATTGCCAAGTTGTACAACCACTTCGATTAGCGCTCTTTTTATTAAAAGCCTTAACCACAACCATATCTAAACATATCGCTTACCCTTTAGGTTTAAGACTAAGGTTCTTGCCTCAAATTCATCAAAATGAGAGCAACTCCTCTCTTAAGCTTTTCTTGTTGAAATAACTTTTTCTATGACTGCCATGTTTACGTCAAGGGTGTAGTGGGGCGGGAACGCGTGGGAACGGGCGTTCCTACACCTTTTTCACGTTTTGCTTTAAAATGAGTTGGGAGCTGTTTCAAAATGGCTATTTTTTGATGCGTTCCCACACCTTTTTTCTTAACACTACACCCCTGGTTTAATCGTACTCTTGAACAAAGGAGACTTCACGAAAACCATATCGGTTGTCTCTTGTTCACTCTACTTGCAGTTCAAACTGACAATCTGAGCTCAAAGTTACCTACGCAAACACATCAGGACCCCACTTCAAGAACGTCATCTTCCGACACCATTACGTCATGCAGAAAAACAGCCGCTGTATTGAAAATGAACAAAGTTATCTTTGCAGAGATCTTCACTTCAACCGCCAAAACTTAATGTTAATAAGCCCACCTAATAACTGGGCTACAGCTTATGGCATTTATTAAAAATATCTCACTGAACATTAAAAAATAACATGAGATCTGCCAAAAATGTTTTTTTATCATTTTGGCGACGGCGATTAGCGGCAGGCCAACGCTGGAAATATGTTTCTCACCTGGGCACTTGAGACGAACGATCTTTCCCAAGAAGCGCTACAGCAATTGCCCCCAAGTAGACAGGACCGTAACTACGAGGGCGAAGCCTCCCTTGGAAAAAGGTGTTGGACGTACTTTAAAACTACTGGACATAGTGTAAAAACATTGGGCCCCTCTCAGAAAACTCTTGGCTCCCTGTAGTGTCCAAAGCTGGTTACGGGCCTGCAAGTGTGTTGAAAAAGCCCCTATTTCAGGACAAACGTTGGGGCACTTAGCACATTGGATTTGACCAAGGCAGTTCAGTAAACATTTTATCAATTCACTCACTCCACAGTCACATGTCGTGTTCTTTTAGGTTAGCCTACCGGTCTAGGGCTTCTAAACACGAAAATTGAAAAGCGTTAGAACATTTAAAAATGTATTTAAAATAATAACGAAATGATAGAACTTTTAAACTCCTTTCAAAACTTATTTTTTCATCAGCAAAGTGCCGACCCCCTAAAAGTACCGCCGGGGCCCCCAGAGCCCCCCTTGCTGCGCCACTGGGCCCACCAAAGCCCCCTTGTCACGAGACTGGGTCCAGGGCAGCTTAATGATGAAAGTGTGCTTGAGATTGTTCATGAGATTTGTGATTGAAATAGATAAAAGCAAAGAATAGAGGGAGAGTGACAGAGCGAACACTAAAGACTAGAATCTGCAGATGACGAGTAAGAAACCGATGCTTTTGTAAATACAGTAGCACTGTACTAGTTGTGCACTGTGACTGCCAATACTGTAATAAACACAACGTTCAAGAATTATTTTGAGCGTTTTGCTAACAAAACGCGGCCTCATAAAATTTCTTGGTGTTCTCTTAAACCACACCTTAAAAAAACCCTGGCCTACACCTATGGAGAGGGCTTGGAACACTGAAATATACGACAGCCCTTGCTCATGTTGTAATGTCCAGGTATTACATCGTTTGTTTAGTTATTAGAAGCAGATGAAAGTTAAATAATAAAAAAACAGAAAGAAGAAACGACTTTGTACAGTGTTTATTCAAAAAGTGCGCGAAATCAAGCTCGTTTTCAACAAGGGTTGGCATACAGGAAAATGAGTGCGGCAATGTCCATAGGTAACAAACAATGCAACCGCAATCGTGTGAAATTTGGCCACAGATTTCTAACACTCAGTTATTCTAAACATCTGGCAACAATGCACCATTAAATGAACGTCCTAATATTGTGTTCAAGAAACTCAATTTCACGAGTTTCTGATAACTAACCGTTTTTTTGCTCATAAATGTTGCGTTTAAAATTTTGGTTATCACATTAAACTTTCTTGATTTTGGAAGCTACATAACTCCAACAGAAGGAAAGCACGAAATTGTGCCACCTCAGCCCTTTAGCAACTTTTTCCATTAACACAATACGTAATTGTAAAAGATTGTTTGGTTAACTCAAACCAACAACCTATTCAAGTAATAACAATGTAACTTGCATAGGAGAGTTAAAATCTTGAGATAGGAAAGGCTTAGATTTAGGTCAGAAAAAACATCAACATACTTTAATATTGCAGAATAGTCTTTTTGAACAAAATCAAGTTGTGAAATCACATGTAACGAAAGCCATATGTAAAATGAGCCACCAGCAAGCAGCACAGTCATACATTGCAAACAACAACAGAAAACGCAAAGAACTAATGATATTAATTAATTCCATATATGAAAAACTATTGACTGAACAATACTTTTAAAGGTTCATTAAAACCAGGTTAATATGTTTTATTGCATTGGCATCCATTCGCATGAAATATATTCTTAACAGCCTTTTGTCCACTTATTCGAAGAAAATTGGATTTCAATGCTTCATACGAATAAGATGTTAAATACCTGCTGAATTTATCATTGAACGAAACCCCGTGCTTGCACATAAAACAACATAACCTTGTTCAGAACAGTCTAAGCATAAAGTTTTGCAGACAAGCTTCGAAAACTGTTACGCAGAAGCTGTCTGTTATTCATCCCAATATATTTTTTAATACTGTATTACACGATTCAATGATGTACACTATTTTGTTTTACATATCCTTTATTAACTTCAAATTCATTTTAAGGAGAGGTTTAGAAACTATTCGCTTCAGTTATCTTCAAAAGCTGAATCTAACTATGACGTAACCTAGTAATTAAGGACCTGAGAATGTGCCAACCGCACTGTTTAATTTTTGCAGAGGTCTTGCCTTAGCCTTCTTAGCCTAATATTTCACCAACATACCTGTTGCCAGGTTTGAAGGTTTGGAGGGAAACACACATTTTAGGGTGACAAGATTTTTGTTTTTTTATATGTTTGAAACAAATTTTTGTAGGCACAACAAAATTTGGGAGGACACCAAAATTGGGGGCATATCGCCCACTTTCTCTGCGAAATAGAATTAATTATTCCACATGCCTGGTTGGCCAAAGCACTTGAGCTGTTGCGCGTGAAGTGGTCTAAAGTGCATGGGTTTAGCGATCACCACAAACGCTAGATTACTTAAATCACTGTTTCACAATGCATGCCACAGCATAGGCTATAATTTGCGTACCAATGTTTAAACCACAAACGCCGAAAGTGTTATCTCGAGATTGCATCATCCATCGCCTTTGACCCGGAAAAAAGGTGCCAAACCAAAATTTTCCTTTTTCATCCCTAAAATTTCAACTTGTTTTTTTCTGCTCTGGTGAAAAAGACGTACAAAGCGTTAGAACTCATTGCAATAAGTTCAGTGTAATGACCCAGCACTGTCAAGAAAAAACATTTGTACAGGAAAGCTCTGGTGTCTAAGAACACATTGTGACGAGGTTTCTTGTGTCGAAGTTTTACCTTATTTCTAATCACGATAGCGTGGTTTAGTGTCGCATTTACTGTAAAAAATAGCGTTCGAACCACGATTAACTATGGTAGTGTTTCACAGGGCCAATAAACGTTTCCCTTAAGTTTAACTTGTCACTAAAAATCCTTTTTTTAATTGTTCAGTAAAAGACACAGTTGTGTTTACCCTAACTCTGCTACACAAATTTGACCACCGATGAATCATAAGTGTCGACCTTGTGTTTCAATCCCGCAGAAGTTAAATTCGGCAAAATCAAGTTTAATTTTTCACAAAGTAACAACTCTCTCGAATCAGATATAAAAGCACTTCCATTGTTTTGGGAACATTTGAACATGCAGTAACTTCAAGTTGCGGATTCTCTGTTACATACACTGCAAAGCTGTAGAATGTTGCATATGATACAGATATTTCTTCAACAAATTTTCTTTTAAACCTTTTGCTTTTCAGTATGCGATGTCAGTCTTACTGGACTATCAGCATTCACATTTTCCTTTTGTGCATTTATATTCGTAATAGTCAAGATTAGAATCTTTACAGCAGCACAATCCATCCGTAACCTCAATATTTTCACTATCTTCTGCTGGAATGAATTTCTGCAGAAAATAATTGAAATTGTCATCCATTTTTCTCACCAGCATTAATCTATATATTTTTCATAAATCTTATCAATCTTAATAATGGAAATCATATAAGTGTTCATAGTGGCAATAGAAAAAGCAATGTAGATACAGATTTTGAATAGATATCGTAAAAACCATCTTTCATTGCCATAAAACTATACACAGTACTTTATAAGTACTACGAGTGGTTCCTTGAACCCATGTAGAATACAAAAAGATGCTGGTAATCAAGAGTTTACAATGACTGCGCGATGCAAAAACGATAAAGCGACGTTTGAGTTGCACAGAACGAGTTTTTATAACAATACGATGCTACGCTCGAAAGATATTGAAAGAATTGTGCAAATGAAAGCACGGGTTGATCAGTAAATACAGAATTGGTAGAGCTGAATTTTTAGCGCAATGAGATTATGCCATTCATATGAAATGATCCTTTGTTGCAACATTCACTACGCCTTATTTTTGTTCCGCTCAATTTTGCACTCATGACTAGAGTGATCTCCACCAAACGTAGGCTTTGCATTTTAAGGAGTGCAAGGGGGCCTGTGCCTTTATTAAAACGAGGCTAACATAGCAAAGGGAAGTTAGGGAATGGTAATGAATTACTACTTCTTTCAAGTCAATCTGATAGAAAGCATAACTGTTGACAGCATCTCAGCGTTACTGTGGGCAAAGGGTTTTGCTAAGCAAAAGTTTGCGCTGATACAGTGGCGTGCAGAGGGAGGGAGGCGAACGGGGCGAGGGCCCCGGGCATCCAAGGCAGGGGAGGCATCCAAAGAGTGAAATTACAAAAATTTAAATGCTGTAACTAGGTGATTTTTCTATTGTAAGTCTACTAATACATGCTACATGGATTACATTTTTCGAAACTTGTTTTGTTGTCAACATTATTTTTTACGTATTCAAATGACAGTAATTCTCACATTCTTTAATACCAGGGACTTATACTATAAGTGTGCGGCGCACACCAAATCAAACTGATAGTGACGTGACTTGTTCCAGATCGTGAGATCAAGGAAAATCACAAAAAGGGTTGAAAGACAGTCAGGGTTGAGAAAAACCCGTTTTTTTGAAAAAACAACCAACGTGTTTATTTGTTTTTTTTTTAAAGAAACAGGTTTTTGTTCTTTTTTGAAAAAAAAACAAAAATCCATTCTGAATTGTTTTCACTGCATCGTGCAACATCACCAGTTTCATAATTACACAATAATAACTTGTTATAGCCTACGTATTATGGCGTTCAAATTTGAGGGCAAAGAAATGTACCCCATCTTTGTTTTCGCAAAGTGTTGTTGGTCAATGGTAAGGCTTGGCATGAACGTGCACACAGAGAAAAGCCACTCCCACACAAACTCTGCAGTTTCACGTCAAGTTTATGTACATAGGCGGTTTGTTCACGTCGCCGTGGGACTCTGAAAAGTGCCGCAACAAGGCCACTTTATCTTTATTATTTTCATCAACTTCACAATTGGGTCTGTTCCAATTACTTGGGGCGATGACCATCTCGTGCAAAATTTGTTATTGGTTTGCTCAACATATTGTTCGTGGCATATAACACAAGTCGCTACATAAATACCATAGTTTGCACACGTCAATTTTTGGTTGAGTGAGAAGGTTTTATTTTTTCCCATTATTTGTGAAATACATGGCACCATTGATTTGTTGTGCTTTCCATGGTTACCACAATATTTGTATTTTTTCAACACATGGTTTGGTATGGTCCAACATCAGAAACAGGTTGGATGCAGAGAGGGCAGAAAAATTGATGAAATTATACCGATTTTACAGAGCTGAAGAAGATAACCAGTAGAATTTACTCAAACTGTTCGAATTATTCTTCTCTTTTTTTCAAGTCCTTCAAATTTTGTTGCCATTCACTTGTTTCATTAAAAAAACATACAGCTAACTCTACAAGTGTGCTGCTTATGTTATATTTTACTTCATAGTACATTTTTCAAAGGAAAAGCAAAGAGTGGGATTTTTAATGGGTTTTATTGTTTTTTTAAGTGGGCTTCTTAAACAACACCAGGTGTTTTTTTGGTTGGATCCACGTACATCAACACTGAAGATAATTGTGGACGCTTAAATGAATTTCTGAGCCAAATTTCAAAACTGTCCTAACAACTGTCCCATTTGATTTTATGATGGATCACTAGTTCCTCGTTTCGTTTTTTGTGCTAATACAGTCGCGCACCTGTGCTTGCAATATGTGTTCGTTTCGAGATTCGTCATTGATTGGCATTTCAGGCGGATTGATCATAACGGCTCACACAAGCCCGTATCTTTTCTTTTCCCTTAGTAATTGTACATATAACAGCCACATAATAAGAAACGAAAATGTTCTTGCGTACTTCATGCGCATTTTCAATTCTTGTGTAGTTTAGCAAGTTTTAAACTGTCAATCCTGGGTGTCTGCCATCCCAACCGCATACCTTCTGATCGATTGCTATACGACGAGACATTCGCGCAGTCTTGTGTTTTTGCAGTTGTAAACTGTCCTGACGTAGCACTGAGGGTGATGTTCCTCCGTGTTTCAACGCGTTGGCGGATATTTTTAAAGTCATAACTTGCTCTGTCTTAGGAGACCGCTATAATTTATGTTCATTGCAGAGGAAGGGCGTACGCAAGGGGGGAGTTTTGGGGTTAAAACCCCCCCCTTGAGCTTGATATTTTACAAAATTTTTATTACCTTCGCAAGGAGATTAATTGTTTTCGCATACTTTTTGCTTGTTAATTTGTCGACTTAATGCAAATACCACGGAATAAATTTGCATGCAAATTTCAAGGAACATTGTAAACGGGCTAAAAAAGTAATAATTGGCTTTGGTGGGAATCTGGGTTATTGTCTGCGTCCAGAAACCATCTCACAACATTTTGCAGACCTTTCGTACACTAAGCATGTTTAAGATTGTGTTCCGCGATAGTTCATTTTGTCCGAAACCATTGTCTTTATATTGTCTGCCAAGAGCGTACGCAAGTGGGAGTTGGGGTTAACCCTCCACTTTAGTTTGATATGTTACAAAAACTTTGTTACCTGCGAAAAGGAGATTAATTGTTTCCGCATACTTTTTGCTTGTTAATTTGTCAACTTAATGCAAAAATTGTAGTTGTAAATGCTCTGACATAGTGATGAATGTGTTTTGCTCTCCTGTTTGAACGCTCATCCTGATATTTTTGCAGTTATGAACTGCTGTGTCGTAGCGTTGAGTGTGTTTTCCTCCAATATCCCAACTAAAGCGCTGATGTTTTAGTTTATATTCAGTGCCAAGGACGTACGCAAGTGGGGTATTGGATTAAAAAAAACCCTTGAGCTTGATTTTTTACAAAAACTTTATTATCTGCACAAAGGATATTAATTGTTTTCGCATACATTTTTCCTGTTAAATTGTCGACTTAATGCAAATGCCACAAAATAAATTTGCATGCAAGTTTCAAGGAACATTGTAACTGGGCCAAAAAGTAATAATTAGGTTTCAGTAGGAATCTGGGTTATCTTCTGGGTACAAAAACCATCTCACCACTTTTTGCAGACCTTTCGTCCACTAGGCTATGCATGTTTAAGATTGTGTTTGGCGATAGTTCACTTTATCCGAAAAATTGCATTTATTTTGTCTGCTAAGGCTGATCAGCGTAAGCGCTGACAGCATTGGCTGCATTAAGCCTACCAATTTCTGTTGCACAAAACTGTTTCACGAGCTCAAAAATAGCAGTTGTTAACATAGAAGCATCCGTTTATTGTGTCTTAGCAGGAAAAAAGGAAAAGTGAAAGTGTGCTGGACTTCTAAAAATAACAGTCGAAAGTTTTCTTGCGTACTTTATGCGCATTCTCAATTCTTGTGTAGTTTAGAAAGATTCGATTTTTCAAACCGGAGTGTGCGCCAGCCAGTTCACCCGCATTTGCTCTATGCTCGACTGCTCATATTCGACAAGACATTAGCGCAGCCTCATTTTTCCGCTGTAAATTGCTCTGACGAATTGATGAGTATGTTGCACCCCTTGTTTTAACGCACCGCCTGATATTTTTGCAGTTACGAACTGTGTATCGTAGCGTTGGGTGTATTTTCCTCCTATAGCCTAACTTCGAGCGCTAATAGGTTATATTCAGTGCAATGACACATAAAATAAGGAGAGTGGATGTATGGCAAAACGTGCATATTATGTCA
>Ga0210059_1002326_pt1 | contig 29665 bp, 21 predicted proteins | sample Ectturendosymbi2_FD_188042 | JGI IMG/M metagenome (GOLD analysis project Ga0210059, IMG submission 188042) | Ecteinascidia turbinata endosymbiont from Florida, USA - Sample 2 (SPAdes) (version 2) | ecosystem: Host-associated > Tunicates > Ascidians > Unclassified | place: Key West, Florida...
AAAGGTGTAGGAGCAAGCAAAATTTTAGGGTTGCAAAGGATTTTTGCCCGAATTTCTCCAAACTTGCCCGAAAAGTTGTTCTGTGACTTTTGCCAACAGATTTTCTCTCACAAAGTTCATGAAGACATTTTTTGGTGTTACCTGAAAAGAGAAAGGTCTCCATTTGTTTTTCTGCAAACGTTGGGCGCCATTTTTTAAGTCAAAGAAAGTCGGGAGGCAATGTTTTCCAGATATCAGGGAGTTTGCCCAAATATTTAGGGATTTTGCCCAAATCTTCAGGAATTTTTCCACGATTTTCAACAAATCACAACTTTTTGGGGGTGCGCTTTTACCCCCTGAACCCCCTCTTACACCACTATTTCTGACCCCATGGCATGCTCGCATGCGCAGAGTAATATTCTGCATATCAAATATGCTGAGAAAACTGATGATTAGTGCTTAGAGTTTGGTTTTTAGGTAAGTGGGCCGGGTTAGGGTTAGAAAAAGTAAAATAATTGAGGTCTAAGAGTAAGACGAAGTCCAATCTTTTTCAGTTGTTATAGCAGTGTTTTTTTAAGGTTTTTGAAAGGGTGTCGTGGTAGAGCTTAAGGGTGTCAATACCATTTTCCCTTCTATGTCTGATACTTTTAACTGATTTTCACAAAAACGAAAGTTTCCGTCTAAATATGCTTATTTGAATAGGACATTCACTTTTGGCAAACAAATACAGACAATTTCATAAACAGAAAGGTTCAATGAAGGTCTACACACTCATTCATTTTCTCATTTTCATGCCGCTTTTCCTTTGGGGAGGGTCGCGAGGGCAGCAGCCCTAGGAGGACTTGCAATACCTCGCGATCAACAGAAATCTCAGATAGTTCTGCTGGCTCCACACCAAGACGGGACCAAGCAAGGTCGGTGATGTAATCAAGCCACCTGGTCCTTGGACAAACTTTGGGCCGCTTTTCCGTGGGTGTAGACTGTAGCCTGAAGGATTTAGTCCGCTAATGTTTCCTGGGACATTTTGGACACGTGGCCGAATTAGCATAGCTGGGAGCTCTCGATTAGGAGAAGTGGCTTGACATTCTGGGCTTTACGGATTTCAGACCTGTGTTGTTTGTCACGAAGTGTCACACCGAGACCTATTCGCAAATATCCCTTCTCTGCCGTTTATTCTTTTGACACTATTCTTTCAGCCGTCACCCAAAATTTATGGCCACAGGTGAGGATCGGAACAAAAACAGATTTTAAAACTGAAAGCTTTGCGTTCTTTGAAATCTCCCGTTTCGCAACCACTGTGCCATAAAGCTCACGCAGAACTGCGTTTGCTTTACCAATCCGTCCATCGATCAATTTGTTCCGACATCCGTCACTCGTGAATACCATTCCAAGGTGCTTGAACGTCTCCACCTGCTGCAGTGTTTTTTCGCTCACTTGCAGGAAACACTGCCTTGGGCGTCTTCTCAGGAAGCACTGCCTTGGGCAAGATATAATACCTCAATCTTTATAGTGCTGTTTTTCGTTCCTGCTTGGTTGCACGCAGCAGAAAACCGATCAAATGCGTGCTGAAGACCCTGTTGAGAAGGTCCACGCATGCAGCACCATTTCGTCCGCAAAACGCAAACGGTTCATCCTGCAGTTCAGCAGTGACACCCTTGTTGAGGCGTCTGCGACTGTCCATCCAATTCATATACACCAGGGCTCTCCTAATTTTTTCGGAGAGACCACATAAGCACATCAGTTCGAGGGCCAGACATCTTGCTTAATGTGATTTTTTGGAATATGCACCATTCTATTAAATCAACACATTTTTCATAAATATTGGCAAAAATTATTGCGGCAGGGTGAAATGGCTTCACAGGTCGGAATTGGCCCGCGAGCCGTTGTGTAGAAGGCCCTGATATAGACAGAGGAGTAGTGCCAGCACACACCATTGTCAGAGTCTAACACCAAAGCTGAACAGTTGTGATTTAACCCTCCGACGAGGACACAATTTTCTGATCAGAAATACAGTTACTTGACGGCCAGCAAGAGGCACCAGTCAACACCGTACTCCCGTAACACCCCCAAAGATTTTCACTAAGAACCTGGCCATACACTTTCCCGAGATCGACAAAGCATATGTATAAATTTTTGGCATCTTCCCAGGAATTCTTAAAAATTTACTGGAGAGTAGAATTTTTTCTTTAGTGCTATGGCCGCGACAAAAACTACACGGGGTATCATCCAGCTTTGGTTCAATTATTTTCGTGGCGTCTTGGCACTCTTCCTGGGAAACAAAGCAAAGAGATGCTGCGGTAATTGGTTTATCCACTCCTGACTCCCTTTTGTGAATGGGGACGGTAAATTCGCTAAAACTTTCGGCACTCTTCCAAAACGCCATGCCACTTGACACACACGAGTCAGTCAAATAATCCCGCTTTCCAAGTTCCCCTAATTCACTACCAAACTTTTCGCAATTAGCTTTAAGCTCGGATTTAGCAGCGGCATCATAGACCTTATTGATGCACAGTTCTACGGAAGATTTCATCTGTGCAAAGTCAAAATATCCCGTCTGAAAAACTTTGCTCAGTTCTGTCAGGAGAGATGCCAGTGTTGACAAAAGGAAAGCACCGTGTTGAAATTTTTTGTTTTCACAAGTCGCAGTAAAACAACGCACCTTGCATCATTTTTACTTTTTGACCGCTGCTTCAATATGGCTCAAATATCCAAAATCTCACTCCTAGCTCGCATTGTTGCCTCACTCGACAACCACCTTGTTTTGCATGCGTACTGCCGCTGCCACTACTGAACTTTTAGTCTTCATTGTGGTCTGGTGCTTTTTTCTTCATTGTAGTCTGATGCATCGCCAGGCAAGCTGATCGAAACGGTGAAACAGTAAAACATTTCCACAATTATATGAAAGTGCTTTTGCAGTTTCGTACAACATACTGTACAAATCTGTGGCAGTATAGTAAGAGGCCGAAGCGGTGCGCATGACTATGCACAGACACCAAACTTACAATTTTCGCTTCCAACGTCTGCGCCAGAAAATGTCGGCCTATAACATTGCAGCCTCAGTTACAATAGCCACGTGCAGGAAAAACATGCTTATCTCAAATCGTTTTACTTCAATACAAAGCAAATCCATAGTTCGGCTTGCAGAATTTAGGGTGTCATTGCAAAATTTTAGGGTGTCAGTTTGACACTCTGCGGCCCTTAGTTACGGGTCTGGTTATAGTTAGACCTGTACTATAGCTTGTTATGGGTATCTGACATTTAGCCAAAAGCTTTTAATTTGCACAACACACAAAAGAAGTAATGGCCAAACTTTATTCCTTTACTCTGAGGTGCAAAATAATTGGCAAACAATAGTAGTGTTGTTGGTGAATTGTTTTTGGTTTTCGCGTCTCATCAGGATTGCTCCTGTGTAGAAAAAAAAATGAATGCGCAATGGACACAATCCAAGCGGACAAAAAGTAAGAAATGGTGTTAAAGTGTTTTCCTCCTCTCAATGTTGGTCATGTGCAAACCAGTCCCGTCGCCACGGGAGGGTTTGGTGGGCTTAGCCCCCACAAACAAAGCTCCAAGCCCCCAAATTGAAACGTGAAACACTACAAATCAGTGGAGTTTTGGTTAATTTTATAATGTCAAGACCCCCGCGCACAAACGCAAATCCCCCCTATTGAAAAGTTTCTGGCGACTGTTCTGGTGCAAACACCGGTTCTGTAATGCGCTACTGTGTGGTTAACCATTTTTGTGCTCTTGTGTCTGTCAGTGTTGCCAGGTTGGCATTTTTAAGGCCAAATTCCAAAAATTTTGCCTTTTTAAAAATGGTTTGGCATGAAAAAAATGGTGTTTGGCATGTACCTCATAGTTTGGCATTTTTGGCCTTTTTTAATGGTGTTGGCATGAAAAAACATTTTTGGCCTTTTGTGAAACCTCTGGCTCAGTTACTGCTGTCGGCTTGGAATTAAGAGCTTTTTCTGAGGACAAATGTCCTCTCTTTTCTACCACGGTACCATTCTCGAAGATACAAACGGCTTTGCCGACGAAGTGACGTCACAGGGCAAGAGACATAATGCGTTTTGGGGAAAGACTTCGAAAACTACGGCACATTGTACAGTATCTTAACTTAATAGTCTGCTGATTTCGGAAAATAAACATAAAAGTCTATGCAAATCAGGTTAGCTGTTGTGCTGTACAAAATTTAAGGAAAGGATCTACAGTATATACAGTATTGTGTGTTGTTATTTGGAGATTGGTATTCTTCATGCTTGCGTATGTAAGTATATCAGTGCAGCCATTAGCAATAAATATTTTAATATAAGCACATAAGAGTGCTGCCAGATTTCGCAGATTTTCATATAATTTTAAACCATGATAAAGCCAATTTAGCAGATTTCCTCGGTTAAAAACAGTAAAGTCAGTGTGAATGCAGCAGATTTCGATATAAGCGTGTACAAGAACAGACATTTGGTAGATTTTCTTTTTGTAGTAGATATTTTGTGGAATTATGACATGCCTAATGCTTGGTTTCAAGAATCAAGTGATTGGAAACTATGGCATGGTGCATGTGTATTTTCATGAACTGTGATTTATTGTTTCCGGCATTCGTAAGTAGCTCAATTTCTAATAAGCATTTTCAAGCAAAGGGACAAAACCTTGTACAGTGGACACCACTTAAGAGAGCATCGGTTTATAGAGCAAACCGCTTATTGAGCAGTTTCGGCTGAAAAAAAACGATCCTGTCTTTTTCCTCTTATAAATTCTTCCTTTATTAGAGCAGGCACACCGCTTGTTGGAGCAGTTAGACGTGCGGCAGTGATCATGCTGTAGACCAAGCAACCAAAAATGAAGTAAAACAATAAAAAATCGACTAGTTATTTTGTGCTGAAGAGGGGCAAGAGTGAACAGTGTCCACCACAACAGCTACTATGCAATACATTATGTCAAAATTACTGCGAAAATACAGCAACTTTTCTTTTTACAATACTGTGTACAGTGCTCACAGCGAGAATAAAATACAGTACCCTGCTACTGATATGTGTATTGTGAACTCCTAGTGGGAATGACACTCTATTTTTATTGCAAAACGTTCTCATCGGATAAAAGAGCAACCGTTTATTAGAGCAGGTTTTGCTATTCCCGAGGGTGCTCTATTAAGCGGTTTCCACTGTATATCAAAGGGTGAAAAATGCATAAGAGTGTTTCTAGTTTAATTCTGTTTGTTTTTTCTAAAGTACAATAGTGTTTGTTGCTTTAAATGCTGTGCTGTAATTAGTGCTTGTTCACAAGTACCACTGTGTTTTTTTCCAAATTATTCATCTGGAAATGTCAAAACCAACAGCATTTGGCCTGTTTCAGCTTGTTTGGCATTTTTTGAAGCGATTTGGCATTTTTTTAGAAGTGGTTTGGCATATTTTGTTCACTTGGACCTGGCAACCCTGGTGTCTATGATCACGTCTGTATGGACCACGAGTCTGCAGTAAACTACTATTAGTCTGCAATAAACCCCTATTATTATTATTAATATATCAGAAATTTCGCAAAGGTCAGAAATTTCGTTTGACACCGGACCCCTACTCCACCTCTGATTTGGTACTTCGTCGCTGTATGCCTGCTGCGAGACTACGTGAGTGTTTGGCTGGAAATTTAAATTGCCGCAGCAACAAGTTAACAACAGTACGAGCAGCGCAGTTAACTGCAAAATTATCGATCTAGGCCTAGCAGTTAGCTGTTTTTTTAGCAGGATTTTAAAAACCATTTGACAGGTTTAGCAGGTAACAATTTCCTGACCAGAAATATGTTTCAACGGTTTTTGAGATGAAAAACGTTTACACCTTTACCAGAATTTTATCTTGCAGTGGTTCCCAAACTCAACTGTGTGCCGCGGCACAACTGGACTGGTGTGCCGCTGAAGAGGCTGAAGCGTGCCGCGAATGTTTATGTTTTGACAAAACCTTCTGTATGTTACATCACTTCTGTTACAAAGTTTGTGAAGAGTAGGTTTTTATAAAGTAGGTGTGCCGCGGCCAAATCTAGTATTTATAATGGTGTGCCGTAACTAAATAAAGTTTGAAAATCGCTGTTCTATAGATATCAGGGCTTCTCTAGCCTAGTTCTCAATCAAAGTTTTTTGTTCTGCGGCCCCATTTTATAAAACATTTTTCATGCGACCCCTTGATGGATAGCCTAGATGTTAACGATACGTGTAAAAGTCTCATCACAATTCTCAAGAGGCATTTTTGTCTATGGCGAAATCATACAAATGTATACAATCCTGGAATCCACGAAAGCAGCTTGAGTCATTCCATATTTAAACTGAAATATTACTTCCAGTTTTAAACTATGAATCATAAGGAATCATTTTGCAGCCAAGAATCAAGGTGTATAATCTAAACTAAACATTAAACAGAGGATATATTTCGCCAACTGAGCATACAATTTTGATTTCCATTAAAACAGACCTTTTCCTAATTGTTAAACGTAAAAAATTTAATAGTGTGGAAAAAGTATGAAATCAATATTGCTAAAAAATTGCTATTTTGTAATGAAAAATCGATAAGCATGCCAAAAATATTACCATTTTCAAAAAATTTTTGCCAGATAAATGAGACAAACACTTATATTTTCTGTCAAGTATCTGGCAACCCTGGTTACATGGTTCAATAATTCAATTTTCAATTGAAAATTTTTTCGCAATCTTGACTGATTCTTGTGCACGGTACTTGCTCAGCTCTGTACTGTAGTTTGCGGGGTTTGGGAGGTGTTTTTGCTTATTTTTTTGATATACTATCCTTTAACTTTTTTTCTGTGTGTCAGCTAGTGGTCTCCCGACAGTGGGCAATGGGCCCCCTTTAGCTAAGTTTTCCCCCTGGCCCAAACCTCCAGCTACGCCACTGACTGTAAGAGAAATGAAGTACCACTATACTTCACAACACTACTGAGTACTGTGACAAAACAATGGATGGAAACATCATGTTAACATGGCCTTATATTGCGATTTGCGAATGCTTTCTTTGGAATTGTACAAAATTGTAGTGAATAATGTTACTTTCGTAGGTTTTAGGGAGGCAATCACCCCTCTGGATCTGCCCCTGTGTGATAGTCAGGATAGCTGAAAAGGGGAGTGAAACAGTACTGCATAAAAAGACTTACAGAAAGTGCAAAACATGTGGAAGACAATGAAGCTTACAGAAAAAGCAAATAGTTGGAAGGCAATTAGCTATCTTTGAAGAAAGGCAAGTGTTGAGCAGCAACACTGATTAATACACTGAAGATGGCTAAAATCAGATCAAACTTGCACAGGCCAATATGCTGACAGCTTTACTCTGACCACAGCCAGGGACAATCACTGGTAAAGCCACTATCACTCCCTGGGATGACGTAACATATCAACAATGAACAAGTTTCTTTGCAAAGCAGCTCAAAAAGATACAGTGGACTTGCCAACACACCAGTGGTTTCAATTGAAATTGGTTGAAAGTGATAATTGTCAAAAAGGTCTGTATTTTTAGCATTTGTTGGTCTGTATTTTTAGCGGTTGGGCCCTAGGCCAGGCAACATGAGCCACAATGGCCCCAAAACTACTAGGCCAACGTGTTTCGCTGAAGTTTTGATTGGAAACAAGGCTCGAGTCTGAGTCTTTTGAGCCTTTGATCGACTTTCTAGTGTTTCTGGTTCAAAAGTTATGATCTAAAATAAACCAATTAATTAATTATCTAATTAGTCAAATATTTTTACTAACTTACATCATAACTTTTGAACCTGAAACCCCAGCAGGTCATCCAAAGTATCAAAAAACTCAGATTGTAGCCTAGAATCCAGTAAAAACTTCAGCGAAATACTGCTACCTAACAGTTGGTGCCCAGGGCCGGGCAAAGTGGGCCAAGGTGGCCTAAAAGTCCTCCACTTATGACGTCACTCACAAGAAACCCGCACCCCCCAGGCAAAAAATTTTTTTTGAGTGCAGACTAGAAGACTTGCGTCTTTTGAGACTTTTACCGGGTCTGTAGAGCATACCGGACCAGAGAAATTCCCATGCAAAGCCACGTACGTTTAGGCGTCTTTTTTCCGAAAATCCCCGAATCCTAGCGGACGCCAAAGAGTTAAGTAAAGTAGGACATTCAAGGAATCTTTTTACCATGTTGTGCCTTAATAACTCCAAGGATTCTGACTGCGCTTTCTTACTCAGATTCTATTTGTAATTTTTCAGATTCCATTTGATTTATTCAGATTCCACTTTCGTATTCAGATTCCATTTGAGCCTTCTCATTCAGATTTCCATTTGAGTTCCTATTTGAATAAGAGCTGATGATGCCTACATCGTAGGTGAAATATATACTCTGTAAGATCTTAAATTGTCTGATTCTTTGCTGAGAAAGGATTTCTTTCCATAGAAAGTGTCCATTTGAGTAAGGATTGAAAATGCATTGACACGAAATTGATCTGGTAATATGCTTTGCGAGCACATTCGACTGTTTTTCTTTCACATTTGTTGTACTTTGAAACTTGAATGTTAATGAGTGCGGTCAGAATCCTTGCAGAGTTATGCAGGCACAGCATGGGAGAAAGATTCCTTGAATATCCTTTACTTGTGGAGGACATGGACAGGAAATCCCTGCTAACTGTGCTTTCAAGGAATGTTGGGCTTTTAGTGAAGCAAGAAGAAAAATTCCTAACTGTCAGCCAATAGCCCATGGGCTGGCCATGAATGATTAAACAGAACTTTGTGTGACTCATTCAAGCCAGCAACTTCAAACTAACCCTCTGACAATTGGCACAACATGTTCTCTCAGTTTCAGTGGTCAACAGCGGCATACATTTGTACTATAGTTACTGTGTTCCTTCTTCAGTCGACAATACCTTTGATTTTTGGTTCAAATAGTTATTCAAGCATAATAGTCTTTTAGTTCAGTATGCTGTAGTCAAAAGTCTGTGTTTTTCTAATTTGTTCTAATGCCTTAGCATGTGTTTGAAACTGCAAAAATATTGCTTTAGTTTTCATCATTTCACCTGCAAGTTTTTGCTTAAAATTGCAGGATTGAAATTGTGTACACTTGATGCGAAATCAATCTCCTACTAAAAATGCTTTATGAGCAGATTTGGTTGTTTTTGTTTCACCTTTGTAGTACTTCAAAACTTTAATGTTTTTTAAATATAATTTTACTTTAGGAAAGATAAACGTAAAATTTAAATGTGATAATAAACTTTGAAATGGGGATTACATTCCATGAAAAGAACAAAAATGCCTTAGCTTTTTTGAGTAATAATATAAACTTAAAATGGTTGTTTTTTCCCCATGTGACTCTATTGTGTATATGTTCTATAACTTCTTCACTTCCACATGCAATGAATACACACATGGCACTAACAAGGAATACATCAATACATGAAAGAACATGAGCACATATAAGTGGCGGTCCATAAAAAAAGCTTATCGAGTTATGGCGCCAACACAATAATTTTGAAGTAAGCTTGACTTGAAAGCATCAAATTTTTTTTCAACGGCATTGCTTTAGTGATATGGTTTTAATTTTCTTGAATTTTAATAAAAATTTGTATGTTGGTTATTCATTTTCTTGCTGCAGAATGAGAAGCCTCTAATGCAGAGGTTGGCAAACTACGGCCCGCGAGGGCATTTTGTGCAGCCCGCAGGGCAGCCACACGTGCATAGATAGTACATATATAGAGTCTATGTTAAAGTAATTTTATCGATTAGATTAGAATTATCAAGTGTTTTTCCACACGTTTCATTCGAAGCTGCATTTTACTCAACCGGAAGTGACTATTGTTACGTTCATGTTCTGCTATCTAATGTGAAACTTTTTTTAAGTTTTCAAAGCGATTATATATGTAATATATGTGATACGAGCATGCGGCCCCTGGTAGCAATAAAATCTTCAATGTGGCCCTCCGTAGAAAATGTTTGCCCACCCTTCTCTAATGCATAAACAAGACAAACAAGAAGTCAGTTGTTGCGTAAGCATTGTTACTGCTCTTTGACCAAGTCATGAAAATAGTTTTATCACTTCAAATCAAACATACACTTTGTTACATGCAGCATGATAAGTCACTTAAGTAGCTTTGATGCAATAGTGTCTTTCAAACTATTTCCATAGTTATTTGTTTGTGTCACTGCTGTCGAACAATGGGCAACTCAGAAAGCCAATGCTGTGAAATGTGTGGCAATGACAAGAACAGCTCAATATGTGAAACAAGCCAAGATCCTCAAGCTTCACACATGGTTGATGTTTCTATGAAACAACTTGATCAAAAATCTGCTCCTGATCAAACATTTACTATTGACAAAACAGATTCAAATATTGAAAGCTGCCAGATAAGCAGTAACAAAACCGATGTCAGTGACTCACCATGTCCCAGCAGTCATCAGTATGCACAAGAACTTGACCCACGGTCACCAAGTGATGCAATAACCCGCACTCCAATATGTATTTCAAAACCTAAAAGTCTGGAAGAAATCATGAAAGATCCCAGGTCGCCTACTGTAGGAATTGATCGCACACCAATTAATTTGAGTCATGTGGAAAATTCAAGAAGTGCATCAGATGAGTGTTATTTGGCAAATGCTTATAAAGCTGAAGGTACTGTTATTGAATGTTACTGTTATTTCAAGCTGCTATTGGAAGTTGGCAAACAGTATAATGCATGACTATGAAATCGCATTTATTCAAACTGTCCATGTTTTGTATTAGAAGTGCAATTTTTTACTCTACTTAGCCTTTTCAATTTTACTTACCTAACTGAAAGTACTCCTTAGGATTAACCAAAATGGTAACGCCAAAGTAGAAGTTGGCAAATTTTAGTTGTGGTTTTTGATTAAATGTTATTAATCGTAGATATATGCTTATAAAATTCAGTCAGATTGAAGTATATTTTCACAAGAGTGCAAATGAGAAAAACCTAATATCTTACAGAACTTAATAAATTAGAAAAGAATCTATCAGACCCAAGATCTCCATCGGCTGAAATAAATCGAACTCCCTTGAAGTTTGCTGGTAAGTACTATTCTATCATTTTGAATGATTATTGTGTCATAGAAAGCATTATTAAGAGTACAAAGCAGTTAGCTGTTTTGTACTTGGTATGCGTAAAGATATTTTAGGTTAGGAATTGGGATCGAAAAGGTTGTTCCGTTCTGATTATACTCGGTTTCTATACTCGTTTTTGAGTGTTGAGTGGTCTGCGGCGACTGTTTCCACTTGCTTTCGTCTTGGGCAGTGCAGCGGCTTTCGCATTGACTGCTGAACTGGTGGCAAGTAGGTATGCATATAATGGAATATCGAATCCTATGAAATCGAATCCAAAAATCACTGCTTTTTCGAATATTTGGATTCGAAATAAATTTGAATAAAATAAACGTGAAAATTACGAAGTCGGCAAAACAAATGGTTTCAGTAAGTTTTGCATTCACAATAAATTTAGCAGTGGCACTCCTTGCGCTCCTGAGTAAGAGAAAGAAACACTCAAAAAGCTCACGGCACTGCGTAGTGAGGTAACGAGCTACTTAACAGGTCGTGTGATCACTGATCGGCGTTCTAAACATCTGCGCAATCAGCTCATTTTGCTCCTTACAAGTTATTCCGGAATAGGATTCGATATTCTGGATTCGAAATAAAGATTCCGGAATATTCCAGAACCTCTAAATGTTCCATAATGCACATCCATAGTGGCAAGTCAATGGCAGAACCGCGAGTGAACTGTTCCCTTGCATCCACCGATCAACACCGGTTGTTGCAACCTCTCCGCTGGCGTTGCGTTGAATGTGCGACTCACCACGAACGGGATGTGCGCGAAGAACAACACCCCTATATACGTGGCGCGAACAAACAATAACAGAGTGGTCGCGGGGTGTGATCTCTATTGTTGCTTGCTGCCACAGTGTGAAGCTTTGCGCACTTGCCGCTCGGGCTTTCCGATCGCAACAGTAGACAGGCTGCAAATACCGTTTTTCAAGTCTTCGGTATGACCCGGTCAGGAATCGAACCCAGTCCACCAGTTTTGGTGGCACGTGGTCAACCAACTAACATAGGCCTAGCGAGCAATTAAGAGTATAATAAAGTAGTGAAGTGTTTTGTACTAGGTGTGTATAAACAAAATTTAGTTTAGGGATTGGAATAGAAAAGATTGTTTTCAATGTTTATTCACATATACAGTAGTTTCTTTGATATGATAATAATTCTACTCATTCCCTTATCTACGCTGAGACGTGTATTCGCTCACTGGCACGATGGTTGACAATAGGTGCATCATTTAGCTGCCAGCTCATAAACGCAGTCATGTGATTCTGTGGCATAAAGTAAGCTATAAACAATATTTCAAGTACCAATATTCATTAAAAAAACATTTTAATTGAGGTATTTCTGTTAAGGTACTGTAGCATCAAGGCCACAACCAGCTGATATTTTCGGGGGCAAAATGATTGACATACTGTACCTATCAACTAAACGTGTTTTTGAAAATTTCGGGGAGGCATTTGCCCGGATGCGGACCTTGGTGGTATAGTTGGTTGTGCAGGCGCCGTCAAAAACCGGTAGACTGGGTTTGATTCCCAACAGGGCCATTCCAAAGACTTCAAAAACGGCATTTACGGCCTGACCAGCCTCGTGCTCGGCGTGGATGAGTGGGTTCAAGGGAAAGGTTGACGCGCGGTGCTGCCATTGACTCGCCACCAGTGCAGCATTCACTGTAGAAGCAGTAGGCACGACCCACGGCGTAGGCAGAATTGGCCGCCCGCAGACCATTCGTGACACTCCGAAAGGAGTACAAAAGCGAGTAGAAACGAAACTGAGTTTGTAAGGAAGAGATATCATTTATCAAAAAGAGGTATAACTTATCCCCATTTGTGACATCATTCACAGAAAATCCAAAACTTAACCATTTTAAAAATCTAAACTAGAAGCTTTCCTTAATCCGTGTTCGAACCGCTCTCTAGCTCAATCGGCTGGCGACTTACGGTGCTGCAAAGTTCAGCAAGAAAAGTGGCGCACGCGGGACTTAAAGCGTGGCAAGTTCTGAGCGTTAGTAATGAGTTGAGACTTTCGGTCTGGGATTGAGAATGTAAGCGGTTGTGGCATTCCTATGTCCAAGCTTAATATGTGGGGCATTTTATACTTTCAGTTATTGCTCTTCAAAACGTAACATCTTACGAGATTTTTCAAGGTGTTTCGGATTCCAGCGCATGTAAATTTTAAAAAGTGACACTGACCGGAGTGTCCAGTTTGGACGAAGTTTTGATAATTTGAGCTCGAACAAACAATTACCCAGCTTAGACAGAACTATACCAACTGACGTTGTTGGTAGCAGTGTTGAAGGACGTCTTTATTAACTTGCAAAATGTCTAAAATTCGTAGGGTTTGAACACCATTTAGAAAAAAGATTTTCTTGACCTGTACCGCTTTTTTATGTGCTATGATCAAGTTAATCAGTTCAACGTGCCGTTTATGTTCTACTTGAGTGGGTGTAAAATATCTTTGGTGTGTTTTTGTATCAATAGATTTGAAAAACTAAACTTGAATTTTTTCAAAGATTTAATTTGCCAAAATGTCGATGTTCGCTGCATTGAGATATATGATTGTATTTGCTGCAGAATTGACTGGCGTAGATCTGTGCGTGATCAGAAACACGGTTTATCGATGAGCTTAGAAAAAAATGCACAAGTGCACGCTATGCATCGAATTCATTTGCTAATTGTTTCGCACGTGACAGACGCACCTGATCATGTCGATGAAGCGCTCCAAGCCTCCATCGATCTCGGAAATGTATCGAGCAGCACTCCGCTGGCTGGCACCACATCAGGTTTGCTGCTGTTCCGCCTGGAATAGCTACAGTAGCGAAAAGATCAATGATGTAACTCGTATTTGCAGATGAGCAAAATTGTGTCCTGTCGAGCGAAGGTGCCACCGAAGTTCAACCTCCCTCAAATGAATCGCCCCGCACACCAATGAAGCCAGCCACGAAAGGTCGGTGTCCATTCGTTCGAAATTGTTCTTTTGATTGTTATGACCACGATGCTGTTTCATACTCTTATGGGAGTAAGTGAAGTCCCAAACCTATAGACGCCGTTCCTAATCTGGCAACTAGTTGCCACGTTGTGGATAAGTGTGCCCTGCAAACAAAACAAAGTGTATCTCACCTTGAGTACTTGCTCACAGCATATCGTGTCTAAAAAGAAGTCGACAAAAGCGACAACATCAAGTTTTATCACATTAGTTGTTTAGTTACAATTTTTTTTCCAAACAAATCTGCTATTTCAACATTTGGTAGCTGGATATCTCCGTGTTAGTAATGTAAAACAGTTCTTATATACACGTGGCATCTGCAAGGGCAATAAATCGTTTGTAAAAACTTCCCGTCATGCGCTACACAACGGAAGTGAGCAAAACTTAACGAAGGTACTTGGTCCACTTCTGACCAACATGCTTCTTCCGAATAACCGGATCGGGGTCTTAAAATATGCTTCTGCGTCTTCACAGACAACCTCCGCCGAAAGGTCCTGATCACCAACGCGCTCATGACGCCGCCGCCCGCCGCAAATGTTCAGCGCGATGCAGACATTAACGAGGGCACGGCCAGTGAGACCGACTTGCCGGAGACCCAACCAGGTGAGGGGGGATTGTCCCCCAGGGCGCTTCTTGACGTTTGCGCCGCCAACAGACTCAACGTCTCGCGATCGTCCAGCCTCCTCGCTTCCTGCGGCAGCGCCCCGGCCAACATCAGCGCAGAGGAGGTGGGGGGGACCGACGAAGCGTCATCAGTGGACTGTTCGCCTAAACGCGATCGATCACAAGACGCCTTCTGTGACGATGCGCTGCTGCTGGAAGCGACAGACCACAGCGCTCTCCTGGATGAAGTAGAAGATGCAGTGGAGTGCTTCGCGGATGATGTCAAGGATGAAGCGCCTGAAAATGAAAAAGACGCTGAAACCGAGATCGTTGCCATTGTTGAGACCGAAGCTACGTTGTCAAATACTGTCCCTGACAAAAGTGTCCCATCTCCGGCCAGCAACCAGTCTTCGAGCGTTGTGACTTTTTCTGAAGATAAATTGTCAGAAAATGCCGATGTTTCCGTTCGAAGTGCCGGCCACTGCATGTCAATCGTCGAAGATTCCGGCGAAGGCGATAGTGTTGGCAGAGGTGAGTCTTTTCGGACTTAACTTGCTTTCTAGTGAACGTGAAAGGCTGCGATGGAAACTTAACTTGCTTTCTAGTGAACGTGAAAGGCCGCAATGGAAACTTAACTTGCTTTCTAGTGAGCGTGAAAGGCTGCGATGGACGACAAAACAAGGAAACGACTGACGTTGCATCCGCACAATTTGTTTGTCCTGAAGCCGGAACTTACCGTTAATGCCACACAGGCTGCGCAAATATGTACCAGTCTCGCTATTTTCTGTTTAACTTTGTGTGCGATGCTTGGCATGCAGTCAAAGTTTGACAAATTTCACACTTGTAGTTATCCTTGTATTTCATAAAGCAATAGGTTAAATACACAATCGCCCAAGGGACCAAATGTTAGCTAATATGCTCTTAAGAGGAAAATAAATATGACTCGTTGTGAAAAGCGATATTTTTTACAAACTTGACGCTGCGCGAGCGAAAAACAAACCCAACCTGGGACCCGCAAAGTTCCACGGATCACATAAAACTTTGCAGTTCGATCTCTTGTAGACGAATGTGGCTTGTGGTATTATTGATGCGCCCGGTGTTTTTTAAGGCGTTTTGAGAACGAAACGGTCTCCCAAATTTTTACAACAGTCACTCAAATTATAGTAGAACCTCACCTCTCTGCATAACCACCGCCAAAATGCACTAAATCCTCACTTTATGACTTTGTCGCTATTCAAATGGAGTAGTCGCGGTCTCTCAATGTCTAACGGTCATCAACGTCAAACTGAAAACCTGGATGTGCCGAGCATAATAAGTAAAAGTTACAACTCAGCCTTTGCGCCGAATGAATTCATTTAAACTTCGGTAATTCCCCCGTTACGGAACTACTGTTGACCAATGGCAGTTGAGCGACCGAAGTCGCAGAAGAAACCGAAGTCGTCGATCCCGGTCCCGACCATGAAGCGAGGGGGCAAAATGGCCGCAGGGACGGACGAGCTCCTCCGCAGACGCAAGTCAAGTTCGGCGATCTTGGCCAGCGCGAGAAAGCAATCGGACTGCGCGGACCAGCAGGCCAACCGGTCCCCGCTCACAGTGTTGGGCCACAAGAACTCTCCTGAAATCCGCTTTCGAGCCTTCCAGGTAAGCAAGCATGTGTTTTCAGCCATGAAAGTCGCAGTGCTGCTGTGAGCGCTTTTGCAACAGTCAAGCATGAGATGAAGGAAAACTGCATTCTGTTCACCCGGAAAGTATAAGCGGTCAAACAGCGTTCTAAATTCAAGAAATCGTTGACGCGAAAAAGTATAAGCGAAAATTTGTCCGACCGCCCATTGCAGCCTTTCCGTGCCCACAATTGCTCTCTGGCAACTCGCCTTTCCTGGATTAGAATTTACGGGGCTAAAAGCGAGGCCTCCGCTCGTAAACTGCTTTCGAGCAATAGAAATACGAAGGGTTTCTAATTTTCACTTGCGAAAGGAGCGTGCCGTCCATTTCGAAATTATCATGGTTGTAACCAAGTCGTGCGTGAAACAAAAATAGAGAAAATACACGCAAAGTGTAATTGTGTGGATGGAGGTCGGGTGCAGGAAGTAAGCGCCAGCAACTGGCCGATAAGATATTGCCGTCAACTGTTTTGCCCTTTGAAATGTACGATATTATTCATCGTGCCACGCACCTGTTCGACGCTCATGGGTTTCCAAGCAACGGCCTGTTTTTTGCGCATGAGTTTCTAAGCAACGGCCTGTTTTTTGCGCATGAGTTTCTAAGCAACGGACTGTTTTTTGCGCATGAGTTTCTAAGCAACGAACTGTTTTTTTCGCATAAGTTTCTAAACTACGGACGTTTTTTCGCATAAGTTTCTAAGCAACGGACTGTTTTTCAGAAAACGGCGAACGAGAAAACGGGCAGCTTTGCTACGAAAACCATCAGACGCGAATGTGGAAAAGAAAACTGATGTCGACCTTCCGTCTCATTGTCGTCTCGTAACGGACACGCCTCCTTTCATCGACCAATCACTGCCGAAAGCGCGCTTGCGATAATCCGCGATCATATATATGTGAATGTGTGTTTCAGACGCTCTGCACGCGTGAATTTGCTTTTGCCAGCTGGAGTTAACTGCCTGTGTAGGGAGTAAGGTGGTTGCGGTGATCCTAATTTCAAGAGAGGTTGAAGTTTTAGTTTGTTTTCGTGCTTAGAACATCTGTTCGTCTTGACAGATGCTATAAGTAAACCCCTTGTTGAGTAAATACGAATGTGCAATTTCGTCCTTCCTGTCTGGCACGCACTGCTTTTCTTTCTTCCAGCGCTGCTTCCTCCTTTGTGACGAAGTCGTGACGACAATTGCAGTGACGCAGTCCGGCCAGTATTTTGCGCAGAACTCAACGATTTAATGAAAGTTCCACGCTGCGAATTGTGCTCCCGGTCTTTCCTCCCATGCAATGAAACACTTCAGTTGTACTCTTAACAGCAGCGACTCGCAACATTCGTCATCCCGTCTGCAATAAAACAGGTGTTTTGAATTTGGCGCGGTGATTGCTTAGCCTTGCCCACGTAATTGCATTCACAAACGTATTTTCCTCCGTTTCCGTCACGTCCGTTAAATCTCAGTGGCATGTACTTATCTTCCTGGTCCTCCCGCACAGGGGAGGTTAAAAAATCTTGAAGCACTTCGTACGAACCGCACCTTTGCCCCATCGCGCTTTTCCAACTGTTGCGTCACAGGCGCTGATGCGTGTCCAGTAACACAGCGATCCGTTCTTTAGCGTCGGAGAGCTTTTTGCTCAACTTCAACCAACGGAAACGAACTCGGATTTTTCAGATTTACTTGCTTTGCATCGAACGCGGAACTCCCGCTGCAGTTACAAGCTGCGTTTGATTGTTGCATGTGACAATGTCTGCATTGATTTCTGTGCTTGAGAATTCCGCGATCTACTATTGTTTGTTTTCTTTACACATCGCAACACGGCGTATGATCAAACACTGCATGTGGCGCATGTCAACTGAAGGTCTAGTAACGAGCTTGAGGCGGTGGGGTGACGGTCACGTGATCCTGGCACGAAATGGCCACCGCTGCACGTTCGATACCATAACTCAGTGTTTGTCGAAAAGTCGACACAGGCCATGGCATCAGTACTTTGCTGACTTTATAGATTTCAAAGCGTATTGAAACTTCGTAACGCGTTTCAACATCAGAATTGCAGATTTAGAAAAACGTTTGTGGACAAACACTGATCTAATCAATTATAGGCAGACACGTAACCAGGGGGGCTTCTCCCCTTGCAAATTTTTCGCCCCCCCCCCTGGAAAAATGTGTTGGACATAGTTTAAAAAATTTGTGTTCCTCTAAGAAAACTCTTCGCTTCCCCTGGTGACCCAAGCTGGTTACGGGCCTGACTGTCAAAAAAAATTTTTTCAACAGGCTCTGAATACCGTTTTAAAAGTAAATGTGTGTCGTTGAGTCCGAAAATTCACGTAGTGTTGCTGAATTGGCTCTTGTTTTTGAGATATTGAATAACTCATGTTTGTAAAGTCCCTCCAAATTGACCATCGCGTTCAGTTAACTCTATCTGCCTGGGACGTTCGCCTAGCGCTGTACGAAATAAAGCAACGGTTGATTAGCTACCAGTGACGGAGTCTCGAGACCCGTTTTTGCGAGTCTCGGTCACAAGCCTGTTTTCAATACTACAACGATGTGGCTTAGGAAAACTTCAGTAATTCAACGTGTTTCCTGTCTGTTGTTAGGAAACAACACAAGCAGGTGAGTAAAATGTTAAAAATGCGAAGAAATTCGAAGTGGTGGTGACATTTTTTTCATTTCAGAAAAAGTTTGGCACAATCCGCAGATTTTAAAGTCTCTGACTCTTTGATGAAGTTTAGGTCTCGACTACATCTGTTAGTCATTAGTGATATCACAATTTGGTCAAAATTCGCTGCGTAACCTAACAGCAGCAGGACAATGCAAGTGCATGTGATAAAAGCTGAAGACACGTTTTTACAGTAATTGGACTTGTAACCAGAGACCAGGGCCGTTATTATTTTCACCACCCGCAAATGAAAGACATTCCAGCGACTGTTAGCAATTCTTATTTGTGTAAGATAATAAGTCATGACTGCATTTAGAGTAAAATGAGGTAATTACAGTATTTACACGATTACACCATACTTGTGCAATGAAAAGCTTTTTGGTGTCCATCCAAATAAGACCTGTTCGCAATAGACCACGTACATAACCAGAGTCGAATTAAGGGGGTCAAAACTGGTAATTTTCCCTGGTCCCCGTTGCAATCGGACCACCGCAATGAAATTCAGATGTTTCATGCTCTGGTGAAATAACTGACAAGTTCGAATCCCAGAGTGTACACCACATATGGGCCCGCTTTTGCTTTAGAAATATAATTGGAGGCCACGTGTGACGACTATTTTGTAGGCAATCATTTGCGGAGACTGTATGTCTCTTGCCAGCGGATCAAGGCTGTTGCTGGTCTGCTTGCCGTACGAAGACCAGTGCTCCAGTCCACAAGTAAAAGACGATGATCAAAAGGTTTAAAAAGCAAAATCTTCATCACAAAAATTTGGAGATTCACTTTCGACTGAAACGGATACCCCACATGTGCGCAACGCAGAGTTCTAAAACACGCAGGTCGCATATGGTCAGCGAGGGCGTTTTGTGCGGCCCGCGCTGCTTTTTGGGAATTTTCAAATATTTAACATTTCCGCTATTCAGTTTATTCACTGGTGTGTTTGAAAGCACTCGTCTAGGGAGTGAATAAGTACATTGTAAACGAACGTAGGGACGGCTAGAAATGATTTGCCTATAACTCACGATACCTTTCGCAGAGAACAAGATGTAAAAGCTGTTTCCAATAAGGTTCAGTTGCCGCCATTGTTGCGTCAGCGTCATAATGCGCCCTTGGGTAGTCATAATGCGGCCCGTGGGTTACTTTATAAGCCCTCATTTGGCCCTCGGAACAATTTGAGTTTGAGACCCTTGGTGTAACAGGAAAGGGTTGAGTGACATTATTGAAGGGGTATAGATATTTGTAGCGATATATGACAAGGGCGGAGGGGTTTGATTTTTAGGTAAAAAGCTTGACGTCATTTGTGATTGGCCCCTTTTATTTTAATTTTTGTCAATGTTTATTATTTTTCTGTTAGGAACTGTAGTTAGAACTGATCGTGTTGAAACAGTTATAATTTTAGCACGTAGGTGTTGTCACAACGAACCAGATGTTATATTTGTGGTGAATTTATGAGAAAAGAGCAACGTTTCAATGCACGTGATTAAACCAAAAGAGCATGCCACGATTACTTTGGCATGAAACTGGGGATCAAGACAAGCCATAGGCTCCCCACAAGGCGTGTAAGATTGCACTGGAACCCTTCGCTTGTGGGCCCAAGAAAAAGTGAAAGCAACGAGGTTCAATATGCCTAGGTCTTGACGAGAGCTTTAGAACAGCTATGTCCAACGCATGCGGTCCAGTCGAGAGTTTTGTGCTGCCCAGTTTAGGTTCACGCTGTAGTAAAAGTATCCTACGTACTCACAACCTGCCCTTATTTTGATAATTTTGAATTTGGCATTTTTGATGCAGGTGGTCCTCAGTGCCGCTTTATCACGTCTGTTACCATTGCAGTTAGGATCGTAGCGTACGCTTTCAGTGCAAAGGCGGCAGATGCGGTATGGCCAGGGCCATACCAAAATGTTGGTATGGCCCGACCAGACCAATATAAGCATCCGAAAGAAGTTTTAAAGCAAAGTTACATGCATTAAGCGAGAATACTCGCATAGCATGTTCGACCTTTCATTGATGTTAGCAAGGGCGGCGGAAAGTGATATGGTCGATATGCAGTGGTGTGTTTAAGGGCAGGCGAGCGAGGCACTTGCCTCGGCTCCCCCTTTTTGGGGGCTCCCCCTTGAGGTGTTACGCGTGTAAATTTTCCTTATTTTTGATGAAAAACTTATTATTCACTCATATAATGTACTACAAAGCAGGTAGCAGAAATGGCAATTTTCGAGTATTATGAATACTCATTTTTTCTACAGATATTTCAGGTATTTTAGGTAGTTTGATTTAGCCTATGCTTGAAGTCACAGGTTATTTGAAGCTTGATTAGTAAATGGTTGGTTTAAGGCAGACTTGGTAGGTGATGCTTACGCTGTTTGCCAGCTGTTAGCCAATGTAACTTAAACCGTTTTTTCTTAGCAGAGATTTAATCAATTGTGTAGGCTACTTGCTGCAGTAGAAATGTTTGCGATAAGGTACACGATGAATTATTTTCTACTTTTGCACATTTTCAAACAACTAGTGTTAATGCAAGATCAGGGCAGCCTTGACTCACCCAGTCTCAAAGTTTTCCAAAACAAGTCTCTAATTGGATGCCTTTGTATGCTATATTCTTGCAGTTAAAAGGATGAAATTTTAAACAAATTTAGTGTTTTAAATCTTCTTGGTTGTTTTTTATAGTTTCATGGATTCCTACAAAGACATGAATGTGAACAAATTCAGGATACCAACTACCAAGCATTTTTTCAAAGGGGTAAGGTGTGAAACTTTCAAAGGGGTAAACTCTGTAGTTTATTGATGGTGAATGCAAAGAAAAGGGGCGCAAAAGTAAAGTGGGGGTAGATGCCAACTTGCTATTGCCTAACTTTTATGTGTTGCCAGCCGTGTCTTCCCAACTTTCAATGTTTTCAAAGTTGTGTGTCATGAACACCCTTTTGCATTTTCTCCTTCTGCTATTTCAGTTATGCCGTGGTCTCAGGAACATACCCTTGGGTGGCCGTATCTTAGGCAAATCAAAAGTTATTATCACGGTTGGCTGAATATGATGACGTCATCGGAGGGCCCTGAAGTTTCCTCACTCGTCAAAAGCAGAACCAGTGTTTTCGTCGTGTGGGTTTCAAACGTGGAAAAACGCCAATCAAGCTTTTCGCGAACACGAGTCATCAACAGCACACAAAGATAATGCGCTTGTTTGGTGGAACTACAGCAAACAACACACTAAGGCAGGAACAATAACAAAAATCATTAAAGATTCTGTTTGCCGCTTAGGACTTTGTGCTGTTCAGCAGTTTCGAACTAATGCTGCATTTTCCTCATTTGGGGAGAAAACGGAGCAGCAACCTCAGGAGTTACAGCTAACGGATCCCCGTATTCCGAGAGCGCGTAGACCTAAAAAAACTGCAATCTGGCTCACGGCCATGTACATTCAGTTCCTTGCAAGATTCTTATCTTATGATATACTTCGACGTTGCCGACAGCATCAATGGTGAAATACAAAAGAGGTTCAACCAGGAAATTTTTTATCTTTAAATGAGGAAATTTGCTGATTTCCGCTGCAAGCAGAGTGTGCGTGATCACAGAAAACTTGGAAGCCGTGAAAAAGCATTTATTGACTATCTGAATGCCTCAAGGTGGTTTAATCCGTTGGCTGTTCTGAGTGATTGTCAGTGTGAAAATGAAAGACGTAGTTTCTAGCACTCTTGTATTTACTTCGAATTGCAACATTTTTTCTGAAGTTAGAAAACATCTGCAACTTATGTTCATGCTGCCAGTTATAACTGCTTCTTTTTCATCCCTTCGTTTTTTGAAAATGTACCCCCGAACGACCATGAGTGCGCTAAGACTGAATCATATATAGGCCTAATGATTTTGTCTGTTCATAGAAATTGTACAGAAAGTTTGAATGTGTAAAAGATAGCTTCAGAGTTTGTTTGAAGAAATCAGAAACGTCAAATTGTTTTTGGAAAAGTGTGACGTGTGTTAGTATGGTTTTTGATTGTCGTCTGATTACACGACTCTGCCTTTTATGACAATGTTCACTAAGAACTTATGGTTGAATTTGATATTTTGTCAAATACGGACCATTCGCTTTTTTCTAGTAATTCTTGGTCTCCGGCCATTCCAATCATTTTTCCCATCCGCCGCCGTTGCAGTGGATTAACTAAATGTAGTTTGCTAAAGTCAAAGTAAGCCATTCAATGTGCGGCCCTCATTAATATACCTTTCAATGTGCGGCCTGGTCAAGATAGCGACATACTTTATGGCTCAGTAAGCCATTTGATTTGGGCATAGCTACTTTAGAACCACAACGACAATTGCCATCTCTGCATAGTGGACTTGGTGGTATGGAGCCGTCGCAAAAAGAAGTCTTCGTATTATCCTGATATCATCTGCTGAAGCAGTGTTTCTTAACCGGGGGGCGTCAATAAATTTCAAGGGATTTGCGAGCCTTTACGCGCCCTACAACATGGAAAGTTTGAACATTAAATTAACCAATAAATACATTTGTTTTCACAGATTATGTAATGCCAGGGGGCTTGAAACACAGGACAATTACTTAAAGGAGATGTAATAGAAAAAGGTTAAGAACCACTGCACTAAAGCGCCAGTGCCACATTGCGGTGAACTTCCTGTTCCTGTTTGTGCTGCTCAGCACGTTTACCAAGCACCTAACGTGGAGCGTATCAGTCAAGGCCAATTCAACGACTATCTATCTTTGAAAAAAGCAGCTGAAACCTTGACTTCTCGTCTCAATGAACATGAACACGGGATTCTTGATGTCAAGACCAACATAGCATCATACAATCACAGAAATGAAGTACTTTAAATGATACTTTGGTGAAGAAGATAACTTCGGGCTTTGCAACAACATTTTCTTCTGACTGCAATGGGTGTACCAAGGCCCGTAACCAGGTTTTATGGTTTGGGGTGGGAAATACATTTTTAAGAGGAAAATATGTTTATTTTTATTATATGTTTAAAAAAAATTGTCCTGACCAAATAAAATTTATGAGGGCACAAAAAAATTTGTGGGAAACTGCCCGCGAATGCCCCCTGTGACTACGGGCCCGGGTGTAGCCCAGTAGTAGCCGTATGAGTGGTGGTTGTTCATCGACAGCTATAAACGAAGTTTCAAGTGTGCATGCACTGCTGCACCTTGGCAATAAATTCACCTGAATCCCAACTGGTCATTCGGTGATATTTAACGGCGCACTACTCAACTGTGAAGGTGGTCCTGCGCTACAGCGAACACAAATGAGTGGTGTGTTTTCACTCAAAGATAGTCAACTTTTTGCTAGGGCAGTAAGGTGGTCATGTCAAGTACCCATGATTCTATTCTTTGTCTGTGGAATACCCTGGGCCATGCGTGAAGAGCTTGTTGCGGGGGGGAAAACCAACATCATGAACGAACCACACTGATTGGCCGTGACAGCATCATCCTTCCAACATTGCACGTACAACTAGGTTTGATGAAGCAATTCGTCAAGGTGTGATAAGAATGGTGCTTGTTTCGATTGCATCTGTAACGCATTTCCTGGTTTGAATAATGAACAAGCTGAAGCAAGTTTTGACGGAACAGAAATTCGCAACATGATTTAATACCACGCTTTTGTTTCACATGACTGCAGCTGAGTCTGCTGTTCTTATGTTGTTTCTGTAGTGAAGGAGTTCTTGGAAAAAACGTAGGGCAGTATCTTGTGGAACTGATGCTCTCAAACTCACAAGTCCTTGCCGTTAGAATGAGCATGAAAAAGTTAAGCGCTTTTTCAGCCATTCAGCTCGATTCCCGGAAAACCTTGGTGATCCAAGTGAGGAACATGATGCACAACGGTTCTATCAAGATATTAGACCACAGAAGAAAGGTATCAGGATTATATCAAGAAACGGCTCAATCAGTAAAACAAAAAATAGATATGACCAGGGTCGATAGGACCGTCACATTATGCCAGATTACCACGAGACACTTATGGATGATTTTGGCCAGAAAAGTGACAAGCATAAATTATAAGGGAACTTTTCATGAGGTGGACTAAATTAACCTTGGATATATTTTGCTGTGTTTGCAACGGTGTTATATGTCAAGTGACAAACTTATTGCAGATGGCATACAGCATGTTCATGTATGCGGACTATTTTGTTTAAAATCCTTCCCTTGCGCTGCTACAATGCTGTTCAGTTTGACAAATATTGATCTGAGAACTGATATCAAACAAAATAAACCGTTCCTCTTGTTAGAAGTAGTGCTAAGCAACTAATTTTTTTCACTTATGGTACGTATGACCTTCCAGGGATGCGCAATGTACCGATCCGTGCAAACGTGGAAGCTAATTCAAAACGGATTAGAATGTATCTCATCAATTAGAACTAATTACAAAAAAATATTACCCCCAAAACGCTCTCACCTCACGAGTCAAAAAATGTTTGTTTTCCATGCAGTGATAGACTGCAACGAATACCTCGCAGTGCAACACAACGTAAGCATTTCTTGACAAGCGTAAGGATTAAAGGCAGGCACGAAAGGTACAAACCCTGTTGTGAGGTTTTCAGTTTATTTCAGGCAAGCAAGCGAAGCGCGCGCTTCATAATCACAGAGCTGTGGAAGAACAATCGTTGTTTTATTAAAGGAGGGCGCAGGGATCGAAAGGATTTTTTTGTAAATCAACAGCGCAGAGTGATCGCACGGGGGATTCCCCGCCGTCGCCAGTCGACACAAAGCATTAGGATGGAGTTTAAACGAGGAACTGCTTCATTTCTTCGCAAGAAAAACAAAGTTCCTCCCGTTTTCTTTTCTCGGCAACACCGCAAGGTTCATTCAGAGGACTGATTTACAGCAGCAAAAATAAACACTGTAACAACAAATACTGGACAGTGCAAGTAAAATAAAGCATACAGAAGATTTATCGTAGGACCCGCGACTCGTGGTAGCAGATTTGAATGACGCTGAAACAAACGTCGGAAGTACGATGAATGACGATTGAACGTGAACGCGAGACAAGCGCTGGACCGCTGCCGTGTGTATACGGTAGATATATGAGCGGCATGCTTGCACAAACACTTGGCACATAAATACACCGGCACTGCAGCAGGCGAACAAAACATTCATTGCAACCAAAATACCTCTCTCGGCCGACTGAAAACAGGACCATTGCAACGAAGGACAGACGTGGAACAGAGAGTAGTCTTATTGAAGTAGTGACAGTTTGGCGGACAACGATCTTCTTAATGTTAAAAAAAGTAAGGCGTGTTCAACGTACGTAGAAAATGGTAATGAAAAAAATGTTTGCGAGCGTAAAAAAGAATCATGAAGCCCTCAGGGCCTCGCTGGAGCGAAATGCGCCAACGCTTGAATTCTGACGCTGCGTCGCGCATTGGATGCATGCCGGACATGCAAGAAGACTGAATGTAGAAGGCAACCAGTGACGAACCGACGACCTGAACTGCACGCCGACCAACCAAAACTGAAGCGAACTGCACGCCGACCAATCAAAACTGAAGCGAACTGCACGCCGACCAATCAAAACTGAAGCGAAACAGACAGTATCAACGGTGTCATTTCATTACGCATTCAAGGTATTCCACACCGAAAGTGGTCGTGTACGAGACGGTGGCGCTTTGCGCGTCAGTTTTCAGCAAATTCACGGACGGAAAAGAAGCATTTTTTATGGAGCGTTTTTCACAACCTGTTTACCTGGCAAACAATCTGAAACAGTGTGGCATTCTGTTCTTTCGCCATGAATTGTCCCAGCTGAAAAAATGTACACTTAGTCTGGCGTAGAAGAGGCTCAAAACAAGAATCGAAAAAAGACGCATTTGACATCATGGACAGCACGAAGTGTGTGTAGTTTGAAGTTAAACTCGGTTGTTATTCGAATAAACTCTAACATGAACAAGCAAATGGTACTGCCCCACTAAAGAATCTTAGAATGCATACCTTACACCAACAAAATAATTTAAATGTACTTTCAATCCTTTTCACAAACGAACCGCTTTGTTTTATAAAACAGGAAGTGTCGGTATGCAACACTGAAATGTTACGGTAATCAAGGTTTTGGAAATGTCCAGTAAGCTTATATGCTGCATCGCGATTTTTTCGACTGGCCAACTCACATGCAAATCGATCTCATACAAGCAACGACCAAGTTGGTTCCTTTCACACTTTTGACAAAATACAAAACTTGGGAGCAGGTAGTTTCGATTAAACACGTGACAGCATTACATGAAAAACATACTCAACCAAACGGAGCTATGAAGAAATATGACCTCGTAATAACAGAATGACTAAAATTGTTGCTGCACTGAGAAGCTCCAGTACTGACGAAGAATTGCAGGCTATAAATCGGATGTCAACTAAACAAAAATCTTGGGTTGATTCGGTGTTTCTCAACGGTAGAGGAGATTGACAGTAGTACTTTTATGGACTGTTATAACCGCAAAGATTAACGTACTTCTCAGTTCACCAAGTGAAGGTCTGACAAAAAAATCAAGCACGCAACTTAATTTATTCGTCTGATCAGACCTGATGTTCAACTTAGATATTTAGAAAAATGCAGTTTGTTTCAAGAAAACCCTTTACAAAGCAGTTCAGTGACGAACAGAACCGGGAATTTAGCTGATAGCTGAAGATGTACGTCCAGCAGGCGAAGTACTCGCAAAACGTGCTTCAAGCATCATCTGAAGCGATTGATCTGCTCACGTAAAACGTTCTTTTTGAGATCGCATTTATCAGAACTACGGTGGACACGCGCAATGTGAAGAACAGGTGTGGCAAAGAAACGCACGCTTTGCTAAAGTCTCGTGCGTGCAATAGACCTCCGCGAGGAGCGCAGTCATCCTGCGATCGCGAGCAGGTTGCACACTGCAAGGTACGAGCAGTGAATGCACGGTCTGGTTCATATTGAATTTGGCCAACTTCGATGATTTTGGGAACATAAACTTTCGAGAAACTACCAAGTACTTTTCGAAGGCGGTGACACGCGGCGCAGATGAAAACCAAGCTCGCGCGTGCACTTGCATGAAAGCACTGGTGAACGATTGTGCAAGGGTCTGAAGCTTAATATGCAGTGACGGAAAGCGGGTGTTGAGAACAAGATGGTCTGCGAGAGTAACATATGAGATTACAGTGGTCTGAAAAATCTGTCATCTTGCAACAGGTCTTGCCCCTTAAACAAAATAGATATAATCCGCGATTACGTAAGCACCAACATACGTCACAACCGTATGGAATGTGTGCACGCCTGTAAAGAGCAAAAGGAGTGCAAAAATCGTAAGTGTACTACTTCGGCATGAAAGAACCATTCGAAGCGCTGAGGCAGTGGTTCCCAATCAGGATGCCATTTACGGAAGTCAGGGGTGCTCAGGAGCTAATACGTTTTTCAGTATGTCAATGAGTACATTTTCAATATGTCACCAAACTTTAAAGCAGTGGTTTTCAACCTGGGATCCGCGGCCCCAGAGGGGTCATAAACCATTTATGGGGGAGTCGCGAGAAGATGTTTTGTGTCCACTGCTGCATTACGTTTGCTTCATTCGAGTTTTAGATGGTGGTCGTTGGCTTATAGTGGGTGGTGTAATGGGTCGCGGTACCAAAAGGATGAAAACCTTTAACAGCAAATTGCTATGGGTTTGCCACTGGGTGTCGCAAGCCTAAAAAAGTTTGGAAACACTGCGCTAGCCTAAAAAAGTTAGGAAACACTGCGCTAAGGTGTCGCTCAAATAAGGTATACAGGCGGTTCTTGTAGTTAAATAATGGCAAGGCAGCCAAACGCTCGAAATTTTCGGTCAGTTGTTCACCGTTGCTACAGTTCAAGGTAACGCGAACCGAGTGTTCCGAAAAGCCACAAAAAAGTTGAAAGCCTCTCCGCGCTTGGAGGACTGAAAACGCATTTGGACTGGGTGGAAAAAGCACAAAGGTTTGCAGTATGGCACGAAGTAGCTTGCTTCACTTGGACATACCAAAAAATAACGTGCTTTTCGTTAAATTTCGACATCATGTGAAAAATATCAAAGTTCTGTGTTTCATACACCGTCCTTGAAAAGCTTACTTATGCGCCAATCATCTAATGCCAAGGCAAAAACAAGCACATATTCTACACTCTACAGCAGTGGTTCCCAAACTGGGGAAAATTACCCCCTGGGGGTAATATGCGATTCTTCGGTGGGTAACGCTGAAACAAAACCACAATGTTGTTCTGTATAATGAGCGATCACTGCGAAATAATGAGGGTAGTAAGACATAATCGCTACCTTGATTTGGGTGACGGGTCGAACAAGTTTGGGAACCACTGCTCTACAGTATTAAAATGAAAAATACAGTCGCGAAAGCTGACGAACGTATGAAACTTCAGCTGACAAGTACAACAGCAACCTTAAGGGCAAATCGCCAACAAGCGATTTGGAGACGCGTCGAATGCAAATCATGCCAGCGCAGCGATTCGTCGTCACATGCCGGGCGACGAGCAGTTACAAGCGCCTGCACGCGATTACTACCTGGACAAAGCTGCATAAAGAATTCTCGTGTTGCACGTCGCCGCAACGTCACGATGACGTCGCCGCAACGTCATGATGGCGTCGCCGCAACGTCATGATGACGAACTGCACCGAGTCCAAAGTGTCAGGGATGCACAACCTTTTTGCTAATGCCGGCCGCATTACCAGTACTTTTGGAAGATGCGGCCGCTAGTGAGTTTAGTATATCATTATTTTTTTGCGTTGCTTCTGTTTTTCTTCCGCACACTGACCCCAGTCTGCATACACACGTCTGTTTGGCCACCTTTCTGCCACAGGTGTAGCCGGGGGGGGGCC
>Ga0210059_1002327_pt1 | contig 29664 bp, 18 predicted proteins | sample Ectturendosymbi2_FD_188042 | JGI IMG/M metagenome (GOLD analysis project Ga0210059, IMG submission 188042) | Ecteinascidia turbinata endosymbiont from Florida, USA - Sample 2 (SPAdes) (version 2) | ecosystem: Host-associated > Tunicates > Ascidians > Unclassified | place: Key West, Florida...
GTCAATAACAAAAACAGATCCCCATCACTACCAACATTGGTGGGAGGGGCAAATGGTGGTTCAGAGATTGTTAAAATGTGGAAAGACTATTTTAAAGGAATATTAAACTCTGAAAACTCTGCCAATGAGTCTGCAGAGTCTGTGGATCACAGCATAGACTGCAAGGAGAAGTATCTGGGTCTTGAAATGGCCATGTGTTCTTTTGTCTCCCTAGCATCACTTCTTCAAAAGCTGCCCTTGAACAAAGCTCCAGGGCCTGATTGTATTTCTGCAAAGCACCTGCTGTATGTAGATGAATCTCTGCTTTTTTTTCTCAGTGAACTGTTTAACATGTGTATTGTTCACAGATATATACCCAATTTCTGTTTAAACACAACAATAGTTCCCATATGCAAAAACAAGAATGGGAATATGTCTGACACTTCAAATTACAGACCAGTCGCAGTAGCCACAGTGGTGTCAAAGCTGCTTGAGCACTTCATTTTATCTAACATCTCTCCTTTCCTTGGTACCACAGACAATCAGTTTGGTTTTAAGGCTGGTCGTAGTACTGATAAATGTACATTTTTGTTAAAGCAAACTGCCTCACACTTTGTAACCCATGGTTCATCTGTGCATGCTGTGTTTTTAGATGCCTCGAAAGCATTCGATCGAGTACTACACATGAAATGATTCGAGAACTTAATTCAAAGAAAGGTGCCAATGTGTTTTGTGCGCCTACTGAAACATTGGTACAAAGAACAAACGATGCAAATAAAGTGGGGCAAGCATTTTTCTGAACCGTTTCATGTGTCTAATGGGGTCAGACAAGGGGGAGTACTGAGTCCATACTTGTTTGCTGTTTATTTAGATGATTTGTCAAATGAACTAAACAACACTAAAGCAGGGTGTTATATTGGTGAAGTCTCATTAAATCACTTGATGTTTGCTGATGATATTTGTGTGTTCTGTCCAAGCGTACGTTGGTTGCAAAGAATAGATGTGTGCCAGGCGTATGCAGAATCGCATGGGATTATCTTCAACTGCAACAAAACTGTTTGCATGACGTTTAAGGCTAAACGTGCAAAGAGCACAGCCACTCCAGTCTTGAAATTGGGTGGTCAATACGTAAATATGTTGACCAATACAAATATCTGGGGATTTTATTGGATACTGAGCTCTCAGATGACAAAGACATTCAGAGACAACTGCGATATCAATATTGTGCAGCCAACAAGCTGCGAGCCTCTTTTCCCCGTTGTTCAAATGCAGTTAAAAACGTACTTTTTCGTTCCATTTGTACGCCCATGTATGCATCTCAATTATGGTGTAATTACAGGAAGTCATGCATGCAGAGATTGCGGGTGGCATATAATTTTGGTTACAGAGCTCTATACAACCTGCCCTGTAGAGCGAGTGTTAGTAGCCATCAAGTTCAATGTAACATTCCTACCTTTGAGGCTCTGCTACGTAAATAAAAGTACCTATTTCTCGAAAGATGCAGAAAATCTAACAACGTATGGTTACGTGCTTTGATGCAGTCAGATTGTTTGTACTCATCACTATTCTTTGAACACTATAATCGCATTTTACTCTGTGAATGAGTGATCGAACTTTGTAGTGTCCGTTTGATCGATGGCATGACAAGCCACAATGCTTTCTCATTTTACCTAGCCTAGTCCAATTTAGGAATTAGCGCCCTACTCCGCAGTAGTGCTGTAACAAGTGTTACGTGTTCTCTAATAATAGTGTTAAGAATGTGTCTGTAACCTTATGGTTCTGTCTTCAATGCAGTTGCAAAAAGTGTCTGTAACCCTGTGATTGCACCGGCTTCAATACCTTGTACTACGTTCTGTTTTGTCTATTTTTATCAACCTGCTTTCTGCAGAGTGTGTGTGTTCATACTATGGACTTCGTGTCTGCTCACAAACAAACAAATAAATTAAATTAAATATAAACGCCCACCTAAAATAAGCGTCCGTGGGCGGACTAAAGACTGGGCGATTTTCCGGAAAACCCCGGTACCACAAAAATGCATTTCATAACATTTAACTTCAAACGGCAATTGAATTTCACAAACATTTTCAATGCGACGGTTGACTTTGCAACCGTATGGCCAACTTCGAAATTCGTGGTTGAGTGCTTGACAGAGCTAATCTTTTATCATACGCGACTATCCTTTGATTTCGTGCCTACGTTTTGATGTGACCTAGAACTGAAAAAACACTCTTGCAGACATATATTGTGGCAATAAAAGCAACTTTGGAAAGCCAGTTCAGACCAATGTGAATAAGATTCATGCACAGCTCACCAGAACCAAGAAAATGGCATTTCATGAAAAGTATCATGTGCTGATGAATCATTGCCAAGACCGCAAAATTGGTCCTGTACTTCATCAAGAATATTGGCTATAGCCAGAGAGGTGGAGAACGAATTTCGTAAAAATGCATGTTCTCCTTGAGCTCAAAGAATTACCATTGGAGCTCAATTTCAAGAGATTGAAGGTGGTGTGTTATAGATGTCTTCAATTTCTTAGCAAGTTCTTTAGTATTTTCAACAATTGACAATTTCTCAAACATAGCAACGTTCCTTGCATTACTTTACGAAGTCAGTTTTGCAACGTCGAGTAAAATGCTTGCAGATTCGTCGCGAAGCTGGATGACGTTTGTAACCTTTAGCTTCACACCTTCCAAAAATTTGAGCCAAATAAACAAGACTTTTTCAACCAAATATTGTCACTAATGTGAGACAACAACTCGTTTGCTTTCATTTCTGAGAATAACTTTATTTCATCCTTCATCACAAAAAAGCGGTGTAGAAAGTTTCCTTTCAAATCGCCAGCACACAGACGTGTCGCCAGCACACAGACAGACAGACAGCACACAGACGTGTCGCCAGCACACAGACGTGTGGAATAGAAAAAACTCGTTTGTCGAAATCAAGTCTGTGCAGAAGTCTTTAAATGGGCAAGAGTTAAGTTTCCAGATTGATGCAATTGATAATTTTTATCGTGGAAGCCAGCACATTTTACAGAGGAGTAACAACCATGAGAGTATTTCCACTACAACTCTACAGAATCAAAATATTTTTACTTCTCCGGAACATCTTGCACTTGTTGTAGTGTGCAGTTCCTCACAAAACAAGAACTTAGAATGTCTCCCGAATGAATACGAGTCATGAAAACAAGCAACTGAGGACATGAAGCAACCTCAGTTGACTCATCCACAAAAAGCATTGGAATAGATGTTTTCATTTCAGTTATCACCTGGTCTTTCACATCTTCCGGCAGATCTGAAGTGCGCCTCTGATCAATATCGCTGCAAAGAGATATTCGTCTCATGTTGGCCTTACTATAGTTTTCGAAGAAGCTGTTTCCCTGTTTCCAACAAACAGGTTTCATAAGCGTTTTTCTCCAATGGTGTGAGTTTTTTTACTTGGAAATTTCAAGTGCGACTTCGTATCATGCTTTTCTTCTTGGTAGAAACATCCGGCAAGGTAAGTCTCTGACGTTTCAAACTTGCTTCATGGCGTCGGAAGAATTCTATAACTTTTTGTGGCGTGATTGGAATGCTTTGTCTCTAAATGCCGTATCAATTTCGAAATCTTCATATACTTTCCACTGACAGGCTTTATACCACTGCAATACGCTTCTTCCTAAATGTTGACTGCAACCTCACAACAGTCAACTGCTGGTAGGCTATCTTAGTCAACAACTCGTTTAAAACTAGAATAAATTATTTGTGACTTGTTGAAAGGCTTTGGCCCTAACTGCTGTATGAACTTCGAAGGTTTCACTAATCCAGCATCAGCACAGAGAACAACGTTGCACAAACCACACAGTGGCTTCACTGTGTTTGTTCCAACTATGGAGGTAAAACCAAATTTCAAATACTCTTCAAAATACTTGCGTTTCATGTCCATGGCAACAATAGAAATGGACGCATCATAGTAGGCCTACTATTGGAAGTAGAATATGTTTCTTCCTGACTGCTGGCTGCAATTTCACAATAATAGTTGCTGGTATCAAATACTACAGCTGTTTTAGAACATGAACAACTAAATACATCAATTGACATAAGTAATATACCGCTTGTGGTTAACTTTACCTCGGATTTCGACGATAGACGTGCAGAATTGTGGATGATAGAACTAACAGATTGGACTGTACAACAGTGGTCTGACGATGAAAAGACGTATCTGATGTTCAGTTGCAACTTCGGATGTATACATTGCCAATCATATTTCATATTTTGCAACATTTTGTGATATTTGAATTGGTAACTCCGATGCTATAAATTGCACCCCTGTTAAATTACGTTACACGCAAAAAACAAACAGCTCTGAGAAGCATATAAATTCCGATGACGAGATTTTGCAATTTGAGCTTAGGTGTTAAGACAAACACGACAAATTAAACATGTCGTTACATTGAAATCTTTGCGGGCCCTAAACAAAGTTCGCGATCTCAGGTTGAGAAATGCTGCTCTAGTAGAAATAGAAGCAAGTCTCGGTTCAAGTTAGCCTGAACACTAACATTTACTGTGAAAAGTTCGAGAAAATTTCAGACTAGATGATTGTTCCTGCATGCTTCCGCGGGCCACTGAAAACGCTGTGGCAGGCGACATTTGGCCCGCGGGCCGCTAATTACTCACCCCTGATGTAGGCCTATAAATTATGAGAACGTCGACATTTGAATGTTTTGATATTCTTCATAATAAAAATAAATGAGTATAGAGGTATGTTATGGTCCTTATGGATAATTTATATTGTATTTGCTGAAAATTCGAAGCAATGATAAACACAAATATTTTCCGTTTCAAAACATTCATTTTTTAAATATTTGACTTTCGTAAAAATTGTGCCTATATATAATACATAAAATGTTATTAGAAAGGTCGCATACTTAACTTTGCCATTGGCGACATTTCGCACAGATACGCCACTGCATTTTGCGCCATTTAATATCTGCAGCCTTAGCTACAGTGCAGGCTGCTCTTGCCTTTAACCCGTATAGTATCTTACCTATAAAAAGCAACAAGAGATAGACCCGCGCTGAACGAAAGTACCTCACTGATCTCGTGTAATCTGAAAAATCATTCAGGCGTTTTGTTCCATACATTATACGTAACAATAAACAAGTCTCAATGCCATAAAAAGAGAATGCTCATCGTCATTCACTTCAATTCTTTGCGGTTATTCTTCTATATCAGGGGCTCCAAACTACGGCCCGCGGGCCGAATCCGGCCCGGGAAGCTATTCATCCGGCTTGTGAAGCCATTCTCCAAACTACGGACCGCGGGCCAAATCCAGCCTGCGAATACATTTTGTAAATAATGAAAAATTAATTGACGAAACACTTCTTGATTTGGTAGAATGTAACATATCCTGAAGCAATCACATTACGTACGATGTCCGACCCCCGCACTGTTGTGAAATAACTTATGAGGCGCTCAGATCAAAAAGTTTGGAAACCCCTGTTTTATACAGATCTTTTGTTAGCGGTATAGTAAAGAAACGTGCGATGAACCAAAACAAAAATACAAATACAATTACTTACAAAAATACTGGAAATCGTCCTTACTCCCGAAAATTTGGGGGCCCGCGAAAGCGGGGGCCCTAGGCTTAAGACTTTTTAGCCTAATGGTAAATCCGCGCCTGTCGGTGGGAAACCTCCGATTCAAAAACGCCTTTAGACAATACAGCTCAGCGCAAAAACAGCTTACAGCCAAAACAGCTCAGCACCAAAACGGATGGTGTCAAAACAGTTCGACGCCAAATGTCCAGTGCCATATAGCCGACACCAAGACGGCGGCGCCAAAAATTACCCGACCCTAGAGTATTCGCGAGCTTTGATTGAAGCGGTTATTGATTCTGGCGAGCGTACATCAAAACATTTTACAACAAAATATTGCACAATAAGCTCAATGAGCAGTTACATTCATTATTCTACCAAGGCAGAGACAGTAACAGAACCAGATTCGTTTTTCCAGACCTTTTTTCGGAAGCTCATTGTCCTATAAACAGATCGTATTAATAGCTTTCGGATTTTTGTTCGCATTGCACGCCATAGGCGTAGCCAGGGAGGACCAAAGGGGCCATACCCCCCACATTCGTAGAAAATATAGTCATTTTGTGCTTCGAGAGGCGTTTTTCCGAACAAAAAAGTGTTATTCGCCTAAAATCAAATATTTTGGCCCGCCAAATTTTTTGCCCACCCCCAATTTTTGAGCTGGCTACGCCACTGTTGCACTCCTGATTTAGAAATCGATTCAAGTCCCGGTGGCTTTGTCGTCACCATTCCAAACGGTATCAAGAACAAATCAATTTAGACGTGGCCATGCAGAGTTGCGATTTGCGAACAGGGAAAACAAAGAGAGTAAAGAAACTACCACAGTTCTACGTCGCAAGGAAGAGTTTTAGTAAAATTCTACATCCAGAATAAGGTTTGCAAACGATTTACCTTTGAAATAGTGTAGGCTATAAATGTCTCTTTCAACATGACGGATGCCGGAGTGGATTCACATTTTTTAGATTCGGACTCTGCTCCAGTTTGTGTTAGACCGCTGCTCCGACTCCGAAAAATTTGAAAACATCAGCTCCAACTCCTGTTCACACTCCGAAATATTCCAAACAACTCATATTAAACATATATCTTTAAGTAAGTGCCACGGATTCTGAAAATACAGTTATAAACGTTTTTACATATACTGCAATAGACCATGCAATTGCTAAGCATGTTTTGGTTGAGAATATTTTACCTTACATCTGCAAAATCTCAGATCAGAACAATGCAACAATCATTTGTTCTTACGCAACACAAGTATCTGCATGTCACCAGCCTGTTATTTTTTCTAACCCACAAAGATAACTTAACAAGAAGCGCAACATGTTCAAATAAAGAAAGCTATTAACTCAACAGGAAAACACTATATCTGCAAAAAACTATTTGCTCCATGTCAGATTTTGCATCAGACGTTGCAACCACATTTTCAAAAACTGACATCGACAAAGGAAACTAAGTTCTAACTTCTTCAGCACTTATCGATTCACAAATATTTTCTTGTGTGGCTTTTGTGATTGGTAGAGAGCGGTCAAAAAAAGCAATTGAGATGAAAGCTACTTTGCATCTTGGCTTACCAAGTTGCTCACTTCCTCCAGTCTGCTTGAATACAACAAGTATCACTACAAATTTTGATAGTCCCTTCAAAAATTTTGATTGACTCCTGGACAGACCTCAGCGCTGACTCCAGATCCGGCTCCTGCTCCGGTAAGAACTAACGATATGGCTCCAGCTCCCGATCCGGCGTTAAATACAAACTCCTGCAGGAGTCCACTCCGGAACTTCTGCACCGTGATCATCTCTGACAGGCGCACAGACGAAGAACAATCAAGCCCTGTTTTCTATTGTCAACGTGAGCATTGATTTATTCATCTAATTTTGTGACTCCGATCCCCGAACAGAATGAATGCAATAATGCAATAAAAGGTGAAAGACATCAAAAGGCAGAAAGATTAATGTTAATCAAAAATAAAAATGAGAAAAACAATTGAGGAAGTAGTATTTCTGTGAATTGCGAACTACGTGCTTGAGAGGCAAAGGTCTGGCGAAAGACCTTATGGGTCAACTATTCAGCCAGCCCTACTGCTGGCATAAAACAACACTAAATTGAAGATGTTTCAAATGAAGAGGAAAAAGGAAGTGACAAATAAAATAATTTGAACGTTACACAGAAGTTAGTAACAAAGCACAAGATCAAAAAAACAATAAACGGTAGTTATTTAATTTCCCGCGTTTTGAAAATCTGAATTGTTAGCCAAGCTGAGGTATGCACTAAAAATGCTCTGGTTAAATGCGTCTAAGAAAAATCTCAGTTTTTGCAGGGAACAACAAATGCAGTTCACAACATCTTTTTGACTTTTTTAAGTATTAAGTAAGTCAAACGCCTTTTTCCAGCCAAATATCAAGCATTTTTTGAAACAGGACCAAACGCACTCCGCTGGTAATATGTGTTTGGTTAAAATCCTTGAAGTTCCGTGTGCGCTACTTTTCTTGCTGACATTTTCGCAACGATAACTCGCCAGCCGAATGAGCTAGAAAGCTGTTCAAACCCTCTAAATATGGGGGAAGTCTTCCAGAGTAGATTTTGTTTAATTGAAAAGTTTTGGATTTTGGGTTTTTGTGAGTACCAGGGGTGGGTTGACGCATTTTTTGCCCACTTCATCTGGCCCTGGGCCCTAACCCAGCACACCAATTGTTTGACTCAATGTTTTTTTAAACTATGCTATATGCGGGTCTTTAGAGGTCTTCATTGGTCCTCTAGCTTTTTTGGGTCAAAAGTTATAAACAAAAAGCCAAAATCTTGACAAAAAAACAAAAAAGTATGATTTGCCCATATTGGGAAAGATTTTCTTCAACCACAACTCACCAGCCGATTGAGCTAAAGAACTGTTCAAGCCCTCTAAAGATGCGTGGAGTCTTATAGACTAGATTGAAAAAATTGGAAAGTTTTGGATTTCAGGTTGTTTGTGGGTGACGTCTTAAGTGGATAGGTAAAGCCTTCTTGGCCCACTTCACTGGGCTCTGGGCTCCAACCCAAGAGCCAATTCTTTGTTTCTTTAAAAAAACTAGGAGAAAATCCCCATGTTTAGAGCTCTTGATCATTTTTTTAGCGTTTGTGGTCAGCAAGTTATGGCCCTAAAACAACAAAATTAATTAATTAATCCCCTAAGGAATTGATTAATTATTTATCGATTGTTTGTCATAACTTGCAAACCACAAACGTTAGAAGGCCAATCAAGAGCTCTAAAGATGCGGTTCTTGCCTAATTTCATTTATAAAAAAGGAAGCAAAACAATTTCCCCTGGGTTGGGGCCCAGGGGCAGACAACCTGAACTTCACCAACAAAAAACTCAATCCCAAAACTTGCCAATTTTTTTAATCGAAAGTATATGTCTTTCCTGATCTTTAGAGGGTTTGAACAGCTCTCTAGCTCACCCGTCTGGCAAGTTATAGCCAAATATGTCGCCGCCATTATGCGCCAGAAATTGGGCTTAAAGTTAAAGGTGAACTGCAAGAATAACCAAACGAGGTGAAAATTGACAAGCAACGAACCAGTGATGTTAAGAAGGGCTATAAAATCGCTAGATGTCGCCCTTGAACGAAATGTCGGCAACGACGGAGGTTACTTAAACCAAGTTGTCCACGTTTGTGAGCAACAGAAGCCGTAGCATCTTTTTAGTACAAACTTGCGGGCCGCAAAGAAACGAAGATTACGCAGGACAACTCTCAAATGTAAAATTCATGCAAGCAGTGATGATAGAGACTAGTCTAGATATTTTCAATTCTACTAGAGAATTTCGAAAACACAGAAAATCATGTTGCAGATGCTTCATTTCACTTTTTTATCATCGAAAATGTGCTCTCGCACATGTATGTTCATCCATACATAGTGTGAATATTTTAAGCAAATTACTCAAATTTGGGTACTGCGCTGAGCCGAGAATTTTCCAAAAATCTTGGTACCTTTCGTTCTTCTTCGAGGGAAAGGATCCGCCGGTAATTCACATAATTCTCTCCTAAATACATGTTTGGCTGGCAATTTCTACTCTTGTTAGATTTTTGAACAACTTTATTTTTTTTCAAACAATGAAAGTCAAGGAATCACATGTTAAAATTCTGCAATAATCTTAACTCATTTTTTCTGCGGAATTAGGAAAATCGAGGACTTTGCTTTCATCAACCAATTCACGACACAAAGGAAAGTGAGAATTTAAAAAGCTCTGGATATGCTGTTAAGCTTTCGAGGAATCTGCCTGCAGTGCTTTGCTTTCAAAATTTTACGCTGTGAATGATATAATGAATGATCTCAATCCCAAAATATAAAAAAGATTCTGCGAAACCACCTGACGAGACAAAGGTCCGATCATGTGTCGTGATCGTAAAATAGTTGTTGCTTGAGACGACAAAGGTGTTCGGGTGCTGTCTACAGTTACAAATGTTGCCGATGAAAGACGAATGACAGTATTTGGTGTGAAACACAGAGATGAATCACATTACATCCTGCCCCTGTGTCCAGAAGAAACGGAACACCAGTATTAACATCAGTCAAAACAAATCCTTTTAGAGGCCTGCAGCATTTGCCCAGAGTGAGAATCGGACACTTGCTTGTTCTCGCTCGCTAATCGTTTAAAGCAGAGGTGGGGAACCTATTTACAGTAGGCCTACTATCACGGGCCGCATGAATTGTGCATTATCACTGGTGGGCCGCAAAATCAATTGATTTTATCCTAAAATTCTACCTTTATCTGAATATGAGGAAGAATGACTTCTCTTCATGTACTATCTAGTGCCTGCTTATCATGGAGCTTCGTTTTGACGCGAAGTTGCACTCTAACGTTGGTAACGAAAATTCTGATGCGGGCCATATCAAATGTTCACACGGGCCGCAGGTTCTCCACCCCTGGTTTAAAGAATGACCACCCTGCTTTCAGTCAAAACACCGTTCAAAAATGTGCTTTTTGTCTTGCGCCGGACGCCCTCTTGTTCCATTCGTTGGGTTCCAAGATTGGCATTTGTCCCTATTCACTCGTGAAGCATTATACAAATTCTGGCGACTGCGAGAAACCTGAGGCTGAAATTGTGTACCAGACGTCGGATACGATTGCGGTTTGGCATTGTTCTTTCGCGAACGCTGTCTATTAGAAACCCTTGGGCACAAACAAAATACGTGGCCGCTTTCCCAAAAGGCGTAGCATGAAATTCCGCCGCGTGAATAGGCCGTCTTACGACCACGGAATGCAGATCGGGCCCGTCGGACAGATCGACCACGAGATATATTACGTTGCATAAAAGATAGGGTTATCTGCTGAGGCAAAGTTTCTGACAGTCTCTATGACTACTTTTCCCGACAAAAAACAAGCGCCATACGATAAGAGTTATGACGAATTCAGGTAAAAACAAGTACTATACGGCAAGGGCTAGATCTAATTCAGGCAAAATTAGTGTAGACACAGGAAGCAGCCGAAGAAGTAACAGTGACGTTTTCATTTTCACAGCACATGCACAAATTGTTTCCTTTCAAACGTAATTTGTTAACCGTCAAAATTCCGGACATTAGAGCGTTTTTTAAAATTATTTCCGGACACAAATTTTAACACCGATATTCCGGACATGTCCGGGAAATTGCGGACGTATGGCAACCCTAGTATACGAGCCTCGAACGGAACTTTTGCCAAGATTTTTCACTAAGTCCTTTAGTTGAGAAATGGAATTCTCCATTTTGGAAAGGCAAGAATTTTCCATAGCATGATAGCAACATTGACCGGGACCCTTTCTTTCGCACGAGTGGTACCGGTATTTTGCATTTTGGAATTGGTCCAGAATTTTGCCAAAATGCACTTCACATCTTGACATGATTTGGTGACAAGCTCGCTGTTGACGTATAGCGGAGATTTCTCAATTAGAACACATTTAACCGGTCTTATATATTGGTCATCATCGCTGACAGTGTCCAAACATGCACATCATTAGCAAAGATGGACGAAATCTTCACAAAGACGGATAAGAGACGATTATTAAAATTTATGTTCTCAAGCTGTTCTCCGATTTTTTGTTCCAAGGAAACATCTGTCTCGCCAAATTCTTGTTGTATTGTATCAACTATCAACAAATTCATTAAGACTTTACTGAGGGTCACGTGAAATCAATATTACAGCTTCCAAAAGACTATTCACCGTGGGGTTCAAACGTGTAACGCGGGTATGCAATGAATGTAAAATATTTGCCGGAAACATTTGTTGTTTCAAAATTATAAGGTTGAAACGATGTCAAACTACGTCATTGACAGCCTACAATTTGAGAAACCGAGCGGTATCCAAACGATTCTCACATCAGATGTTCCGTATCTTCATCCCCGACATCGGCACCCACACTACTGGAATGGCCCTGCCAAGAACAGTCTGGGGCCGGCTTAACCGCCTACGCACCGGTGTTGGACGGTCCCAGTCTGGGACCGGCTTAACCGCCTCCGCACTGTTTTTTTACAAAACATAACCGGTTGTCGTGTGTTGCTTGTTGAGCCGGTCGTAATAAAAACCAGCAATGTTTTTCAAATGGCGTGAAATCAACAACGTACAAAAGATGAAGTTGCACTGTTTATCATGTTGAACTCTTGGTCGGATTTGTGAACAAGAAGTGGTGTTGCCGATTCGTTGCTGATAAGATGATGAATTTCTAAAAATTTGCTACTTTACAATGAAATAAATCGTAAGAGCACCGGTCGCACCATATGTAACCAGTGACGAAAATGTTCGTCTATCTTTCTAAGCGCAGGCTGACACAGGTATTAGCATTAACTTTGGTCGGGTTCTCCAGCATGATGAGAACTGGACAGCTGCTATGCCGAATTTCAGAATGATGCGTTCCCTGTTTTCGAAAACGACGGCACATGGTCCGTTGGTGGTGGGTGCGTATAACTTTATCAATTCCCAGACCTGTGACGTTGTGCTCAGTTTGTTTTTTGAAAAGTCTAGACAACGTCACAGCGGTGTAGTTAAGTTGTCAACAGGTGCTATTGCAAATAGTTTGAAAACAGCAGTTGCTCCGACACACGATTAACGAATCGAAACTGTAAAACACGCTTTTGATAGATTTTACAGTGAAATTATTCGTTTGTGTTAAATTGATTCTGCTTGGACATGTGAGTGACAGTTGAACAACGTTGAATGTTTTGCACATTTGGATTGGTTGGAACAAAAGTTGATGCAAAACTTACCGGTCGTAACTAACGCATCTTTTTCAGTGTCGTGCGTTTTGCTTACCCAAATGATTTTAGAAAAAAACGAAAAAGAATCAAGTTACGCTTCGAGCGCATGATAAAGGTTAGAAGTGGGTGTGTGCGAAGGCAAAGTTATGCAAAAGAGGTGAATGCTAAACCTTCAGCGTGGCTTTTTGCAAACACAGTTTTCAAAAGATTGGATAGTCGTGATGGAAAATTCTGAACAGAGCATAAGGACAGTGAAATTATTCGTTTGTGTTAAACTGATTCTGCTTGGACATGTGAGTGGGAACATCGTGGAACGTTTTGCACATTTGGATTGGTTGGAACAAAAGTTGATGAAAAACTTACCGGTCGTAACTAACGCATCTTTTTCAGTGTCGTGCGTTTTGCTTACCCAAATGATTTTAGAAAAAAACGAAAAAGAATCAAGTTACACTTCGAGCGCATGGTAAAGGTTAGAAGTGGGTGTGTGCAAAGGCAAATTGATGCAAAAGAGGTGAATGCTAAACCTTCAGCGTGGCTTTTTGCAAACACAGTTTTCAAAAGATTGGATTAAACCTGCAAGAGCACGTTGTTGTCGGATTCAACTCGTCTTGTTACGATATTCACTGTGGAAAGCGCACCTGTTGAAATACTTGTTTTTGTTTGGTTTTGTTAAAACAGGATAAACAGTCAGGGGGGTATGGTGAAATGATTTGTACTTTCGTATAAAAGCAACGCCGCGAAACTTTCGTGTTTCGTTTATTTTGAACAATTGAAAACTTTCCAATAACCTTTAATGCCACGGGTCGGTTGTTGTTACTGACAATTCGCAAAACAGAAGTGAACGCTTGCTGCAACAGTTGTGGGTGGTTTGTGTTTTCACAAAACGATGCATAGTGCGTTGGCGATATGTTTCATAAGTTTTTTTAGCGATCCTAGACCTGTAACATTGCATACAGTTTTTGAAAAAATACTTCAACACAGCGAGCAGGTGTCGGAGAGGTGCGGTTAGTTATCGACGTGCGCAGTAGTGAGTGTCATCTGACGCTGGAACATTCCCAGTTTTTGAAAAAAATAGTTAAAGACACGACAGTTTACGAGTTTTGTGAATACTGTGTTCCGCGGAATCGTACAATCGTAAAAGTTTTGTTCAGAACAGGGAGAGTTGAATGATTACTTATTGTCAGGTCATTAGCGCTTTAGATCAAAGCAGTCGTAATGAGTAATACATCGTAAGAAAACGAAATGTTAAGGATGGCATGAAACAAACAGGCAAGTTTTGTGAATACTGTGTGCCGCAGAATCACACGGTCGTTATAAGTTTTGTTCAGAACAGGGGAAGTCGAGTGATTACTTCTTACTGTAAAGTAATTCACGCTTTGGGTCATAGCAATCGTAATGGGAAATTTCTTGTTTGATTTTGTTAAAACAGGGAAAAATTCAGGGTTGTATGTTGTGTAAAAGAACAGAATGCGTTAGCAGGTTCTCGTCTGTGAATATGTTTTGCTTTGACACTAGCATCCATGCGGTCATCAAATGATGTTGAAGTGAAGCAAGTGTGGATATTTGCTTATCGGATTAAAACCCGAGGTAGTGGGCATGCCTTTGTGGACGTGTGCAGTTGTCAATGTCATCTGATGCTGAAACATTCCCAGTTTTTGAAAAATAGTTTAGAATGCGACAGTCCGATATGCTCAAACGACAGTTGCACCCGCGGTCAGTAACGCGAACTAGGTATAACGACTGGCGAAATTACGCTGCTGATAAGATGATGCGATTCTAGCATTTGATTTTTGAACGTTTGCTGCTTTCGAATAAATAAATCGTAAGAAAACGAAATGTTGACGATGACATGAAACAAACAGGCAAGTTTTGTGAATACTGTTTTCCGCAGAATCATACGGTCGTACACGTTTTGTTCAGAACAGGGTAAGTGGGATGATTACTTACTGTAAAGTGATTAGCGCTTTAGGTTAAAAAAGTCGTAATGAGTAATTTTTTGTTTGATTTTGTTAAAACAGGGGAACGTTCTAGGGCCGTATGCTTTGTAAAAGGACAGAATGCGTTAGCAGGTTGTCATCTGTGAATATGTTTTCTTTGATACTAGCATCCACACGGTCATCAATTGATGTTCAAACGAAGCAAGTATGAATATTTGCTTATCGGAGTAAAACCCGAGGAAGTTGGCATGCAAACGTGACACTCCGTTTCGCCACAGTTGGAGCGGTGTGGAGACCAAAGAAAGGTTGCGAGCTATCTTAAAAATATGAAATTAATATTGAAAATAACTTTGCAATGGCTGCTACTTTCGTTAAAACAAGTCGTAAGATTGAAATATTAACGATGACGTAAAAAGATAGACAAATTTTGTTAAAATGCTGCTCTGCAAAAATGATACGGTTATATTAATTTTGTTACAGAGCGGGGTGAAATTGACTAACTGTAAAGTGGTTCGCGCTTTACGTTAAAGCAACCGAAATAAGTAATACCTTGTTAAACGTTCAAAGGCGAATGCTACGCAAAGGAGACTGATAAAGTTAGCAGGTTGTCGATAAGAGTTTTGCTTTGATACATCAACATGGTTATGGAATGATGTTCAAGTGAAGTGATCTCGGCCGGTTGCGTGAATATTTGTTTATCGGATTAAAACGTGGCATGCCGTGGCACCCCTTCCACAATCAGTCACAGGTTAGAGCATGAAGTGGCCGGCTTAGACAAAACCTCAAAGTAACAAGTTAACTTAAAATATGAAATTAAAAATTGAAAAAAATTAACGTGAAAATAAAAAAAATATTACAATAAGGCGAAAAAATATGAAAAATTTCAAAAAGTATGAAAAATATCGGTCGCGAAGGGAGGTTGGGGATAACCCCACGACATCGCATACCCCATGGGAAACCCCAGCTCCACTGGCTGATCTTGCTGATCTGGATGATCTTCAATCATCCGCATAATGGCCACCCTGACCCCCTCCCTTTACTACTAGACGATTCCGCTAGTGCGCCTGTTTGTTTGCTGCACAGTTTTAGACAAAACAAAACTGGTGATAGGCCTGAGTTGCCCTTTTATTTAGGTCTTTTTCCAACCTCACGTTGTCGACTTTGTCATCTTTGTTAGCGCGTTTGTCAATATGCAACTAGTAATTTAGTTCATTCAAGTGACGTCAAGGGCGTAACGAGAGGGGGCAAGAGCGGCACAAGTCCCCGGGCGTCGAGTCACTATGGGGCGCCGAAAAGTCCCATCAATGTCACAAGTGCTTTCTTCAATAAAATTCATTTGCTTCTGAAAGACCTCAAGTTCGAACATGGGGGCGCCAAACGTGCTTCGTCCCTGGGCGCCATCTCACCTCGTTACACCCCTGAGTGACTCTTCAAGTGTTCGCCTTCTTGCAAGGTGTTCTCTTGGTCCTGTAAATGTGCCGCATTGGCAGCGCGTAAAGCAGAAATTTCGGCGTTTTTTTCTTGAAATTCGGGAAGCAAACGATTGGTTTCATGCAAGCTTTCCGTGCCGAAATCACGTATAGCGATGGCATCGTCTCTATTTGCCACAACGTTCAGGAAACGATAAAAACGTAACGAGCGAAAAGCGGTTGACATATCTACAAAGAAGAAAATTAGATGAAACAAAAAGGTTGTGAAGACACACAATTCTTCCAACTGATAAGAAAGTGAGAACCAGTTATGTTCAGTGGATTGCAGCTGGAAAACAAGAAAAACCTCATTGGTTTAGTTATAAGTCCTTGTATTGTTGCGATCGGAAATCCCGAGCGGCATGTGCGCAAAGCTTCGCACCGTGGCAGCAGGCAACAACAGAGATCACCCGACGAGATCACTCTATTATTGCCTGTTCGCGCCACACACATATATTTTTGTTCTTCGCGCACATCCCGTTCGTGGTGAATCACACAATCAACGCAACACCACCGGAGAGGTTGCAACAATATAAACGCGTAGCAATCAAAGAGTGTGTGGTATTGAAAGCAGAAAACGCACACAATCTACCTCAGATTTTTGTGTTGCTTCAACGTCGGATTTCTTGCAACCAGTTATGGGCCTTGTGGCTATTAGAAAAACCATCGATAGTTACAGTTTCCTGAAATATTAGCGTTACGAATTTAGTCTAACTCAATTTGTTACTCTCCGATTTTTTGAAAATTCGAATTGTTTGTAAAACTTGAATGATATAAAGAAATTGATACGCAACAACAAAACGCGCCGAATGACTTCTTGATGTAGCCAGTTGGAGAGCATGGCATTATTTCATGGAAAAAATATTTGCCGGCGTCATTTAGGCCGTTCAATGGAAGTGAGAACCAGTTACGTTCAGTGGATTGACATGTTTGCGAGGCTCAGATACAGTACGCAAGTGGTTTAGAGCAATGACGGTCAGTACATATCTATGTGATCTTTGCAATCGTAGCGATCTTAGTGCCTCAGCTATCTTGGTGATCTTGTGATATTCACAGGTGTTCCATATCTGTATGGGAAAAAGTTCTGGGGATACGTAGCATATGCAGTTAAAGCGAATAAATGTTTTGTACATTTCTATACGTGCGATAGATTGACTGTTGGCTGGAATGGGTGTCGTACTTAAATCATATCACAGGTAGCCTACATTTCTAAAAGTGCGTGTTGGCTTGAGTGTTGGTCTGCGAGAATAAATGTCTTACTTTCATCATTATAAGCTATAAGCTAAACGAAGTATAGCACTCAAACAACAGCTGCAGTGGGACATGAGGACATGCAAATTGACTGATAGACCAGTGGGGACATACAAATGGACTAATAGACCAATAAACGTGAAAAAATTCAGCCAATTCTAGACAATAAAAAAGTATAAATACAACAGAAGAATGTAGTAAAAAATATCGCACCGTCAAGAGGAAACAAATTCGAAAAAACGTTTCCAAAATGACTTACGTAGCTGTTACTACGTATGAATGCAAAAGAACACTTCTAGACGAACAATGTCCAAGATTGCCTTTATATCATCGGCTACGTTCGCGAAACGAGCCCTTTTCAATAGTATAAATGTCGACTGTTGAGCAAAGACGGTTTGGTTTCATTCAAAGCAGGCCTGTGGAGCCTGAACTTAAATTTCAGGCTCCGGCTCTGGCTCCAGGCATTTAAAAGTTTTTGGCTCCGGCTAAAATGATTTTGTCCGCTGAAAAGCATAGTATTATTTGTAAAACGCGCCTGCTCCACGAACTAGGGCTGTGGAACCGGAACCCAAATTTCAGGCTCCGGCTCCGCAATCTAAAAGTTTTGGCTCCGGCTCCAACCATCCAAAATTGCCTGGGCTCCGTCTCTGGCTGCACAGCTCTGATTCAAAGCATACAAGTGTCGTTAGTGACAATCGTCTCAGTCTTCTCAACAGGTCTCACCTTCACCGTGCACACACTTCCCGGGAAGCCACTTGATGCATAGAAGGTTGGAAGGAAATCAGCCTTGTGCGTATATTTAAACTGTACTAATGCTTGTGTGACAGAAGCTAACGTGAGCGCAAATTTTTTTCTAATCAAAATTTGTTTATCTTGCTGAGTGCATCAATTGTAAATGTTGCCTGTAGTGCACTTCACCGATTTATAGTTTTACACTGCTTTTTTACAATATGCTACAATAGTAAATAGCCTAAATTAGAGAAGGTAAATTCTGATAGGTTAGGCCTACTGGTCAATGTTTGCGCTTCTTCACACTCTGTATAGTTTGTTCGCCATCATGGTGGATTGGTTTGGCTGGAGAAAAAGACTTTCGCAGTAGCTGTGTTTGGCAACAGAATGTATAAGATGCTTCCAAAGACATCAAGGAATATTCTTGCATAGTTCCTTTAGCTAGGTACTTGGATGGACAGTCTCTTTTTTATTATTAATAGCTCACTTGAGTCAGTAAATTCAAATCTGATGGATCACGCAGCACATACATTTGAGAATGAAAAGCTCTACGTTTGCTGAAAGCATTCGAAGAATCAGCCGACTAGCTCTGCTTTCTTTTCTTTTTGGGATGATTCAAACTTGCACAAACCTGAAGTCTCGACACAACTATAGTCTCGACACAGCTGACAAACAAATGAAATTTTTGAAATAAGGAATCGATATCATGTAAAACTATGCAACCTCAGTCCTAAAATCTTTTGCAAACAGAATCAGAGATGGCTTTCCATACTCATCACGGCGAACGCTGTAAGCGATCGTTTCTAAACTCTCCGAATATCTCGTGATTTTGAGTTCGATACACTCTTGTCAAACATTGCGTAGAGTCGACGCCAGTGGTTCCCAACCCGGGTGCCATTTAAATACTCAGGGGTGCCGCAAAAAACAACTTTTTTCAATATATCATTAAAAATACATTTTCAAAATGTTACTAAATCTTAAAGCAAACTGCTATGGGTTCGCCACTGGGTGACGCATGTTATAGTTTTTTTTGTAGGGTGCCGCAAATCTGAAAATGTTGGGACACACTAGTCTACGCAATCGTTATTTTGCAGATAGCATTTTTAAATGTATGTCTTCCCATGAATTATATCCTGTATTTACAATTTCTACGTTTGGCTTATTACTGTGGAGGTTTTCAGGTCCAATTTCGTTGATGCCTTGCATCTAACCTTGCTAAATGGCGAAATTCTTTAAGTGTACGTAACTGCAAGTACCTTTGCCAAACTGTTTGTCTCATGAAATTCTTACCATCAATTAATCATTCTTGTGCTTTCTCACAAAACCTACAGAAATGAGCAAAACAATTTAATCTTCTATCGACGTAAATCGTCATATCTGCCAATTCAAAAACATGATTCTCGTCATCCTGGTTTTGACAAGGGTAGTTAGATATAGATATGCATACTTTATAATAAATACTACGGCCAAAGCAAACGATACAACTGACATCTTGCAAACGTTTCGATAACAACTGTTATCACAGTTGTTATCGAAACGTTTGCAAGATGTCAGTTGTATCGTTTGCTTTGGCCGTAGTATTTATTATAAGGCTATTTAGCACTTCCGCTTTTCGTGTACCAAAGTTGATATGCATACTGCCCTCAAAATAGTCCTATACCATCTAATCTAAACCTCTCTTCTGTAGTACATTTTCATTCCATCTCACAAACACATGCAGCTGTTAGAACAACCATTGGTTTGACACAATGGACTTTCCTACGTTGCGCAAGAAACACTATCCCAGTGCTTGTCAAACTTTAGAACAGTGTTACTTAACGGTTTTTCCTTAATACCAACTTCACGTTGAGACTGAATCCTCATATCCCACAGCCTAAATTGAATTGAACCATTTGTGCTAGCTCTGACGTTCTCGATTAAAATATTGTATTCATTAAATAGAACAAATAGACTAATCACCCACCTGCAATCCCTATCATTCCCCTCTAGTGGGCAATTCCCCACAAGTTAGGAACCACGTTCTAAGGCCCTCAAGACGTTCTTTTGTTTTTCTAAAATTCCAAAAAATTTGGAAATTTGCAGTTAATTCTTGCGGGCATTAGAACGTTGCCTAACATAGTAGCAATAACAGAAGCGAGATGCAAGAATTCTATGCATTTTGGTTTCCGTTTGGAGGGATACTCTATTGAATATCATGATTCTTCAAATAATGCTGGAGGTGTGGATGTGGCACATTTCGTATAGGATAGCTTGGCATATCGCGTTGAATATAATTTGTGGTAGACACTCCCGGCTGTGAAAATCTTTGGTTGCAATTTGACACAAACAGTTCAAATACATTTGTCATTGGTGGTGTGTAAAGACACCAAATTCTAATAACAAAGATTTCCAAGAGAAGCTAGATTTGACCATTGCCAAGCTTAGTGAAACTAGCTCAAAGTATTGCATCTGCAGTGGTATTGATTTAGTGAACTACCATGAAGATAAGCGTGTTGAAACCTTTGTAAATATGTTGCACAGTTATGGATGTTATATCTTTCCAAATTAGCCCACTAGACTCTAGTGACTGGAGTTACTCCAAATAGCTCAACTTTAATAGATCACATATACACGAACAATGCTTCTGATGACCTTCAAAACTTCATTCTTGTGCTTGACGTCTCTGACAATTTTATCCATTATTTATTTCACCAGGCAGTATTCATGCTAAGTTCCATCACAAAAAGTCATGCGTCGTAACTTGGAATTCTGTCAATTAGAAGCTTTTTTAACTGATTTGTCATAATGAATGAAGATTTACAAAATATTTTTATAGTGCACCTGCAAATAATTTGTTTAAGGTCGTTATTGAAAAATTTGAGTTAGTACTTAATAAACATGCTCCTTAAAAGAACTCAACAGAACAAAAACGAAGTTTCATAACAAACCTTGACTGACAAAAGGAATTAGGATTTCTATTAAAATAAAAAATGCATTATATACAAAATCAAAAAACGTAATTCGCCAGAAAATTTTCAGCGACATAAAATGTACAGAAACAATTTAACTCACGTGAAGGAAAAGTCTAAAACAGGGGGCGGCAAACGTTTTCGCACCGCGGACCGGTTTCACCCTGGCTTTTATTTTGCAGACCGGCCCTCTATTGAGGGCCAATAAAATGAATGTATTTTATTCAGGGCCAAACATTCATTATTTTATTGGCCCTCAATAAAATAATGAATGTTTGGCATATACAAATTTATTACAGCTCGTAACTCAACATGGCACTGATTCAGAAGAAAATCTGGGCTTGCTTAGCCGCAATAAGATGCTCCGACCTATAGGGATTATAGTAGTCAATGGCACCCGCAATGTGTTCATGTGTCAGTTCTTCCAGTCACTTTTGGACCAATTTGGCCTTGGCTTCGCACGGCCCGGTAACAATTTCTTCACGGACCGGCATCGGGCCGCGGCCTGGTGTTTACCGACCCTGGTCTAAAACATTGAATTACAACAAATTATTTGAAACAAACAAAGCTAACGCTAAAAAGTTTAGCAAGGAATTAATGATTTGTTAAGAAGAAAGAAAAATAGGACTTTTTCTCTTACTAAAGTTATTGCAAGTAATGGCCGAATCATCACTGATGTTTTTGAAATTAGTAGTTAATGAACTACTTTTCCACAATAAGTTCGCGCATGGCATCAAACACTAGTGTCCCCACTGATGCTGATATCCATTGCAAACGTTTCGTTCGTTATAACTCCCAAAATCTCTTTCTGCTGCCTATCACCCACAATGGAATTTTTACCAGTATTAATTGTCTCGACTCATGAAAAAGTTCTGGTGAAAATAACATACAAGTGAAATTCATAAACTCTCTGCAAATGCTATAGCTCTTACTCTACTCGTATGTAATCTATACTACTATTCCATTTCCAATGACGTTTTTCCAGATGTATTGAAATTAGCGGATATAACCCCGGTAACCCACCTCCTTGCTATACCCATTTGTACAAATATATGCGAAATGTCTTTACAATCAATTAAACAATGTTTTTCAAGCTTCTAACTACTAATGAAACAACAGTTCAGATTTCGGCAAAATCAAAATACGTCCCTCGCTGTTTCCAGTATTTATAATGAGTTTGCGCAATGTTTGGATAAAGGAAAGAAAGCTTGCTCAATTTTTTAGACTTAGCTAAAGCCTTCGATACTGTAAATCACATAATCCTATTTATTAAACTGGAGAGATACGGAGTAAGATGATTGCCTCTACAGCTTATAAAAAGCTATTTAATAGACCAGTATCAGAGAACAGTATTGATGGTTTGAAATTGAATGAGAAACTTGTTACTTCTGGACTACCACAGGAATCAACACAGGGAACTTTTCTAGTTTTAGTTTATATCAATGACCTGGCTTGGCAAGTGATTTCAACGTCCGCATGTTTGCTGATGAAATCAATTTGACCATGGTTTTTGGCTGTTATGTGTCCCTACAAACTAACGTAACTTGTGAAATTCAAAAAATTGACAATTGGTTGAAGTCAAACCAATTTTGTTTAAGCTACAACAAATTGAATACATGATTTTCACTAAAAAGAAAAGAAATTAATGCAACTTACATATAAAAATCGGTGAACATGAAATATCTCAAAAAGATTGTATCAAGTATTCAGGGTTGATGTTAGATCAGGGGTTCCCAAATTTCCTCTGGCCATGTACCCCTTAAGCATTTCGATCGATGAGCATGTAGGCTACCCCTAAAATTTCGTATGACAAAAAGGCTGAGGAAAATATAAATATTTTTACCCATAAGCATATAATGATTTTTTTAAATAATGGTCACCGGTATATGTATAAGTGATTCGAAATGCGCATAACAATCTGTGTAAACATTTTTCCCTTCTATTGCTAACTTTAAGTGTACACCTAGGGATACATATAACCCGCTTTGGGAACCCCTGTGTTAGATGATTCCTTAAACTTGGAAGCAACTTATTGCACACGTTTCCCGTAAGTTATCCAATGGTTGTTGAGCGTTGTCCCAGATCAGAAAATATTTCTACTCTCAAAAGTGTATTTGCATTGCTTTATCCGCATTATCAATACTGTATAACCAGTGGGGATATGCTGTTAAGACTGTCTGAGATCCATTAATCAAACATCAGAAGCGTATGGTACGTATTATAACGTTTGGTCATAACACAGCCTTAAACAAAAGCTTCGATTCTGTTTCTAACCATAGGAACAGAATCGAAACTTTTATTTAAAAACAAAATATTCAAAAATAATTATGGAACTCGTAACTTGTCCAGTAACTGAAAAACAACAGGTCAGTTGTTGTCTGCAAACCAAGTGCTTTAGCAAAGCTTTTTACCAACGCGTACATTTTGACAAGTTTGTCACAAATCAGGATCTCATTCTGCATTCTAACTCTCTTGTCATTTGTTCTGACGCATTTCCGTGGAACTTTCGCCATGAGATTTTCCATCACCCTCTACAGATAGGGTGTTGAAAACTTATTTAGCTGCTCGCATAACGTCATGACAACAACTATTTGAGTTAATTTTTATTTGACATTTCGCCATAGGTTTTCGTTTTTCAAATGCACATGACAGTGTATACTTGTAGCCAGTGGTATTATGCTGAAAAAGAAGAGGGATAACGCATGACCATGCTAAGGATGGAGTAGTGGTGTATATCACATCAAATGTCTATATCTATGTCCGCTTATCCATGTTGCAAAAATCGCCACCGCAATCCTGTTTTGCTTTGAAACACTCGAGTGTTCTTACATCGGGGCAACTTTAGGTCAGGCATTCTACTGTATGTTGCAGGGGTGCAGTTCGGAAGGATGCTTTTTTTATTTTCAAGTGGCAAAGTCTGAGGTTAGTTTTTCCTGTAGCGGTTGGCTGTCATCCATTCACCTCTGGCGGAAATGCAAATTTAGGTTGTGTTAAAGTTGGTTCGTCAACGATCTCTCCGATTGTGGTAGTCGTTCCAAATTGTGTTCAGTGGCGTAACTATTGGGGCAAATGTTAAAGGGACGACATCTGCCCCCGGGTGTAGCATCTTGAGGACGTCAAATTGAGGTCGGAATGTTACGTAATACTGTAATTGCAAAATATCGAATGCCCAGCGCAGGGGCGGATCCAGACAGTAAGCCTAGGGGGGGGCGATTTAAGTAATATATGGTAGTCAAGTCTCATACTATCGCGAAAGTTGTTTTCAGTATTGTACCAAATTATGGTGATAAAGTTACTTTCGTAGGTTTTAGGGGGGGCGATCGCCCCATTCGCCCCCTCTGGATCCGCCCCTTGCCCAGCGGCTACTACCCAGTTGCGAAATCTCATCAAAGATCACCAAGGTTCGCAAAGCGAGCAGTTTTCGTTTCCAGCAGTCAGCGCCCGCATGAGCGTTTGGTTTAAATTTTACCTCACGGCTACGTCACACTACTTTCAGATAGCCAGGGTTGCGAACTTTCCGACTTCATGCGCTTTCATTCGATAGTTGCGTCACAATGGCACGGGAACACGGCTTTCATAGTGCATGCAGTATGCTACTGCGCAATACGCCTGCTTTTTGAGCAGAGATTAAACTTACATGACATTGTTACGACGATAGATCCGATGTTTACGAAAATTCTGAGCTTTGATGGTTTGACAAACTTTGCGTGTTGAAATGGACTTGATGTGGTTCTGAAGGTAGTTATGATCATTGGTGTAGGAGGCGGGGGTACAGGGGATGCAAGCGCACCCCCAAAAGTTTTGATTTCGTAAAGATCCGGGCAAAATTCTTTAAAATCCTGGCAAAGTCTGTGAAATTTTGGGCAAAATGATTTTTATTTGTGAGATATTTAATTGAATGCTGACTTCTTTTCCAAGATTCTAAATGAAATTTTGCAACAGCGTTGAGTATAGTTATAATTGTGAACTTTTCAGTTACTGCTACATGGGCTTTATATTAATTCGATCTACAAACTGAGCATCTCCATGGACATGATTATTGAAATTCAGGTCACAAAAATGCTAACCTAGAACTTCTCAGGGAACGTCACTGACCTTAGATATTTCCTAGGTTAATGCATGTGACACATTCAAATTATATCAGTTTTTGACAAAATATTCGATAAATTTGCAGCAGCAAAGGCATGTAAATTTTGTGTTTGAAGTTAAATAATTATAAGTAAGGTATTGCAGCATTACATCGCAGTATTTCTTTTATTTTCTGCTAACTGTTCGGGGTATTTTATCCAAGCCAATGTTTCGGATTTGGCAATTTTATATTTGTCTGGTAGTTTTCTATAATATCAATTGCCTTCAGTTTTTCATATGCATTCTTCTGTCTGTCCTCTTTTATGTATTCTTGAGTCTGCCTCAGTTAGTCCTTTATGACGTTCTAAAACTCAAAAGTCCGGGAGTGCATGCTCCAGAACTCCCCACATCTCGTACCTTGAGCGGTGATAGTGACCAGAAACAAACCAGACCTGATGAGAGAGGGGAAGAAGCGGGTACACTGCATTCGGGATCTTCAAAAGGCTATGACAAACCCGGGCTTTAGAAACCACGGTGTAAATTTGGCTATTTTATGCTGTGTTATCAGAAGATTTTTGTGCCGGTGAAAATCTGTCATTAAAATTCATACAGATTTTTGCAGATGATCAGGGAACTTTTTGCTTGTTTTTACAGTTTCTTCCACTAATTGCTACAACTGCAATGTATTCCAGCAATTTGGAATGTCGCAATACAACAGCTTGAATGTTCAATCTTGACCGAAATTTAAATGTGGGATAACTTTACGTGAAAAGATTAGATTCTTAATTCTAGGATAGTGAATGGTTTTCAAGGTTCAAATGTCTTCACGTCAATTCCGCGACGTCACAGTCATATGAAGTTTTCCGACGGGTCTAGAAACAACTACGTTATTTCAGTATATGTGGGTCCAATTCAGCTTCCGACGCCCCTTTGCTTCCAGCTCACTCTTTGCATCTATGCTGCCAAGAACGGGCTGGGTGCGGGCGCCCAAACTGACTTTGTCCTCGGGCGCGGAAAACCCGAGGTAGGTCACTGGTCACGTTGATTTGGTTTTTATGAGTACAACGTTTCAGCCTGGGGTGCAGGTATATCCCTGCTGGGGTGCGTTGGGTTTGTTCATTTTTAGAGGTGTATTTACATTCATGTATTCGATCTGCTAATGCAGAGGTTCCCAACCAGGGGTACATGTACCCCCAGGGGTACATTTGCCTATCTGAAGGGGTACATTTAAGGTTATCAATAGAAAATAAGAATATGTTTGCATGTTATATATTTCCAAATATTCATACATACATCAGTTAATGTTATTATCAAAAGGCATTACATGATTATTGTTAAATATATCTATGAATAATCATGATAAAATATTCTGTGATTAAAAATTTTAGGGGTACATGTTCACCTGTCGAAATTCTGAAGGGGTGCATGGTAAGAGAAAGGCTGGGAACCCCTGTGCAAATGTATAGTGTGAGATGCAGTTTTTCGCCTTAGATGCAATGTGGCAGTGGCGCTCATAGTGGGACACCATTGCGCAAATGTTGATTTTCAAGCGTCGGAGATAATTCTCATGGAGTATTGAAGCTGACTGTAAATTTTGTAGTGTGTGCACTGCACTGCACTGCCGTACGCCGTACTAAAACACAGTATTCTGCGATGGAGAAGCAAGGGGATAGCTTGATGTTTTCAAGCCTATTTAGCTTTAACCCCATGTTGCAACCTCTCCGGTGGTGTTGAGTTGATTGTGTGATTCATCACGACCGGGATGTGCGCGAAGAACAAAAATATATGCATGTGGCCCGAACAAGCAATAATAGAGTGATCTCGTCGGGCGATCTCTATTGTTGCTTGCTGCCGCAGTGCGAAGCTTTGCGCACATGCCGCTCAGGATTTCCGATCGCAACACCCACTTAGCTGCAAGCTTGCGACATAGCGCTGTTCGTGATTTCCATTTTTGTGAGACGCTACGGAGGTTTTGTTTGCAAGTAAGACTGCGGTTTAATGTAACACCTAAATATTTGCGTTACGGCTCGGTTGGGAAAGAGTTTTCATTTATCTTTGACGTTCACACTGAGCTGTACCTGGTGGCTTTCGAGGTGACAAGGTGTTATTGTTTGTGGTGTTTAATTGCAAGCAGCACCTTTTGAAGAACCTATGGTGTTTTGCAGAGTCGTCGGACAACGCTGTTCTACTTCTATCAATTCGTTTGATTGGTGCAAAAGTGCCCATTCATTAGCATAGCTGAATTTTAATCTTGTGTCTTGCAGGCAACGTCAATAGATGTTGAATAGGGTTGGCATGAAGACCAAGCCCTGCAGCTGCAGTTCCTTGCAGTAAATTCCTTTCCAGGTTGCCAGGTTGTCACGAGTGAAAAAGGCTACATCAATCGTTAAAAAAGCAACAGAGCACCAAAATAAGCTAAACAAAAGATAATCAGACAAAGACACTTGAAACACCGATTACAGGTTGAACAGCACTATTAAAAGACAATATATATATACAGAATAAAGCTCACTCAATTAGCAAACGTCTCAAAATTGTTGGTCTTGCTAAAGAGTAACCTGAAACAGCAAACTAAAAGCTTGAAACACCAAAACTAAAAATTGTAAAATTCTTGTACGAAGTTTGCAACAAAAAGGTATCATTCTGTGACCAGAAACAGTGTCCAGATATCTTTCAGTGTCCAGAAATGTGCCAAATCATCATCCAAACCTAAATAAAAATTAAATTGGTGAAAAAAGTTCAAATAAAGCCAAAAGAGTTAAAAAAGACCAAAAGTTACAAATTTGGCCTCAAAAAATTCCAACTGGCAACAGTACTCCTTGCTTGTCTCATCGCCCAAGTGATCATGGGCGTCAGCAGGAGGGGGACAAAACGAGCATTTCCGCCTGGTAATTGGGACTAAGAACCAAAAATTTCTAGAAAACCTGAAGTTAGCAGCTTAATTGATTTATTTCTTATAATGGCAGTTTATTTGCCGATGTGACACTCACACTGCACAAGAACCAGGTTCACTGTTCTAGTGTCATGCAATGAAGGGCTTGCAGTTCACTCGTGTCCGATCCTATGCCTGCAGAGGCAGGTTGCGAAACTTGCGAGCGACTTGTTGTACTGTTGGACTTTATTGCGTAACAATAACATGTCAACAAACCTGCAAAGGTTCACTTCAAGTGAAGTAGCGTATCCAATGAATCTTCTTGCCGTGCTGCGCTTTCATAACTCTGCGAGGATTCAGACTGCATGTATCTGCACGTAAGCGACAATGTACCACGAGGGTAAAACAGTCAAATCTTCTCACAAAGCATTTTCTTAAGAGATATAATTTTCAATCCTGTAATTACAAGATAAAACTTCCAAGTGAAATGATGAAAACTAAAGCAAAGCTTCTGCAGTTTCAAACACACGATAAGGTATTAGAAAAACTTCGGACTTTTGATCAAAGCATACGCCATGAAAATTAAGCTGTCATTATTGGACTCCAAAATGATTGATTGATTTATGTATTTATTTTTCATTCGTCTCAGCTAATAAACAGAAGCAATACAAAGAGCCATTCAGGCCTGTCGCCAGGATTTCGCAGCAGCAAGTTCCAAAAATCACATGGGGGGCCACAATTTTTGAATAAAATATTGGATTTATGCAGCAACCGCAACGAAAAAAATTGCTTGCGACATGTAAACTTCATTCACATTTAACTCGACCCAGAAAGTTATACAGACATGAACCACGAACCGGCCGAGCACCGTCATTTGCACTTTAGCAGCTTGGGCAAGGGAAGAGACAAGAAATAGCATATTTTCCAAATCGTTAAAACTGCTATCTCCCATAGGCGTAGCCAGGGGGGCCAAAGGGGCCATGGCCTCTCTCAACTTTTTTGAAAATACAGTCATTTTGTGTTTTGAGAGGCGTTTTTCCAAACAAAATAGCGTTATTCGCCTAAAATCAAACATTTTAGCCCCCCAAAACATTTTTGGCTTCTATAAAATTTTGGGCTGGCTACGCCACTGAGTGTGTCTTTGTTCAACACAATGATATCGTACGTTGTTTTTTAGTGATTTTGATTTTCTATTGCGCAAAGTTGCAAACACAACGGCATTTCATATGCCAGGCTGGAAATTTTCGGAAGGGTTCGTCAGGTTAAGTTGGCTTACAAAATGGGTCGCTGCATCAAAAAGGTTGAAAACCACTGTTCTAACCGGAGAGGTTTATAAGATGACATTCTATCTGCTTTTGTGCTTCATTTGCCATGTTGTATCAACTTTTTGTATTATTTCTGCTGTATAGAGAACCGCCTGATATGCTGCAGCTCGTGCAACATGAAAGAGGAGACGAGTGGCAAAGGTGAAAAGCGAGGACAATCTACAAAGAGATAGGAGTAGCGTAGCCAGCCCAACAACGTGGGAGGTGACAAAAAATTTGGGGAGGCAAAATGTTTGATTTTAGGCGAATAACACTATTTTGTTTGAGACAGCGCCTCTGAACGCACAAATGACTGTACGTTCTGAAAATTTTGGGGGGGGGG
>Ga0210059_1002328_pt1 | contig 29658 bp, 17 predicted proteins | sample Ectturendosymbi2_FD_188042 | JGI IMG/M metagenome (GOLD analysis project Ga0210059, IMG submission 188042) | Ecteinascidia turbinata endosymbiont from Florida, USA - Sample 2 (SPAdes) (version 2) | ecosystem: Host-associated > Tunicates > Ascidians > Unclassified | place: Key West, Florida...
ATATTGTTTTTCCTCATTGGCAAAATGTCTACGCGGGCCGGATGAAATGGCTTCGCGGGCCGGATTTGGCCCGCGGGCCGTAGTTTGGTGACCCCTGGCTTAATGTATAAAAATTCCCTCGTTTTTCTGACGTGTTTTGTGCCTGGCGCTTTGAAAAAGGTTCCTGCACCATTGAATATAGCGGAGCATGAACTAAATTATTTTGCTGTTGGGAAGCTGGTTTGATCTTCTGAGGATCAAGCCGAGTGGAGAAAAAAAGTGCAACAAGATTTACGCAGGTACTTTGCAGAGGAGAAGCTTGGAACAAGATTTAGACCCACTGAATCTTAGAACTTCGGTCAGGACTTACGATGATGGCAGAAGATAATTAAATACATCAAATTTTTAGAGGAACATGATGCAGAACATTTGACAAACTACGTCATCCAAATTCTGAAACACTTGAAAATTTCAGTTCAGCAAGATTGCGTGTAAATAGTCAGGAGATCAAGCCAGAATTAACAATTTCGACCCATTTGCTACTCATTTTGTTCCTTTTTCTGCTCATTGATTAAATCTCGTTGATTTTTAGCTGCGTCAACGCATTTTCTTTCTTGGTTTTGTACAGAACTTCTAGGTCTTGGTCAGCCATGTCCAACCCAAAAGGTTTACGGAGCCAACAATTATGTCATTGTCTTACCCTGGGGCGCACACTGAATAGCAAACCTTGATCTTAGCTAACTAAGTGTAGCATAAGCGAATGTACTGAAAGCGTTCGAATCCTAACTGCAATGGTAAAAGACGTGATAAAATGGCACTGAAAAGCACAACACCTGCATCAAAAATATCAAAATCAACATCATCAAAATAAGGACAGGTTGTCAGTATATACGATATTTTACTACAGCGAAAACCTAAACTGGGCCGCACAAAACCTTCGACTGGGGCGCATGCGGCCCGCGGGTTGGACATAGCTGGTCTAGATAGAACGTCTTTGCAGTTTCTACGCGCAGGTGGAAGGTTCTCACGAACTCATTGGGTCAAAGTAGCGCTGTGCTCAAAACATTGTCGAATACGAGATGGTTGGTGAGGTGCGACGCTATTCGCGCGCTGGGAACCAGCTATCTTCAAATAAATTCTGCACTGCAAAACATTTCGAATGATAACACTGAAATAAGTCAGACTTGTTTTGAAGCTTCGTCTTTACCCACACATATGACAAATTTTGAGCTTGCAACACTGTGCATTTTATGGGACAGAATTTTGTGGTAGTTCAATGTCACTAGTAAGACACTGCAAAAGGAAAGCCGTGATATCTCAAGTCGCCGAGAGATGACTATGGTATATGTGAAGAAGAGATTAAAATGCTCACTGGCAATCACATGTACAAAGACAGACGCGGACCAAAGCGAAACGTTGTTGCTGGAAGGTACTGAAAATGAGGATAGTCGTTATCTTACTCGTGACAAGTTTCGAGTTGATACCTTCACAGTTATTTTAGATTCACTGAGTACTGAACTTTTGAACGCAGAAAGCAAGCCGATGCAGAGTTTAATGAAAGGTTTCAAATTTTCTTCCGATTGCGATGGATCTCCTCTGACAAGATTCATCGTCTTGCAGCGAATCTTCAAAACGCCTACTCTTTGGACTTGGAAGAACATTTCCCTGATGAAAAATGGTTCGTTTCTCTGGCTTTGGTCACCTGAACCAAACGCATGAAAACGTTTTCACACCAAAAGCTTTTGCTGCATATCCGAGAGTCAGATACTGTTGACCCATACCCAACGTAGAAATAGCGCTAAGGCGATAGCTTACTTTTCCAGTCCGGAACATTAAAGGAGAACGTTCATTTTCTGTACTTTAGTGAATAACAAGCAGATGTTAGTTGAATAAAGTAGAACAGATTCTCGTGAGCGGTACTTTAAAAAAACACTTGCCTGCATTAGATTTTCTTTATCGAACCGTATTTGACAGCACAAACCGATTTTGCGGCACTCTGGTGTTTTTGGTTTTCTGCCAATGACTCTTCTGTTAAACAAGTTGCCCAAACCTGATATATAGGCTGATGGCAAATAACATGAAGACAATTTTCGCACACCAAAGTGTTGTTGTAACATCCTCAGAGAACGTAAGTTTCACAGGAAATGACCTACATCAAATCGCGTAGACTTCTTGGCAACTTACCACACGAATTCGTGTCAACAATTGGCACATGAAAAAACATTAAATATGAATCGACAGCTCGCTATTAATTTGAGATATTTCTGTTCAACTAGAAGAGCTACGCAACACAGCTCGCGAGTAGCAGTTTGTCCACCATTGCTATGTGGTATAGACCAGTGGTTCCCAACCGGGGTGCCATTTGCAATACCCGAGGTGCCGCGAGTTAATACGTTTTTCAACATCACATTAAAAATACATTTTCAAAATGTCATCAAACCTTACAGAAAATTGCTATGGGTTCGTCACTGGGTGCCGCAAATTATATTTCTCGTCCGTCGGGTGCCGCAACTCTAAAAAGTTTGGGAAACACTGGTATAGACTGTAGAGGATTAAAACACTCTGTTTTGTGTTGCTTGGAAAACGACAACTTAAAAATGGCATAAACAAACCCTGTGTCCACTGAATGGATTGTGCTTGTTTGGTCCAGGAAATATGTGGTTACTATAACAACGCAGTTTATGTGCAGCTAATCAGATCGAGAACCAGATGATATTTTCGAGAGTAACAACACAGTCCCGCATGGAAATATCAATATCTGAAAAATAAACCTACAAAAAACGACAAAAAGTCACCGAAATTTAATGAAGAGAGCTTCTAGCTATACCAATTAAATGATCGCATTGCCATTTGTTCTGGAGAAGAATGTAGAAAATGCTTTAATTTCTGTCAAAGATTTAAAGCAATCGTAGAATCAAGTTGACACCACAAAAGATACAGTTTTGAGAAGGCACCTAGCGTAAGTGGGGCATAGTTTTCGTTTTTAAAACTAGCGGTCAGAAAAAGATCACACCTCTCTGAGACTCCCAAAATTAAAACTAAGTGGCCCGGCGCTCCCTGAATTAGTCCTTACTCTTCCGTTGCAGCCAGTCGCCGGCTGGTGTCATCCAAGAGCTCCTGTATGTTTCGCGTGTGCAACTTTTGCAGTTCGTATTTCTCCCGCTCAATTTCCGCCATCAAGTCATGGATCTGTAATGTGCGGGACATACGGGCATTCCGTCGGCAGAAATTTTAAAACGAATCGGTTTATCGTAAATCTTCTTGACGTCCACAACGGGAAAAGACCTTCACTACGACAAAAGTGTAATCTTTCTCACGTCATTATTCTAACGCCTTTGACGTGGATTTTCAGGCAGGACACTCTATGTGGCTCAAATTTTAGAATATTTCATCAAGCCGGGGTTTCACAACCAGGCCATCAACCCCCTTGGGAATAACAAAGCGGTTCTCCGGGGACCACGAGCAGAGGCTTTTACTAAATAGCTCTGCTGTGATATTGCAAACCCCCCCAAAAAACAGGTATTTTTATTGATGAGCAGGGGACCACAAGTGTTGAGAGTCTTTGGAGATAAGGGGCCACAAACCGTGGATGTAAACAGAAGATTTTGGAATAACCTCTGCCGCTTCATTTCTTGCTTTTACTATGAGGCAGGGTCATTTAGTAATGTACTGAGTTTGTTAGAATCGTATTCCTAAAAGTAATTCCATTATACAAACCAATCTGTGCAGTGTTGACTTCGTGGTATCGTTTTGCACGTTCTGAACTTGTGCAAACCAGATGCAAAGCTGCTTTGTGACGTGAAGACATTGCATTTGATAAATGATCTGTGAAGTGAAACTTTCCGGCGAACGTTTGTGCGTCGCAGCTTTGCAGAACCGAAAACGCTTGCAATGTAAATTAAGCTCTCTTCTGATAACGCACGCTTCGAACAACGAACTCTTTGCAGTTAGTCTCTCTTCGATTCGCCGTACCTTTCATTCTGGCTGCAATTTGATTTTGAACTGTGAAGTGAGACCGTTGGTAACATTGCACGAGGGTACTAGGCCTTGCACTATTTGCGTTATGAAGTTCATTGGCTTATTTGTTTCAGCAAAAGCATAGCTCTATGACTCATAGTTACGAACTATAAAGCAAGATGCAAGAAATCTTTCATGGTGGTGAAGACGACAATACCAGCGTGTAAATAGAAAGCTCCTTAGATTTAAAGCCGACGATAAAACATTGGAAAACAAATGGACTTTCAGAACAACAGTTTTTCTCATTTAAATGTTGAAGCCGTAGTCCCAGGGACCTGCAACACTTTCATGTAGTCCGTGGCTACCGATCAGCACATGAGCGTTTGGAAAGGCAGCAGCTGCAGGCGGTGAAGTCAGCCAAGATTTCGCAAAGTAACATAGCCTTATAGCGGTTCAAATATGCCATAACCGAGGTAAAAGTCATAAGGTTGTCAATTTTTATTTCGTTTGACAAACATTTTTTGAATGCAGCTTTGTAGACTGTTATTGGTGGATGCCTTAACTACTCTATACCAGGCCTGCACAACATACAGCCAGCGAGAGCTGTCGCAATTGCAGAAAATGTTGCAACAGCTCGACTTCGGATATAATTGTCGTTCCAGAATTGTTTAGCTACAGCAAAATGAACAGTGGCATTTCTACGCAAAATAGCGCCCATGGCAAAGTTTAAATGTGCGCACTTTCTAATAATTTAAATATTAAATATAGGCACAATTATTACTGTTTCAAATGTTTTAAAACGGAAAATGTTTGTGTTTAATTTGCTTTGCACCTTTCAGAAAATAAAATATAAATTATCCATAAAGACCATAACATTGTTCTATCTATCAAAACATTCAAATAATACCGTTATCATATTTATGGGTCTACATAGTGTTGCCTGACAAAATTGTATATCTTACAAAAAAAAACAAAAAACAAACAGCATATTGTAACTGCAAACGAAAATTTCTTTTAAAATGAAGCACATTTAATTTAGATATAAAATAATCATTTAATGCAAGTCATGTATCACTTGTGTTCGAAAAACACAATTCCATCAAATCATTGATATAGACAGCGTTTTCCGGTTAAATTACATAAAAATGCCCCTTTCTATACTCATCAAAGCTAGATCATACAATCTGCCCCGACGTATTTTTAGCCATTGAGTCTCGGAGGTATGAAAGGATCGGTTTGAGTTTACTGAAAGATCGCTCGCAGTCGCAATGTGCAAAAGATACTGCCATCGTCAGCATTATTTGCAAAGCAATTCGAAGAATGTCAGGAGGACTTCAGGACGCGATAATTTTAAGTTACACGACTTGAAAGTAGCATTTTGCAATCTGCAGTAGAATATTCACGTATAATTGTTTGTCATCAACATTTGAACCGTGCACAGCTCCTAAATTGTCACACATAGGTTTTAGCTTTCACAGTCAGGACCGTAAAAGGCTTCGAACATCGAACAGAAACAAAGCCTAAGTTGGATAGGAAAAATTAGCTCTAAACAAGACTAATAAATCTCTTCTTTGATGAGGTAACGTTTCTTGCTCAACTGATATGGTAACGATACTAACTACTGATTTTTCGAGGACTAACTACTGCCCTCTACCGTTGTCTCTGGACTGGGGCATTGTGTTCAGCCTATTCATCGGACGCTCGTGGCCATCGAAGAAGTTTCGTAAAGCCGGAGTTGGCCGCAGCAGTTTAAGTAATTTATAAATTTGTAGGAGCTCAACAACAGTTATTTGCGTAACAGTCAGAGTTTCACAGCCACAACTCGTCTCAACGAGATGCTGACTCTATCTATTTGCCTGAAATGCAGCCACACGGAGTGACTTAGCCTTTCTTGCAGCCTGAGAAGGACGACGTCACGACTGGTAGATATGGCAAGTGAGCGTTCTTGTTCTGCCACAGTGTCTGACTGTCGTGATTTTGTTACAATGCTTGGTGGTGCTGATGCAACACGTCCGACAGGGTTGCCAGGTTGGCATTTTGGCCTTTTTCAAAGTGGTTTGGCATGAGAAAATGCTGTTTGGCATGTAGGTCATAGCTTGGTATGTTTTTGGCCTTAGTTAGTGGTGTTGGCAGAAAAATACGTGGTTTGGCAATTTTTGAAAACTTGTCTCCTTTCAGCTAAAATTTTGAGAATATTTTTAGCCTGTTTTGCATTATTGATGTTATTTGGCATGTTTTGAGTAGCGATATGACGTGCTTGGTCCGTCTGAACCTGTGAAGCTGACAGTGACGTGCGGTGAGGTTCGTGGCTGGGGAGGCAGCCTTTGTCTCTTTGAAAGCCAACTTTACGAGCAAATGAATTGAATGGAGTAGCATAAATTCACCACTCAACTGGCTGCTGGCAGAATGACTATTGCTTATGCTTTCTATCCAATATCATAATTTTTTACACACACATAGGTACAGAGGCGATTCTACATTTCAAAAAAGGTAAAACATGGGAGTGCCAAATTGAAGTGATTTATCACCTACTTGTTTGACTGCTTTATTAAAAAGTTGAAACAATCTTATAACTTATGCATACGTTTGCAATGCATACAGTGATCCAGTGGAGAATGCAGACCATCAGATTGATCGGTAGCTGAAGAAAGCTTCAATGAAATATGTAGCCTAAATTAAAAGCACGACTACGCGCAATGCTGCAGATTAACGCCGCCCGCTAGCGCGCAACAACACACACCAATGCACTTCATCATCCCCCGCCTAAAATTAAATTGAAACGGAGGTTCAACGCACTGGCCAAGGAAGCACAAAACACGATCGATACGAAGCACAAAAAGCGACCGACTGACTACAAGGACACGATGCGGCCACAACAAGCAATTAGAAGCAACCGGAACACATTTGCACGACTATGTTCATCTGTAGCCGTATCTTAAAGGTCCTCCCCTTAGTTACTACAAGATGACCACCTCAGACGGACAGCAGCACCTGGTGCTTCATTCGCCCCCAAACGCGTATCCAGACATGGAAGCTTGAATGAACCAACTATATGTTAATTAAAAGCACGATTGCACACAGTCGCAGGTCAACGCCTCGCACTAGTGTGCAACAACACGAAACAATTTACTTCACATACTGACTAAATAATACTGGCTGTACGCCGTGTACATTAAACAAACATGAATGAATGGAAACAGGGAGGGGAGGACAACCAAAAGAACATAGGAGCGGCTCATCTGTCATTACTCACATTATCAAATCCCAAGAACGCTTCCTTCATTTCACAAGCCACCTGGCTTTTATCCACATAATGCAAAATGACAGAGATTCGAGCTTCGTTTGTGACATCCGTAGTCCCGTCTACTTCTGCAGGAATAAATAGGGCTGCGCTTATCTTCTTTATATCACATCACCTATCGCTTCAATTAAATCGTTCTGAAATCTGTTTGAGAATCCAGAAAACGCAATAGGTGTCTCTAAATGTCTAACTAATCTTTCTCAGCAAGCCTATGTAAAAGTTCCACTTAGTTGCCACGATTAGAGGCCAAACCTGATCGCTACTACGAAATGCTAATTGCTGTTTGGCTAGGAAGCAAGCTGCATTAATGAAGTCTTAAAATCTCGCTGTTTGTTGTAAAACCTTAGCATTGTGAACGCTGATATTTAGTCTCCGCTGTTCGTTCAAACCTATCGTTGTGCTTACAATGTTTATAAAGCAATTTGATTTTCAATGTGATTTGTTGACCTTGCATATCTGCTGAGGCTTCTTGGTATATTTTTTCATGTCACAAAATCCTGTTGTAGCAACACATTTTCATAGCAATTTTACCCAACGCGGCTTGTCGGTCACGCCAGTGCAGACTTGGACAACTAGAATTTTTTTAGCTTTTCTAAATTAGATTAGAATAAAAGAATTAGAGCTAACTCAGCTTTCACAAATTTGATTAGAATTAAAATCAGTGGAATTTTGAAAACCAGAAATTTAACTAAAATTCGAATTAGAAACATTTACACAAATCAAAGTGGCTTTATTCCAAGTTCAATTCAGGCCCGAATGTGGGTTCGTTCTCATAAGCATAAGAATAGCAAGGATTCGTACACCAAGATTGGGGTGTTTCTCGCTATACAATTCGCTCGCATGGCTAAATACTTGTTTCGACCGAGCCAATGCTGCTGTCGTACCCAGGAATTCTCGAGCAGTAGCCCTCAGATAAAGAAAACGATGTTCACTTTTCCAATACCCTGAAACAAGTATCTCCAAACGTTTTTGTCTGAGGGCTACACAAGCTTTTACACAACATCAAGGGCAGGACATATTACATAATGTGATTGTTTCAAATTAGGGATATGTTACATTCTACCAAATCAACAAGTTTTTCGTAAAAAAAATTTATTACTAACAAAATGCCTTCGCGGGTCGGATTTGACCTGCGGGTTGTAGTTTGGAGCAGGAGCGTAACGAGGTTAGATCGCGCCCAGGGCAAGAAGCAAGTTTTTCGCCCCCATCTTCGAACCTGAGATCGTTCGGAAGCAAATTTACTATATTGAAGAAAGTACTTGTGACATTGTTGGGAATTTTCAATGCCCCCCGCAGTGATTTGTCGCCCCGATAGTGATTCGGGACCCGGGGAATTGTGCCTCCATTGACCCCTCTAGTTACGCCCCTGGTTTGGAGGCCCTTCCCTAAAACATCACAGCTGACTGACAGCCGCGAGCACCTGGTGACTACTGTGACTTCTGCGTGTGAGTGAGTAGGCAATGTGATGCAATACTAATTGTTATTGTGATTATAATCATTGATAAGGTCACATAGTTTGTACTGCAGCTGTGAATGAGAAAAGAAGTTGATCGAGTATTTACTGTTATCGCTTTTCATGTGATGGGATGGCCGCACAGCACTTGTTACCATTTTGTTGCACTTTAATTGCACGAGGTACATTCTCGTTTCATCTTTAAAAGTACTGTTGGACAAATCAGCATTTTTGGAAAAATCGGAAATTAGATTAGAACTAAAATTAGAGTACTGAAGCTTTCAGTAAATTAGATTAAAATTAGAATTACCGCCATTTCGCTCTAATTCGTCGAATTAGAAAATTAGAATTATTTTGTTGTCCAAGTCTGCTCCAGTGATGCCATATCAGCACGACAGAATTGCCTAGCTATGTCGTAGCAATGAAACGTTTTCATTGAGGCAGAAAAGAGATATTGGCTGCATCCCTTCCAGTGTTGCAATTTAGTCTTTTTAAAACCAAATCTGGTTTATTTTGCAATAGTTTGATATATTTTTTTTCGATTTGGTTTATAGTTTCTTTTTTAGTTTCTTTTTTCCTTTTTTGGTTTGTTCTTAGTTTTTTTTAAAGTTGTTTTACGCCAGGTATCAGCTGTGTTCCCTGCAATAATATATGTCTGGTTTCGGCGTTTTAAGGAAAATCCAATCAAGCTTTTGGACACTTTGTTGTTTTTCAACAGTCTGTTCCAACATATCGTTGTAACAACAAGAAACAGTACGCTACAACCCTTGACATGTCATGCAGTTGATTTTTTTAATGCAAGACTTTATTTAGATTATGAAACTGAAACTTTGATAAGAGACATGGTATATTCTGAGTCAGACGAGGTATCCGTGACAAATCCAAACGATGTTTCAATTGCACTTTGTGCCAATGAAGGAAGTACAGGGTACCAACTCATGCAAATATAATGAAGGAAATGTAACTGATGTCTGTTTCAAATGCCTTATGAAACCTTATAGGACTTTTAATTTAGTTTTTGGATGAATTTGGCCTAGAAAGAGAAGTCATTGGGAAAACTGAATACCGGTGGCAGCATTTGATATTTGTTCGCTGGCAAAATGTTACTGACACAGCAGCATGTTGGACTGAAGTAATGTTTGTATTGAGATACCGTCGGAGAAAACCCATACAAAAAACTGTCTGGTTTTGCTCAACCCATACTATGTAACAGCCAATACTCTAATGCAGAAATGGAAGGGTATACAGCCAGATAAATGTTGTAAAATTAAAATTGAGAAACAGAATGAGTGCAGAACTGGTAAATGCAATTTTGAATATCAGGGCTGGATTGAAAAGAGACAATATTATAAAGCATGTTATGATTATGGCTGAGATTGCAGAATCAGTGACAATGTGAAGTTTTATTGGCACTAGTATGGTGTGCAATGAAAACAATACTGGCTACTGAAAGTTGTGTTAATTTAGATAATTGGTACTGTTTTTGTAGAATTAAGATTCCAATTTGCATACTTCCATCATTATTTTTTTTTGTGTGTTTTTTTCCACTACAGTTTGGTTTATGCTGGTCTTTTTTAGGCTCATCCATGGCCGTAATTTGGTGGTGGACACGGGGAACACGCACCCCCTCACTTCTTCAGACAGCGGGGATATAATATGCCATGTCCCCCCACATTTTCCCTTTAGGTTTTGTAATATATTGGTTTCACACCAACCTGTCCCCACCATATTTTGCAACAAAATTGCGTCCATGGACTCATCTAGTTTATTTTAAGGAAACCAAGGTGACAACACTGCTCCCTTCGTCACCTTATCGCTGCAGTTGTGTCTGACCAGCTGCTGAATAGGCATAACGCTGCATATTCAGTATATTACACATCGTGAAGTAAGTGCTAGACTATGGAATGCGAGGCATGTAATAGAAGTGCGTACAAATATTACACTGGTGGTGATATACAAATTGCATGGAGATTAGTTGCATTTTCCGCGTTCAGCAGCTCACTTTGTAAAGAATTTTTCAATGCGAAAGCCAACCGGCAAGGAGGCGCAAGCAGTCGGTGCCCCCCTTGCCGTTTTGTCACTGCAGCGCTGTCAGATCAGCCGTTGAGCGGAAATAGCGCTGCATATTCAATTTATTAACGAACGTAAACTACATGATCTGGAGTGTAGAATGCAAGTGTATACAAACATTACACTGAAGCTGACATGAAGGTTACAGAGAGATTAATGCACGGCACGCGCTCACCATCACAGTTTGTGACAAACTGCTCAATGCGAAAGCCACCCGGCGAGAGGAGGCACAAGCGGTCGCTGCCTCCCTTCGTGACTTGACACAAAAATGTTTTTATAGTAAGCTAAAACAAAACCACAATGCCGACTGCGATCTTGGCATAGAATCAAATTAACCGTTTGAGACGAGCAGAGTTGCTGTCAGTCGGGTTACCTAAACGCGTTTCAGTTAAACATACGGAATGTTTCAGTTAAACATAAAACATTAAAATTACATTCACCGGCCAGAATATCAATTCCATCTAGTGTTATTGTGAGCAAGTACGCTTCTGCTATTCACATAAAGTACTGAAAAGTCAGACAATTTTAACACCATTTCAGTGATTGTAACTAATCAGACAAAATCTTCTCACCGTCAGTGTAAGGACAGTAGACAAAGCCTTCACTTTTGTATCTTATCTTTTTCCCCGAAGAAGCAAACTGAAGAGATTTACATTGTTTTTGCATATATCGAGGTAGGTGCTTGGCAATATTTTTCTTCAATTGTCTTGCTTTTGCTGCCAATATGGAAATCATATTTTTACCATTCGTTTTAACAAATTTAACAACCACTGCCGGAGGCTGAGAAGAACTTATACTGTTGGAGTGTGGCATAGGCGTACGTGGCGGGGGTCTGGGAGGGCCGCTGCCCCCCGGGCTTGAAAAATTTCAGGGCAAACTCTGTTTTCAGGGCAAGCGCAAGTTGCTCAAAAATCCTGAATGATAAAAAATATTTCAATACAGTGAAAAATTCTAAGGCACCTCTGATTTCAGGGCAAGCGCAAGTTGCCCAAAAATCCTGAATGTAAAAAGTATATTCAATACAGTGAAAAATTTCAGGGCACACTCTGTTTTCAGGGCAAGCGCAAGTTGCTCAAAAATCCTGAATGTAAAAAATACAGTATATTCAATATAGTGAATTTAGGGCAACTATGTTTTCAGGGCAAGCGCAAGTTGCTCAAAAATCCTGAACGTAAAAACTATATTCAATACAGTGAAAAATTTCAGGGCAAACTCTATTTTCAGGGCAAGCGCAAGTTGCTCAAAATCGTGAACGGTGAAAAAATTTCCAATGCAATGTGTATCCACTTGGGGTGATCTGTGTAATTTGGACTAGTGTAGTTTGTAATCTGGACCAAAGTCGTGATTAGTTATAGTGACTTTGATCTGGACCAAGCCCTCATTTTCTGTAAAAATCGAACAATCGGATGTCGGTAGTTCAACAGCTTGATATAAGAATTCGGTATTTCTTTGTTCGTGTTCGAGTTTGCGCTGGGTAGATGTGCAGGGTGTTAAGATGATAAAATTTTTGATTAACAGGAGTTTTAGAAGCGGAAAGCACGGACGTGCCAATTGCTTGGCTCCTTTGAGTGCGCATCTTTAAGTGCATTGCTCAAGCGCACAGCAGCGATAACACAGGCAGGTTTAGGGGGTCAGACCCTTCGATCCGGAACCGTCGCTTTTAAAACATTGAGTTGCGTCATCGAAGTCGTGTACCTGTTTGCATCAGTAAAGCAATTACCGTAAAGCAGGGGTCGCCAACCTTTTTGAAACTGCGAGCTATTTCTTGTGTGCCGATTAATGCGGCGAGCTACTAGTTTGATACAAGTGTGTATTACACACTTCCGAAACAAACATTTTGATCAATTTACCTTCCATTATTTTAGTATTGGTGAAGACAGTGATCATGCTGATGTTATTTTTAGAACAGGCCCGCGGGCAACCTACATGGTCCTTGCGGACGACCTGGTGCCCGCGGCCACCACGTTAGTGACCCCTGCCGTAAAGTTTCTTGTCTGGGAGAACACAACACGCAAGGAACTCCAAACCCTTGAGTTAACAAGCAAGTTAACTACAGAATTTGCCTATCACAGCACCTGTAGGGGATTGCATAAAGAACGTTGTTTCTGAATTGACAATTTGACATTATAAGCGAATTGAAATGCATGTAAAAGATGCCATCGGGACCAAACAAAATATACCGTTATGGGCGAATTGACGCTCCAGACGAAGCTGTTATAAACGAATTCAACTCTATAGAATATATGCACTTAAGGTTTCAGGCCTCATTCGGATTAAATTAAAAAGGTATTTTCAGGGCGAACGGCTTGTTTTTAGGGCAAATTGTTATTTTCAGGGCAAATTTTTTCCGCCCCCCCCAGTAAAATGCCTTCCCGTACGCTTATGAACTGTGGTGCTGAAGCGTGCGTTATAGACGATGTACGTTAGCGAACGAACCCTTGGCAAGATCAGACTCGGGAAATCGCAGAGTTGGTGAGATATGAATGAACGCCATGCTCACTCTATTCAGGAACCTCAACCTAAAAATCTAAAGGCAAACCATGAAAAACCAGTTTGAATTCTTTAGACCGGAGTTCTGAGATTATTTCAGATTTTACCTTTCCAGCACGCAATTCAGCCAACTTTTTTAGCACCACTAACATCGGATTTCAGATCAGAAATTGTGTTGTGAGCGTGTTCCAAACCAAATTACAGATTCTACCAACAACAAGCAATCAGTGGCTATTGACTCAATTGCAGAAAGGCATTCGGAAAACATCTTTCCCACTGATTGCAGTTGCAGAAGATTGAACAGTCGGATAACTGCAAAGCGTCGTGCCTCTCGGCACGTGACCTGCCTTTCTACTTTGTCAAAGTGCCTGGGGGCCGCTTAGGCCTAGACCCACACTTTTTAATTGCGAATTTTGCCTAAATAAGTTTAAAGATAGATTGGTAGGGTTTCGTATTTTCCGAATGGATTAATTACACATTTGCAGCATTTACGGTGAATTCTGGGGAGTAATTTCGAAGTGATAACTGAAGATCAGTCACTGTGTTCAATATTTCTGGAATAATCCTCACTTTCAATGTAAATTGATCAACAGCGGGAAACACACCGAAAAATTCGTTTCAAATTTACTTTTGCACAATATCAACTTTTCGTTAAATGAAGTTCATTTTGAAGTTGGCACAATAATATTCTCGCATGACTCCAGCTGCGCGCAGGGAGACGAAAGCCCAGTCTCACCCCTGAGCAGGATGCAGCGATCTTTTAAAGCGAGTACACCACAACACTAAGGTTAGATTACGTTTTTCCGGTTGTCTTTCAGCGGCTTCAGGTGTGAACTATTGAACTCAATCGGCAAAGTGTATTGCGCGAATGTCTCGTGAACTTGTTTTCTTTCCATGATCGATGTTACAGTAGTACCTTCATATTCGCTGGATGCACTGGCGGTTTCGGATGATGACTTAACGTACGTGAGGTCCACATCTCGGATGCTGGGCGCGTTTTTCCGCTTGAATTCTTTTGCCGTAATCTCATGCATGTGGAGATGTTCATCCGGACTTCTGGAGATAAAACCATCGTAATATTACCCTTGTAAACTTCAATTAAAACTATTCAGTTTTCGAACAAATCGGAAAAAGAATTGACTTTCAAGCAGCAAAGTTCACCATGAGTACAAAATCTAATACCTTTTTTATCATATTCTAAAAAAATAACATCAAGTCACAGCTGGCACACACGCTTTAACACCTTTCCTTCCAAAAGCCAACGTACCTCCTTATGAAACAACATTCGTATTCTGCATCCATCGCTTAACAAGGTTTTGAAAAAGTCGACTTTGCGCAGATTTAACTTTATTTTAGGCCTCAAACCAATTGTTGTTTCCAACAAGCGTGTCATGGATATTTCAAAATATTAACGGCATACATGAAATACTCTCGCTACACAAAGGTTGAGAAACACTCTCACTGTGTCTTAATTCAATTTGAATCCCAACGCAAGAAACTAGCAAGCTTGTTGGAAAACATGGGGAAACCACTTGACGTAGTAAGCCTGCAACAAGGTTTCTTTAGTTATCATTCAGGATGAGCTTCACGTGCTGAGGCAGAGAGTTTTACTCTGAGCTGTGCTGTGTTTGGACACTGGATTGAGCACGTGCAGCTGTCGTGTTCTTTACGCTACGCGTATTTCAATGACAAGAACAGCTTCAAACACCTTAATATGCGCTCCACTTCGATGAAACACCATTTTGTATGATACTCAGTGCATTTGGTGTTTATTCGACTTAATCGCATAGATAAGCACTTCAGCAAGCACAAAGTTAGGCAGTAGGAAAACCGATGAAGTTATGAGCAATGTTGTGTGCGAGGCACACCAACCAACCGAGTATGGCGCTTTCTCCAACATTAGCAATGCAAGAGCCATCTGCTTTCAAACGCAAAAACAACGGAATAAAAATGCAACTCAGTTTCAGAGAGCACAGACAAAGTTTAGTGGCGGCGTTGGTTCAGAAATACCAAGCGGGATCCTAGAGGTTGCTCAATGGCAAACTCCAACGCACATAATTACAACCAAATGCCAAGTAAGCTTCTTCTGTGGACGTCTGACAATTTTTCTTGACCATCTTGGTCATGAAAACCGACATTGAAAGTTTTTCTACAGCAATTGAACAGGGATATCATCGTGGGTAAGTTTAATTAGAAAGCAGCAACATTGATCCAAAGTCCATCGCCGAAACGGCATCGGCGAACTGTTCCATTCCGGTTTAGAAGTATGGTTGAACATATTCAATTTTGGGCGAGCATTTATTACATCCATTTATAACAGTAAACCCTCAACCGCAAATATTATGAATATTTAAGTTTCGCAAACACTATGAAAGCTGTCGTCGACATTTTATTCATCTTGGTTTCACCTGAACCTTTCAAGTTTCTGTAGCATGCATCAAATCAAAGTTGCTAAGTGAAGTGAGAACAGTTTGACGTCATCATGAGACATGCCTTTCCTCCTTCAAAGCAAAAGTTATGCATAAGATTATCACGGTTTTAGTGGTGGAAAACACAATCGTTTTGTCTATAGCAGTTTGAAGCCAGAAATCGTCATTGCGTTCTACGAGTCTTCACAAACTGACCTGCGCTAATTTTTTTCAACGCTTATGATCGTACGAGTAATTTCGAGTTACAGGTCCATAATGAGTCGAGCAGAGTCGTCATTTTCTTCACCCCAAAAGACTGGAGTCATTTCGAGACATACAAAAACGCGAATCAAGTCAGACTCGAGTCAATGACTCGCGTCGTCACATCTCTGTCGAATTTCAACATCAAGGAGCGCAAGGCAAAATATTTAGGAGCTGTTGGTTCAAAGCAGCACACTCAGAACTTGTTCGTTTACAATTATGATGAATTAATGTTCAACGTATTTCTTCAATTAACAGAATTCAAAAGCATCAATTCAATGAAAATACCTTATTTTTAATTATATGCTCGATACGACCAAGCTGTAAGAAGTGTTGCAGATGTTCAACAAAACAACGCTACTTTACAATGTAATATAATAACAAACATATTTATTGTTTCACTTCAAATGAGATAATTGCATTTTTCAAACTGTTTTAAAACTTGTTCACCTCGATCATCGCTGCATGTGTCTCAGCAATTTGAAAAACCAACAGCACATTATATAAATGATTGCCGATAAGCAGATGTTAGGGAACAGTAAAGGAGCAACGGAGGACTCAACTGTGCAAGGTAAGTTTACTCTCTACAGAATGTAGGTCTTGTATGCTAAATGCAAAACTGTAAATGTGAATACTCCAGGCTCTTTTTGAAGAGAAGTTTTCGATAGATCAGGAATGAAAATTTTCTTGAGCGTTCGAATGCGATTCTAATACTACAGTACATATAAATTCAGTTAACGCTCTCGACTTGCGTAGGGCTGGCAAGAGACGATCAAACCGTATAAAACATTTGTGATTAGTGTTTTGTAAAGATTGTTGTGAAACATGTGCGGAACTATGTTTACACTGGGAACTATTTATATTTTTAGATATCCGATGGTCACGGTTCAACTTTCTTCGACAATATTTAAAGCATTAGATAGCATACCGACTAACAGGAATAAGGGATTATATTAAAGTACCTGCTAAAAACAGAACTGACATTAACAGAGACCCAGTAAGTCTTAGCACAGATAACGGCCTATGAATATTAACTCATTTCTGATCAAATTTTTCCAATCCTTTGCTGAAAGCATGAAACATTCTCATGAGACCTAAATGCTAGTCCAAAAGATAAACTACAATATACTTCAATGTCGAAAACCACACACTGAATCTTCTTTTTCCACATTCGACTCTGATGTGTCGTTATTGGCCATCTGTGCGGTTGGCTTACAAAAACATATTTCTGGATCAGTGCTTTTCAACCTTTTTTGTACCACGACTATTATAGCAACCCACTACAGCCCAACAACCCCATCTAAAACTAGAATAAAGCAAATATCGTATAGCTGCGTACATAACATATTTACTCGTGACCCCTCCAAAAATGTTTCACGAATCACGACCCCTCTGGGGGTTGCGATGCCCAGGTTGAAAACCACTGTTCAAGGCAAAACATGAGAAGTGGACATGTTGCAATAGCCAAGAGTTGCTGAATTGGCTTGAAATTAATCATTTGTTTTACAGACGTGACTGTTCCACATGGAAGTACCCAACAAATATTGGGAACCACAAGATCGAAACATAACTGCAACATTCTTCAAACGTCAAAAAAACTCGCAGTGATACTTGTATTTTGCGTACAAGTTACTCGCCTGGTCTGCGTGCTCTTGACATTTTTCTTCGTCTTTGTCTCTTTACTTATATACGTAAGTTTGGATGACCGCTCATTTTCAACATAAAGCGTCTTAGTTTGACTCATTTCAGCTTTACAATTGATCAAAGAGTCTTAACAAACTAAGTTCTGGTGGTAAGGGTGCAATAAGTGGCCGAACATATTTTCCGCAAATAAATACTCCTGCTTTACGTAAGGCTCTCACGGACATAGGATTGAGTACAACGAGCCATATGTAGCCAGCGCTGCGATGAAGATAATTAGATTGCTGTGCACCACGACAATGCGGATTTATCCAAGTATTACAGGATCACAGAGCATACACGCTGGGAATTTCATTTCGGCAACCCACAAGCAAGTTTTTGCCACGTGGCGACCTGCTGAGTAATACTGTACATTCGCGCTCATGATAGTCTTGAACCAATACGATCATTCTGCTTCCACATATATGCTCGCAACAACTATGAATAATCTTTGCCTATGAAAAACTATGAAGAACTTAGCATCACATCTGAATGAATTTCTAACAGTTTCTTGTGAAAAAGAAACCATTGGTGCAGCTGATTGTATGCTTTGCAGGAGGAAGCTCTGGTTTTATTTGATTCACCTCAATCCCAAACAAACTCAAGCTTTCTTGAACCCGAACTGTACCAACGTAAGTTAGCAATACCATATTTCGGTCGGAAAGACTTTTCCATTGGGGAATGGTGGCCAAAAGCATTTTTTCTAGGGGTGAAACAGTGGTGAAATTTCATTTTACCACCTCGAAACCAAATGAAAAGTATATTTCTGCTAAATAAGTAATGAAAAATATCAAAATTTTTGATCGGATGCAATGCGACGGATTTATTTAATGACAATTGGCGGCTGCCCGTAGCTTGAATAATGCTTTTTGTTTGGGCGTTTTGCGGTGAACGCTCTTGCCCAAGGAGCGCTACGGCGAGTCGCTGTGGATCGGACACTCTACCACTGAACTAATCGCTGCCCTATATCGAATTTCAAAACACAGAGGTCGCAAATGGTTCCCCGTGCCTCTCTTGGAGGTTTCAACGCCCATGCCTATATCCATCAATACCCATCAGTAGCACCTAATTTCTAAACATTACACGGCATGTAAGAAACGACGTAAAACGTCGAAGCACGAAACCCGCCTTTCGTATGTTTTGGTTTGACTCGACTGCAGTCAAACGCTCTATCAAACTAATGATCACACTAAACACTGCAAAAACTAAACTTTTAAAAGTCTTGGTTGCCTGAACAAAATTTGACTGAATCTAACTAACATTGCTAATTTTTTGACTTAATCAACCACCCATGGTGTCAGTTAACTAGTACACCTTACATTGAATGGTGAAGCTCTACAAGGAATCCAAATTGGACAAAACTCACGTGGCTTTTTGCAGCAACGTACACGACATTTCACAAGGCTCGAGGTGTGATTGGGATTTTGTTGCCAATGGCAGAAGTGTCAGTTTCTTTGCTTATCATCTACATTGTGATTGGACCGCTTTCTCCACGGATTACGTATGGACAGTGGTTCAACTGGCTGTTCAAGTGAGTTCACATTTTCTACAAGATCTTACGAACTTACTGCATACACTTAATTCTGCGATTTGCATATTTCTGCTCCAGCCATATGAATTACTCCCCTTTGGTGCAAACGTTTAGCCGCAACAAACGTTTCCATTTCCAGGAAGAGATACTTTATATTTTGACCCTAATCCTTTACATCTGACATTATATCTGTTTCAAGTGGGCTGTAGGTTTATTCCCGACGGTTTGGCCAACGACACATGTTTAACCAGACTCACATGAAAACCTTAAGCACAGCTTATTTGTATTAAGTTTTCACATTCCGTTCAACGTAAAATATGAAATTTATTATAACCGACGTAGGCTATCACTAACCACCAAGTAACACAACTGACTATGATCATGTACATCGGTGTGGGTGGATACTGGTTAAGATATCAAAGTAAGATGTGGTAACCTTCCAATGAAGTTGATCATCATGCCCTTTGGTGTCATTTAAGCTTGTTGCAATCATCATCAAACATTAGGAACTTTACATAGATCCTTTAAACCGAACGGTTTCACTTGTGGTAAATGAAACTTCATTTGTAAGTGATGAATACACGAGAAGAAAGCCTTTTCAGCTTCAGATCTTATGAGGAAATTTCCAACAGTATGCTGGTGCCACTGGTGTTAAAGATTTAATCAGAGGAAAAATTCACATGCACTGTTTTTAACCATTAGTTTTGTTTAACCTGAAAACGAGTGGTTTTGATATCCTCATATTTTGCGCAGACTTCGCATGTTTTGGATGCGAGTGATGTGGACATTCACTGCAATAGCATACGCCGCTCTCTTCATTACAGTGCGTGAGATGAAGTTTAAAGAAACGTTCAACCCAGCGTACGTGGACAACGACCTGACCAAGGTCGGGTTAGCTTTCACTACACTTGAATATGGCAGCCTGGGAGTGGTGGAAAGTGTCCTAAAAGTTATCAAGGTGGATACTTTTGAAAAAAGATTACAAGCTTACGACAGCGGAATTGTCGGACGATGGAGAAAACTGTGTAAGCTGTCGTATTATCTGGGCACGGTGGCATTTGCTCTTCGCAATTTTTCGTTGACGATTTACTTTGCTGTCCTATCAACAGTCGACCTGACTGCCACTCCCGATCCACTATATCTATTTTCTCCACTAACGCCATTCGAGCGTGCTCAGCAACATATGGTCCAGAGCGCGATGCTGGTGCTGCAGGTCTACGTCACCGTTATACGTGGAAAATTTTATTCCTTCTTCCTGAAAATATTTCTGTCCAACTTCTTAACCGAGGTAGAGGACCAACAACTCCAAGGAAAGCTGCAAGGAATGTTTCGTGCGGAAACGGAAAGGAAGGATAAACAGAGAACATTCTTCAAGATGGACAAATTGCCTCTTGGTGCAGTGTAACTAAGCGATTTTCTCCTTTATGATTCAAGCCTTGACGGTCAGTCAACTGGATCTAATCCTTGCTACTGAATTTCTTTCGCCGTAACAATGTAATAATCTTTTTGTTTCTGTTTGAAAAATCCCTCTCGTTTTTGTAAGTTCAAAGTTCTATTCTACTTTTGTAGGGTACAAGACTTTTCGGTCTGGCCGTTTCGGTCTGATCCGTTTCGTTCAGAGCCATTTTGGTCTGAGCCGTTTCCGTCTGGCCGTTTCGGTCTTGGTCGTTTCTCAAGACATTTCGGTCGTGACATTTCTGTACATGAAGAACTGATGAAATTTGTTAATGTAAATGAATATCTGGGCAAGATAAACATTTATCCTTATAATACAAGACCAATCAAAACCCGGCAATTTGCTTTGCCAAAAGCATGTTCAAACTCGGGTGCTAAAATGATAAAATACAGTGCAATAGAAATCTGGTCAAAAATTCCTTCAGAAATAAAACATAAAACGTGTTTGGCACTTTTTGCCGCAGAGTATAAGAAATATGTATCACTCAGCTCCTAGAAACATACTTTGTGTTCTTATTGGTGTACATAAACCAGGTGCATTGATTGCATTATGTGAACGCTGTTACAGTGGAAACTGTCAAATCATGAAGTCTCCGATATATCTTATATCGTTTTGTTTTCGTTGCGTTCACCAAAACTGGTCGCATCAAACCTTAGTATAAAGTAGTGGGATGCCTCTAGTGTTGTGTACAGGTGCAAAGCAAAAACAAACTCGTATGCGCACTGAACATCAAACGAATTTCCGTTCTCAAGCACGCATTCGCAGCGAATTCTTTTCCGCAATGCAAAATTGGACGCCTGGTTCTCAACCTATTTCAAACTCGTGACACCACTGCAGTGCTTTACCAGTTTACAACTTTGACGCAATTCCTCTTAAGCATTCACGAATATTTCTTAATAAGTGAAAACAGTAAATGTTTAATCCGACAACTTTAAACCATTTCTTCTGGTGGCTTAACCTTTGCCTGCGACGCATTTTGCAGTAATAAACCATATAATCGCATTGCACATATTAAACTTTATACCCGGAGCAAAAGACTTTTACTTGCTGTTATACACTGTTCCCTTCACACTAAAATAGCTTCGTCCTTGGGAGGTCTACAGCCTAAATGACCCGTGGTCCTTCGCAGCCTCCCACTCCCTCACGCATTTTTTAAATCGATGTACTTGGAAGTCATCGCAGTACTACATTATAATAATCATGATGGCGTCATTCATGCATGTGTCTTAAACGCTTGTGTTTCATCAAAGTGAATGTATTATCGCCATGAGGCAAATACTTTCTGCTGTCGCCACGTAGCCTACATACGCTCGAATTTTTTCATGTATTTGTGCGTTCCTTGTTACTGCGATGCATATTTAAAGTCTAGCGCGTTGCGTGTGGGAATGAAGGCGTTACACAATGCATTACATCAGGGGTGACCAACACGTTGATCGCGATCGACCGTTCGATCGCCGAGTCTAAGTTGGTCGATCGCGCTTGATTTTGCATTGAATTGACAAGATACCTAAAAAGAACATTTTTCAATCAATGCTTCAGAAAGTACATAAAAATGAAAAATGTTGTATTTTATGACATTTTGTACTTGTGACTTTAGTGTCGACTGGTCGATCGCGAGTTATCAAGAAATTTTCTAGTCGATCCCAGTCGAAGACAAGTTGGCCACCCCTTCACTATACAACTGCAGGCGAAATGTCACGCTAGCTGGTGTTATTCCAACTTCCTTTGATGTTGCAGCGAAGTGACAAAACAGTCTTCCAGGTGAAATGTTACTCTACAGGTGTTATACCAACTACCTTTCAATTCCTTTTGATGTTGCAGCCAGTGCCGGATTAACCATTAGGCAAATAAGGCACATGCTTTAGGGCCAGTGAAAAATTCAGGCCACAGAAAAGTAAGTCAATTTTGATAAGGCCTGGTGATGACAAAAATGTTTTCATGTTTTTCAATGTAAATAAATATTTATTGTTATAAATATGTTTATCTATTTGCTAATCGTCACGATTAATATTGTTGATTAGAACTATTTTATTTCAATCGCATTTATTGTACGTCTCTCACCAAGATGTTGCATAATTTTTCGCAGCTCGTTTGTTGGATACTCGCTTCACAAACGCTCTTCAACCGGTGTGCACGGTGCAGCCTAGGGTGCACCAAAATATGCGTGGCGTGCACCACTATCACACACACATCGATCCATTGATGAGGGGAGCAATTGAAAAAGAAATTATTCCTCAGTTTGAGTTGTTGGTTAATAACATGCAACAACAAAAAGCCATATAAATATTATTTCCACAATTTTTTGTGTGTATTTTGTTATATTGTAGTCCAGTAGGATGATTTCATATCACTTTTCACCTCGATTGACCTTCCAAGTAAATAGGGTGCACGAGTTCGTCAAAACATCTTAAATGGTGCACCATAACAAAATGTTGAAGAGCTGTGCACTGTACGATTCGCTTCGTCCACCGAATGAACTTCTACGTCTTTATGACGTAACAATATTGTTGACTCTTCGCTTACAAAGTCTTAGCTGTAAATTGCTAGGTAGTGGCAGTGCACAAATTGTAGCAGTTCTCCAACTGAACTGGATTTTTTTGGAAAGGATTTGCACATGTGATCACGTTGTGAGTTACTATAAAAGCAAGAGAGAGGAAGTTTTGAGAGTGTAGTAGAGTGGAGTTGTGCTGTGCATTTTGTGCTGTTTTAAGCAGTTTATTCTGTGAAGCTGCTGCATGATAATTTAGTAGCCTTTGGGCTATTAACACACAATTCACAAAACGTGAAGTTGGCTGGGAGCGAGCAAATGAGTTGGAGAAGAAGAAGCGTGATGAAGCTGATCAGCTTAAGAAGACACATAAAGTGACTTCATTTTTCTCTGTCCTGAAGAACGATGCTACTGGTGCACAGGCCCGTAGCCCCGTTTCAAGATTTGGTGGGGCACAATACATTTTTAGGGGGGCAAGATTTTTGTTTTTACTATATGTTTAAAACAAATTTTTCTGAGCGCAACAAAATTTGGGGGGCACAAAAGAAATTTGGGGTGCACTGCCCCCGAATGCCCCCGTGGCTACGGGCCTGCTGGTGCAACTACTACTACTACTGATGATTCACCCTTCGGTATCTGAGGTGGACAGAGATGAAGAGGTGGGGACTGCCGTTGAAGCTGGAGTAGCTGACATTGCAGAAGGCAGGGCTAAACCTGCTTCCGGAATGATGTTGGGCTTCTTGGCGATATAACGGATGATTTACGTGAGATGTGCATCAGCTTAGGAGCGAGCCATTTTCGAAACTTGGTAGACAGCTATCCAGAAACAAAGCATGACTACTCTGGAGTGAATCGTTTCTTAAATTCCAGTGCGTCAAACTGGTTTTACCAAATGGAGAGGTAGCTGAACGTGACTGGCTTGTGTATTCCCCAGCCAAAGCCTGTGTTTTCTGCTTCTCATGCATTCTGTTTTCCTCTGATCGTATACAGCTTTCTGGCCTAGGATTTACAGATTGGAAAAATATGGCCAAGCATTTAAAATCCCATGAAATCAATCCAAAGCATTACAAACCAGTTCTGACATGATGTTAGGGGAGTGTTGCTGTTGGGCGCGTTGATGAGCAATTGCATCATAGTATGCTGGAGCAGCGCAACTACTGGAAAGCTGTTCTGTCACGTTGTGTTACGACGATTGCTTTTCTCTGTGAGAGGTTTGGCTCTTCGAGGCAGTTGTGAAATTGTTGGCTCCGGAGACAATGGTAATTATTTGGGCATCTTGGAAGTGATTGGCAGTTTGATCCATTTCTGTCGGAACACATCCGTACTCATGCCAATTGCGGACGTGGTCACACTTCATACTTGTCAAGTACAATCTGCGAAGAATTAGTTGCTATAATGGGTAAACGAGTCATTGGTATCATCAAGGATGAGATAGCAATGCTACGGTACTTCTCAGTTTCAGTGGACTCCACTATATAATCCAGATATAACCCATAGCCTACTGACTGGTTAACCATCATTCTTCGCTATGTCCATATGGTGGATCACCAGCCTGTGGGGCGTATTTCTGAAATTCATCAACATCTCCGGTCACACGGGGAAGAATCTTGTTGACACTCTACTTCACAACTTGCTAGATCAGGGCCAGGGGCGCAACCAGCTCTTCATTTCGAGGGGGGCATGAAATTTCATTCGATGACGTCATCGTGCTTATTCAACCGTGGGACAACTTTTTCGCAAACGGTCACATAATAATAATGTATTTTTGCGCCCGCAGACACGAAGTCCATAGCACAAACACACACATTCTGCACAACGCTAGTAAATAAAAACAGAGCGTTTTACAACAGTGTTGGAGGCTGAATCACCGGTGTCAAGCGAAATTTCTTACTTCACGCCATATGCGCATGCACAGAGCAACATTCCAACATTCTACAGGGTGACACATAAAAAACGGTCATCACCTAAACTTGAATAACTGTTGAAGTAATTAATCAGTAATTTTTATTTTTCAGATTTACCAAGTAGAATTAATGTTCTAAGAGTCTACCAAATTTGACCTTCGAGATGCCATGGACTACTGAGCAAAAGATATTTATAGTTGAGGCATATTTTCGGCAGAAGTCTATCCACACAGCTCAATCGCAATTCAGAGAACGCTTCGGATGTCGTGAATTTCCTGTCCACTCAATGATCTACAGACGGGTCAACAAGTTCAGAACCCATGGGACTGTGCATAACTTAAATCACAAAGTGTCTTTGTACAAAGTCAGTCGGCGCTGCAAGACCATTGTAGTTATAAAGCGCCAACAACAAACCACTACATCTAAAAAAATCCCCTCGTTTTCACAACGAATCGCACCGATAGCATGTTCTTTTTGTGAAGTCTGCACCTGACACGACCTTCACATCCTGGTCACAGCACCATTTTGTTGCGATCGGAAAGCCAGAGCGGCATGTGCGCAAAGCTTCACACTGTGGCAACAAGCAACAATAGAAATCACACGCCGCGATCATTCTATTATTGCTTGTTCGCGCCACATGTATATGGTGTTATTCTTCGCTCACATTCCGTTCGTGGTGAACCGCACATTCAGCGCAACGCCAGCGAAGAGGTTGCAACAGCATCCCCTCGTTTTTACAACGAAACGAACCGTTCGCACGTTCTTTTTTTTGTGAAGGCTGCACCTGGCACGACCTTCGCATCCTGGTCACAGCACCATTTTGATGCGATCGGAAAGCCCGAGCGGCATGTGCGCAAGGCTTCACACTGTGGCAGCAAGCAACAATAGAGATCATGCTCCGCAATCACTCTGTTACTGCTTGTTCGCGTCACCTATATATCGGTGTTATCAGTTTTTTTTTAAGGAAAATGTTAGGAGCCCGGTTTGGATCTGTATGGACTTTATTTCTCTGATTCTAGGGACCCGAGTTTTTATGATTTTAGGGACACGATGATAACTTTCTCTGATTCTAGGGACCCGATTTGAAATTCTAGGGATCTGAATCGGGTCCCTCAAACGCCCTAAAAAAAACCTGCTTAAATCAATGGAAAATTTCATCAACTTCCCCGAAAAAAGCAACGTTCATCGCGACGCACGTCTGACTGACATCAGGTTTCATCCTTAGGAAACTGTGTTTTTATATTTTTTATATGATCTCCGGAATTTGACATATTTGCATATATGAAACAAAATAACCTTAAAAATTCTTAGCCGATGATACCGGAACTTCACAAGAAAAGGGTTTCCATTTCATTCATTTTCCCATTTCATTCAATTTTTCTAATTTGACTGATGTTTGGCCGCTTACCTCAGAATGTGGTCATTCTGCTGGCATTGCAAGTTCCGGTGCCCTTTTTTGATTTGATTTTCGGAATCTGCGACACTTGTAGATGTGAAACAACATAAAAAATTTTTGCCGATGATTCCGGAAAGTTATGAAAACAACCATAGCATTTGTTTGATTTTAACCGTTTTTTCACTTTTTCATGTTTGAGTGACGTTTCGCCGACTGACCTTGGAATGTTGTCATTTTGCTGGGATTCCTAGTTCCGGTGCCCTTTTTTGATTTGATTTTCGGAATCTGCCACACTTGTAGATGTGAAACAACATAAAAATTTTTGCCGATGATTCCGAAAAGTTATAAAAATGAATATACCATTTCGTTGATTTTGACTGCTTTTGAAGTTATTCTTGTTTGAGTGACGTTTCGCCCACCGACCTTGGAATGTTGTAATTCTGCTGGGATTCCAAGTTCCGGTGCCCTTTTTTTATTTTATTTTCGGAATCTGCGGCAGTTGTAGATGTGAAACAATATAAAAAGTTTTTGCCGATGATTCCGGAAAGTTATAAAAATGAAAATAGCATTTCGTTGATTTTGGCCGCTTTTGAAGTTTTGCTTGTTTGAGTGACGTTTCGCCGACTGGCCTTGGAATGTTGTCATTCCGCTGGGATTCCAAGTTCCGGTGCCCTTTTTTTATTTGATTTTCGGAATCTACGACACTTGTAGGTGTGAAATAACATGAAAAATTATTGCTGACTCAACATTGGTATTTGCGTTTTTTCGAGAGAAACACTGCGTGTGGTATGCGGTGCTGCAAATTCTGCCAGAATGACGATGGCGTCCATATATACTTATAATCAGGGCCGGATTAAGGAGGGGCAACGGGGGCAATTGCCCCGGGCCCCCCGATGCGAGGGGGCCCCCCGGGACGGAATTTATTTGTTTCAAATAAAACACTCACTTGAAAAATTATCGTGATTCAGAAGCGATACAAGAATACAACTCTACCATTATATTCCTATGTTGCGTTATGTATCAGGGACCCCCAATAGCAACTGATTTCTGTACAACTTTGACTGTCTGCCAGTTTTAGTGATCGCTACTGAATAGCCTATAAGTATTTTAGGTTTTGTTCAATGCAAACGAATTTGATTTCGCTGGTAACTTTTTCCTAATAATCGTTCTTTTGGCATGGGTATGACTCTCTACTCGTGCATTACGCCTATTGCACAAATATCACGAAAACGTTAATACAGTATTTGCGTGCTAAAGCTAGTGGTTGCTGACTGCTGTTTAGAATCAATCAATATTGCCACTGAGGTCATTCTCGTTAACATTAGATTGTTGCCTTTTTCAACATCAGGTAACATCAAATTTTTACGCTACAATTTCATATAAGCTAAATCAGGGGTCGGGAACCTATGGCTCGCGAGCCAGATGTGGCTCTTTTGATGATGGCATCTGGCTCGCTTGATATTTTCTTAACACGCTTGTTACGAATGAAACTTTTTCTGTAATTATCCATCTACCAGACGACAAAGCTATCAGCAGCACCATGCAGCACTAGAAGTCGCATTAACAGTAAGAAGCATGTTATTAGAGATAAAATCCAGACATATGCCATTGTTTAAAATTGTTGGTTTTGCTTAAAAATGCATACGTTAGTAAGTTAGTTGCATTAAGTGTTGAAAAAGATTATATGGCTCTCACGGAAATACAATCTAAAATATGCAGGTTTCATGGCTCCCTTAGCCAAAAAGGTGCCCGACCCCTGAGCTAAATGCTTCTATTAACAAACCTAACAAAACGATTACCCTCGTTGATTCCGAAACAGAGCGAAAGATCGCCATTAAATGGAGAAGTCGTTTATAGTTCACGTAAAATGTTAGTCTCAACGCGGCGAAGAGAGCTTCTTTAGTTTGAAACGATAACCAAACACACATTAGGGCGAGAGATTGATGAAAGGAGCTTAAAAATCATTGAATCTAACTTATTTTCGTCCTAAAATGAGAGGAAATGTGGAAAACAAAAATAACAAGCAAGTCAACATTAGATTTGTCGCCTAAACATCAGACATCAGAAATTTATCTGAGAACACATCTGATGCCATGTTAAAATGTCAGAAGTGGCAACACTCAGTAGTCTACTGCCGCAGGGTTCTCGGCAAAAATAACTAGGTTCACAAAAAAATTCACTAGATCTGAAAAATATCACTAGATTTAACGTTTTTGCGTCGAAATTCGCAGTTTTTCTTGAAATGATGTATTTATTTACTTTTTTGCCCAAAAACCTTTACATAATCTGCAAGTTGGTTAAAATAGATCATTTTTAAGCCTGGAAAATCTCATAAGAAACAATAACGTTCAAGCTGTTCTCAAGAGCTGAAAGTGACGCCATTCGCGAGTATTTAGAGCAATCAAACTAACAGGTAATTAATTATTTCCACTGGACTGCAGTGTTCCTGCTAAGGAATGAAAATACTGTCATGGTCAATATTGCAGCAATTAACAATAAACAACACGGACGTGCAAACAATGAGAAACTCAAATTAGAAACACTTGTTCGTTCTGTTGGTGCAAATCTTCAAGCAATAATTCAAATAATCAATTCTTTACGGATTAAAAAAGGTTGAAAATCTTTGAAAAGGGGCTGAAAATTTGAAAAGTTAGAAAACAGACAACTGATTTTCTTCAAATACATACTTTGAAAACAATCACTAGTTTGCAGTGAAAAATCATTAGATTACTAGATGAGCCTAAAAATCACGAGATCTAGTGAAAAATCATTAGGCATGGCACCAGTGGCAACACTGGTATCAATGATCCTGAATTGCTGGTGAAGTCTGGAGGTAGCCGCAGCCGAATTGCACCTTTGTGTCGTCATAAAGCGTAAAGTATGGTGGAAACGCACTTTTTTTCTGATGGTTACTATCGTTGTGTTACATCAAAAAAATGTGAAATTATTCAAGTCATTTACACAACATGTCATTGCGTGGTTCGCCAGAAAAGGTTTTAACATTAAGACTTACTGTTTATACGTTATTTGGGAAAAACAAGATCAAAATTGGGCAAACAATTTTGCATCCCCAAATATGCACTCCCGTACACCTATGGCTTGCGAATAAGCTGAAACTTTGAGTAAAATAATATATTCTGGATATTTGTGACTTTACTGTTCACAATAAAGATGTTAATCATATGTGTAAACGTCCCATTACAAATATCAAGAGGCATTTTTGTCGATGGTGAAATCACAGAAATGCACACAATCCACGAAAGTGTCTATCGACTATACATTTA
>Ga0210059_1002329_pt1 | contig 29656 bp, 13 predicted proteins | sample Ectturendosymbi2_FD_188042 | JGI IMG/M metagenome (GOLD analysis project Ga0210059, IMG submission 188042) | Ecteinascidia turbinata endosymbiont from Florida, USA - Sample 2 (SPAdes) (version 2) | ecosystem: Host-associated > Tunicates > Ascidians > Unclassified | place: Key West, Florida...
GTTCCACACACACTCTTGCTTTGCGTCGCAGATTTACTTCCAGCGCTACAACGACAAACATCAAGAATGAAAAACTACAACTTATTCGTTTATGAAGTGTTTGCGTCGATGTCTGACGCCTAAAAAACTCAACGTCATTGAAGCTTTCGAAAGTCATTCTTGAAACATAACTGTGTTGACATAAAGCTTTAAATCGATTGTTGACAAAGAAGTGACATCAATCTGTCACAACCTATCGACATCGACTCGCGTGTTCTAGCAAGAACCCAAACGCAAGCAGCGTAACAATTAAAACTGCGCACAGCGGTGGCGGAATGCTTGTACAACTTCTCGCCCAGAATAATCTCAACCGGACAGGAAAAATTAGAACGTAAAATTTTGTAATAAGGACTAGAAAGAGGTAATGGCAATTTCAGGTATTGCTATTTTCGCATCACACTGGATTGCCTTTCAAGGAGTCATGGAAAAGCGCGATATTCACTTGTTGATAGCAAAAGCGGCAAAAACAAGCATGAAATGTATATGCAGAAGACTCGTTTAGCGATGCGCACCACCTGCCTTCATCACAAATGAAAAACTTGCCGAATGGCGTAATCGGGGAAGCACCCAGCAACGACGGCACGAGTTTCCCCGCACAACCAATGCGCGTTCTCGACTGCATGAATGTGACAAGTTGCTACTACAATTCCACATATCCTATTTAACAAACAATGCTGTAAAAATCACACCATCGACCGCAAGCCGATTGATACGCAACATGGCGCATTTAGACCCACAAAAACATGTGTATAATGCTCAGACGAGCGTGGCAGATGAAAAATACAAGAATTTGATTTCAAAAGAAAATTGCTCAATGGTAGGGCTATTCCAATCATTACGAACAGCTTTAACTGCTGTATTGCAATGTAGCTGATAACACTGACTCACGCAAACAACTTTCACCAGCTTACTTGGCCATTCGTTTAACAAGCTCCTCCAGCAACCCATGTGCATTGAGTGAAGACAGATCAGCTCCTTTTCGGGAGAATCGGTCAGAAATAGAAACGAAACATCTCAAAGCTCCATCGGAAACCTAAAACATTAACTACCATTTCACTTCATAAAGCTTATTAAAACTCACTTATAAAATGTGTTACAGGCAGCATCTAAAAAAATCCAAATTATTTGGTTGCTTATTGCAACTTTTTTAATTATGATTCTAATTTCCACTTCTATACACCAACCGCAATTTTTACCTTTTCTCTTTGTGATTGGTGGACTACAATGCCCTATCGCATACACTTTTCACTAATTCACAACAAAAACTTCAGTTCTGATATAACGCTCCAAAATATGAAGTATTTAATGCTTTATTCTCACAATCACAGATAGTCAGCTAGAGCAACACTTGTCAGCAAGGACAACATCATGCCTACGGCACTGGATGAGCATGTTGACAAGCATGGCATGTACTGAAACATTCTACACTTAAGGTTAAAACTTCAATTTGCTTCAAGTGCAATTTCCGATCTTTCAATTCATGTATCAATATAACTTTCTGTTCTCAAGACATGGTCAGCTGGAATCAAAACATTCCAATATATCCTACTAGCCATTTTTACTGCAAACAACAAAATGCATACCGACTCATTGGAAAATTAACAGGTTACAAAAGTTACACAAATGAAAGGCCATTTGCCAGTGCACAACTTAATCAGAATCCCTTATTTGAAAGCTTATGAGATTTCTACATTCTTGACATATCTAGTGGAACTGAACATTAATAAAAAACTTTTCCTCCATTGAACCAAAATTGTGTTTTACACTGCTGCATGTCATGAAAAAGAACCACCAACAAGAAACATAAGCAAATCTAAAGTGCAATTTTCATTAATTTCAGTCCATGCAGTTTTGTGAAAACTTCTCTTATCTGAAGAATTCAATAAGAGAAAAGTAGCTAAAGGTTATGTTGCTCCAAACCACTGGTTTGCAACTGGGGTGATACAACATCATAGGTGCCACAAATTTTGACCAAAGGTGTCACAAAACCTAATAAGACAAGATCAACAAACACTCAAAATCTTATAAAATGTCTTACAAGACAACTAATGACAAACAAGACAGCTTTGATTAATTTTACTTTTAACTGTCATGAAAATCTATCCAACATATGTAGATATTATGACCACAACATTGTTACCAATCTTCAGTAACAGATAAATCAAAACACTGAAGATGCACCCGTGTAGTTTGAAAGACAATATCGCGAAAGATGAAATCTTTAAACATTTAATTTTCTGGAGCAAAGAATTGGTCTAGGGCTGACTAACCATATTGACGAAGAGACTTTCAAGACACCATTCTCGTTTACTCATTATATCTTGGAGTATGGTTATTGGGTTTTACCATTAACAACCACATCTCTTAGAACAGTGTGATCCATTGCTTTTGACCTATTGGCCATTTTACAAAAACATGACAACTTGCAGGCAACTTCCAACAAAATGATCTATAACAGCAGATTCATAAGATTTAACACTAGGAAAAGGCAGAGAAGTGAGTGCGTCATTAAAATCATTACACAACAGCAAATACTGTAGCATTTTATTACAAATCCCTATCAGTGCGGTGCCTGTGGTCAAGGCTTTTCTGACAATATCATTCCTTCACCCATACCAATGTTAGTGGTAGCAAGTTAGAGACTATCGTCTAGTGTTTTGTCTGCCTTTGATTTCTGTTTTGTATTTGACTTGCTTCATCGTAGAAAATGTACTCTCACACATGCATGTGTTTCCAAAAATCGAGTGCATTTTTAGTGTAAAATCTTTCACTTTGGGAAATCTATTTTTGCTGAAAATTTTCCAGAAGCTCTCTGCAGCCTAGTTAATATAGTACATATCTATTAAAAGCTGCTATACTTGTTCTAATTAAAATTATTTAGTGCAACATACACACAACATTAAATCAATGTTGAGAAAGCTCATGGGCGTTAAAAATTCGGGCCACATGACCCGCAAGTCTGTAGTCGGACCACACTGTTTTAGAAAAATAAGTAGTTTACCTAAGGCTTCCTAATGTAAAATTTGGTACTTACGTAAGGATCATCTGAATGCAACAGTGTTGACAATGATTTGATGGAGTCAGGAAGAGTTGAAGAGCTGACTTCAATTTTTCCACAGAGTTTTGTTACAACTGTCATGGCAGAATGAAGAGTATCCTAAATAAAAACATGTTTTCAGCTAACATTTGAGCAATTGGAAAAACAAAAATAACTCACTCAATATAACCACTGAAGACCATTAGTTGAAAATTAACACAAATGACCAAGCAAGTATCTTGTTAAAAGATTTGACTGACTATGCAAGAGAGGAAAAAATTGAAGAACAGCAGTGTGCAATTACAAAAACCTCTCATGTTGCAATGGGAAGCCTATATCAACTGGTATGTATCAAACTTAGAATAAACTCAGCAAAATTACAGCGTACAGCTTGAACTTGGGCAACGAAAATCGTGACAAGCCATGATACTGGATAAAGTTTTGGTTGGAACATGTCAGCTTGAATCAGGATGAAAACAAGTTACAATGAATTTACATTAAACTTTAAATACAGTTCAAACACTGGTCATTATACCTTGTGAATGACTTTGTCACAATTGCAAATGAAGGAAAGTGTAGAAGGAAGGCCACCAGCATCAAACACTGCTCCTGGTTCTCTTGTGCATACCAGTTCTAAAACCTGCAATAAATACTAAGTTAAATGTAATCAGACAAAACACAAAATCACTGAAGTTTACCACTGCTGTAGAAAATCACTGCAAGACATGCATTGTTGACCCATATATTTTCCATACCAACAACACACAAAAACTATAAGAGCACATTACCTTGATGCACTGCTCAGACAAATCTTTGCTTGTTCTGCTGCTAGGATCAACAACAACCAGACGATTGCATATGGCTTTAATGGCACCATCAACAGCCACAATTCGGCGAGTACACTCAGCTGACACATCCAAATAATATGTTACAGCTCGAGCAGTAACCTCAAGTACATTCTCTGGAGCAGTTTCATCCAAAAAAATTTTGCACAAAGCAGGCAAGAAGCTTCTAGGAGGGCACCTGTCAAAAATTATCCATAATGGAATCAAACACTTTTCACAAGTTATATTTAGTTCTACTTCTTGATTGAAACACAAGAATAACTCTGCAAAACTGCCAATAGAATCTATTTAAGTTTGTACAAAAAAGTTAGCAGTCAACTTTCATTCAGGTTTGAAACACTTAATCAACAGAGCTAACACAAAAACAGCCATTGTTGGTACTTATGTGAGCATTACACCAATACACACAAAGATTTTTTTCATGTAACTCTTACACTAGAAAAGATAAAATTTGTCAATAAAAAAGCTTTCGCACTCAATGCAACCATTAAAATGCAATATTCCTACTGAAGTGTCATTGTTTAAGCCTTATACTGACACAAAAGCCCAAACCACAACATATTGATACACTTTATTGATACACAAAAAACTCACATTTCAAAGCAGCGATCCACATTGTCAGACATCAGCAACAGCATACAAAGTTGCTCTAAAGCAATTAGCTGCATATCCCTTTCATCACCAAATCCCATCTGAAGCCATTCCAACAGGGTGTCAGGATCAACATCTGCCATGATGGCAAGCTACCCCAATGTGAGAGCAATCAGATCAGAAAATATATACAAAAAAACTTTAACAAAAACTCTGAAAAATAGTTTTACAAATTATCTTCCTTTCACTTCTACAGCATTTACCAGATATAAATTTTCAATAACAAATCTGTACCCTGTCCTCCACTAATTGCCCATATTCGATATCACATGCAGCACTAGTTAATAGAACAAATTAAATAAAATGGTGCAAGACTTTCTAGAATCTCAGTAAAACAAATAAGGTAAAACATTGATTTGTTTGTTATGACATTTTAACAGTACAAACAGAATAGTAATAGAAACATGTGAATGTATGCAAACAAATCTCTGTGGAGCGTTAAAACAGATGTGTGTTGATATTTTTCACCAAACAAAGACAACAGTACAATAAGGTATCACACAGATAGTCTTGCTCCACAGGAAATGAGCAAAAGAAATGCAGGTTAACCTACAATACTCGGTAATTTTATTTTGAAACAGTTAACCCACTATGTTTCCAATGGTTTCACTAGGGAGAACCAGTTTCTATTGCTAAATTGCTTTATAGTTGCTTGCTATAAGACTGCAACGTTTTTCTAAGTACATCTAACCCATTATCCTTGCTTTAGCCTTAACTGCCAGGTGTTAAATAAGAGGATAACATGCCACTGTGTTTAATGGCTTTGTGTAATTAGCTGATGCTTGACTTTCCAAGCCACCACCTAGACAAACATCCAATCCATTCTAGTGTTTCCAAGTAGAGACAAACTTTCAAAAATGAGGTTTTGGGTACCTAAGAAAAACCTGGAAAAACCTGAGTTTTTTTGGGTTTTGATAAAAATGCAAATTTGAACAATAACAAAATCAATATTACTTTGAAATTGCTATGTAGTAGCCAGGAGTCAGCTCAGCTATACTGAGTGAAATTAGCACAAAACACTACATATGGCAAAATTACCATACATTCATCCAAACTAACCACCAGCCACTATCCAAGGTACTGCTAAATATTGTAAAAATGTAAATAAGCCAATGTACAACACAAGCTGAAGTTTACAAAATAAGAAAAATGTCCACTAAGTATAATACAAATATTAGAACAACAAAACTATCAACTTAGTTAGCAAATGATTTCAAAGACAATGCAAATGCACAAGTTACATAATTAAGGTTTTATTGCTAAAGCATAATTTTTTACTGTTTTATACAGCAAAGATACATGAAACTCAACCATGACTTTTCACATTACATTTTGAACACATGCTTTTGTGGTGAAATAAAAAATGAGCGAGTAAATAGTATCAATAGCATACAGTTCAGTTTCATTCATACTCAGTACTGTATTCCTGTTGGGGTGTCACAAGTGGTCTGTGCCCTGTAGTGCCCACCTCCACTTGCTTTTGCCATGAAACATACTTCTACTTTCATAGTGATTGCTGCATTAATGGTGAGTCAACGGCAGCACCGCACTTGAACCCAAGGCTGGTCAAGTACTGCTTTTCATTTTAGTCTTTAGTTTGACCTGACTAGGAATCAAACCTAACTTGGCAGCATGTGCTCGTCCTCAACTGACTGTACCACTTAGCCGCTTATGAGTAGCATTCAGCTAAGACAAATTGTTTAATATTTTAATGCAACGGGTTTTTCAGACTTTTCAAAGAAAACCAGGTTGGCAGTGGAATATTTTAAAACCCAAGTTTAAGGTAGCAGGGAATAGCATTTAAAAGAACAGTTTTGGGGTTCAGAAAAACACTACATAATCCATTTATACAATAACCTGGTGCATGAACTTGAGCATGAGATTTCAATTTTACAACAACAAAAAATATTCCGAATCAAACTATTTCATAGATTAACATTTCTACACCATATAATTCAAAAATTTTGTTCATATTCAAGCTATATAAATAAGTTTGTTAAACTAATAGTGTCTACAACAGCAAAACCAAAGTTTTAATCAGTAGATCATGACAGAATGCTAATATTTGATACTCTGACATAAAGACAAAACAATTTGGGCTTGACATTTTACAGAAAATCTGATAATTTTGCTATGTGGATAAACAGCATTCATACCTACACCCATGTTGTAATGTGTTTATGCATGATTTTATCAACTAGTGCCCATTCTTGACTTCAATGGCTGGAAAACTGTACTGGTACCTTTAGAGGACACTTGTACCATAGCTTTAGATTTGCAAATGTACTGATGATGGTAGCAGCAATTACCAAAATGTCTACAGTGTCTTTCACATCGATGGCTTTGGCCATTATTTTCATCAACTGCAAAGTGTTTTGTTATACTGGCATAATGTGGTAAACTCTCAAAACCTGCCACGTACCCAATACCTTTTCATATTTTTCATACATAAATATATAAATGTATGAAATTTCAAGAGAAAAAGATTACAGCTAGTATGCAAAAGATTCAAAATCCGCATTGGTATATATTTGACTACAATTTTTAAGTACATAAATATACAAAGGCCACTAGGAAGATTAAAAGACTTGAAGAGTTTTCTCCACCCTTGACAACTAGGCAAATATCAAGAGAAAGAACAAGAAAGTTCCATTTAAGGGCAAAATGTTAATGCCTGCTTCACAGGTTCCTCTTAGCTAATTATAGGAAAGGCCATTGCTAGCAATTGCCTGATCTACGTGACTTTCCACATGACTAAAACCTGAAAAAGGGTTCTGCTTTGGAATACATCAAGTAGACAACAAACTATTTATGTGACACCTCAGTACAGCAAATGCCAAGTTTATTCACCTTAATCTATTGCACTAGTTTGCAAAGTAAAAGGGTAGTGTTGTAGAAAATCAACCTAATTGCTTGAAATTTGCACCACAAATGCAATGGATTTTTTTATTGCTTGTCTTTGTGTTGTCAGTGCATCAATTGTGTACCTTTGCAGTCAACTGAAAGAAATACTGTACTCTAAAAGTGCATGTTATTTGAGCTACAGGATTTAAAAATTTGGTTGATTTACACTAACCACTAGCTATTAGGATAAATTTTGAAATGTCTTCATTTATAAAATACTCATGACAAAAAGCTTCTGAAGCAATCTATTTTAATATATTAAAATCAAAGATTTTGTATGTCATATTTTTCTATAGCAGCATTGCAGAAAAAGTTTGTTTACTGTATTTTATTTGCAGGTAACACTTATCCAACCTAAAGCTCGTGTGTGGCTCTTAGGCCAAACAAAGTTTAACACTTTGGCATCCGGCCGCTTTTGGAAATTTCCGAAAAAAAACGCCTAAATGCATGTGGTTTTGTGTGGGAATTTGTTCAGTCTGGTAAGTGCTACGGACCTGGTCAAAGAGTAAAAGTCTTGTAGTCTGCACTCGAAAAAAATTTTTTGGTTGGGGGTTGCAGATTTTTTGTGAGTGACATCATAAGTGGATGACTTTTAGGCTACCTTGGCCCACTTTATCTGGCCCTGGGCGCCAACCGTTAGATGGTAGTATTTTCCATAAGTTTTATTGGAAACTAGGCTACAATCCAAGTCTTTTGATACTTTGGATGACCTGCTGGGGTTTCAGGTTCAAAAGTTATGATCCAAAGTAGTAAAAATATTTGACTAATTAGCTAATTAATTAATTTGTTTATTTTAGATCATAACTTTTGAACCAGAAACGCTAGAAAGTTGATCAAAGGCTCAAAAGACTCAGACTTGAGCCTAGTTTCCAATAAAAACTTCATTGAAACACTTTGGCCTAGCAGTTGGGCCGTAGGCCAGGCAACATGAGGCAAAATGACCCCAAAACTACTTCACTTATGACGTCACTCACAAAATATCCGCAACCCCCAACCAAAAATTTTTTTCAAGTACAGACTAGAAGACTGGCCGATCCGTTTGAGCCTTGAACAGCTCTCTAGCGTAATCAGTGGAGGAGCTACAGCGTTGGTAAGGCAACTGAAAACTCCTGTTTTTAGGCCGAAATCTCGGTACGAATATATTGTACGCCAGCTTTTGAAGTGTTAATGTTTTTTTACAGTGGCACTTGTAAATTTCAGCTGGATTGAAAGTATTAAGCAAGGTTTTAAAGCTTCACTTTCACCCTTAAAATTTAAATCCTGCTGAAAGCTTGAGAAACAAAAATATCCATAAACTTTTCTCACCAACAGACATGGCAATTTGCTTATAACTAACTTGATTTACGGTTCATGTGCCAATAACCAAATATTATACCGAAAAAATAGGCAACTTCCAATTCTAAGCCTTTTCGGCAAAGAGTATTTATCCAAGTCATGTCTCTTGAGCTGCAGTTCTGCATGTCAAGCATTGCTGTTGTATCTTTCATCAGCAATTTGCAAATGCCTATTGTTGTTGACTGTTTTTTGCCAGAATGGAGTACGTATATGATAAAACTCCTTCTTCATCACAATTGTCACTAATAGTATATAATACTGCTGCCTCAATCTAGATGCTGCAAATTCCAACATCAAAATTTTGCATGAAGTGTGATTTGATAATTAAATGATGTGTCACTTCTCCCATGATCAGATCAAAAACAGATTTAGTTTTTCCTACCCAACTGTATCACTTCCAACTGTAGTGAGTAGAATCAAATAAAACTTTGGAAGACAGCGCAACCCACAATAATTAGTCTCAGGTTGCCTTTATTATTTCTCTGACTGCAAGGTTATTCACCATAAAAGAATGGGCAAGATGTTAGTCCATTTGTAAAGAAATTGAATTGCTTAGTTAAGTCAGCTGACAAGGTGGTACCTAGATCACAAGCAGTAATAGAGATGCAAACTTTCAGATGTTGTAGTCTTAGGCCACCTGGGCTTGCTCAGAACCATGCAGGAAAGACAATATTGAGACACGGACTTGGCTAGAGCTGAAATATAGTGGCAAGCTATAAGCATGGGAGGCAATGGAAGGTCAACGTCTTCTGAAGATTGAGGGCATTTTTGTTGGGGGATCTCATTAACACTTTGAGAACTGGCGTACAATATATTTGTACTTCGATTTCAGCCTACAAAACAGCAGTTTGTGGTTGCCTTACCAATGCCCTAACTCCTCCGCCGATTGCACTAGAGAGCTGTTCAACGGCTCAAGCGGATCAGTTAGTCTAATAGATTGCACTCGAAAAAAAATTTTTTGGTTGGGGGATGCAGATTTTTTGTGACTGACGCCATAAGTGAAGTAGTTTTGGGGTCATTTTGGCTCATGTTGCCGGGCCTAGGGCCCAACCGCTAGGCCAAAGTGTTTCGCTGAAGTTTTCATTGGAAACTAGGCTCGAGTCCAAGTCTTTTAAGCCTTTGATCGACTTTCTAGCGTTTCTGGTTCAAAAGTTATGATCTAAAATAAACAAATTAATTAATTATCTAATTAGTCAAATATTTTTACTAACTCACATCATAACTTTTGAACCCGAAACCCTAGCAGGTCATCCAAAGCATCAAAAGACTCGGATTGTAGCCTAGTTTCCAGTAAAAACTTCAGCGAAATACTACCACCTAACGGTTGGCGCCCAGGGCTAGGAAAAGTGGGCCATGGTGGCCTAAAAGTCATCCACTTATGACGTCATTCACAAAAAACCCGCACACCCAAGCAAAAAATTTTTTTCGAGTGCAGACTAGAAGACTTGCCACGTCTTTTGAGACTTTTACCGGGTCTGTAGAGCATACCGGACCGGAGAAATTCCCGCGCAAAGCCACGTGCGTTTAGGCTTTTTTTTTCTGAAAATCCCGAAACCAGCCGGACACCAAAGAGTTAAGACTCTTTGCTAACAAAAGAGCTGTTGCAAGACAAATTTACAAGGCATCTTTGATATTGAAGTCACATAATTTTTCGTTTATCAATTTTTCATGTTCTTGGAAAGGATGTCCTTGTGGGAATTGGTTGATAGTGGAGTTGTGTGTCCAAGAAGAACCCCAAAGGTAGAGAAGGAATATAAATCTAACTAAGCATTGATTCTTCATTTGGTAGAAGTCAAAAGGTTTATTTGACTTAGGACCTGAGAGCAATAAAAGGGAGAAGCATAATAAACACAGCCAATCCAGTAATTATCTGAAGAAATAGCTTTGTTGACGAGTTTGCTAAGCCCTGATGAAAACTTACCAAACTTTTTACCAGTGTCCAATAAAACTATTTAGATAAAATCATAATGTGTGTGGTATAACTTACACTGTCATGAGGCAAATCCTTTACTCCATGCTTACATGGACAGGTTGAATTTCAGTAAAATTTCCCAACAGCATCACAACAAACAAATAACCAACAAATCAAGCCTACCATGCCAGATTATGTCATGTGTTATCAGGGTTTTTTTAAGGCGTTTTAGGGACCCGATTCAGGTCCCTAGAATTTCAAATCAGGTCCTTAGAATCAGAGAAAATTATTACCGGGTCCCTAAAACCAGAGAAAATCGGGTCCCTAGAATCAGAGAAATCAGGTCCCTACAGATCCAAACCGGGTTCCTAACATTTTCCTTCAAAAAAACCCTGGTGTTATGTTAAGTCATTAGGCTAATTTAGCAGTAAAATAAATTTACTTTATTATTGGTGTACACACCACTGCTGATCTTGCTACTTCAATATAACCCAAGTAAGCTGTCAAATGTAAGGTATGTCAAAAATAAATGAACAAATCTATAAACTTTTAGATCAATGCAAAAATCTAATAAATTTGAAGGATCAAACACAAAAATCTATTACGTTTTAAGGGTCACAAAGTTACGCATAATCAAAATGTCACCTTATGCGAGGTACTATCAACACTTCAACTACCAAAATAAACAGTTTACTGGGACACAAAAAACATAATGATTATCATGTCAGATGTCCTTAAAGGAACTAACAATAATGCGCATCATGATGAATGAAATAGGGACATGTGAAACAGAAAAAAATGATGTAGTCCAAGAGGGATGTTTACAGAATGATCCACAGTGCAGAGGGGCTGCTGGCTTGCAACCGGCTTCTCTTGCTATTAATTTCGATTAGTGGTACTTAAACCACAGTCCCGATATCTGCATGCAGCTCTCAAGCACCTTTTGTACAGCTCTAAGCAGTCTTTCAATAAAACCTTTAGTATTTTATGTAACATTTGTTCTGCAATAAAACAAAACATGTCAACTGACTTGTGTTAAAAATTTCTGGTGCTTTTCTATAGCCTAACAAAATCGTAAGTCAGGATTTGGCTTCCTTCAGTGAAAAGATTGATAACCACTGACCTAGATGAAAGCTGGCAAGGGAAGTCTGATCAACTTAATTTTTTTTTCAGTTATTGTTCAGTCAGACCAATTTCTTTTTAAATGATAAAAAAATTAAGTCATTTTGGTCAGAAGATCTGAAAAGACAGACTAATGACTACAGTTATGGTGAGCTTTGATACTACTGTGAGACAAAATGACTGAAATTTCTTAGTGACCTCAGCAAAAAAATGACAGAAATGTCTCAGCCAAAAAAAGACTAAAATAAAAAACGTTCCTTTAAACAAGTATGTTTGTCTTTTTTCAATTAAATTTCTAATTTTTTTGATACAATGTAAAGATTGGATATCCATCTGTATGGATATGTTTAAGTTACCAGATGTGCGTCAATCTAACTGCAGTGGAAAAACACCTTGTTACACAATAAACTAAGGTGAAAATACAAGGGAGAAAATATTTTGTCATTGCAATTTAACATTAGCTTTCCCAAAACATGTAATGCCTTGAGTTGCAGTGTTTAAAATTTGGCAGTGCCTATTTTGCCATCAGAGGCATAAGCACTGCTGGAGCTAGTTTGCCATTAGGCAAATCCCATTGGTTGAATTGGACATGTGACAAAGACCATATGCAAAGATTAGCATATGGTCCTTGTCAAGTGACCTAAAACCCTGTACCTAAACTGTAACCCTAAACCCAAACACAAAAGTTAAACCTGAAACTTTTCAAACTACATGAAAAGCACTTCCATCAAAGGTGTCATCTCTATACTAGCAAAGCCAAAGCAAATGGTGAGAGTAGAAATGACCACCACTTGCACAACAGGCATAGACACTAACCACACAACTACATTCACCCTGTTGCTAGTGGCACGACCTCAACATTACATGTGGACAAAGCTGGATACAGTTCAAATGGAAAAATAGTCCCAGCAGAACTTTTGCCGTTGATGGCAAAATGGACACTACTTTTAAATTTTTCTGTTTTCACGACTGTTGAAACCTATTCTAGGAGCCCTCACGAAAGAATTGCCGAAAATGGAATAGCCTTGGCGTGAGAGCAATGCTGACTGAAATTACATTAGGCTTAGGCTAGCAAGTATTTTATTCAGGCAGAATCCGAAGTATAGACAAAACAACGACCGAAGCATTGATCAGAAAGAAATATGACAAATGTAATGTGAAACAAACATAAGAAAAATGATAGACCATCAGATAACAAAAATTCGGAAAAGCAAGCTATACATCCCAAAATCAAATATAGCAAATAAAAGGGAGACCATGGCCAACATGAATGAAATAATCCCATTACATTTTAACTGAATAACACGTATTACAAAAACACAAATGCTAAATCATATAAAGCGAGTTGGGGCAAAAAAATCAAAGGGGTGATTAGGGTAAGAAAAGAACAACCCCCTATAACCTTTACTGTTGCACTGCATGAATTCTTTTGTGTTGATGCAGTACAAGTATCTAAAAAGCCTTTATGCCTATTGTTTTTTTTAATGATGCATTTAATTTTCTAATAGGTTAGTTTTACCAAAAAAAGCCAAAAATATCCCAAAAATAATTTTTTGTGGTTTTGCGAATTTTTGTGTGACACGGTTACAGATGAACTTTTTACTCTAATTTTTTGTGAGACAATGTGTCTCATAACCATCGACAGTAGTCCAAGAAAAAATTGTTATGATGAATAGCTTTTGTTCACCAATGTTGATTTTTTTGCCCTGAATTTTTAAAAAATCAATTGTTTTTTTACCCTTACTTGATTTTTCTTGCTCATAAAGAATTGTGAATATTTTAAAGCAAACAATAAATTTCTCATTTAAGTATAAAAACTGTAGAAGATTTTTTAAAACCTCTAATGCATTATTAACTACAAACATGCCCCTCTTTTTTAGGTATATACCTGTATATATGTAATAATCATTAACATACCACATACGATGGTAGGCAAGCAATGGAGAGTTGATGTATGTACAGATGAGCAAGTAAGGCATGCACACAGATGAGAAAACTAAGCAACAACAAGGGTTATGAGGCAGAGAGCAATGCAGTAAACATGACATTTCAGAAAAAAACGTGTAGCAAGGGCAAAAACAATGGTTATCCACACAAATCATGAAGATGTAATACAATTACCATGAACCATAGTGGAATACCACAGTCGCATGTACACTGTACGTTCCATCAGGACATATCATCGCCAAATGATTTGGAAAGCAATACAAAAATGTTTGGAAGACAATATAAAAACGTCCTAGTATCTTGCTAGGATTCCTGTTGATATTCGTTTTATATACTGGTCACATTCTGTAATATCGTGTTGATGCCACTATTTTCCCTCCTATCATTTACCTCTACGGTTGCTCACCCCACCCCCTGTACAATGTGCACGTACAGTGTACATAAGCATGCTTTTCTCCCACCGATTTTTGTTGTTGTATTTTTGCTTTCACCTGTTGTTGATTTGATGCATTTTTTGTTACCTTTTCTTACTACTTGTAAAACATCTTCAAATAAAATTTGTTTTGCGCTAGCAGCAGAGCTGGCTTAGAACTTGATCCAAGTGGTCTTTCACCAACCTTTTGTGATTCAACATGTTATAACACAATTATTAAACTGCGAAACCTGAAATTTCTTATGTTTTTATATTCGTATCAACATGAAATTAATTTTTTATCTTTGATGTTATTGTATTTCCTCTTGCTGCATTCATGTTATTTAATGATTTGAGTCAAAAAAATGCATGAATAAACCATACCAATGAAGTTCAATATCAGATTGTGCAATGGTAAAAACAGATTACAACAAGGTTTAGCAGTAAACAGTAATCCAATAGGTGTTGGTGGGTACATGAAAAACAAAATAAGCTTAGTTGAAGAGTGGAGTATAAATTTAATTATGGAAAAGATAATATTTCATGCATAATGTCATGACTTATGACATATCCACCTATTGCATAAACAAAATTGGCACCACAACATTGAGACCAAAATTCAGTAGAGGTCAGCAGCATCAGTACACCACCAGTGTGGGGATGTACTATAGTATGAGTGTGGGGATGTACCAGAACCAATACCACCAGCATGGCTATTGAGTACAAAAGTGTCTGTTTGTAACATGAGCGTCGAGATTAAACAGAAAACTTGTTTCTATTATTTTAGTACCCTGAGTGTGGGGATTGAATATGGCAGTTTGTACAACAAGTGTTGAGATTGAATACAAAATGCCTGTTTGTACCATTATAGTGGATATTGAGTAGAAAAGCCTGTATGGTGTATATAGCACCAGCATGGGGATGGAATCTAATAGCAGCAGATTTACTACCAATGCATCAAAAACCTGGTGATACATCCCCAGACGCATGGTACATCCCAACACTGGTGGTACTGACACCGCTGACCAGTCCTCCTGTAATTCAGCTTTGCAGAATTGTGGGCCTATGAATTAGATTGAAGTCAATGTCTATGAGATCTTGGAAGCGAACATCGTTGCGTTTGCCTTATACTGTTGTGGTGTCATTTGCTCACTGGGTCAATTTCTTGCTGAAGACCAAATCGGATAATGGCATTAAAAAAACATCAAGGCTACTCGTTACCAGGCACTGACAAGGAATATATTTAATTATATGCATTAAAGCCTTCTGCAGTAAGATTTTAGGAAGATACGTGGATCTCAGCATTAGGGTTTAATAAGGTTAAGGTTAGTGTCAGATTAGAATGAATTGGGTTTAGGGTTAGGCTAAAGTTAGGGTTTATTACAAACCTAACACTAACCCCAACATCCACAACTGAATACACAAAGACTGTGATTCTGTATATCTTTGTAATTTGTTATCAGTCATCTGCAGACAACCAGTTGCCAACTGCAATGACTCAGCAGTTGTCACATCTGCTGATTTGTACTGTCTTTTTTCAATCATACTGAGTAAGCATTAGCACCGCCATATAGCAGCTCTGCATGGTAGGTGAATGTAGCCTACATCATACAAGGTGGGTTTGTGATTGCACGTATCTTAGTAAGTTGTTACTGTAGACGACTTTAATGTGTATAATTATTTCTTGTCAGTGCATGATAACAAGTAGTAGCCTAGATGTTTTTAGCACCATTTTCCAATTCTGTGCTAAGCAAAAATTTGACCGCTCACTGTAAAATATCAGTTTTCACGACTTTGGTTACATCATCTTATATCCACAACCAAGATCTATTACTGATGGATGTCTGTTTTTCACAAGGCATCGTTTTCTTTACAGAAGATCTAGGCTTGTTTCATTTGTTTGTCAAATGTGATTTTCGTGTCCTGCTCTGTATGTACAGCAGTGTTGTACCAAATGTTACAAGTTAATGAACAACTGTGCTAAGTGTCTGTAATGTACTGTTGTATGAAGCGTTACCAGTTGCTTAACGAAAAATTGTATCTGTAATCCTGTGGTCCTACCCCTAATGCTGTTGCAAAAACTTTGTCTCTGTCTGTTGTTAGTGTTATTATTAATCTGTGATGTGCAGACAGTGTGTGCTTGTGTTGGACTTCGTGTCTAGTATAAAGATTAAAATAAAACAACAAATGCCATGGTTAAGTAGAATACAATTAACAATACACTATTACGGTACTGTAACCTGATAACAATCAGTTGTTGAATAACAGAAGAACACCGGAATTTTATCGCAACCTGTCTCTCCAAACAATTTCCAAATTATTATAGGATATTTGAGTAGACGGTTTTCTGAATCTGAAGGATACAGGCCTAGGCTGTTGCATTGTCTGTGATGTCCAGTGGCAGCTGGGCAGCGTGAATTAGACCACCTTTTTAATGTTAAGGTAAATGTAATAGCTTATTTATTTCACTGAAAAATAGAATGCCACACAACGAGACTCACAGGACAATAAATCATTGTTAAAGGTTAGTATGCTATGATACGCTTTCACTAGGATCTGTACACTTACTGTAGGCACTGCCATTCAACCTCTGTCTGTAGGCCAGGGTTACCAGATTTTTTTCACAGCTTATATGGCCAAAATCCTGATAAAAAATGGCCAAAGAAAATGGCTGTTTTTTGAAAAAGTTTTGGCCAAAATCACAAATTGTTCTAACTATGGTAATTTCTATATTCATATATATAGGTGTCTGAAATTGTTCAGAAAGCAGTAGGCCTATATTTTTTGCTAAAAAAATGTGACTTTGCCAAAGAAGCAAGTTTCTACCCCAAAACAGCAATTTCTGGCGTAAACTTAAAATCACCTGTTACAACTTGTCTTTATTTATCTTAATAAAACTTAGAACCATACATTAAACACTGTCACTATTGTAGATAAATTATACATGCTTCATTTCTGACACATTTCTTGGTTAAACAATTTGAAATTAACTTTCCAATTCAACGGCAAGGCTAGAATTCTCTTGATCTTGTGCTCCAAATATATGAACAAAAGATTAAAAGGCATGAACTGCATTAAGTTGATGATCTCAATGTGTTAACCACATGCTCAAAACCATCATTAAGTTCACATAATGTATGAACGAAAAGGCACACTTGAGATCAAACATTGGCTCATCTCATGACAGGTCCAACTGAAATACTTGCACAAAATCTAGAAGATTGCAAGGGCTAAATAATTACTACACACTTTGAACATTACAAGGTTGAAGGTACTGCAGAGGGTTACTGTAAAAGTGATGAGAAACTTCTAAAAGTAAAATCTTACCAAAAATGCAAAATACTTCTACTATGACGTTATAAGTCAATAACACTTATCAGTCACACAACCAACGAGCACAGCAGATACCAATTGTAACCAAAACTGAAGATTATCACTGACTGAAACATCTGTACAAAATCTACTGACTGCAAGAGCTAAATCATTACTACACACTTCAAAGCAATAAAAGGTTGAAGTGCCACGGTGTTACTGTAACGAAATGAGTGACACGATGAAGACCGTCCAAAAAATACAAGAACACAAAATATTTAATGAAAACTTATTTTTTCAGTGACAAACCAAAAAAATGGCCAAATACATTTTTTCATGGCCCGCGCAGTTAAAAAATGGCCAAAATTTTCGAAATTGGCCATCAAATGGCCGATCTGGCAACCCTGCCGTGGGCTTTTCAGAGACAAACCAACCGGATGTTCCGTGCAGTGCGCCGTGCGGTCATTCGATGACGTCTTCTTCTGTGTTGGCATAGAATCCTATGTGAAATGCACATTCTTTGTTGGGAAACATAGAAATCACAACGTTTCGAATTTACATGCTAAGTTTAAATTTTTCATTAGAAGTTCACACTGTTGTGACGACAATGAATCACCGTTGGTTATAGCTTCTTGATTATACCACCACTACCTAACCAATACGTACGGACAAGTTACCCAATAGTTAAGTATACAATTGCAAAACCAAGTATAGTTGTTTTCTATTTCAAACTGGAACGTTGCGCAGTGAAGCCTAGCTCACACGGAGTGCGATTGTTGCGATTTTCGGTCTGCGGTAGAGGTGGCCGGAGTCAGTTTTTCAGACTCCGATTCGCTCCTGTTCCAAAATTTTTAAATCCGGGCCGGGATCCGGGTCCGGCAATTTTTCAAATTTGAGAATCCTACTCCTGTTCAGACTCTGGCTACAATCATCAATCCAACCTTAATTTACCCATGTTTTTACTTAAGAAACGACCACACAGACTCCTGTTATGGCAGAAATTGAAAAGTGACTCCGGGACCGGGTCAGGTTTTTCACAAATTTTTGACTCCGGGTCCAGATCCGAAAAAAATGCAGAATTCTGCCGGAGTCGACTACGGTACTCCGGATCCGGTGTCAAGCGAAATTTCTGACCTCACACGATGTACGCATGCACAGAGTAATATTCTACATACCAAACAAGCTGACAAACATGATTATTAGGGCTTAGGAATTCGTATTTAGGTAAGTATGTCGTGTTAGGGTTTGACATAGGGTGAGAAAAAGAAAAATAATTGAGGTCAAGGAATAAGTCCGAAAATTTTCAATGGTTAAAGTTACTCCCGTGCTGTAGCTTGTTGTGGGTACCTGACATCTAACCAAAATGTTTTAATTTACACAGCACACATCAAAAAACTAATCGCCAGACTTTATTTCTTTATTCTGAGAAACAAAATAATTGAAAAACAATAACAGGTCAAAAATTTCGCTTGACACTGGTCCCACCTCTGGTCTGCGGCAGCAAATTTTGACGTCACATCCGCTAATCGATCGACTGGTTCGGCTTGCAGCAGAGTAGAAATTGGTTCAACTTTGCCGCATCTGCCGCTTCGTGTTGGTCCTGGTCGATGTGTTAGGCATGGCAGTGAGTACATTATAATGGCGAATCAGATAACTTGACTTGGTTTTTCAGTTTATTTGTCACCAAAATGCTACTAATAACTCTGGTGATCTGTTCTGTTTTGAAAAACAACTAGCCTATTAGGCCTGCTGTAGGTGTGGTTGGTAGGCTACTGTTGTGTGATAGTCATGGATGCCTTCTGGCTGTTGTGTTTTTCAGCTTGTAGTTGTCGGATTTTAATGATCAACGTCTTAGCCTCGTGCAACCTTGGCAAGTGATTTACGAATACAGGCTACCGAATCACAAAAATAACAAAGTGAAAAAGAGTGTGTGGAGGGAACTTCACAATCAACAATGATATGATAGTTGGTGGTGAATGTTATCAGCAGAAAAGGATATGTTAACAAATTGCACATGCTACTAGATTGGTCATCACTAGCCTGATTTAGGCAAACAGGGCCAGATATCATATTGCAAAAAACATTCAGACAAAGTATGATATTTTCCACTCCGAGGCATGATATTTTCTACTTCTCCCTAAAACCTGTAACACATGTTAGATGATGCATCACGACTTGTTGCTTGGTCTTTTCGCAAGCAAATGATGTTTGAGTTGTGATCTAACCAAAAATATGACAGCTTTATGGTTGATAGTAGGCCTAGGTCAGTGGTTCTTAACATTTTTGTACATATCTTACCCTTTTATCAAACAAGATCACCAGATTTACCCCAATACACTCAATGGTGCTCATTGAAAATACGAAAATAACAAACTCTTACAGTTTGGAATGATTTGTAAAATTTACATTGGCTGCAATTTGTGGTTCAATAAATTTACACCCTTGGAAGATGAAATTTACCCCTGGTTAAGAACCACTGGCCTCGGGAAATACTTTTGCTTTGCTGTTTCTACTGTTACATTCACTTTGTCCTCATATTTTTAACGACTACCTAGGACCTAGGTCAATCCATCCATCATCTGGCACATTGCCTACCCATTTTCTCGTATTTCCACCAACCTTAAATTAAGTGCTTAATCATTTGGAAAGCAGTTCTCAGTTTTAAACTTCCTGTCCTGAATGTTTCTAGAGAGAGGCTCACTGCACTTCACACTTTATGATCATCAGCAGGCAATGTTTATGGAACACTTCACTGAAATTGACCCTCTAACTATGATTTTTTGTATGTGCTTTGCTAAATTTGCTACTAGCAGTAGTATTTAAAGGAAATCAAACTTTTTTGTGCATGTAGGGACAAACTGTCCCTACACCTTTGCATTTGCTGCGAACAGCTGAATTCATTTGTTTGTTACTGCGGTGTAAATGTGTTTGTCATCGTGTTCAACAAAATGTTCAAAAAAATTGCAGATGACACATGCAGAAGAAGATGGAGAAGCCTATTTCGCTGTTAGCGGGGATTTCAAACGCTCTTCTGAGCTTAGTTTTGTCGTCGCGACCAGTGGTTCGTGCCTTTGCAGCCGCCTCACGTATGAATATTCAAACGGTCAAGACGCAATTGTCCTAAGTGCCGCGACGCTTCTGCCACATCACGTGTGAACCAGGCTTAAGGTAGTTCACGTTCAGTTTCGTCATGGTATTGGTCGCTACTGGAGATTGCCTGGGCCGCTAAAATAGCAGTTAGCGGTAGGCTTTAATGGGTCACTTAACAGCCAAAACACAATTATTTTTCTTGGGTACCGCTACGATCCGCTCATTTTTTGAAGCACCTACGTGGATGTTGAAGAAATTTATTTTCTGTGACGTTAGTTGTCCTAAGAATCTCCCTCTCGTGGAAATTGTGTCGGATCTTAGAAGTTTTTCGGTGCTCTGTGAGCGAACAACGCATACTGTATGTTGCGTATGTGTTCAACTGTGTTGTGTGCTCGTTGTGCTGTGGACAGAACGCTCTTTGCTTGTGCAGTGTCAGTGTGGTAGTGATCGTTTGTAGTGCGCAAAGGATAGGTCATAAGTTTTAGAAGTTAGGTTCTCTGAAATAAAATCATTGAGAGTAGCCTACAACATATAGACTAGTTCGCATTCACAGTACTATATATAATTCATCACTGAGGACGAGCCTACAATCTTATGTCCAAACTACAAAGCCAACGAGACGCCGGTGGTTTGTTAATGTGTTTTGTTGCCGAGTATATCTTTACCTGTTTCTACATGCAACAGTCATTTGTTCGGTTGCAGCAGGGCTTCTCAAACTTTTTTCTGCAACCCCATTTTTTAAAAGTTTTTCTGTGCGACTTTTTAACGGTTAGCCTAGAGCCCTAGACAGGTGCGGATTTACCATTAGGTTGAAAAGGCTTAAGTCTAGGGCCCCCAAAGTTAGGAGATCGCAAAAATTTGGGAGTAAGGAAAATTCTCAGCATTTTTGTAACTAATTACATTTGTACTTTTGTTTTGATTCAACGTACGTTTTCTTACTATGCCACTAGCAAAAGATCTCTATAGAACGATGCCCCAGCTGACAGCAGACGTTTTTAAACATCTTTTAAAACGTTTCTGAAACGTTAAATAAGATGTTTAAAACGTTTTCTGTTTGCTGGAGGGCGCGAAGGACTGAAGTGAATGACAATGAGCAGGCCTACTCTCTTTTTATGACTTTGAAAATTGGTTGTTGTTACGTATGCGTGGAACAAAACGCCTAACTCCATTTTTCAGATTACACGAGGCTAGTAGTGGGGTACTTTCCTTCAAGCCAGGTCTCTCTCTTGCTGCAGTCTATGGGTAAGATCAGGGCCTACGAGAGGGGATAAAAGAGATACATCGTATCCGGCCCCGGTTGCTACTGGGGCCCAGTAGGTAAAAGTAAGCACACTAAGTTTTTCTGTAAACAAGCTTAAAATTACTAGTGTTATAGTGGATATACCTTTTCGCATTACGAATTGCCGTTTTCTGCTCGCTATTATATTCCGTACGTGAGATCTGGTTTGTATCAACTTGTCATTCGCGCCAAGGGAATCCGTGTGTGCGCGCTCCACTGCGTTCAGGAAGTGACCTCGATACGCATTGCTTTCGAAGTTTGGTCTATCAGCGTGGACACCACGCTTTTAGTGAGTCCAGTTTTGTATCGCTAGCGCACGGACCACGTTGCGCCTTGCTTCGGCTTGGCAACTTAAAATGTCAGGCAGTTTTAGTCGGGAGTTAGATCAGTACTCATACAACGACTAGGCTGCCTCGTTGGTAGCGTTTGGTGAAACCAGCATCGCTACATGCAACGACAGGATTCCTCGCAAGCAACTTCTACGCTGGGCAACACCCCAAACCTCCATATAGGTTCCTACACCAAAGGAAATCCTATAGTGTAAGCCATTTGCCAGTATAATAGGTCATCTCTGTAGCCTATTTGTAAATCTTGGCATGGTAGGCTATCTGTTTTATCTATATTCTGATTCTATGCTAACATGCTATAGGATGCAAGCTTTAACGACGTCCGCAGAAGCTAAGAGGCCCGGTAATGGTCTTCGTGCCCACTGATAAAGTTTCTCTCAGAGCCCCTGGTAGGATACGGGGTAAGACTAGACTAGCCTGCGCTACAGCCAAGGCTACAGACATTTGGCTGTTTGAAAGCAGAGTACTTACACCTCCGCGTATTAAGCTGGGATGTTCTTTGCAGTGGTTTTTTGTCTAGTCAAAGTCACTAGCCTTAGAGTCAGAGTCATCTAAAAAATTTTCGAGTCAAGTCAGAGTTATGACTTGGTCGAGTCACAAGAATTGTCGAGTCATAGGTTTGCAAGCTCGAGTCACACGAAATTTCAAGTTTTTTTACATTTTTTTTCTATGAAATGGCGCCCAACATGCCATAAAACGGCACCCGATAAGTTAGAAAATGGTGACCAATGTTGTTTTAACAAGTTTGATTGCAGGTTATATATATCGAAGTTTTTTCAGTTTGTATTTTACTTGTCGTATATACTCGGGCATAGGTCGCACTTTTTTTACCAAAAAATTGAGGCAAAAAATTAGGTGCGACCTATACACTGGACATCAATACAAACACCATGCCTCTTCTTAACGGATGTCCATAGAATCAGTCCAAATCAAATCCAGTTCACAAAAAGATTCGATTCTGTCTCGCTGGTCCGATTATTTTTGAAATATATTTATTGGTAGATCACAGTAAAATGTTGGTGTTTATCAAGGCGTTATTCAGCGTTGAACGAAGTACACCAGTTTTTTTCTGTCTCAACGGCGTAGCTCAATAGTCTAACTCAAAGTGGCCTTACTTCACATTACAGCTAACTAAGAGTAATAAACATCAGAGATGAGCACGGATCAGAACTGACGCCAATTTTGGCAGGTTCAGGACTGGATCGGACTGCAATTTTTTTTGAAAATTGGCGGATCAGGACTGGATCGGACTGAGAAAATTTATTTTGGTTTGATGTGATGATTCTGAACATATCCAAAATTTTATTTGTGATCCGATTTCACAGATTTGCTAAATAGTCGTGTATATACAAAACTTCAAACAGGCTGGTAGTGTGTATTTTGCCATCAATAGCTGGGAATATTTTGGAAATTCGAACTGTATCCACCGTTGTCCACACAACGTTGAGTTCTCGTAGCAACGTAAACATAGTTGAGTGGTTAGTGTCTATGTCTGCTGTGCGAGTGTTCGTTGGTTCTGCTCTCACTAATTCGTTTGGCTTAGCTAGTAGAGATTTCACCTTTGATATGAGTGCTTTCTAGGTACCTTTTCAAAAGGTTTAGGGTTTACGTTTAGGGTGTGTGTTCAAGTTTCGGTTTAGAGTTTACATTTAGGGCTTAGATTTAGGGATTAGGTTTCGGGTTTAGATTTTGGGTTCAGCATTTAGGTTTAGGTTTTGAGTTTAGGTTCACCTTGGGTTTAGGTTTGGGTTTAAGTTTTTGGTTTGGTTTTGGGTTTCAGTTTTGGGTTTAGTTTTGGGTTTAGGGTTTGGGTTTAGGTTTTGGGTGTAGGTTTTGCTTTTATGTTTAGGATTTTAGGTCATATTACAAGGAACTTACGCTAATCCAAGTGTATTGTCCTTGTCACTAGACCAATTTAACCAACTGGATTCTTCTAATGGCAAAATAACTCCAGCAGTGCTTTTGCCTTTGATGCCAAATAGACACTTGTCAAATTTTGGAAATGCTAAAAGGCTGTGCCTATTTTGCCTCATGAGTCAAAAGCACTGCTGGAACCATTTTGCCTTCTCCTTTTGGCTTAAGGCAAAATAGCTAGCCCCAGTAGTTATGATTTTACATTGGCGGATCAGGACTGGATCGGACTGATGATTTTCACAAATTTTGCGGATCAGGACTGGGTCCGATTCAATTTTTGTGGATCAGGATTGGACTCGGACTGAAAAATTTGTCAGTCCGCTCATCTCTGATAAACATGGCGAAAACCTATTGACATTTTGACCATGTTGTTGCAGGTTGAAATGCACCTGAACTGAGAATGAAAACTTGTGAAGTGTTGGATTTAACAAAAAGTGGCAAGGTTGTTTATTCTCTAAGCCTAGCAGTTCTGGAATTTCAGTTTGGAAAGAGTAAGAGTTTTAAATGAAAAAGGCATTGAGGTTAACATACATTGCACTACTTTAAGAAATGATCTCAATGGGCATAAAATTATCGTGATGGTTCTGTCATGGTTAAATTAACGTACAATAGCTGTTGGCATTGCATGGGGTCCAGCAGGTACACAAATGCAGACTAGTTGTAGGCTATCATTTGATTTAAACATCTCCATTAGAGAGTAGGCCTATATGAGAATTGTGCACAACTACAACCTGGGCTACCATATAGGAAAAGAATTGTGCACTTCTTGTCAAGATCTTTCATAAGCTGATTGTGGTAGGCAGTTGTAGCCATGGCATTCAAGACAAAGTGTGTTGGCAGTGTCTATTTTGCCTCATGAGGCAACAGCACTGCTGGAGCTCTTTTACCTTTCTAGTTGGTATTATGCCAACTCCCTTTGAGGAATCATGATTGCGATTAAATCTGAATTGGAATTATGACTTTTAAGAATTTGTATTGCAAAATGTCGATAATGATTTAATTTGCTTGCTGATGATAATGAAAATCAGATGTGGATGCTGATTAACTGTTGGATCTTGGATCATGTTTGTAGTTTTTCTAAATAAAACTTCTCGTTGATTTAAGTATGTTTGCATTAAAATGTGAACATGTAAGATTTCTGCAAGATTTCATAGTCTGACTGAAATGTCCCCAGACCGAAACGGCCCAGACCGAAACGGCCCAAACCGAAACGGCCCAGACCGGATCGGCCAGACCGAAATGTCGCGTACCCGGTATAACACCAGCTAGAGCGACATTTCGCCTGCCTATAATCATTAAAATAAGCGAATGTAATAAGTTGTTTATGTACAGAAATGTCCCAAGACCGAAACGGCCAGACGGGAATGTCGCGTGACCGAAACGACCCAGAACGAAACGGCTCAGACCGAAAAGTCCTGTTCCGGTCGTAATTACCCTCAATACTTCGCAGTGATCGCTCATAATATAGAACAACAGTGTGGTTTTGGTTCTGCATTACCCCCAGAAGAATCGCATATTACCCCTGAGGGGTAATTTACCCCAGTTTGGAAACCTGAGCTAGAGTGACATTTCACCTGGCTATAATCATTTAAATAAACGAATGTAATAAGTGTTTCATGTACAGAAATGTCGTGACCGAAAAGTCCTGTTCCGGTTATACCATCTCCCTTTGAGGAGTCATGGTTGCGATTAAATCTGAATTGCAATTGTGACTTTGAAGAATTTGTATTTAATTGCAAAATGTCGATAATGGTATCATTTGCTTGCTGATGATAATGAAAATCATATGTGGATGCTGATTAACTGTTGGATCTTGGATCATGTTTGTAGTTTTTTTAAATAAAACCTCGTTGATTTAAGTATGTTTGCATTAAAATGTGAACATGTAAGATTTCTGCAAGATTTCATAGTCTGACCGAAATGTCCCCAGACCGAAACGGCCCAGACCGAATTGTCCCCAAACTGAAACCGCCCAGACCGAATCGGTCAGACCGAAAAGTCGCGTACCCATTAAGACATAATCGCTACGTTGATTTGGGTAACGGCTCGAACAAGTTTGGGAACCACTGTGCTACACCAACAACAGACTCATCCTGAAAAACGTGGTTTGTCCAATCAGTGAACTAGGGAGGGAGCACAGGCTACACTACGGTACTGCTATTACATCATATAGTTAGGTTCGGAGGCATGGAACAGAAAGCTGAAAAGATTCTTCCGAACATAATGAATAAATGATTGTGCAACGTGCATATTTTCTCCAAAAGGTCAAACGTGACGACAATTTATTTCACAGTCTGAATCCTCAAAATATCAAGTAAAGCGTTTAGGATCGGATATTTTTATCCGCATCCGGTTCCCACATGAAAGCAGTTTGTGGATATCCGTGTCCGGTTGAAAACTTACTATATCCTGCCCATAGGCGTACGGGAAGGCATTTTACTGGGGGGGTGGAAAAAATTTGCCCTGAAAATAACAATTTGCCCAAAAAATAAAAAATTTGCCCTGAAACTCACTTTTTTAGTCTAATCCGAAGGGGGCCTGAAACCTCTTGTAAATCTGTTCTATACAGTTGAATTCGTTTATAACGGCTTCGTCTGTAGTGTCATTTCGCCTATAACGTGTTGTGGTTAAAAATAACCCCAACATGCTGAAGTATGAAAGACAATGATGAATGGCAAGAAAAATACTCCTCCGACAATTCGGCAAGAAGAAAAATAACTGTTTGGATTGACAACCAAAGAACAAGGAGTGTTGTAGAACATTTCATGCTCAAATGAGTTTATTAGTATTTTGCTTAACTATATTTGTCGTGAATTTCTATTACTGAATGTCGTTGTTGCGTATTATGGGGTAGAAGACATAATCAAATAGGAACCATAGGTAAAGCTCAAAAGAGTCATACCAAACTACGGAGTACAGGAGAATCGTAGGAGAAACATGCAAATAAAAACCGTGGCTTCTCAGACATACAGAAAAGCCAAGTGAGAATTTATCCTAAGTGAAAATGGAAAAGATTCACCCAAATGGGTGAAATCTACCAAATGGGTGAAATCACCCAAAGCAAGGGTTTTTATATGGGGAACAATATACCTGGGGGGAAGTTGTGATTTTGCAGGCGAGGGGCGAACTTGGGGGGCCTGGTGATCTTGTGATCCAGGACCGCCTTGTAGCTAACACTCAAAGGAGTACAGGTCTGAATTTGGGCCGACTTTCCAGGCACGAAAGTCCCGGCACTTTTAGTTCTAGTCTCGAGATAGTTAAGGATGTATGCTGATTTTATAGTCAGATGCTGTTGAAGGAAGCTCCGTAAAATTGTAAGTAACGAAGTTCTGTTCAAATTTTCTTTAAGTTAAAGACTTTGACTAAATTCTGGCATGTAAGATTTAAGTAGGGAATAGAGTCCTGTCAAAATTTTCTAGGCTTTTGCACTTTAATAAAAAACGGGCATTTTCAAACTCAAAAAGGAAACGAAGTCCTGTCCAAATTTTTCATGATTTTGTACTTAGAAAAATCCCGGACAAAGGGGGGTCACTATGTTAAGGTCGTGTGTATGTGTTTGCGTTCATTCATAATCATGTTGTATTGGTCGTGGTTTGATGTGTAATAAACTTGTATCCCCGCATAAATGGGTATAACGGTCCTGTCACTAGCAGCTAGGGTTGGTGACATTGACTATTTACCTTAGGGTAATGGTCTCTAATAGGATCAGCCTCGAGGACCCTGTCTAACAAAAAGTTAAGATAAACATTAAATTACGAAAGTGTTTAGTACAACTTGTTTTGCACCGAGTTTCTCGTGGACAAGGGCACTGAGCTAGGCTATTGAGTCCAGCGGGATTCGTCGGCCGCAAAAAACGTTACATTTTGTTTGGTCCCGATGGCATCTTTTACATACATTCCAATTCACTTATAACGTCAATTCGGCAAAAACATGCATTAAGCAATCCCCTAGAGGCGCCGTAATCGGCAAATTCTGTAGTTACCTTGCTTGTTAACTCAAGGGGTGAAGTTCCTTGCGTGTTGTTTTCTGCCAGACAAGAAACTTTATGGTAATTGTTTTTACTGATGCAACTATGTACGCGACGACAATGGCGCAATGCATGTTTTAAAAAGCGACGGTTCCGGATCGAAGGGTCTGACTCCCTACACCTGCCTGAGTTATTGTTGCTGTGCGCTTGAGCAAGGCACTTAAAGACGCGCACTTAAAGGGGCCAAGCAATCCGCACGTACGTGCGGCCCGCTTGTAAAACTCCTTTTAATAAAAAAAAATCTATCATCTTAACACCCTGCATCTCTACCCAGCGCAAACTCGAAAACGAACAAAGAAAGAGTTACCGAATTCATATATCAAGCTGCTAAACTACCAACATCCAGTTGTTCGATTTTTACAGAAAACTAGGGCTTGGTCCAGATCAAATTTATTATAATCATTCACGACTTTGGTGCAGACTCCACAATACACTAGACTAGCCCAAATTACACGGATCAGCCCCAAGTGAATATAAGCTGTATTGAAAAATTTTTCACCGTTCAACATTTTTGAGCAACTTGCTCTTGCCCTGAAAATTTTCAAGCCGGGGACGGCCGCCCTCCCCGACCCCCCGCCTCGTACGCCTATGATCTTGCCGGATATCCAACAGGCAAACCGGATAGTGATCATCTTTGATAAGAGTAATCAAGAAGATAAGCGGAAGCGGAAAACGCCAAAACAGCTAAGCGCCAAATGGCCGACGCCAAATAGTAGTCACCAAAAGAAATAGTCCCATTCCCTTATCAAGCTATCAGAAATGCGTCATTAACTGCTGGGGTTTGAGGAGTCCATCATTCATCTCTAAAGGCCAGTTGACAGCATAAAATGCATTTGACAACCGTGGCTGCTGCACAACCGAGTGCTGATTCGGATGTAGAAGTCTAGGAACTATTTTAAGGCGGTTGGTGATCGTGTTACACCAGGGGTCGGCAACCTTTTTGCACTGCGGACCGGTTTAAAACTGAAATTTTTTCGCGGACCGGTTTTCAAAAACCCACAAATGTTCAGCAATGAATATTTATTACAACTCATATAAGTCATTACAACTTTGATTAAATGAGAACCTTGAGCTTATTTTGCCGCAACGAGACGCTCCCACCTAGGGATTATGGAACTCAATGACACCCGCAATTTGTCCCTCACGCAGGCCCGTAACCAGTTTGGGACACCAGGAGGGGCGAAGAGCTTTCTAAAAGGGGCCTACATTTTTTTAACTCTGTCCAGTGGCGTACGCAGAAAATTTCCGAGGGGGCGGCCAAGTTTCGTTACAGTCATGTGACGTCACAAATCAACTTTAGGATGACCATTCTAGGGGGGCCCGGGGGATTACACCTAAAATTACGCATTTACACCTAAAAATACGCATACTGTTTATACGTTTTTTTATTTTTAGGGTCTGAGGGGGGGCCATGGCACAGTGGCCCCCCCTCCGTACGCTAGTGACTGTGTCCAATAGTTTTAAACTATGTCCAATATATTTT